>Ga0209526_10003142_pt1 | contig 11241 bp, 9 predicted proteins | sample JacPinW_OM2H0_M1_FD_188566 | JGI IMG/M metagenome (GOLD analysis project Ga0209526, IMG submission 188566) | Forest soil microbial communities from Algoma, Ontario, Canada - Jack Pine, Ontario site 1_JW_OM2H0_M1 (SPAdes) (version 2) | ecosystem: Environmental > Terrestrial > Soil > Boreal...
ACGCAGCTCGCCATCACTCTCGAGGAGATAGACCCCGCTGGCGATCGCGCTGGTTGTTTCGACCACACTTTGTGCCAGCGCGTCCAGGGTGGTGGCGAGGGGGCGGTTGATGCCGAGGTGCGCCGCTGACTGGGCCAGGGCTACCGCTTCGCGCCGGACGCGACGGGTCTCGGTCACGTCCTCGATGATTCCCGTTAACAATCGAACGCCCCGCAACTCGAGCGCCGTGTGATGCAGCACCACCTCGCGCTCCTTCCCGTCCCGACCCAAAAGGGTCATGCTTCGGCGCCCCGGCTCATCGATCGCACTGGACTGCAAGAACGAACACGCCTCCTGGCGCTCACGCGGGACGATCGAATCCATCACCGACGACCCGATTAACTCGTCGGCCCGCCGGCCGAAGAATTCGCAGGCTGCCGGGTTGACGTAGACGTAAATGCCGGCTATATCCGACACGACCACGGGGGTGGGCACGACCTCCACCAGGGTCCGAACGATCTCGTCGATCGTGGGAAAACCCGCCGTGTCGGTAACGGACAAGGGCGTCACCGCCGTCGGCTTCAGCCTCTCCCGAGGTCGCTGGCGCTCACCAGGCCCCGCTCCACTGCATACAGCGCCGCCTGGGTTCGACTTTGCAACTGAAGCTTTCCCAGGATGTTGCTCACGTGGGTCTTTACGGTCTGCTCACCGATCCGCAGCTCGCGGGCGACTTGCTTGTTGGCCTGGCCCTTCGCGAGCAGTCGAAGCACTGCCGTCTCCCGTTCCGTCAACACCTCGGGGCTCCCTGGAATCTGAACCTCGCGCACCAGTCGGGCGGCGGCCTCCGGCGACAGATGCACCTGGCCTGCGGCCGCCGACTTGACCGCTTGCCGGAGCTCGTCGGCCTCGGTGTTCTTGAGAAGGTAGCCGATCGCGCCGGCGCGAATCGCGCCGGTGACCGCGGCATCGTCCAGCACGCTCGTCAAGGCAATCACCTCGACATCGGGCATCTCGGATCGGATCACCCTGGTGGCGGCGACTCCCCCCATACCCGGCATCAGGAGATCCATGAGGACCACTTGTGGGCGGAGCTCATGCGCCAACTTAATGGCTTCCTCGCCGGTGTCGGCTTCGCCCACGATCTCGAGCTGCGGATCGAGGGCCAGGAACATGCGCAGGCCCTGTCGGACCACGCTGTGGTCGTCGGCGATCAGCAGCCGGACCGTCCCCATCGCGCTCTCTCTGCCGGTCTCTGTCAAGGCCACCCTCCCCTCTAGGTTAGGGCTTCCTCTCCCTCGCCGCAGGACCGAATCGTCAGCCGTCCGGCGCCGCTGAACTCCGGTCTCCCCCAACTGGGGGAGGCGCCTCCCCCGCAGGTAATGGCCGCGGATGCTGCCGAGGAGCGGTGTTTGGCGCCGGGCTCCCCGCGACAATCAGTGATGAGAGATGAGTGAGTATCGTCGGTCCTCCATCTATAAGCGTGTGTGGTTCATCACGGGGTCATCCGAGGGCATTGGCCGGGCCCTCACGGAGGCGGTGCTGGCTCGGGGCGAGCGAGCGGTCGTCACAGCGCGCAAACCGGAGCTTGTGCGCGACCTGATCGAACGCTATCCGGCCCAGGCACTCGTCGTCGAGCTCGACGTCACCCGACACGAACAGGTGCAGCGCTCGGTTTCTGAGGCCAGCGATCGCTTCGGTCGGATCGATGTGCTGGTCAACACCGCCGGTCAGGCGTTCGAGGCCAATGTCTTCGGGCTTGTCGACGTCACGCGCACGATTCTTCCCTTCATGCAGCGCGTCTGTAGCGGCCACATCGTCAACGTTTTGTCCGTTGCCCCGGGCCGGCTTGCGGTCGAGGGCTTCTCATCGTCCCTCGCCAAGCAGATGGCTCCGCTCGGCATCAAGGTGAGCACCTTCGAAGGCAGCGCCAACGGCCAGCATCCCGAAGAGTCAGCCGGGGTGGCGGAAGCGATCATCGCGGCGGTCGACGCTGACACCGGCGAACCTGACGTTGTCCCCCAAAGGTAGGGCGCCGTGCTGCCCATCCCGTGTGATGTGCTGCGTCACCCCTTATCGGATGATGCGGAAATCACAAATCCCGCGCCAGCTCAGGAGGTCAAGCAGTGAACAACTACTCGAGCAACCAGGTGACGATGAAAAAGCTCAAGGCAGGCCCGGCATGGGCGCCGCGCTGGTGGGCGGTCCTACTCATCGGGGTTGCCCTCTGGGTGGCAGCAACAGGGACCATGTTCGTGACGGGGAACATCATTCTCCTGCCCACCATCGTCTTGTTGGGTAGCTTCCTGGTGCCGGTGACGGCCATCGTCTGGTACCTCGACCACGATGAGGGCCCGGCGCTTTCGCCCAGGCGCATCGCGGGCGCCTTCATCATCGCTGGGGTCCTCGGCCTGATCGTCGCATCGCTGCTCGAATTCTGGCTGGTCTACGGCCCTGGGACCATCGGCATGCTGAAGGTCGGATTCATCGAGGAGTTCGTCAAGGGGGCGGCGATCATCCTCCTCGCACTGGGTCTCCGCTCGTATGCGACCCGTGACGGCATGCTGCTTGGCGCGACGGTTGGGTTTGGCTTCGCGGCGCTCGAGACCAGCGGCTACGCGCTCGCCTCGCTGTTCGTCGTCCAGGGGCAGCAGTTGGTCCTCTCACTGCCGTCGGTCGTCTTCACGGAGCTGGTGCGTGGGGTGCTGGCGCCATTTGGTCACGGCCTATGGTCGGCTATTCTCGGCGGGGTCATCTTCCATGCGGCGCGCAAGGGACACCTCCGGCTCACGTGGAGCATCCTCGTTGCCTATATCGGCGTATCGATCTTGCATGCGGCGTTCGACATCTACGGGGGCATCGCGGGCTACATCATCATCTCGATCATCGGGATCGTGCCGCTGGTCTACCTCTGGATCCGCGGAGACCGGGGCATCCCTTTCCGGCGCGCGGCACAGCCGGTTCAAATGCCAGCCTGAACAACAGCCACTGACGAGGCCCTGCTCCAGATTCCCTCCCCCTGCGGGGGAGGGCAGGGTGGGGGCGCCCCCGCCCGTCATACCGGCACATGGGGGACCCAGCCTCGACCCACGTCCTGCCCGGCCTGGACTGGCTGGTCAAGCTCGGCCTCGGGTTGATCCTGGCTACGGCAGGCCTGCTGCTGATCCAGCCACCGCGGCGCAGGGCCCTGCGCTTTGCCCTCGGCATCTTCATCATCGAAGCCGGCACCCTGGTCGCGATTCGCGGGATCGTGGCCGCGGGCGGCTCGAGCTGGTGGCAGTACCTGATGCCGTTCGCGCTGGTGCTCGTTCCCGGAATCTTCATCGCGGTCATCTTGACCCGATTGCACTGGTGGCGGCGGGTCGGCTTCACGCCTATCCGCGAGTGGCGGGCGCTGCATCTTTCGATTCCCCTCTTGCTCGTCCTCGCGCTGCCCGTCGCCGGGCTCTGGGCGCGCGGCGTCATGGCGACGACGGTGCTGGTCCTGGCCCTCCAGATCGGCTTCCTGTTGATCGACATCTTTATGGAGGAGGTCACCTACCGCGGCGTCGTGCTGCAGGCATTGTCCGGGTTCAGCCCCGTCCTACGGGTCACGCTGGCGGCGGTCCTCTTCGGCTTCAGCCACCTGGACAACCTCTTCCTTCCCGGCGCCGACGAGCTCGGGGTCGCCTACCAGATCTTCGAGGCCGCGCTGGTTGGCGTCCTCTTCGGCGCGGTGCGCCTCCGTATGAACACCATCTGGCCGGTGATGGCCGTGCACGCGACTTATGACCTGATGCTGGTGCTGGCGCTCGGACACGCCTTCCCCGTCGCGCCGACGGCGCCGGGCTTCGTGGTGGCCACGACCGTCAACCTGGGCCTCGCCGCGGTCGGGTTTTTTCTCCTGCGCGCCCTGCCCGTCGTCGCCGTGGACAGACGGGAGGCGGCCTGAGATGAGGCTGCGCCGCGAGCACGGCCTGACCGCCGCGCTCGGCGTCAGCGTGGTGCTCGCGCTCATCGACCTGCAATGGTCGTACACGCTGCACTACAAGCTTCCCCAGCCCGACTTTTATGTCTACTACCTCGCCGCCCAGATTGGTCGAGCGCATGGATGGTCGGCGATGTACGACCCCGCGATCTTCCTCCCGCCTGTCAGTGCTGCGGTGGGCAAGCCGCTGCCGTATCTCAACCCCCCGGAGCTCGCCTGGATTGTCACGCCACTGAGCTATCTTCCCTACACGCTCGCCGGCTGGATCTGGACGGGGATCCTGGCGGCGGCCTTCGGGCTCACCTGGTACCTGGCTGCGCCGGGCCGCGGGCTGGTGCGCCTGATCCACGGCGTCGGCGCGGCCGCCCTGCTCCCGGTCTTCGTCGGTGCCTTGTTTGGCCAGGTCAGCCTGGTGGTCGTCGCCGCCGTCGCGTTTTCATGGTGGCTTCTGACCCACGGCCGGCCGTGGCTCGCGGGCCTGGCGCTGACCGCGCTGATCCTGAAGCCGCAGATGGCCTTTCTCGTGCCGCTCGCCCTCTTGCTTTCGGGGTACGGGCGGGTCGTTCTCGCCTGGCTGGCGGTCAGCGTGCCGCTTGGCGTGGTGACGCTGCTGGCCACCGGGACGGAGGTCTTCCATCACATCTCCCAATCGCTGCACGCGGTGAGCGGCGTGCCCGGACCGATCCAGTCGTCGTTACTCCGGCAGCTGCCGTTCCCGCTGGCCGTGATCGGGATCGTGCTGGTGCTTGCCGGGTCCACTCTCATCCTGTGGCGCGGTCGCGGCAGCGGCCCTTCCCTTCCGATTGCCGTCGGCCTGATCAGCAGCATGCTGGTCAGCCCCTATGTCAACTTTTACGATCTCTCGGCCCTGGTTCTCGCGGGCTGGCTGATTCTGCGCTTGAACCCGCCACGCTGGCAGAAGGCCGTGACGCTCGGAATGTACGTCCCGCTCTACGGCGCGCCGATCTGGCCCCTCGTCACCCTAGCCTGCTTGTGCGGTTGGCTATTCACTCTTGCGTTTCTCGGCAGGCGCACCGTAGCGATCACGAGTCAACGAACTGCCGCGTAGCCGGATCAGGCTTGACCGAAGGATCCCGAACCGGACTCCCGGAGCCAGCGCGGTAGGTCGGCCGCCGGTAGTGGCGGGCAGAGGTAATACCCCTGGGCCAGGTCGCAGCCCAGGGTCACCAGCTTGTCCCAGATTTCACGGTTCTCAACCCCTTCGGCAACGACTCGAAGACCCATGTTGTGACCGAGCTCAATGACGGAGCGCACGATGGAAACACTCATGCTGTCCGCCATCATCCCGATGATGAAGGACTTGTCGATCTTGATCTCGTTCACCGGCAGGCGTTTCAAGCGCGCCAGAGACGAGTAGCCGGTGCCGAAGTCGTCAATGGAGAGACCGACGCCCAGCGTGCTCAGGTGGGTGATGGCCTCGAAGATGGCGGAGGGGGCCATGATGCCGCTTTCGGTGATCTCCAGTTGCAGCCGGCCCGGTGCAACGCTCCAGTGATCGAGCAGACCGGACGTTAGTACCGGAAATTCTGGATCGCGAAGGTTCCACGCCGATAAGTTCACCGCCAGGCCGACGTCCAGCCCGGTGTCGTTCCAGCTGTGTAACTGCGAGAGGCCTTGATTCAGAACCCAGTGGGCCAGCGGCTGAACGAGTTCGGTCTCTTCGGCGGCAGGGATGAACTGGTCCGGCGGGATGAGGCCTTGCTTTGGGTGTTGCCACCGCACCAGCGCTTCGACTCCAACGGCGCGCCCGGTGTTGAGGGCGACCGTCGGCTGATAGTGGAGGACCAGCTCGTCATGCCCAATCGCATGGCGCAGCTCGCCAATCAGCGCAAGGTGGGCAGCGGTGTGCTCGTCGAGCTGGGGTGCGTAAACAGCGTATCCGCGCTTGGTCCGCTTGGCCACGTACATCGCGACATCGGCGTGACGCATGAGGGTGTCGGCCTCCTCGCCGTGCTCGGGGCAATGAGCGATGCCGATGCTTGCTCCGACATCGATGTTTCGGCCATCGACCACGAAGGGGTGCTCGAGTGCCCGCAGAATCTTCTTTGCCGCATGAGCCCCGCCGTTCAGATCAGTGCCACTGGCCGGAAGCACCGCGAACTCGTCTCCGCCAAGCCGCGCAACCGTGTCGGACTGGCGGAGCGTCGCTGCCAGCCGTAAGGCGACTTGCTGCAGGAGCAGATCCCCAACCTGATGCCCGAGGGTGTCGTTGACCTCCTTGAATCGGTCCATGTCCATGAGGAGCAGCACCACTGGTTCTCGTGCTCGATGACCGACGACGATGGCCTGACGGAGCCGGTCATTGAACAGCATTCGGTTAGGCAGGCCCGTCAGCGGATCGTGGAGAGACTGATATTCGAGCGCGTCCTTCTGCGCTCGCTGGGCGGAGATGTCGTGCAGGATCCCCACAAAGCGCCGTTCCCCGGCGAGGAGCATTTCGCTGGCGCGGAACTCCATGGGGAAGATCGAGCCGTCCTTGCGCTGGCCCCACAGTTCGCGCGACCCGGACACCGAAGTCGCGCTCTTGCCGGGTCGGAGGTAGTTGTCGAGGTGACTGACAAAATCGCGACGATAGGGCTCGGCAATGAGCATCTTCGCGTCTTGGCCCCGCACCTCAACCAGCGAGTAGCCGAAGAGGCGTTGGGCCGCCCGGTTGAAGAACTCGACCACCCCGCTCTCGTCGGTGCTGATGATTCCGTCGGCCACGTTGTCGAGGACGCCTCTCACATGCTCTCCCGTCACTTGCACGGCTCGCTCTGCGCGTCTTCGCTCGATGAACCGGCCGAGCTGGCCTCCAAGCTCCTTCACCATGGCGAGGAGATCCGCGCTGGGCTCGGCGATGGCGCCGCCGTAGAAGTTCACGACGCCGATGACGTGGCCGCCATTCAGGATGGGAAAGCCGAAGGCACCGCGCTGGCCAGCGTCGGTGGCCGTAGGCGCCGGGCCGACGTCCGGATTGCTGGCGGGGTCGACGATCCATACGGGCTCCCCTCGGGCACATACCTGGCTGGGCAGGTCGCTTTCCTGGTGCGTGGTTACCGAGTTGGCAACGTTGGCGCCCAACTCAGGCGAGAGCCCATGCCAGAGGTCTTGCAGGCGGAGGACATCGTCTTCGCGATCCCGGATCCACAGCTCTCCGACCTGCCAGCCAAGTTCCTCGCAGAGCCGCTGCAGAAGTGCGCGTGAGGCGCCCTCCAGCGTCTGGGCTTCGACCAGCATGTGCGTTAGGGCCTCGGGCATGGCACGCAGCCGTTCGTTCTGCTGACGTGGGGTAATGTTGTCCATCCCCAGAACGTAGTAAAGAGGCTGGCCCCTGATGTCGCCCATGAGTGAGATGCTGACCAGGGCCCGCCCAACGCTGCCGTCCCGATGAAGGTAGCGCTGTTCGGCCTGAAATCTCGCGGCCTTCCCGGCCAGCAGTTGGTGGCTGCCGGACAGCATGGCTTCGACATCGTCGGGATGGGTTACCGCCCGGATGGTGGTGCGCGATAGCTGCTCCTCCGAGTATCCGAGGAGCTGACTCAGCGCCCGGTTCACTTCCACAAAGCGCCAGTCCAGGCCCGCCAGTGCGATACCGATGGGAGCGTTCCGAAACGCGTTTCTGAAGTGCAGCTGCGACGTGCGTAGACGGGTCTCCGCCCGACTGCGGCCGGTGAGTCCGCTCATGGGGTCCCTCAGGGTTAGCTAAGAATGCGGCCGATGCGCCGCGGTTGTCATCATTCGTTCAGATGATTTTGCTGCGGCTTTCGCGGGCAAAGGCGCCTCAGGTCAGGGCCGTCCTGTCGGCCGGCCCGCGGCCCACCGTGGGCCGGAGCCTTCGCCCGACCACCCAGGCGGCGACCTGGGCCCGTGACCGGAAGCTCAGCTTGGCAAGGATATGGGCGACATGGGAAGACACGGTGGCCGGGCTGACACTCAAGTGGCGGGCAATCGCGCGATTCGTAAAACCCATCGCCAACAAATCAGCCACCTCGCGTTCCCGTTCACTCAGCAGCTCCCGACTCCGGACATCCCTGACCGGTGGAGCGACGCCGAAAATGCGTAGTACGCCCGATGCCTCTTCGCGGCGAAGGTTGGTCGCTTGCTGGTCCTCTTTCGATAGCCCGTTCCGGCTGGGACGTGGCGCGTTGACATCCATGATGACGTTGAGCAAATGGGTGACGCCGCCCGGGCCACTCAGTGGATAGATCTCCCAGTCCCAGCGGCTGGTCCCGTTTGGCTTGCCACCTTCACCCAGCTCCCGGAACTCATAGCCCTTGAGGTGTTTCGGCTGGCCGCTGGCACACACCTGACGCATCAGCTCGAGAACCCCGGCTTCCTCGGCACTAGGAAAGAGGTCGGCAAGGGTTTTGCCCGCGACCGGCAGCTTTTCAGGTGCCAGCCAGTGCTCCCACACGCGGTTGGCGTAAAGGATATGAAAGAGGCCGCCGCCACAGTCACTAACGTGGAAGCCGATCGGGAGGGAATCGAGCAGCCGGCCGAGGACGACAAGGGCGTCTGACTCGGGCGACGTCCGAAGAACGGAAGCGAGTGCATGCAGGGGCGATTTGGAAGTCTGCACTGGCTATTACCCCTCTAGGCAACCACCCGAGGAGGTGAATCCGGTTCGTGGTCGGACGATCGACGCCGCCCAATGCGAGCATGCCCCCCGCCGGCAGCGTCCGCGTAACTGTCCAATCGTGCTCCCCAGGTCCGGCGGTCCGACGCAAAAAGGACCGCAATAATTCACTTGACACGAAGATTGCAGGCGTGGTGGCCTTCTGCATCGGCAGGAGTGCCTAATTCACAAACTCAAACGGCTCTGCTCGCTACTGGGTCATGGTGTTTCGATAGCGAATCACCGAGAGCGGGATGAAGACCAGGAGGATGCCAACGATCCAGGCCGCCGACTGGATCAGGGCCCACTGGGTATCTCCCGTGGTCAGCGCCGGGTTGACGTGGAAGAGGCCACGCAGGGAGTCGGCCAGGACCGAAACCGGATTGTGTTGCGCGAAGCCTCGTAACCAGCTTGGCATCGTCGCCACCGGCACGAAGGCGCTGGACGCGAACGTCAGAGGAAAGAGCCAGATGAAGCCGCCTGACTGGGCCGCCTCGACGCTGCGGACGAGCAGCCCGATAAACGCCGAGATCCAGGAGAAGGCAAAGCTGACGCCCAACAGGACCAGGATGCCGAGCAGAAACTCGAACGGCGTCCCGCCCGGTCGAAAGCCGACGAGGAACCCGACGATCAGCATGATGATCACCGTGAAGAGGTTTCGAGCGAGGTCGGCAATGGTGCGGCCGGTTAAGACGGCGGACGAGGACATGGGGAGCGAGCGGAAGCGATCGATGATGCCGCGCTGCATGTCCTGGGCGAGCCCGATGGCGGTGGTGACCCCGCCGAACGCGACCGTCTGCACGAAGATTCCGGGCATCAGGTAGTTGACGTACTGCCCACCGGGGACCTGGATGGCGCCGCCAAACACGTATCGGAACAGTAGGACGAACATCACCGGCTGGATGGCAACGAACATGATCAGTTCCGGTACACGAACCGTTTCGAGGACACTTCGTTTGGCCAGCACCAATGCGTCGAGGACGGCCCAGACGATGGGCCACCGCCCCGAAACGGGCCGATAACGGGTTCCCGCCGAGAGCGGGGTGGCGGCTGCGGCCATTAGCGCGACCTCCGTCCCCACCGTCCGCCGGCCTTGACCTCTTTCTCTTGCTCCGCCTGGTGACCGGTCAGGGTGAGGAAGACGTCGTCGAGGCTCGGCCGGTGAAGCTGCAGGTCGACGATGGGTATGCCCGCGGCGTCGAAATCGCGGACCAACACGGCGAGCTGGCTGGTTCCATCTTTCGAGGGTCCCGAGATCCGTCGCTGGGCCGCATCGATGGCCACGTCGTCGGACAAATGATGACGCGCGACATCGGCGGCGCGGGGGAGGTCGGCATCCTTCGCCACCGCGATTTCGATGCGGTTCCCTCCAACCTTGTCCTTCAACTCGTCGGACGTGCCTTCCGCGATCACGCGGCCGGCATCGACGACCGCGATCCGGTTAGCCAGCTCATCCGCTTCCTCCAGGTACTGCGTGGTCAGCAGGATGGTCGAGCCGTCCTTGACCAGCGAGCTGATCATGCCCCACACTTGTCGCCGGCTCCGCGGGTCCAGCCCGGTGGTCGGCTCGTCGAGAAAGAGCACCGGTGGCAGCAAAACGAGTGACGCCGCCAGGTCGAGGCGCCGCCGCATGCCGCCCGAGTAGGTCTTCGCGATTCGGCCGGCGGCCTCCGTCAGGTCGAACTGAATGAGCAATTCCTCAGCGCGACTCTTTGCGTCGCGTCTCGCGAGGTGATAGAGCTGCCCGATCATCTCCAGGTTTTCCCGTCCTGTCAGGTACTCGTCGATCGCCACCGACTGGCCGGCGAGGCCGATCTGGGATTTGATCCGATTGGCGTCCTTGACGACGTCGAACCCTGCCACGGTGGCCCTACCGGCGTCGGGTTTCAACAGCGTCGTCAGGATGCGTACCGCGGTCGTCTTCCCTGCCCCGTTCGGCCCGAGCACCGCGAGCAGGGTTCCCTCGTCCACGTAGAGATCGAGCCCATCCAGTGCCTTGACGCGCCCGTAATGCTTGACCAATCCCTCGGCGGAGACGGCGTGATCCGCGGCCATGCATAAGATAGTAAGGAGGCAGGTGCGATGGACGAGGAATTGAAGCCGCAGCAGCCGGCTCCGGTAGTGGAGCCTGAGGGGGCGGCCGCCGAAGTGGCGGAGCGTGCGCAGCGGGGTAATACCGGTGGTCGCATGCCAACCCTCTACATCGGCCATGGCGCACCGCCACTCGTCGACGATCCTCTCTGGGTCGCCCAACTGGCCGCGTGGGCAAGCGCCTTGCCGCGTCCGAAAGCGGTACTGATGGTCTCCGCGCATTGGGAAAACGCGCCGCTGACGATGGGCACGACTCGGACCGGGACGCCGTTGGTCTACGATTTTGGGGGCTTCCCTGAGCGTTATTACCGGCAGCAGTACCGATCGCCCGGAGCCCCCGGGCTCGCCGCCGATGTGCGGCGGTTGCTATCCGATCAGCCCGTCGCCGAGGAACAGGATCGGGGGCTCGACCACGGTGCCTACGTCCCGCTGACTGTGATGTATCCCGACGCTGATGTGCCGGTGCTGCAGATCTCGATGCCCAGCCTCGACCCCGAACAGCTCTACGACATCGGTCGCCGTCTGCGACCGCTTCGCGACCAGGGGGTCCTGATCATCGGCAGCGGTTTCCTCACCCACGGGCTCCCCT
>Ga0209526_10003143_pt1 | contig 11240 bp, 9 predicted proteins | sample JacPinW_OM2H0_M1_FD_188566 | JGI IMG/M metagenome (GOLD analysis project Ga0209526, IMG submission 188566) | Forest soil microbial communities from Algoma, Ontario, Canada - Jack Pine, Ontario site 1_JW_OM2H0_M1 (SPAdes) (version 2) | ecosystem: Environmental > Terrestrial > Soil > Boreal...
CCGACAGCCACAAGGCGGCGCTGTCGGTCGGCATCTCGCTCGAGCAGATCTGGGTCACCGTGTGGTTTGCGGCCGGCATCGTCGCGCTCGCGACCGGCATCATGTGGGGCGCAAGATCGCAGGTTTCCTTTGCGCTCGAGATCATTGCGCTCAAGGCGCTGCCGGTCTTGATCCTGGGCGGCTTCACTTCCGTGCCGGGCGCGATCGCCGGCGGCCTGATCATCGGGGTGGGCGAGAAGCTCGGCGAGGTGTACTGGGGGCCCCTGGTGGGTGGCGCGATCGAGAACTGGTTCGCCTATGTCCTCGCGCTCGCCTTCCTCCTGGTCCGGCCCCAAGGCCTGTTCGGCGAAAAGATCATTGAAAGAGTCTAGAGCGATGATAAGGGCCCATCTGCTTCGTTGCCGCCCTCGGCCGCACGCTCACCCTTCTCATCGCTCTAAGATTGGCATGAGAGCTGGGGCGTGATCTATCGGGAGACTGGGCAATTCAAGTCGAGCTACGCCAGCGACCAGGCGATCTTTCCCATTGTTCAGGACAGGATCTTCGTCCTGCTCGCCGTCGCCGCGGCGTTCGTGATGCCGCCGCTCGTTGCCAGCGAGTACTGGCTGCAGGCGGTGCTCATCCCGCTGCTCATCTATGCCCTCGCGGCGCTCGGACTGAACCTCCTGACGGGCTATGCGGGGCAGGTATCGCTTGGCACCGGGGGCTTCATGGCCGTCGGCGCCTACGCAGCGTTCAAGCTGTCCACGTCCTTCCCGCAGGTCAATATCGTCATCGTCTTTCTGCTGTCCGGCCTCTGCGCAGCGCTGGTGGGTCTTGTCTTCGGCATCCCCAGCCTGCGGATCAAGGGGTTCTATCTGGCGGTGGCGACCTTGGCGGCCCAGTTCTTCCTGATCTGGCTCTTCAATAAGGTTCCGTGGTTCGTGAACTACGCTTCCTCGGGCACCATCACCGCGCCCACCCGCACCATGTTCGGGGTGATGGTCACAGGCCCGCAGTCAAGCGCGGGGGCGCGGTACGTGATGGCGATGGCTCTCGTCGCCCTATTCGCGCTCGTCGCCAAGAATCTCGTGCGCGGGCGTGTGGGCCGCTCGTGGATGGCGATCCGCGACCGCGACATCGCCGCGGAGATCATTGGCGTGCGTCCGATGCGCACCAAGCTGCTCGCTTTCGCGATCAGCTCCTTCTACTGCGGCGTCGCTGGCGCGGAGTTCGTATTCCTCTACCTGGGCAGCGCCGAGACGACCGCCTTCGACATCAACCTGTCCTTTCTCGTGCTCTTCATGGTCATCATCGGGGGCCTGGGGAGCGTGCTCGGGTCCTTCCTGGGTGCCGCTTTCATCGTGCTCGTGCCCATTTTCCTGACCAACGCCCCCCACTTGGTCGGGCTGCCGCTGCCCGTGGCCTTGCAGAAGCAGATCGAGCTGATGGTCTTCGGTGCCCTCATCATTTTTTTCCTGATCGTCGAGCCCAATGGGCTCGCCCGGCTGTGGCAGGTCGCGAAGGAGAAGCTACGGCTATGGCCGTTTCCCCACTAGTCTCAAGGAGGATGTCAATGACGAGATCCAGGATCGCCTTGATCGGCCTGCTCGCTCTGGCCGTCGTGTTCGGGCCCCTCGCCGGGACCGTGCCTGCTCAGCAGTCGCAGGGGATCTTCATCCCGCTTCTCGTCTACCGTACGGGTCCGTACGCGCCGAGCGGTATCCCGATCGCCAATGGCTTCGTGGACTACTTCACCCTGCTCAACGAGCGGGACGGTGGCATCAACGGCGTCAAGCTGGTCTGGGAGGAGTGCGAGACCCAGTACGACACCAAGCAGGGCGTCGAGTGCTACGAGCGGCTGAAGGGGAAGAATCCCGTGTTGGTCAATCCGTACAGCACCGGCATTACCTACACGCTGATCCCCAAGGCGGCGGTGGACAAGGTGGTGGTCTTCTCGATGGGTTATGGGATGACGGCTGCCGCGGACGGTCGCTGGTTCCCCTGGGTTTTCAGCTTCCCGACGACCTACTGGAGCCAGGCGTCCGCCGTCATCCGCTACATGGGCCAGCAGGAAGGCGGGCTCGAGAAGCTCAAGGGCAAGAAGATCGCCCACATTTACCACAACAGCCCCTATGGCAAGGAAGCCAATCCGACGCTCGAGGAGCTGTCGAGGAAGTACGGCTTCGAGCTGACGCTGCTCGCCGTGGACCACCCGGGTCAGGAGCAGAAGGCCACGTGGCTCCAGGTGCGCAGGCTGAACCCCGACTGGATCTTCGTCTCCGGCTGGGGGGTGATGAACCAGGTCGCGGTGAAGGAAGCCGCGGCCACCGGCGTCAAGATGGATCACCTCATCGGTAACTGGTGGTCGGCAAATGACTCCGACGTCGTGCCCGCTGGTGAGGGCGCCAAGGGCTACAAGGGCGCGACCTTCCACGCCCCGGGCACCAACTTCCGGGTCTTCCAGGACATCGTCAAGCACGTCTATGACAAGGGCAAGGGCGCGGCCAAGAAAGAGGATATGGGCGCGCCGCTCTACAACCGCGGCGTCGTCAACGCCATGCTCTCGGCCGAGGCCATCCGCACCGCCATGGGCAAGTACGGGAACAAGGTGCTCACGGGCGAGCAGGTCCGGTGGGGATTCGAGAACTTCAACCTGACGGAGCAGCGGCTGGAGCAGCTCGGCATGAAGGGCTTCACGCACCCGATCAAGGTCTCCTGCGAGGACCACGAGGGCAACGGCCCCGTGCTCATCCAGCAGTGGGACGGCAAGCAGTGGAACCTGGTCTCCGAGTGGATCCAGCCGATGCGCGACGTCGTCCGTCCGAAGGTCGAGGCGGCCGCCATCGAAGAGGGCAAGAAGCTGAACTACACGCAGCGCGATTGCTCGAAAGAGAAATAGCGTGGTGGCAGGAGGCGCCGTAAGCGACACGCCCCCGCCGCTGCTGGCGGTCAACAACGTCGAGGTGATCTACGATCACGTCATCCTCGTGTTGAAGGGCGTGTCGCTCGTCGTCCCCGCGGGAGGCATCGTCGCCCTCCTCGGAGCCAACGGCGCCGGCAAGAGCACGACACTCAAGGCCATCTCGGGGCTGCTCCGCACGGAGCGTGGAGAGGTGACCAAGGGCAGCATCGAGTTCCTGGGGGCACCCATCCTGCGCAAGGATCCTTCCGACGTGGTGAGGCTCGGCATCGTGCAGATCATGGAGGGCCGCCACGTCTTCGAGCACCTGTCCGTGGAAGAGAATCTCTTGACGGGCGGCTACACCCAGCGGGACGGGCGGGCCGTCAAGCGCGATCTCGAGAAGGTGTACGCGTACTTTCCGCGCCTCCGCGAGCGCCGAGGGATCGGCGCGGGATACGTCTCGGGCGGCGAGCAGCAGATGGTCGCCATCGGCAGGGCGCTCATGGCGCATCCCAAGCTGATGCTGCTCGACGAGCCGTCCATGGGCTTGGCGCCGATGCTGGTGCAGGAGATCTTCGAGATCGTGAGCCGGCTGAACCGCGAAGAGGGCGTGTCGGTGCTCCTCGCGGAGCAGAATGCCTCGATCGCCCTGCGCTTCGCCGACTACGCCTATGTGATGGAGAACGGCCGGATCGTCCTCGATGGCGACCGGAAGACGATCAGCGAGAACGAGGACATCAAGGAGTTCTACCTCGGGCTCTCCGGCGTCGGCCAGCGGAAGAGCTACCGCGACGTCAAGCACTACCGACGCCGGAAGCGGTGGCTCTCATGAGCAGTCAGCTCGCGATCCACGAGGTGTCCAAGGCCTTCGGCGGCGTCCAGGCCGTCACGCGCGTGAGCCTAGAAGTGCGGCAGGGCGAGATCCTGTCCGTCATCGGGCCCAACGGCGCGGGCAAGACGACGCTGCTCAACATGATCAGCGGCTTCTACCATCCGGACTCGGGGCGGATCATGCTGGAGGCCGCCGACATCACGCACGTCAGGCCGAACCATGTGGCCGAGCTCGGCGTGGCGCGCACCTTCCAGAACATCGCGCTCTTCCGCGGGATGACCGTGCTCGACAACCTGATGCTGGGCCGCCACGTACGAATGAAGTCGGGCGTGCTCGCGTCATTCGTCTATTGGGGGCTCGCGCAGAAGGAAGAGGTAGCCCATCGGCGGCGGGTCGAGGACATCATCGACTTCCTGAAGATCCAGGACCTCCGGCGCCTGCCCACGGGCTCCCTCGCCTATGGGCTCCAGAAGCGCGTGGAGCTTGGGCGCGCGCTCGCGCTCGAGCCCAAGATCCTGCTCCTGGACGAGCCCATGGGCGGCTGCAACCATGAAGAGAAGGAAGACATGGCGCGCTTCGTGCTCGACGTGAACCAGGAATGGGGCGCGACCATCATTCTCATCGAGCACGACATGGGAGTCGTGATGGACATCTCGGATCGGGTCGCGGTGCTCGACATGGGGCAGAAGATCGCCGAGGGCACGCCCGACGATGTCCGGGCGAATCCCCAGGTGATCAAGGCCTATCTCGGGGACACCAAGGCCGCGACCAATGGAGGCCGACGTGGCTGACCTGACGACCCTTCCGCGCCTGCTCCTGCGCAATGCCCGGGACCTGGCAGAGCGGCCAGCCATCCGCGAGAAGGACAGGGGGATATGGCAGACGTGGACCTGGCTCCAGTACCACGACCAGGTGCGCGATTTTGCGCTGGGCTTAGCCTCCCTCGGCCTCCGGAGGGGAGATCGGCTCTCGGTCATCGGCGACAACCGGCCGCGCCTCTACGCCGCCCAGCTCGCCGTCCAGTGCCTCGGCGGCGTGTCGGTGGCGGTGTACCAGGATTCCATCGCCAAGGAGCTTGCCTACGTCTGGAACCACGCCGAGGTCAGCGTGATCGTGGCCGAGGACCAGGAACAGGTCGACAAGGTCGTGGGCCTGCGCCCGGAGCTCTCGGCCCTGCGCGTCGTCATCTACGACGATCCGCGCGGCATGACCGGGTATCGGCACGACTGGCTCAAGTCCTACCAGGACGTCCAGGAGGCCGGGCGCAAGTTCGGCGCCGAGCACCCCGGCTACTTCGAGGCCGAGATCGACAAGGGCAGGGCGGACGACGTCGCCATCGTCTGCTACACATCCGGTACCACGGGCCATCCCAAGGGCGCCATGATCACGCATGCTAATGCGATTGGCGTGGCGGAGATCTTCTGCCGGGCGGAGCACGTGGTGCCGGAGGACACCTGCCTGGCGTACCTGCCGATGGCGTGGGCGGGGGACGCGGTCTACACGCTCTTCGCGAGCCTGGTCGCCGGGTTCTGCACCAATTGCCCGGAGAGCCCGGAGACGGTGCAGCGGGACCTCCGGGAGCTGGGGCCCACCACTGTCCTCGCGCCGCCGCGGATCTGGGAGAACATGCTCACGGGGATCCAGGTCCGTGCGGCCGACGCCACGCCTCTCAAGCGGCACACCTTCAACTACTTCCGGTCCGTCGCCGAGCGCGCCGAGATCCTGCGCTCGGACGGCAAGCCCGTCCCAACCGGACTCCGCCTCGCGACGGCGCTCGGCGAGTTCTTCGTCTATGGCCCCGTGCGCGATCAGCTCGGGCTCAGGCAGGCGAAGTGGGCGCTCACCGGCGGAGCGCCGCTCGGCCCGGACACGTTTCGATTCTTCCGGTCCATCGGCGTCAATCTCAAGCAGGTCTACGGATCCACGGAGACGAGTGGGCTCGTCTCGCTCCAGCCGGACACCGAGGCGAACCCGACCAGCGCGGGCCGGCCGGTACCGGGCGTCGAGGTGAAGATCGCCGACCGCGGTGAAGTGTTGGTGCGCGGCTGCTCGGTGTTCAAGGGCTATCTCAAGAACGAGGACGCGACGCGCGAGGTCCTCGATGCCGAGGGCTGGTTTCACACCGGAGACGCCGGGTTCATCGATCCGCGCGGCCACCTCGTCATCATCGACCGGGCCAAGGATGTCGGCGCCCTCGCCGACGGCACGCCCTTCGCGCCGCAGTTCATCGAGAACAAGCTCAAGTTCAGCCCGTTCATCCGGGAGGCGGTGGCCTTCGGCAACGAGCGACCGTTCGTGGCAGCCATGGTCGCCATCGATCTCGGCACCGTCGGGAACTGGGCTGAGCGCCGCGGTCTGCCGTACACGTCCTACACGGACCTGTCCCAGAAAGCCGAGGTGCGGGAGCTCGTCGCCGGCGAGATCCGGAAGTGCAATCAGACGCTGCCGGAGGCGACGAAGATCCGGCGCTTCCTTCTCCTGACCAAGGACCTTGAGGCCGACGACGCCGAGATGACACGCACCCGCAAGGTCCGGCGCCGGTTCGTGGCCGAGAAGTACGCGGCGGTCATCGACGCGTTCTACGGTGGGGGAAACGAGGTCGAGCTGGCCACGACCATCACGTACGAGGACGGGCGGCAGGCGTCGATCCAGTCGCGGGCCCGCATCGAGGACGTCGAGGGGATGCCCGCCCATGTCTGAGGAATTCGGATTCTTCCTCCTTCTCCTCTCGAACGGCGTGCTCATCGGCCTCATGTACTCCTTGATCGCGCTGGGGTTCGTGCTCGTCTACAAGGCCACGGACGCGGTGAACTTCGCTCAGGGCGAGTTCGTGATGATCGCGGGGCTGGTGGTGGCGCTCGCCATGAGCGCGGCGGGGGCGCCCCTCTGGGCAGCCATCATCCTCGGGCTCGCCAGCATGGTCGTCTTTGGCTTCGCCCTCGAGCGGGTCGTGTTGCGGAAGCTCATCGGCAGGCCGGTGATTGCGGTGGTGATGGCCACCATCGGGCTCGCCTCGATTCTGCGCGGCGTGGGTCCCACGTTCTTCGGCGCGGGGACGAAGTCGCTGCCCCTGCCCATCAGCGACGAGCCGTTCGTGATCGGCCCGCTCTTCATTCCGCCTATTCAGTTACTGGGCGCGGCGGTGAGCATCGTCTTCATCACAGGCTTCGGATGGTTCTTCCTGTGGTCGCGCAAGGGCATCGCCATGCGCGCCGTCGCGGACAACCAGCAGGTGGCCATGGCCATGGGCATCAACGTGGAGCGCTATTTCGGACTGGCCTGGGCCATGACCGGCATCGTCTCAGCGCTGGGCGGCATCATCTGGGGCAATCTGCTGGGCGTCGACGTGAACCTGTCTCTCGTCGGATTCAAGGTCTTTCCGGTGGTGATCCTCGGCGGGCTGGACTCGATTCCCGGCGCGGTCGTCGGCGGGCTCATCGTCGGCATCGTCGAGAACATCGCCGCGGGCTACATCGATCCCTACGTGGGTGGCGGCACCAAGGACTTCGTGCCCTACGTCCTGATGATCCTCGCGCTGATGATCCGGCCCTACGGCATCTTCGGCAAGAGAATCATCGAGAGAGTGTGACCCATGTTCCATCGTGAGTCCGGCGTGTTGAAGACGACCTATGAAGCGGACATGGCGCTCTATCCGCTGCCCATCGCCCGGTGGACCGTGGCCGCGCTGGCCGTCGTCTTCTTCGCGGTGATCCCGCTCGCCCTGCACCAGTACTACCTGTCGATCGCCAACCTCGTCTGGATCGCCGTCATCGGCGCCCTCGGCCTCAATATCCTGGTGGGCTATACGGGGCAGGTGTCCATCGGTCATGGGGCGTTCATGTCCGTCGGCGCCTACACCGCGGCGAACCTCGCGATCCGGCTCGGCTCTCCGTGGCCGGTCAATCTCCTCGCGGGAGGCCTCATGGCCGCCCTGGTGGGGGCCGTCGTCGGCATTCCGTCGCTGCGCATCAAGGGCCTCTACCTCGCCATCGCCACCCTCGCCGGCCAGCTCATCATCGAGTGGACCATCAACCACGTCACCTTCATCAGTGGCGGGGTCCAGGCGTCCATCGACGTGCCACGTCCCCGGCTGGGCTCCTACGTGCTCTCGAGCCAGCGCGAAATGTACTACTTCTTGCTCGTCTTCGTGGTGCTGGCCATCGTGGGCACGCTGAATCTCGTGCGCAGCCGGATCGGCCGCGCCTTCATCGCCATCCGCGACCAGGACATCGCGGCCGAGATCATCGGTATCAACATCTTCCGCTACAAGCTGCTGGCCTTCGCGATCTCCTCCTTCTATGCCGGCGTGACCGGTGTCCTCTACACCTACTACCTCGGCATCGCCAACTACGAGCAGTTCCAGATCGGTGTCTCCATCGACTATCTCGCCATGATCATCATCGGAGGGCTCGGCTCCATCCTGGGGTCGATCTTCGGCGCCTTCTTCGTGACGTTGCTGCCGATCGTGATCCGTTACGCCATGGAGGCCTTCGGCGGCCTCTTCTTCGATCCCAAGACCGTGCTCAACCTCATTCCCAACCTCCGCCTCATGCTGTTCGGCGCCCTCATCATCTTCTTCCTGATCGTCGAGCCCGAGGGCCTGAACCGCCTGTGGCGGAATATCCGGAACTACTTCCGCATCTGGCCATTCGCGTACTGAGGTACGCGAGGAAAGGAGCATTCTCATGAGACAGGTCCTAGCCATCGTGACGGCGCTGGCCCTGGCGGGCAGCCTGGCCGCGTCGGCGCCGTCCCACGCTCAGTCCAAGGGCGAGATCGTCATCGGCATGCAGTGCGACCGGACGGGGGCGACCCAGATCGTGGGCACCGTCTTGTGCCCCGGTTTCCACGACTACATTTCCCTCATAAACAGCAAGGGCGGGGTCGAGGGATACAAGATCAGGGCGCCCGAGATTGACAACGAGTACAAGGTGCCGCCCGCGGTGGAGTCCTATGAGCGCCACAAGAAGGAAGGCGCCGTGACGATCGCCGTCTACGGGACCCCCCAGATCTATGCGCTCGCTCAGAAGCTGCAGGAGGACAGGATACCCGGCACCTCGCCAGGCTTTGGCAGCGCCGCCGCTGCTGACGGCATTCGCTACCCCTACGTCTTTCCCGTGGCCGCCACCTACTGGTCGCAGGGCACCGCGGCAGTGGACTTCGTGAAGAAGCAGCTCGGGGGCAGCCTCAAGGGCAAGAAGATCGCGTATATCTTCTACGACAACCCGGCTGGGCGTGAGCCGATCGAGATCCTCGAGGATCTCTCAGGCCGGGAAGGTTTCCAGCTCAGGACCTTCGCCGTTCCGCCTCCCGGCGTCGAGATGGGCGCCCAGGTGCTCGACATCGCGCAGCGCTTCCGCCCGGACTTCGTGATCGCCCACCTGTTCGGCGGTGCTCCGGCCGTGTCGATCAAGGAGCTCAAGAGCAAGGGCTATCCGCTGCGCAAGGTGATTTCCCTCGTCTGGGGCTCGGCCGAGGTCAATATCGAGGCCGCCGGGGGCTTCGCCGTGGCCGAGGGCTACTACACCATGCAGTTCGCCGGCGTAGGCCAGGATTACCCGGTGCTCAACGAGATCCGCGAGATGTACAAGAAGCAGGGCAAGCCGGCCCCCAAGGAGATGGCGTCTTCCGTGTACTACAACCGCGGCGTCTTCCAGGCCGCGGTGCACGTCGAGGCCATCCGCAACGCACTCAAGGCCCACCCGGACGGGAAGATCACCGGCGTGGACACGAAGGCGGGCTTCGAGAAGATCTCCAACTTCACCCTCGGCGGGCTGGTGCCGCCCCTGAAGATCACCTCGACCGATCACGAGGGTGGCGGGCTCGTCCAGATCTGGCAGATCAAGGGAGGCAAGTTCGAGAAGGTCACCGACTGGTTCTCCGCCTATCCAGACGTGATCGCCAAGCACACCAAGGAAGCGGCCGCCAAGTAACGGCTCCCGCGGAGGAGAGCATCGGAGGGGGCATCGCGCCCCCTCCGATGCGACATGACCATGCTGAACCTGAACAACGTCGAGGTCATCTACGACGGCGTCATCCTCGTGCTCAAGGGGGTGTCGCTCGAGGTGCGCGAGGGAGGGATCACCACGCTCCTCGGGGCCAACGGCGCCGGCAAGACCACGACGCTCAAGGCGGTGTCGGGCGTGCTCCGCACGGAGCGCGGCGAAGTGACCAAGGGGCACATCGAGCTGGCCGGCCAGCGCATCGACCGGCTGCAGCCCTACGAGGTGGTCCGGCTCGGCGTGGTCCAGGTCTTCGAAGGCCGTCGCGTGTTCGAGCATCTGACCACGGAAGAGAACCTTGTCGTCGGCGCCCACATCCAGCCCGATCGCCAGCGCGTGTCCGGCGGGATCGAGCGCGTGTACGAGTACTTTCCGCGGCTCAGGGAGCGGCGCGCTGTCCAGGCCGGTTACCTCTCGGGCGGCGAGCAGCAGATGCTCGTCATCGGGCGCGCGCTCATGTCCGATCCGCGGGTCATCCTGCTGGACGAGCCGTCGCTGGGCCTGGCGCCCATGCTGGTCGAGGAGATCTTCCAGATCGTCCAGCGGCTGAACCGGGAGCAGAAGCTGACGGTCCTTCTCGTCGAGCAGAATGCGACCCTGGCGCTCGCGATCGCCGATCACGGCTACGTGATGGAGAACGGCCGCATCGTCCTCGAGGGCAGCGCCGACCAGCTGCGCGATAACGCGGATATCAAGGAGTTCTACCTCGGGCTCACCGAGGTGGGTGCCCGTAAGTCATACCGGGACGTCAAGCACTACAAGCGCCGCAAACGATGGCTGAGCTAGCCCACATCTCTCGCCGAGGAGGAGTTCTGATGCGACTTCTGACCCGAGCCATCCTGATCCCGATGGCTGCCTTGCCTCTCACCGCCTGCGCCTCCGCGGCGCTCGTTGACGTATTCTTCTTCCACCGGCTTGATGCTGGAATCGCCCACCGCTTGCCGGCTGATCTGTCGAGCCACTTCAAGGTTCTCGGCTTCTTTTTTCTGGCGATCGACTTCCTTCTGCGGAGCCTCTTCCTTGTCGAGCCTTGCAGATTCGATGATGGCGGCCTCGGCTTCTGCATCCGTGCGCTTTGAGAGTACGACGAGCCCGAAAGAGTCTAGGCTGCTCGAACGGAACAGGCTTATGGAGTTCTGCGAATCCTCCCAGCGAGCAATGACCTTTTCTTTCGAATCGTAGGAAGCCTTTGTTGGGAAGTTGATCTCGGCCGCCGGCCTCGTCGCCGTTTTTCCGTACAGGGATGACACGGCTTGCACCATGTCCTCGGCAGTTAGACCCTCTGTGGCGTGCGAGTCATAGCTCACTTCGATCCTGTAGAGCTCTCCGTTGTAAAAGCTGAATAGAACCTCCGAAATCTGGTCCACTTGCGAGGCCGAGCGAGAGCGGCCGACCGACCAGGACGTAACCTCTTGGATGATGGCCGGCCGTTCGTGGATCAGAATCGGTCCGTTCGAATCGGGGCCAACCTGTTTGGATACCTGGGCTAAACTCGTTCCAAGAGAAAATTTCTTATATTTAG
>Ga0209526_10003144_pt1 | contig 11237 bp, 10 predicted proteins | sample JacPinW_OM2H0_M1_FD_188566 | JGI IMG/M metagenome (GOLD analysis project Ga0209526, IMG submission 188566) | Forest soil microbial communities from Algoma, Ontario, Canada - Jack Pine, Ontario site 1_JW_OM2H0_M1 (SPAdes) (version 2) | ecosystem: Environmental > Terrestrial > Soil > Boreal...
ACCCGGGGAGCGGAAACACCCGCTCAAGCGCTTAGCAGGCGCTCGCATTCGACCACTCTGCCACCTCCCCGCGGAGGCGGTAGCCAGTTTACCCTGTTTCCATGAATGCTTCTGTCGATGCGCAATGGGAACGTTACGGTCGGGCGTTGATCAGCTCGATGAGCGAGGTGTTGGACGAAACCCCGGACCATATCCATTCGAACCTGCTCGAAACTGCTGACTACTGGCTCTCACTCGGACTGGTGCTCGGGCTGCGGGAGCCAGACCAGGCGCGACAGCTCCTCCATGTGATCGAAGCCTATGAGGCCGAGCGCGGCGAGCTGGCGCGTGATGCGAAAAGCTTGATCGGCCAGGTATTCGAATGAGGCGACGCGGCCTGGTCTCGCAGATGTACGCGGCGGCCCGGCTGGCGAACGACGTCTCCACGCTCGCGTCGGGCGATCCCCGCCGGATCGCGCGCCGCGCCAAGAACAAGATCGTGGGCCGGGCGCTCGGCCGCGCCGGCCTCTGGCGGATGCTCTGGCGCTGAACTAACCCTTGCTTCTGGCTTCGAGCGGGAGACTTAACGTGAACTCGCTCCCCAGGCCCGGCGTCGAGACCACGGTGATGTCGCCGCCATGCAGGCGGGCAAGCTCGCGCGCGAGGTAGAGCCCGAGGCCGGTGCCGGGCACGTCGGCCAGCTGGCCGAGGCGGCTGAAGCGAACGAACAGCCGGCTCATGTCCTCGGCGGCGATCCCAATCCCCTTATCGCTGACCGTCACCGTGGCGAGCTTGCCATCGGTCGATAGCGCCGCGATCACATCGCCCCCCCGCGGCGAATACTTGATCGCATTGTCGACCAGGTTGTTGACGACGATCTCCAAGCGCATCAGGTCGCCCATCACCCAGAGCTCGTGGCCGACGGTCTCGCCAAACCGAAGCCTGTGCTTTGCGGTGGCCGTCGTCTCCGCCATCTGCACCGTCCGACGCACCAGTTCGCGCAGATCGATCCGCTTGCGCTTGAGCTGAGGCCGCCGATCCTCGAGCCGCGCCGCCTCCACCATCTCGTTGGCGAGCAGACTGATTTGACGTGCCTTCGCCTGCAGCACCGGCACGATTGGACGCAGGCGTTGCGGGACCGGCCCGAGCGACTCGTCTTCGATCATCGAGAGGTAGCCGGTGAGCGTCGCCGCCGGTCCGCGGAGCTCGTGCGACGCGAGACGTAGGAATTCCGACTTCGCCTTTTCCAGTTCAGCGAGATGCTCGGCTTTCTGGCGCAGCCGGTCCGCCTCGAGTTGGTGCCGATGCCGGGCTTCCAGCTTTTCCTTCGTTTGCTCGGCGAGCACCATGACGTGGCTGACGGCACCGGCATCGAGGACCGGGTAGGCATCGACGTTCCAGATCGCGTTGGTACTGCCTTCGTGGCCGTCGGTGGCAAAGTAGCTCTGAGGCTCACCGCTGAGGCGGACCATCTGAAAGAGATCCACGATCGCATCGTGCTCGCCACGATTGAAGATCTCACCCAGGGTGAGCCCCTCAGCCGGGATTCGCTCCAGTCTCAGCACGCGCGCAAACTCGCGGTTCCCGTAGCGGAAGGTGAACTCATCGCGGCGGAGTTCGAACAGCCCGATGCCGACCGGCAGCGCCTCGAGGACATGCGGTAGCAGCTCGACCGCCTGGCGGTCGGGATAGGGGCGCTCCGGCGTTGGCGGCGATGGCCCTAACTCGATCATGGCAGTGTTACAAGTTGATATTCGGACTGACTGTATTTAGTATACCTCTAGACTCAGTCATGTAAGACTACGCAAAAATCTGAGCGAGCACCGCAATTCGGCCGCCGGTAGACTGACGACACATGTCCGACGATTCGACCCCAGTTCGGCTCGCCTCGACCCGGGACGGTGGGCCGGTGGGGCCGGTCATGGTGATTGGGGGTGCTGAAGACAAGCTGGGCGAGCGCGTCGTCCTGTCACGGTTCGTCCAGCTCGCCGGAGGTGACCAAGCGCAGATCGCGGTGATCAGCACCGCCTCCTCGCTGGGCGAAGCCGCGACCGACCTTTACCGCCATATCTTCTCTCGGCTGGGCGTTGCCAGGGTCACGGGACTTCGTCCGGAGACCCGCGAAGAGGCGAATGATCCGGCGGCGGTCGAGGCGCTCAAGAACGCTACCGGCATCTTCATGACCGGCGGCAACCAGCTCCGCCTCTCGTCGGTGATCGGCGGCACCAAGCTCGGCAGCGCAATCCTCGACGCCCATGGGCGCGGGATCGTGGTGGCCGGAACCTCTGCCGGCGCGAGTGCGGTCGCTACTCACATGATGGCGTTCGGCAGTTCCGGCGCAACACCCAAGAACCGGATGGCGCATGTGTCCGTTGGGCTCGGGTTGCTGGTCAACGTCGTCGTCGATCAACACTTCGAGCAGCGGACCCGACTCGGGCGGCTCCTCGCGGTGGTGGCTCAATCGCCCTCGCTGATCGGGCTCGGGCTCGACGAGGACACCGCCGCGATCGTCGACGGGGATGACATCCTCGAGGTCATCGGCCGGGGCGCGGTGACGATCGTCGATGGCTCGGACGTCATCACCGACGCCTTCCAGGTAACCGGCCACAAGCCGATGATGGTGTCGAACGCTCGCCTCCACTCGCTGCCGTCGGGCTACCGATTCGACCTGCGAGCGCGCCGCGTGCTGCCACTCGACCATAGCAAGCATGAACGCCGCGCCCAGTTGGCGCAGGGCCGCATCGAGAAGCTGGTGCGCAAGGCAGAGGCTGAGGACCGCACCGATCGGGTAACGGAGCGGCGCCGCCAGCGCCAAGAGGACCGCAAGGCGTCGGAATGAGCGCTCCGCGCCGCACCGAAACGCGAGTCGAGCGGGACGAGGACGCCAAGCACGAGCCCGTCGCCAACAAGCCCCCCGCCAAACCCGACCTCCTTATCCTGGAAAGCCAGGTCCTCCGCGGGCCCAACTTCTGGTCATATGACCCCGCGATCCGCCTGCTCGTTGACCTTGGCTCGCTGGAACACTGGCCCTCGAACACGCTGCCGGCCTTCAATGACGCGCTCATAGACTTGCTGCCCGGGTTGCGCGATCACGGCTGCTCCCTGCACCGCCCGGGCGGCTTCATCGAGCGGCTTCGGGACGGCACCTGGTTGGGTCACGTGGCGGAGCATGTCGCCCTCGAGCTGCAGCGGGAGACCGGCGCCTCGACGACCCGCGGCAAGACGCGGCGCGCGGGGACGCCGGGCACCTATAACGTGGTCTATGGATACAACGAGGAGCAGGTGGGGCTGGCCGCTGGCAAGCTCGCTGTCCGCCTGCTCAACCACCTCGTCCACGCGAACCCCACCTTCGACTACGTCGCCGAGCTGGAGAGCCTGGTCCTGCTCGCCGACCGGGCCGCCCTCGGACCCTCGACGCAGGCCATCCTCGACGAAGCCGCCCGGCGCGACATCCCCTACATCCGGCTGAACGAACAGTCATTTGTCCAGCTCGGCCAGGGCAAATACCAGCAGCGGATCCGGGCCACTATGACATCGCGCACTTCCGCGCTCGGCGTTGACATCGCCGGCGACAAGAAACTGACCACCTCGCTGCTGGCCTCCGCCGGCTTACCCGTGCCCCGAAGCCAGATGGTCGAGTCGGCCGATGAAGCCGCCGCCGCGGCCGTCCGCATCGGGTACCCGGTGGTGACCAAACCGCTCGACGGCAACCACGGGCGGGGCGTCAGCCTCGAGCTGCGTACCGAGGAGGACGTGCGGCGGGGCTTTGAGCGCGCCCTTCGCCAGACGCGCAGCCGGATGGTCGTGGTGGAGAGCTTCATCCAGGGCAACGACTACCGGGTGCTCGTGATCGACGGCCACATGGTGGCGGTCGCGCAGCGTGTCCCGGCGCACGTGATCGGCGATGGCGAACACACGGTGCGCCAGCTGGTCGAGATCACCAATAAGGATCCACGGCGGGGCATCGGCCATGAAAAGGTGCTCACCCGAATCAAGATCGATGAAGTGGCCGAAGAGCTCGTCGTAAAACAGGGCCTCAACCTCGACCAGGTACCAGCGAAGGATGCGGTCGTCAAGCTGGCGGCGACGGGAAACATGTCGACCGGCGGCATCTCGATCGATCGCACCATGGAGGCCGACCACGACAACATCGAGATCGCAGAGGAGGCCGCCCGCGTAGTCGGCCTGGACGTCGCGGGCATCGACTTCCTCACGCCGGACATCTGCCAGCCGGTGCGGGAAACAGGTGGCGCGATCGTCGAAGTTAACGCCGCTCCGGGCTTCCGGATGCACACCCACCCAACCGAGGGCGAGCCGCAGTACGTCGCCAAAGCGGTCATCGATATGCTCTTCCCACAGGGCACCCCGGCGCGCATCCCGATCATCGCCGTCACCGGCTCCAACGGAAAAACGACGACCGCCCGGATGATCGCCCATATCATCAGGGGCCTCGGGCACAAGGTCGGGGTGACGACGACCGATGGCATTTACATCGACGGCCGCCTGGTCAAGCAGGCGGACGCCAGCGGCCCACGATCGGCCCGGATGGTCCTCCAGAATCCCCGAGTCGACTTCGCCGTTTTCGAGGTGGCGCGCGGCGGCATCCTCCGCGAGGGACTCGGCTACAGCGCCAACGACGTCGCCGTCGTCCTCAACGTCACCGGCGATCACCTCGGCCTCAAAGAGGTCAATTCGCTGCGCCAGCTCGCCGCGATCAAGCGGGTCGTCGTCGAGGCCGTCCCCCGCAACGGCACCGCGGTCCTCAATGCGGACGATGAACTGGTGGCGGAGATGCGGACCCATTGCAGCGGCTCGGTCATCCTCTTCTCGATGCGCGACGACAATGAGCTCGTCGAGCGCTGGGTGCGGCGCGGCCGCAAGGCCATGATCATCCAGGAGCAGCCCGGCGGCGGCGAGATGATGGTGTTGCGTGAAGGGCGGCGCAGCACCCAGATCACCTGGGTGCACCTGCTGCCTGCGACCTTCGAGGGGCGCGCCCGGGCAAACGTCCAGAACGCGCTGGCGGCAGCGGCGGCGGCGCACGCAGCCGGGGCCCACCTCCACGACATCCGGCAGGGCTTGCGCAGCTTCCACCCCTCCTTCCACGAAGCGCCCGGCCGCCTAAACATGTTCGAACTTCATGGCGTCAAGGTGATCGTCGACTATGCCCACAACCCCGCTGGCCTGCAGATGGCCGGCGATTTCGTCGAGCGGCTGACGGCCCCCGGCGTCAATGGACCGGAGCGAGGCCGGCGGATCGCCGTGATCGCCACGCCCGGCGATCGCCGTGACGAGGATATGCGAGAGCTCGGCCGGGTCGCGGCCCGCGTCTTCGACATCCTGATCGTTCGGGAGGACGCCAACCCGCGCGGACGGCAGCGCGGCGAGATCGCGCGCCACGTGATGGAGGGCGTCAAGGCGGCCGACGACAGCCGCGTAGAGAGCGCCGAGATCATCATCGATGAGCGGCCCGCCATCGACGCCGCCCTCGCCAAGGCCAGGCCCGGTGACGTCGTCCTCCTCTGCGTCGACAAACCAGCCGACACGTGGCTCGATCTCGAGGCACGCCGGGCGCTGCCCGCCTCCCCGGCGAGCTAACTCCGAGCTCGCTCGATCAATTCGCGAATGCGCGCCGGTCCCACGCCCACCCCACCTCGCGCGCGCAGGAACTCAAAAATTTCCGGTCGCTGGGCCAGCGCTGTGACGGCGATCACCTCATTGGGCGCTGACTCTTTGACCATCCACTCGAGCGCCTCAACTTCATTGGGGAACACCGGCGCCTGGCCCTTACCGCCGTCCTCGAGCCCGGCCTGCAGCCGCTCGATCAGGTCCTGCGGATCCCGTCCGCGCAGATAGCGCTGAAGCTCCGCGATAGCGAGGCGGTCGGCTCCTCGAGCCGCCGCGTATGCGAGCCGGTGCAGGATGACGTTGGTGCGGTCACCCGCGGTGCCAAACGCGAGGAAGATGCGCGCATGCCTCGGTCGAAGTCCCTGGCAGATCTCGACCAGGCCGCGCATGCCGTCTTCGTTGTGGGCGTAATCGACGACGACCACCCGGCCCTCGAGCTCAAAGACGTTGGCGCGGCCTGGATTACTCTCCGGATCGAGCACAAAGGACCGCAGCCCTTGGACGACAGCCTCCTCCGGGACGCCCGCGCCCAGGGCGGCGGCCGCCGCCGCCATCGCGTTGCGAAGGTAAGGACTGGAGATGCCGGCCAACGCCACCGGGATGTCCTCGACGCGGAGCAGGTGGTGAACGTGCTGCCGCGAGGACATCACGACGAGCGAGCGGTCAAGAACGGAGATGGCGCGCCCGCCCTCGGCCAGCGTGGTACGGATCGCCGGATGGTCGGCATCGAGGGAGAACAGCCACGGACGGCCGGTCGCCTGGCGCCGCATCGCCAGGACACGCGGGTCGTCCGCGTTGAGGACATCCCAGCCGTCCGAGCGGGTGATTCGGGTGATGGTGCCCTTTACCTCCGCCAGCTGGTCGATGGTGCGGATCCCGTACTGGTCGAGATGGTCCTCGGTCACATTCGTCACGACGGCGACGTCGTTGTGAGTAGTGCCGATGCCGCGAAGCAAAATGCCGCCTCGCGCGGTCTCGAGCACGGCGAAGTCGATACCTGGCTGCGCCAGCGCCTTCGCCGCGCCGCTGAATCCTGAGTAGTCGCCCGCCTCGATCAGTTCCTGATCGCGATACACCCCATCGGTCGTGGTGTAGGCCACCGTGTGGCCGGCCGCACGCGCCAGGTGCGCGATCAAGCGCACGGTCGTCGTCTTTCCGTTGGTGCCGGTCACCGCGATCACCGGCATCGTCGGGCTCAGCGTCGTCGGCGGCGCCCCGGGCTGGACATGATCCAGGCGTTGCGAGGCCGCCGCGATCGCGCGATCCATCGACCGTCGACCATCGAGTCCGACCGCGAGCAGCGGTGCCAACTCCCGGGCGAAGGCCTCAGCCGCTCCCTGCCGCCGCCAGGGATACGCGACCACGATTTGTTCGGGCAGGGGGCCGGGTCGCCCACGGACGGCGAGGTGCGTCCCGGTCGCATCCGCCAGAGCACGCGTCAGATGCACGGCAAAGCGGGCGATGTAGCGGCGCCGCTGGTCGCTCCCCGGCTGGCCACCGCTCGCCGACGAGGTAAAGGCAGTACGCCGGGTGAGCCGCTCAACCCGGGCTTGCGGAAGCTTAAGCCACGGAGACACGTCGAGTGTGAGCTTGATCGCGGCGCGGGTGAAGTACAGATTTGGTCCGTCGAGCACGCGCAGCTCGACCATGGCGGCTACGGCTGGTTCAGTTTCTTTCCAGCGTCGTCGAGGTGGTCGTGCGCTTCGGCCACCGTGTCATGGAGCCGCTCGAGGAGGATGCGGTAGTCCAGCATCAACTGCCGGGTGCGCTCGCGGACCTGGCGATATTCGGAGATCGGCCGGCGGCCCGTATCCGTGAAGGGCTGGAGCATGGTGCCCATCTCCCGAGCTTTTCCCGCCATCACCCGCAGGATGATCGCCCGGAGCTGTGGGGAGACACCCTCCATGATGTCGGCGTAGCCCTGTAGCAAGGAAAGGTGGCCCCGGACCTTGAGCGCCATCCCCGAGGTGCGCTCAACTGGGCGCACCTGGCTGGGGTGCGGAAACTGGACGATCTTGGGGGCACGCTCTGGCAGCGCGCTCATGCCGTAAACACCAGCCCATAGCCGCGGCGCGGCTCACTGACCAACCGGGCCGGGACGCCGCTGGTCGCCAGGTGGCGGCGCAGGCGGACGACGTAGGTACGAAGCTGCTCCGGCGACAGATCCGGCGCCGCCCAGGCGAGGCTGACGAGCTGCGCTGCCGAATAGAACTGACCAGGCCGCCGCGCCAGGAAGGCCAGCAGCTCGGCCTCGCGGCGGGTGAGCGTGACGCGTTGTCCGGCATACGTCAGCACCCGGCGTCGCACATCGAGATCGAGGCCCGCCAGATCCCAGAGACGGCGCTCCCAGAACTCGAGCCGCGCACGCAGCCGGCGCAGGTGGGTCGCCATCACGCGGACGTCCGCATCGTTGCCTGCACTGCGAAGTCGGCTCAGCGTGCGTTCCGCGAAGCTAACCAGCTCGCGGTAGATGCTGACCCACTGCCGGGCATCCTCCAGGTCGCGAGTCTCCGGCACCTCCCCCGGGAGAAGATAGAGGTCGATGACAGGCAGGCTTGAAACGCTAGCTCGGGCCACGAGTCGATAGTACGCCTAAATCGCGTGGATGTAGCATGGGCCAAGGAGGGGGAAAACTGCTACATCAGGTGGGGCCAACGCCAGAGCCGGATGAGGTCGAGCTGCCAAAAACCGCTCGGCCCTTTGCCGGCGCGGCCTTTGACGTGGTGGCTCTGGCCGCGTCGGCTGGTGGAATTGCCGCGCTGAGCGAGGTATTGGGGAGCCTACCGTCGGAGTTCCCCGCTGCCATCGTCGTCGTGCAGCACCTCGACCCCCGCCACCGCAGCTTGATGGCCGACATTCTCCGCCGGCGGACGGCGCTGGAGGTCGTGCAGGCCGCCGAAGGAGACCACATTCGCCCGGGCACGGTACACATCGCGCCCCCCGATCGCCATCTCCTGGTGAATCGCGACGGCACCCTCTCGCTGTCCCAATCGGAGCTGGTCCATTTCGTGCGGCCGAGCGCCGACCTGCTCTTCGAGTCGGCGGCGGCCAGCTTCAAGCAGCGGGCAATTGCCGTGGTGCTCACCGGCACCGGCTTCGACGGTTCGATGGGGGTTGGGGCGATCAAGAAGATGGGTGGGACAGTCGTCGCGCAGGACCAGGCTTCAGCCGAGTTTGGCGGCATGCCTGGCGCGGCGGTCAAATCGGGCAACGCCGATTTCATCCTTCCGCTCGACGAGATCGCGCCGGCTCTCGTCACGCTGGTCATGAAAGAGATGGCGAAGTGACCGACGAGCCGGATAGTCCCGACTTCGAGCGCCTGCTGCAGTACCTGCGAGAGACTCGAGGCTTCGACTTCAGCGGCTACAAGAGAACCACACTGCTCCGCCGGGTCGAAAAGCGGATGACGCAGGTCGGCGTCAAAGGCCACGCCGCGTATCTCGAGTACCTCCAGGCCCATCCGGAGGAATTTGCCACGCTCTTCAACACCATCCTGATCAATGTCACCAGCTACTTTCGGGACGCCGCCGCCTGGGAGTATCTGCGAGACGAGATTCTTCCTAAGATCATCGAGGGCAAAGCACCTTACGAGCCGATCCGGGTGTGGAGCGCTGGGGTCGCTTCCGGCGAGGAAGCATACAGCGTGGCCATGCTCCTCTCCGAGGCACTCGGCGCATCGGAGTACCGGGAGCGCGCCAAGATCTACGCGACAGATGTCGACGAAGACGCGCTGACCCATGCGCGACAGGGGAGGGCGGAAGAGAAGGACCTGGAAGAGGTCCCCCAGAGTCTGCGGGAAAAGTACTTCGAGCCAGAAGGCGACCACTACCTTCTCCGTGGCGAGTTACGCCGCTCGATCATCTTCGGGCGACATGACCTGGTGCAAGATGCGCCGATCTCGCGCATCGATCTGCTGGTCTGCCGCAACACCCTGATGTACTTCGAGCCACCGGCTCAGGCAAAGATCCTGGCGCGTCTGCACTACGCGTTGAGTGAAAAGGGCTATCTATTCCTGGGCAAGGCCGAGATGCTGCTGCGGCGAGACACGCTCTTCGTTCCGCTCGACTTGAAGCAGCGGATCTTTAACAAAACGCACCAGGTCGCCGTACGGGACCAACGGCTCGCGACTCCCCTGGCTGGCAGTGCAGACCCTGGAAACCATCTCACGCGCCCGGCTCGGCTTCGTGACCTGTTGGCCGACGCCCTGCCGATCGCCCAGCTGGTGGTCGACACCGGCGGCATCGTCACCTCCATCAATGAGCGCGCCCGCTCGCTCTTCGGCCTGGTGATCGCCGACGTCGGGCGGCCGCTGCAGGATCTCGAGGTGTCGTACCGGCCGCTTGAGCTGCGCTCGATGATCGACCAGGCGTACCGTGACCGTCGTCCGGTAGAAGCACGCGACGTCGAGCGGCGGCCGAACGCCGAAACCCAGTATTTCGACGTCAAGGTCGTGCCGCTGATCGACCGGGATAACACGCTGCTGGGCGCCAGCATCGCGTTCACCGACGTCACGAGCTACAACCGCGTCAACCGCGAGTTGGAACTCTCCAAGCAAGAGCTGGAAACGGCCTCAGAGGAGTTGCAGGCTACGAATGAAGAGCTGGAAACGACCAACGAGGAGCTGCAGTCGACGGTGGAGGAACTGGAGACGACCAACGAGGAGCTGCAGTCAAGCAATGAGGAACTCGAGACGATGAACGAGGAGCTCGAGTCGACGAATACTGAATTGGAGACGATCAATACCGAGCTGCAGCAGCGGAGCATGCAGCTGGATCACATCAATGTCTTCATGGAAGACATCCTCGCCAACGTCCAGACGGGCGTCGCCGTGCTCGATAAGGACCTCCGCGTTCAGCTCTGGAACAAGCGGTCCGAGGACCTCTGGGGCGTGCGAGCAAGCGAGACAGTGGGCCAGCCGCTACTGGGCCTCGATATCGGGTTGCCGGTCAGCGAGTTGGTGGGACCAATCAATGAGGCGATCAAGACTGCATCAGGCTTTCGGGAGATAACGGTCCAGTCCACCAACCGGCGCGGCAAGAGCTTTACCTGCCGGGTGCAGTGCAGTGCCATGGCCGCCATCAACGGCGGCCGCGGCGCCATCCTGTTGATGGAAGCAGTCGAGCCTCAGAAAAAACCGTAGCGAACCTTATCGTCGAGAGCTCTGGATCGACCTCACCGCAGTGGCAATCGCGCGGATATGCTCGGGAGAACTCCCGCAGCAGCCGCCGACCACCTGGGCGCCGGCGTCCACGTAGCGCCGTGCAAACGCCGCCATCTCCGCCGGGCCGGTGTCGTAGCGGGCGACGTCGCCGATCATGCTCGGCAAGCCCGCGTTTGGCTTGATCCACAACGGAATACCCGCGCCCACGCCTGCAAGCTCAGCGACGACCCGCTCCATGTCACCCAGCGAACGGCCGCAATTGGCTCCGATCGCCGCGACTTCGAGCGGCGCGATCGACTCGATCACACTGGTCGGGCTCAGGCCCATCATGGTTCGGGTTCCCCGATCGAAGCTGAAGGAGACGACCAGCGGAAGGGCGCTGGAGCGCCGCACGCCTTCGATCGCGGCGAGCGCCTCGTCCAGAGCAAAGAACGTTTCCAGGAGGAGAAGGTCCGCACCCCCCTCGCTG
>Ga0209526_10003146_pt1 | contig 11234 bp, 8 predicted proteins | sample JacPinW_OM2H0_M1_FD_188566 | JGI IMG/M metagenome (GOLD analysis project Ga0209526, IMG submission 188566) | Forest soil microbial communities from Algoma, Ontario, Canada - Jack Pine, Ontario site 1_JW_OM2H0_M1 (SPAdes) (version 2) | ecosystem: Environmental > Terrestrial > Soil > Boreal...
CCCGACACTTTGCTCGGCTTGCAGCGAATGGCAATGGCTTATCGAAGTGAGCTTCGACTCAAGGCGGTCGCTGTGACGGGAAGCAATGGCAAGACGAGCACGAAAGAGATGACCGCCTCTGTGCTCGGTGAACGATTATCGGTTAGCAAAACAGTCGGGAACTACAACAACCATATCGGCCTGCCGCTCACTGTGCTCGGCGCAAGCGCTGAAGACGAAGTCGGCGTTTTCGAAATGGGAATGAATCACGCGGGCGAACTGGCACCGCTTTGCGATATTGCCCGTCCTGATGCCGCCGTAATCACGAACATCGGCATTGCGCACATTGGCCATCTGGGAACACGCGAAGCCATCGCGAAAGAAAAAGCTATGGTCGCCGAATCGGTTCCTGCGGAGGGCTGTGTCGTGCTTAGCGCAAATGACGACTTTGTGGATTGGATCGCGGCGCGCACGAAGGCGCGAGTCATTCGCGCCGGAATCAATCGCGGAGATCTTCAGGCTCGCGAAATCCAGCACACCGAAAAGGGAGAGTCTTTCGTGCTGGTTTATGGATCGGCAAAAATTTTGGTTTCCTTGCCGGTCCATGGCGAACACATGGTGACGAACGCATGCCTTGCGGCTGGAGTTGGGCTTAGCTTCGGATTGACGCTTGAAGAATGTGCCACCGGACTAGGCAAAACAGCAATCCCTGGCAATCGATTGAAGGTGCAGAAGCTTGGACCGGTTCTCGTTATTAACGATGCCTACAACGCGAATCCGGAATCGATGGTTGCCGCGTTGAAAACCGCGACAAGCTTTGACGTTCGAGGACGCAGAATAGCTGCCCTTGGGCGAATGGGTGAGCTGGGGGCGGAGTCGGATGCGGGCCATCGGCGGGTTGGACGAGCAGTTGCAGAGTTGGCTTTCGATTACCTGGTCACTGTCGGAGATGAAGCGCGGTTGATAGCACAAGCGGCGAACGGCGCCGGTCTGAAGCGCACGCGTGAGGCAACGACACACGAGCAAGCGGTTGAAGCACTGCTCGACTATTTGGAGCCTGGCGATCTTTTATTGGTAAAAGGGAGTCTCTCATCCGCTATGGATCGAGTGGTCCGTGGACTCGAAGCTGCACAAGGTAATGCGGGATGGAGTTCGCGATGATGTTTTATCTCTACTACCTGAGTCAGGGGCCGAACGCGATTGCCGGAGGATTTAATGTTTTCCAATACGTCTCGTTTCGGGCGATCTGTTCGGCGATCACGGCATTCCTATTTTGCATCGTTTTTGGAAATTGGGTCATCCGCAAACTGACCTCTCTCAAATTGGGCCAACCGATCCGGACAGCGGACGAAGTCCACCGGCTTTATGAGCTTCATGGCGTAAAAAGAGGGACACCGACAATGGGCGGAGTCCTGTTTATGGGCTCTGTCGTGGTTTCCACACTCATCTGGGCGCGGCCTGACAATGGGTTCGTATGGCTTTGCCTTTTCACCATTGTTTTTACCGGTGGCCTCGGCTTTGTGGATGACTATCTCAAAGTAACAAAGAAAAAATCGGATGGAATCCCAGGCAGGGTTAAACTCGTATGCCAGTTCCTTCTCGCGGCGATCGTCACCGCATTTTTCCTGTTTAATCCCTCGCTCGAAGTACAGGCAAAGGAGCTATATATTCCCTTTTTCAAAGAGCCGATTATTGCCAATCTTGGTTGGTTCACCCTCCTGTTTTTCGCGATTGTTATTGTCGGCGCCTCAAATGCGGTGAATCTCACTGATGGCCTGGATGGGTTGGCGACAGGCTGTACGGTGACTGTCGCCTCGACTTATGCAATTCTGGCTTACGCTGCGGGCAATGTAGGAGTCGCGACCTACCTCGATCTTCCTTTCTATCGACAGAGCGAGGAACTGACGATCATCTGCACGTCGCTCGTGGGCGCGGGCCTTGGCTTTCTGTGGTTTAACTGCCATCCCGCCAAAGTATTTATGGGGGACACCGGTTCTCTCTCTATCGGGGGGACGCTTGGAGTGGTCGCGATTTGTTGCAAGCAGGAGCTGCTCCTCATTGTGATTGGCGGTATTTTTGTGATAGAGGCGCTCTCTGTAATTCTTCAAGTGGCGAGCTTCAAACTCACGGGGAAACGCGTTCTTTTGATGTCCCCTTTGCATCATCATTTCGAATTAAAGGGTTGGAAGGAAAACACGGTAATCGTGCGCTTCTGGATCATGTCGCTCATGTTTGCTTTCCTCGGTCTTGCCACGCTTAAATTACGATGAATTTTGAGGGCAAAAGAGCGGCGGTACTTGGGCTTGGAAGCAGTGGCGAAGCCGCCGGCAGGTTACTCCAGGTTCATGGAGCACAGGTTACGATTCTAGACAGTGGAACGCCTGACCCGGAAAGAGTTCGTTCTCTTCAGGGACTCGGGATCTCTGTTATCACCGGCCAATCGGCGGACGTCGCCGAGGCCAACTACGACCTCTCGGTTTTAAGTCCCGGTATTGATCCCTCCGTTCCGATCGTCCAAAATTTTATCCGACAAGGCGCCCCATTCACGGGCGAAATCGAATTGGCTTCCCGTTTTTGTCAGCGACCGATCGTGGCGATTACTGGGACAAATGGGAAAACCACGACAACCCAGTTGATCGAGTCGATGTTAAATGCCGGCGGCCTTCGGACCTTGGCCTGCGGAAACATCGGCACCCCATTTGCCGAGGCGGTACAATGGCAGGAGAGATTTGATATTTTTACGGTTGAGGTTAGTTCCTTCCAACTTGAAACGATCTCGACGTTTCGACCGAACGTAGCCGTTTGGTTAAACCTGACTCCTGATCACCTCGACCGCTATCCCAGTATGGAGGAGTATCGCGTCGCCAAATTGCGGATCTTCGAGAATCAACGGGCGACCGACTACGCCATTACAAATTATGTGGATGACTTACCTCCATTGGCGGCTCGGCAAATTCGGTTCAGTGCGTATTCGAAAGATTCCGACCTCACACTCGAGAGCGATACGATCCATTTCCGGGGGAAGCCGGTTTTGAACATCGCGGAGACCAACCTCTGCGGAGTCCACAACGCCGAAAATCTAATGGCGGCGTTGGGAACAGCGTATGCCCTCAACCTTTCCTGGGAGGATGCGAAGCCTGGATTAAAGAGATATCGGCTTCTCCCGCATCGCTGCGAGCAGGTGGGGGAAATCGACGGGGTAAAGTTTATCAATGATTCCAAGGCAACGAATCTTGATGCTCTCGTGAAGGCCCTCGAGTCACAGTCCTGTCCGGTTGTTTTGTTAGCCGGGGGCAAAGACAAAGGATTTCAATTTGATGCGGTCGAGGAGGTTGTTCAAGCCAAAGTAAAACACGCTATTTTGATCGGCGAAATGGCCGATCGGATCTTTAAGAGTTGGTCGAAAGTTGTGCCGTGTTCGATCGCAAGTACGCTGAGAGCAGCAGTCACGCAGGCGCGGCGACAGAGCGGACCGGGTGACGTTGTGCTTTTCTCGCCGGGGACATCTTCGTTCGACATGTTCAAAAGCTATGCCGACCGCGGCAATCAATTCCGTGAAATCATTCAGGAGTTAACAGGTGAAAGTGTTTAGAAAGCCCGTAAAACCAACGCCGAGAAAGAGGCTACGTGCCGCCGCACAACGCGCTGCTAAATACGCGGAAGAAGATTACGCTTCCGAGGAACCCAACGTTCGATTGTCGAGAGCATTTGTTGTCGTCCTGTTGCTTCACGTCGTCGCCGTAGGCGGGATCTTCGCCTTCAGCGCGCTGAAAGATCGGCAGGCGTCTGGTTCGGTTGCCAAGACTGACAAGGTCGAACCATCGAACGGGAAGGGCGCAGGAGTGCAACCAGTTGCGATGCGGGAACCGGGAACTCCGGAAAAATCCGGAACAAAGTCTGAGGCGCAAAAAATAATAGATTCTTCCCGTCAAGCTGCGGGCAGTGGAACGAGGTCTCAAGGCGGCGCGCCATCAGAATCCGGGAGCGAGGGTGGCGGAAAAACGTACGTTGTGCAAAAGGGAGATAGCCCCGCCGGAATCGCGAAAAAGTTTAAAGTTAGTTATGCCGAGCTATTGAAAATGAATAATATCGAAGATCCAAAGAAGTTGCAGATTGGTCAAAGGCTGCTCATTCCATAAGAGAGGATTTCTTTTGCATGAGACGGGAAACCGGGAGACTTCCGGCTCGGCGATTGGCGTGGCTGAATTGTTAAATTTTTTTACGAACAAGGAAACCGTGGAACACGAACGTCCGGATGCATAAACAAAGCCCCTATATTCTCGTATTGGCGCTTGCCGGATTGATTACTGTTGGACTGGTGATGCTCTATAGTACCGGCGCGTTCGCTCCAGACAGTCACGGCGATCAGTTCAGTTTTCTTAAGAAACAAGGTTTTTGGCTCGCTGTTGGATTCATTTTCTCGATCTTTTTTGCACTGTTGGACTATCATTGGCTTGAGCGCTCGTGGTATCTTTTTTTTGCGATGGCGCTCGCTCTTCTGGCGCTCTGTTTTATCCGGCCGGTTGGAATGCGGATCAATGGCTCATGGCGTTGGATCCATTTCGGATCACTAACGTTTCAACCTTCGGAATTGGCGAAATTGGCCGCGATCATTTTCGTCGCGTGGTGGTTCACAAAATTCGAGGCGAAAAGCAAAGGGTTTCTATTTGGGCTTGTTTTTCCCATTGTTGTCGTCGCGACGCTTCTTGTTCTGATAGTTATTGAGACCGATTTAGGGACGACGCTACTGATCGCAGGAACAGTTTTTGTGATGATGTTTGTTGCCGGCGCAAGCCCGAAGTATCTGGGTCCGATGGTTCTTGCGGGTGTTGCGTCGATTCTCGTTATTGCCTGGCATATTTCCGAGCGCCAAGGGCGTCTACTGGCATTTTTGCATCCCGAGCATTACCAGGAGAAAGAGGGACATCAGCAATGGATGGGATTGATCGCTTTTGGCTCCGGCGGCGTTGAAGGCCTTGGCTTGGGTAACGGTCGTCAGAAGATGCTTTATCTTCCCTACGCACACACTGATTTTATTTTTCCAGTGATTGGCGAGGAACTGGGATTGCGCGTGACTCTTGGAATCGTGTTTGGCTATCTGCTCATTGTAACCTGCGGAATCCTCATTGCACTTCACGCAAAAGACAGGTTCGGGATGCTTCTCGGGATGGGATGCACTTCGATCCTGGGTCTACAGGCGGCAATCAATATTGGTGTGACCACCTCGCTCTTGCCTAATAAAGGACTTCCGCTGCCGTTTATAAGCTATGGAGGATCGAATCTCTTTTTCTGCCTCGTTTGCATAGGTATTCTCATCAATATCTATCGGCAAGGCAAAGACGATGATCGAACTGCGAGTACTCAAATGATGGTGCGAGTGAGACGCGTTTCACGAATCTAGCTGTCTGTTCCCAATGAATGTCGTAATCGCATGTGGAGGAACCGGCGGCCACCTGTTCCCTGGAATAGCCGTTGCTGAGGCCCTGCTTAGCCGCGGTCACGAAACTCTTTTGCTCATTTCCGAAAAGCAGATCGATGCAACCGCCGTGCAGGATCGAAAGGAATTCCATGTCGAGAAAATTCCGGCCGTCGGTTTGCCCAGGCTTCTTTCGACCCAGGTTTTTCCGTTTGCGGCCAAATTTCTGAGGGGCTTAAAAGCATGCCGAAAAATCTATCGATCTTTTCGGCCGCGAGCCGTTCTCGGGATGGGTGGATTCACCTCAACCGCGCCGATTCTGGCTGGGCGGATGTCTGGTCTTCCCGCTTTTATTCACGAATCGAATGCAATCCCCGGCAAAGCGAATCTTTTAAACGCGAGGCTTTCAAACAAAGTTCTGATCGGATTCGCGGAGTGTGGCAGGTATTTCCCGAATTCGGCTTTGGAGGTGACTGGGACCCCGATTCGCAGCAGTTTGCGAGCGCCTGTGGATCGGAAGAATGCGCTACAAAACCTGAGCCTCGATGCGCGTTTGAAAACCGTAATGGTAATGGGTGGGAGTCAGGGAGCACATGGAATCAATGAAGCAGTCGTAACCTCGCTTCCCCGATTCGATGGAAGGCGGATTCAATTTATCCATCTGACGGGTAAGGATGATGAACACAGTGTTTCTCAATGTTATAAAAAAGCGAGCGTCCCTGCGTTTGTTCGCGCTTTCTATCATCGCATGGAAGAGATCTACTCTGTTGCGGATGTTGCTGTTGCAAGATCCGGCGCGGCGACGCTGACTGAGCTTTCTTATTTTGATCTTCCTGCGATCTTGATTCCGTACCCTTTCGCATCGGAAAATCATCAGCTTTTAAATGCGGAAATATTTGCGAAGAACAGTGTTGCTGAAGTATTAGAGGAGTCGCGTGTCAATGGAGATACGCTCGGCTCCTTGATAGATCAGTTCCTGAAGGACGGGGTGAGGATGAAATCATCCAGAGACTCTCCGCACGCGCTTGCACCTGAGACCGCGGCGAACAGGATTGCAGAAATCATCGAGAGATCGTGTAAATGATGTTTGATGCAGCAAAAGAGCTTACGAAATTTCTGCTGGACGCTCCAAAGAGAATCCACCTGATCGGTGTCGCTGGCAGTGGCATGAGCGGCATTGCAGGTCTTTTGATCGCGCTTGGTCATCGCGTCAGCGGATGTGATCGCGTGAGCTCCCTTGAAACGCGGCGTTTGGAAACGCTCGGATTAAAGTTCTTTTTGCCGCAAACAAGGGAAACGGTACGGGGGGCTGAACTGGTAATTTTCTCTTCTGCAATCCGAGCGGGAAATCCGGCTTTTGACGAAGCGGTTAGGCAAAGAATCGCAATGGCCCGTCGCGCCGAAGCGCTGGCGGCGATCATGCAAATCAAGAAGGGGATTGTGATCGCTGGTATGCATGGCAAAACCACGACCTCCTCCATGACTGCGCACGTCCTTCGTGTCGGCGGATTGAAGCCCTCGCACTATGTCGGCGCGGAAATTCCTATTCTCGGCACGAATGCGCATTGGGAGCCAAACGGCAGGTATTTCGTGGCCGAAGGTGATGAGAGCGATGGAACGCTGAGTATCTATCGTCCTGAACATGCGATTCTCCTCAATGTCGAAGAAGAGCATCTCGATTTTTACAGCGACCTTGGTGCGATCGAGCGAGTGATTAACCGATTTCTCGATCAGGTCAGCGGCAAAGTGATCTATTGCGCAGATGATCCGCACGCGGCTCGACTTTGTGCGGTGCGTACGAATGCCATTTCCTACGGCGCTATGGAAGCCGCGACCTATCAGTATCGCAATGCGAGAGAAGCTCGTGCGGGGTCTCGTTTCGAAGTGTGGAAAGGCGGTCTTCACCTTGGAAAGATCGCGCTCGGCGTCCCTGGCCGTCACAACGTCAGCAATGCGTTGGGGGTTGTCGCCCTTGCGACCGAACTTGGAGTGCCGTTCGCCAAAATAGCGAGAGCACTTGAATCCTTTCGCGGCGCCAAGCGAAGATTTGAGATCAAGCTGCAGACTTCCAAACACACTGTTGTAGACGACTATGCCCATCATCCGACTGAAATAAAGGCGACGCTTGCCACCGCGCGAGCCCTGGAGAGCAAACGAGTCGTGGTGATGTTCCAGCCGCATCGCTATACCAGAACGCAATCTCTTCAGAAGCAATTCGGATCCGCCTTTGAAAACGCGGATCTCGTCTACGTGACGGATATATACGCAGCAAGCGAGTCACCGATCGAAGGCATCACCGGCAACACAATTGTTTTGGCCATTCGCGATCATGGACGTCCCCAGGCGGTTTACATGCCAAGGCGCAGACTCCTGCACCGGGAGATTGCGCGAATCGTGGAACCTGGCGACGTAATTGTTAGTCTTGGAGCTGGCGATATTCACGAAGAAGCCAGCAAGTTAGTCCAGGACCTCGAGACCGCGAACCGACTACGCGACGTGATGGGCGCGGGCGAAGTAAAATTGTATGAACCGTTGTCTAAGCACACGACCCTGCGGGTCGGCGGGCCTGCGCAATTCTGGATTGAACCAGAAACGCGCGGCGGGCTGGCAAATGTATTGGAATTCTGTGCTGCGAATCGTTTACCCGTGATGTTTATTGGGCGCGGCTCAAACCTGTTGGTAAGAGACGGCGGTATTCCGGGAGTTGTTATTCGGCTGGCCCGCGGCGATTTTGTCACGCTCAGTGTCGAAGGGACAGAAATTGAAGCCGGCGCAGGCGTTCGTCTCAAGCAAATCGCGGCGGCTGCTCGGTCGAACAAAATCGGCGGATTTGAGTGGATGGAAGGAGTTCCGGGGAACGTGGGTGGCAGCCTGAGGATGAACGCCGGCGCGATGGGAATGGAGACTTTCCAGCGAGTTGTCAGCGTGCAAGTCGTCAGCATTCGAGGTGAATTCGAGGCGCTTCGGCCGGAAGAAATGCAGATCCAATATCGGAATGTGCCAACCTTGCGTGATCGCTTTGCGGTTTCCGCTTTGTTCAGGGGCAAAATGGCGACTATTGAGGAAATCGACAAGGGACTTGCCGAATCGATGCAGAAAAGAAAATCGACTCAACCTGTCGCTGCGAGCGCCGGTTGTATCTTTAAGAATCCGCGCGAATGCCCGGCCGGGAAACTCATTGAAGAGCTCGGCCTGAAAAATCACGGGGTCGGCTCCGCTCGTGTATCGGAAATACACGGAAACTTTATCGTCAATGACGGAAATGCGCTGGCGTCAGAAATTCTTCAACTGATTGGTGAAATTCAATCCTTGGCCAAGAAAGAGCGGGGAATCGATCTGCAAACTGAAGTGCAAATTGTCGGGGTGGATGATGAATAGTTATTTGTTTGGAAAGAAAATCGCCGTCTTGTGTGGCGGCCCGAGTTCGGAAAGAGAAGTTTCACTGCGGTCCGGATCGGCCGTTCTAAACGCGTTACGATCGATGGGAGCGGAAGCATTCGCGATTGATCCACGCAGTTGCGAGTTCAATTTGCCGGAAGGCACAGATATAGTTTTTAACGCGCTCCACGGAACGTTTGGCGAAGATGGAGATGTTCAGAAGATTCTTGAGGAAAAAGGAATTCCATATACCGGCGAGGGCGTTGAGGGAAGTCGATTGGCATTTGATAAAATTGAAAGCAAAAGGCGTTTTGTGGCATGCGGAGTACCTACCGCGCCTTATATCACGCTGCGGCAAGGTGATGCGCTCGATTTTGGCCTCCCTTACGTTGTGAAAGTGCCATGCCAGGGATCGAGTGTCGGCATCTACATCGTGAAGGAAGAGTACGAGGTTCAAGCGGCTCTCGAAAAGGCGTTTGCTCAGAACGAAACTATTTTAGTCGAGGAATACGTTAGTGGTCGGGAACTAACAATTGGCATTTTAGGCAATACTGTGCTGCCGATTATCGAAATAAGGCCGCGAGGCGGATTCTACAGCTACGAGAATAAGTATACCTGGACAAACCGCGGAGGCGCCGCGGAACATGAATGCCCGGCGCGGCTGAGCTCAGCGGAAAGTAAAGGAGTTCGAGAGGCAGCGCTGGCTGCTCATGAAGCACTCGGTCTGGAAATCTATTCACGCGTCGATGTCATTTTAGATGAAAATCATAAGCCTCAGGTCTTGGAAGTTAACACAATTCCTGGTATGACCGAGACGAGTTTGTTACCCGAGGCTGCGGCAGTTGCCGGTATCTCGATGGCACGGTTGTGTGAGCGAATAGTCAGCCTGTCAATGGAAAGGAGTTTGGCGAGCAAGCTTTGATCATCAAAAAGTCAGTACGAAAGCAGAACAAGCGAGCCTCGACGTCGCGGCAACGAAAGAGCCAACATCTGCTCGACGTTAAAGTCCGCGCGAAGAAGGCAGCCTCTCAACGCACGCAAAATGCATTTTATACCGTGTGCGGCATGGTCTTGCTGGCGTCTGTTCTCGGCGGAATTGCTTTCGGAGCAAAGCGGATACTGAATAACCTGTTTTTCGCGAATTCTGACTACTCTTTAAAAACCATCGAGGTGGTTTCAGATGGCAATTTGAGCCGGGACTCGATTTTGCGCACCGCAGATATCACTGAAGGCAAGAACATATTTTCGATTGATCTGCCGAAAGTGCAGGAGAAACTTGGCACCTTGCCGCAGGTCGAGGATAGCCGGATCCAAAGAATCCTTCCAAATAAGATTGTTATTTCGATCCAGGAACGTCGACCTGTTGCGTGGGTAGTTCCGCCGGATACAAATACCGGCTCATTCAATTTTGAAGATGCGTATCTCGTTGACCGGCGCGGGATACTTTTGAAAACGAAATCATTGGCGCCCGAATATCTCGGATTGCCGCTGATTATCGGTGTTGGGACTTCGAATTGCCAAGCCGGTCAACCGTTGGAACAAGATGAAGTCAGGGCGGCTCTCGATCTTATTCGGGCTTCATCAGAGATTCTACAGGCGCGTTTCCAGATTCAGAGCATCGATGTCTCTAAACAGTATTGCCTGCAGGTCACGGATAAACAGAGGGCGAGTGTCACCTTCGGGACGGATGAAATCGAATGGCAATTGCGACGTCTTGAGACCGTGCTGAATTATTGCGACAAGAACAATCGGGAATTGCAGACGGTAAATCTAATGGCGCAACGCAATGTGCCAGTCACCTTCGTGCCACAAGCCCAGCCAACGGCGCCGTTGGAACCCAATAATGGGTCTGAAACGAGTGCAACACCTGCGCCGGACGGCAAGGTAAGCACAACGGCCGAACAGCCCAAGCAAGCGGAGTCGAAGCGTTCCAAGAAAACTTCTTCACCGAATCCTTTGAAATCGCAGGAAAAGAAAACGCAACCAAAACCGGATAAAAATGGGTTGAAGCCGTTCAGGGACAGTCGAGTTCTTGCCCGTCCGCCTGCCATAGCAGACGGGACGGGCGCTCCGATGGCGCGGCAACGGTCAACCCCGGTAGAGACAACTCCATTGAATGGCTAGAGACAATATCTTCGTAGGGCTTGAGATTGGCACGTCAAAAATCTGCGCAGTCGTTGCCGAGGCAAGGAGCGACGGAACGTTGAAAGTCGTTGGGGTAGGCACCGTTCCTGCGCGAGGGGTGCGCAAAGGAGAGATCGTTGATTTCGAAACCGCGAAACGTTGCGTGCACGACGCGATTGTGGATGCGGAAGAAAAAAGTGATGTTGAGATCAGCGAGATCTATCTCGGGATCACTGGAAGTCACATTCGGAGTTTCAATAACCGCGGTGTGATAGTGCTTGAGGAAGGACGAGAGGAAATCGACGAACAAGATCTGGATGATGTCCGGACGAATGCT
>Ga0209526_10003147_pt1 | contig 11233 bp, 7 predicted proteins | sample JacPinW_OM2H0_M1_FD_188566 | JGI IMG/M metagenome (GOLD analysis project Ga0209526, IMG submission 188566) | Forest soil microbial communities from Algoma, Ontario, Canada - Jack Pine, Ontario site 1_JW_OM2H0_M1 (SPAdes) (version 2) | ecosystem: Environmental > Terrestrial > Soil > Boreal...
TTGCCCTGGTCGACCAGATGGCGGCGCGCAAAGAAGCCGAAATCATGGAGGTCTAACGCCCAAGAACCCCTGGTGAGCCAGTTGCCCCCGCCCGAGCACGTCGCAATCATCATGGATGGCAACAGCCGCTGGGCCCGTGAGCGCCTGCTGCCTCGCGTCATGGGGCACAAGGCCGGGATCGAGGCGATCCGTCGCGTCGCCGAGGCGGCCGACAAGCGGGGCATCCGGGTCCTAACCCTCTATGCCTTTTCGACCGAGAACTGGTCGCGACCACGCGACGAGGTCGACGCCCTGATGAACCTATTCTCGGATACCATCCGCCGCGAGGTCGATGAGCTGGCGGAGCGCGGGATCGAACTGCGATTCTCGGGACGGCTTCAGGATCTATCGGCCGCCCTTCAGGAACAGATGCGCCAGGCGAATGAGCGGACCCGGGTCAGCGGTAGGGCGATCCTGAACGTCGCGATCAACTACGGCGGCCGCCAGGAGATCATCGATGCGATCCACGAACTGGCCCGGGAGGGCGCCGACCTCATGCAGCTCGACGAAGCCAGCCTCGCGAGTCACCTCTACACCCGTGGGCTACCGGACCCCGACCTGGTGATCCGCACCGCCGGCGAGATGCGGCTCAGCAATTTCTTGCTGTGGCAGGCGGCCTATTCGGAGTTCTACAGCACCCAGACACTCTGGCCGGATTTCGGTGGCGCGGACTTCGACGAGGCGCTCGCCGCCTACCAGCGGCGTGTGCGCCGATTCGGGGCGCGGCCGGAGGAGGTTTCCAATCGAGGTCGCTGATGCGAAGGCCGGCCAGCCGCCCGTCGTCGTAGCGCGCCGGTCCAACATGCCGACCCGGATCGCCACTGCCGCGGTGCTGATCGCCCTCGTGCTGGCGGCCCTGATCGCGGGCTCCATCTGGGTGTATGCCGCGGTCGCCGTGGTCCTAGGCGCAGGGCTGATCGAATACTGGCAGCTCACCCGCGCTATGGGCACGCCCGCGCCACTCTGGTTGCTGTTCCCGCTGGCGTACGCGCTCCTCCTCCGCGATCGGCTGCCCTCGTGGGCTAGCGTCACGTTCTTGTTGGCGGCGGGGACCGTGCTCGGCCTGGGCACCATGGTGTTCGTCCGCGACTGGCGCGCCAGCCTCAGTCGCTGGGCGCTGGCCGTGGGCGGCAGTCTCTATCTCGGTTTCTTACTGAGCTTTTACCTCGCGCTGTATTTCTTGCACCAGCCGGATCCGAATCACCTCGGGTTCGGGTATGTCATCGCCGTTTTCGGCGCGATCTGGGTTGGCGACACCGCCGCGATGGTGGTTGGGGTCCGGTTCGGGCGACATCCATTCTTTAAGCGCATCAGCCCCAAGAAGACCGTCGAGGGGGCCGTGGCGGAGCTGATCGCCAGCATGATCTTCTTTGGGATCGCTGGCTTGTTCCTCAACATCACCTTTCCGCATAACCTGATCCTGGGGCTCGTGATTGGGGCGGTGGCGGAAGTCGGCGACCTGGTCGAGTCGCAGATCAAGCGGACCGCGGGCGTCAAAGACACCGGCCATTTGATTCCCGGCCACGGCGGGGCGCTGGACCGTATTGATTCGCTGCTCCTCGTGGGAGTCGTCGTGTACTATTACGTCACTTTCCTGCACCTCGCCTGAGTCGACGGTGCAATGACCCGCGTTGAGACCGCGTTTCAGCCCACAGAGATGAGATCTTCCCGTCCCTCGCCCCGGCGCCTGGCGCTGCTTGGCGCAACCGGGTCCATCGGCCGCCAGGTCTGTGACCTTGTTGAGCGGCATCCCGATCGGTTCACGTTGCATGCCCTGGTCGCCGGCAGCGACGCCGGTGCGCTCGACGCCGTAGCCCGCCGTCACCCCGAGGCCCATGCGCTGCTGGCCCATGCCGCGGGCGCCGACCCGGTCCGCGCCGGCCGTGCCATCGATGAGGCCGTCAGCGATCCTGAGGTCGACCTCGTGGTCGTCGCGGCCGCGGGGAGCGCCGCGCTGGCACCCACGCTCGCCGCGCTCGATGCCGGTAAGGACATCGCGCTGGCGACCAAGGAAGTCCTGGTGATGGCGGGGGAGCTGGTCCGCGAGCGGATGCGCCGGCACGGGTCGCAGATTTTTCCCATCGACAGCGAGCACAGCGCGATTTGGCAGTGCCTGTGGGGAGAGAATCGCCGTGCGGTGCGCCGGCTGATTTTGACCGGCTCTGGCGGCCCATTTTTGCGCCGCCCGCTCGAGACGTTGGAAACGGTGACCATTGCCGAGGCGCTCACCCACCCGCGCTGGAAGATGGGTCCTAAGATTACCGTCGACTCCGCCACCATGATGAACAAGGGTCTCGAGATAATCGAGGCGCATTTTCTGTTCGATGTCGCGTATCAGGCCATCGATGTGGTCATCCACCCGCAGAGTGTGGTCCATTCGATGGTGGAGTTCGTGGACGGCAGCGTCAAGGCGCAGCTGGGGGTGCCCGACATGCACCTGCCGATCGCGGTTGCGCTCAGCTTCCCCGAGCGCCTCGAGGGGGTTACGCCGGCTCCCGACCTGGCGGCGCTCGGCCAGCTCTCTTTCGAAAGTCTCGATGCGGTCCGCTACCCGGCGGTGGCCCTGGCCCGGGAGGCCGGTGAGCGAGGGGGCACCGCGCCGGCGGTGCTGAACGCCGCCAACGAAGAGGCCGTCGCTCTCTTCCTTCAGGGCCAGCGCCGGTTCGTCGACATCATTCCATCGGTTCGCGCCGCAATCGAGGCAGCGGAGCCGACGGAGGAACTCACGCTCGACGCGGCGATCGCCGCCGACCGCTGGGCGCGCGCCCACGTCCGTGCGTCCGCGGGTGGAGCCAGCCGGGTTCGGAGCAAGTTGCCCGCATGAGCCCCGTCATCCTCGTCCCGCTTGTCATCGTCATCTTCAGCCTGCTGGTCATCGTGCACGAGTCCGGTCACTTCCTGACCGCGAAGCTCGCCGGCATCAAGGTCGAGCAGTTCAGCGTCGGTTTCGGGCCGCAACTGCTCGGGTGGCAGCGCGGTGAGACCCTGTACGCGGTCCGCGCCATCCCGTTAGGCGGCTTCGTCAAGCTCGCCGGCATGGACGGCAGCATGGACGCCGGTCCGCGCAGCTTCAATGCGCATCCGCTGTGGCAGCGGTTCATCGTCATCATCGCCGGTTCCGCCTTCAACCTCGCCCTCCCCGTCTTGATCTTCTTCGGCGTCTACGCCACCATCGGGGCGGCCGAGGTCAAAACCCCGATCGAGGTCAGTGCCGTCGATGCCGGCACGCCGGCCTATAACGCTGGGCTGCAGCCGGGCGACGTCATCCGGGCCGTTAGCTCGCATCCGATCAACAAGTTCGAAGACCTTCCGAAGGCGCTGGATGCCGCCAAGAGCACGCCCGTGGAGGTTGTCGTCGAGCGTGGCGGGAGGCTCGTGACGCTGACCATCACACCCAAGTTGGATTCGAGTACGGGCGGCTATATTCTTGGGTTCCACCCGGCGGCGCGGACCTGGAGGCCCGGCCCGATCGAAGCGGCGGGGCTGGCGGTCCGCCAGACGGGGGATTCGATCGTCGGCATCACCGGCGGCATCTACCAGCTGGCGACGGACAAGAGCCTCGGCGGTCTGCTGGGACCCCGGGGTCTGGAGGGGCCCGTCGGGATCGTCAAGACTACCGCCCGCGCGGCGCAGGCAGGGATCCTGTCGGTCGTCGGCGTGGTGGCGTTACTGAGCCTTAGCCTGGGGCTGGCCAACATCCTGCCGTTCCCGGCGTTGGATGGCGGTCGGGCCGCCTTCCTGGTGTTGGAACTGATTCGAGGGAGGCCGGTCGATCCCGCTCGGGAGCAGGTAGTGCACTATGTCGGTCTCGCTCTTTTGTTTGCTTTGATCGGGTTGGTGACATATAACGATGTGCTGAGATGAGGCCATGAGAACTCGCCGCAAGTCGGTTCCCGTCCGCGTCGGTGACGTGGTCATTGGAGGCGCCGCCGAGATCGTCGTGCAATCGATGACCAAGGCGGACACTCGGGACGTGAAGGCGACGCTCAACGAGATCGCCCGTCTCAAGGACGCGAACTGTCGAATCGTTCGAGTCGCGGTGCCGACGAGGGAAGCAGCCCAGGCGATGATCGAGATCAAGAAAGGCTCGCCGTTGCCGATCATTGCCGACATTCATTACGACGCGCCGTTGGCCCTGCTGGCCCTGGAAGCGGGGGTCGATGGACTCCGGCTCAATCCAGGCAACATCAAGGATCCCGAGAAAGTCAAAGAGATCACGCGTCGGGCCAAGGAACGGGAAATCCCAATCCGCATCGGCGTCAACGCCGGGTCGCTTCCGGGCCGCGCTAAAGAGGGCGCGGGTGTCCGCCCGCCAACCGAAGAGGTAGTGGCGGCGATGGTCAACGCTGCGCTCGGCCATATCCACATCCTGGAATCCCTCGACTTCAACTTGATCAAGGTCTCGATGAAGGCCTCGGATCCGCCCACGATGATTGCCGCCAACCGGGCGATCGCCGACAAGATCGCCTACCCGCTGCACCTCGGCGTCACGGAAGCCGGGCCGCCGCGCACCGGCGCGGTCAAAAGCGCCGTCGGAATCGGCGTGTTGCTGGAGGAAGGCATCGGGGATACGATTCGCGTCTCGCTCGCCGGCGACTCGGTCGAGGAAGTCGAGGTGGGCTATGGCATCGTGAACGCGCTGGCGGAAAAGCTGACCGGGCCAAACCTGATCGCCTGCCCGATGTGCGGCCGGCTCGAGATCGACATGCTGCCGATGGTGGCCGAGGTCGAGAAGGCACTCAAGAAAATCAAGCGGCCAATCAATGTCTCGGTGATGGGCTGCGTGGTCAACGGCCCGGGCGAGGGCCAGCACGCCGACATTGGTATCGCCGGCGGCAAGAACAAAGGCATTCTCTTCAAGCACGGCAAGATCGTCGGCACCTTCCCGGAAAAAGAATTGGTCCCTGCTCTCCTGCGAGAGCTCGACATCATCGCACGGGAAGACGCCGAAAAACTCGCGTCCTGACCCGAGCGCGTCACTGCTGAATCTATACTCAACGGCTAATGCCTGACGACGACACGCCAGAATCCGGCTTCGTCAAGGAGATTCGCAAGCAATCCGTGGATTTTCCAGGCTGGTACAACGACGTCGTCCGCAAGGCGCAGCTGGCCGACTATTCACCGGTGCGCGGCTGCATGGTCATCCGCCCCTATGGCTACTCGATCTGGGAAAACATCCGCGATCCTCTCGACGGACTGATCAAGGAAACGGGCCACGAGAACTGGTACTTCCCCGCGTTGATCCCACTCAGTTTCCTCATGAAAGAAGCTGAGCACGTCGAGGGCTTTCAGCCGGAGTTCGCGATGGTGACGCGCGGCGGCGGTAAGGAACTCGAGGAGCCGTTGGTGTTGCGTCCGACCTCCGAAACCATGATCGCCAGCGTGCTGCGCGATTACATCCAGTCCTACCGGGACCTGCCGGTCCTCACCAATCAATGGAACAACGTCTTCCGTTGGGAGCTGCGCACCCGGCTCTTTCTCCGAACCCTGGAATTCCTCTGGCAGGAAGGCCACACCTTTCACGAGACGGCCGTGGAGGCTGAGGAGGAAGTGGCCCGCATGCTGGAGCAATATCGACGGATCGCGGAAGAGTGGTGCGCCGTCCCGGTGCTCGCCGGCCGCAAGTCGGACAGCGAAAAGTTTGCCGGCGCCCAGTACTCGATGTCGATCGAAGGCATGATGGTGGACGGGAAGGCGCTCCAGATGGGCACCTCGCACTACTTCGGCGACAACTTCACGCGCGCCTACGACCTCACCTTCACGGGACGCACCAATGAGCGCCAGTATCCCTACTCGACGAGTTGGGGCGTCTCGACTCGGATGGTCGGCGCCGTGGTGATGGCCCACGGTGATGATTCGGGTCTGCAGCTGCCGCCACGGATCGCGCCGGTGCAGGTGATCATCGTCCCGATCTTCCGCAGCGACGCCGAACGGAGCCAGATCGAAACCGCGCTCCAGCAGGTGCTCACCGACCTCGAGGACATCCGGGTCAAGGTTGACTGGCGCGACGAGCGGCCTGGCTTCAAGTTCAACGAGTGGGAGCTGAAGGGCGTGCCGCTGCGGATCGAAATCGGTCCGCGCGACCTGGCCAAGGGCGAGGTCACTGTCGTCCGGCGTCTGAACCGATCCAAGCAGACGATCCCCCTGGGCGACCTGGGCGTCGGCATCCCGGCGATGCTGGAGGAGATCCAGGCGGCACTCTTTACGCGCGCTCGCGAATTCCGCGAAGCCCACACGGCCAGGGTCGATTCGCTCGAGGCGCTGGTGAAATTCTTCGACACCTCGATCGGCTTTGCCATCACGCCCTGGTGTGGTCGAGCCGAGGATGAACGGATCGTCTCCGACCGCACGAAGGCCACCACGCGAGTGATCATGCCAGGGCCAGTCCGACCGGGGCAGCTCTGCGCCGTCTGCGGCCAGCCGGCCACCGTTGAGGTCGCCTGGGGAAAGGCCTACTGAGAACGCCTCAAACGCTCGTTTGGCACTAACGTCTCAAACGCTCGTATGGCACTAAAGCGCCACTCGCGTGGGGCGACGCCCCGAGCGCCACTCGCGTGGGCCGGCGGGCCCGGAAGCGGCTCTGATTGGGCTTTCGGAAGTTCGGGGATAATTTCGCCATCAACGACCTAGGGACGTGGTTATGCAGTTTGCCGATCTTCTGAGCAGGGTCAGCTACCTGCCGCCCAACGATGTCGAGGTGCTCTCGCGCGCCTACGACGCCGCGGCCAGCGCCCACCATGACCAGAACCGCCTGTCCGGTGAGAAATTCATCGAGCACCCGCTGAGCGTTGCCGTCATCCTGGCGGATCTCCAACTCGATCGCGACACGCTCGCGGCCGCCATCCTGCACGACACGGTCGAGGACACGCATCTCACCATCGCGGACCTGGAGCAGAGCTTCGGCCACGACGTCGGGAAGCTGGTCGCCGGTGTCACCAAGCTGGAGAAGATCTCGTTTCGCAGCCAGGAGCAAGCCCAGGCCGAAAACGTCCGCAAGATGCTGGTCGCCATGGCGGAGGACGTTCGCGTCGTGCTGATGAAGCTCGCCGATCGCCTCCACAACATGCGGACAGCCAACTTTCTGCCCGAGGTCCGCCGCCGCGCCATGGCACAGGAAACGCTCGACATCTACGCCCCGCTCGCGCACCGGTTGGGGATCTGGAACATCAAGTGGGAGCTCGAAGACCTGTCCTTTGCGCAGCTGCATCCGGATGAGTACCAGGAGATCGTCAAGAAGATCGCCCGCAAGCGCAAAGAGCGGGAGACCTACGTCAACGACGTCAAGGAGATCCTCGAGCGCGAGCTGACGGCGGTCGGGATCAGAGCTGATACCACCGGCCGGCCAAAGCACGTCTACAGCATCGCGGCCAAGCTCGCCATGGGCAAAGACTTTGACGAGATCTACGACCTTTCAGCGATCCGGGTGTTGACCGACTCGATCAAGGACTGCTACGGGGCGTTGGGTGTCATTCACTCGCTGTGGAAGCCGATCCCCGGCCGCTTCAAGGATTACATCGCGATGCCGAAGTCCAACGGCTACCAGTCGCTGCACACCACCGTGGTCAGCCACAGCGGCGAGCCGATGGAGATCCAGATCCGCACCCAGGAGATGCATCGTATCGCCGAGTGGGGGGTGGCAGCGCACTGGACCTATAAGGAAGGCGGCAAGGAAGACCGCAAGATGGACCAGCGGTTCGCCTGGCTGCGGCAGCTGATGGACTGGCAGAAAGAGGTCCTCGATGCCGAGAAGTTTGTCGATGCCGTCAAGATCGACGTCTTCCGCGATGAGGTTTTCGTCTTCACGCCGAAAGGTGACGTCCTGGCCCTGCCCAGTGGGGCGACCGCCGTCGACTTTGCCTATCGGATCCACACCGAGGTCGGCCATCGGTGCATCGGCGCCAAGGCGAACGGCCGCATGGTGCCCCTCGACTACCCGCTGCAAAACGGCGACATCGTGGAGGTCCTGACCTCGAAGGGTCCGCACGGACCGAGCCGCGACTGGCTGAGCTTCGTCAAAACAGCGGGTGCGGCTCAGAAGATCCGGGTCTGGTTCAAGAAGGAACGGCGGGAAGAGAACGTGACCAAGGGGAAGGAACTGCTCGATAAGGAGTTCCGCCGCATGCAGCAGCGGGCCCTGGCGTCGATCGGTGAGGAGCGCGTGCTGGAGCTCGCCAAAGAGTTCCGGTTCACCGATCTCAACGACTTCTACGCCGCCATCGGGTACGGCGACGTCAGCCCCCACTCCGTGCTGCTGAAGTACATGGTGGCCGGCCAGCCCGAAGGCGACGGCAACGGTGAATTCCCGCTGATCCCGCTCGTTCCTCAGTTCAAGCCCACCGGCGAGATCCGGGTCAAGGGCGAGCGCGGGGTGCTGACCCAGATCGCGCAGTGCTGTAAGCCGGTGCCCGGTGACCCGATCAGTGGCTACATCACCCGCGGCAAGGGCATCACGGTCCATCGGAGTACGTGCAAGAACGTGGTCAACGTCAGCAATCAGGAGCGGGTGGTGGAGGTCGACTGGGATACCGGCGGCCGTCAGCTCTATCCCGTCGGCATCAAGATCGAAGCCTGGGACCGCACGGGACTGCTGCGCGACATCGCGACCGTCATCGCCGAGAGCAAGATCAACCTCACCGGCGCAGAGGTGCAAGTCTACGACGACAAGACGGCCGTAATTTCGACCACGGTGGAAATCAGCAGCCTGACACAACTTAGCCGGCTAATGGAGCGGCTCGAAACCGTCAAGGACGTCCACACCGTCGCGCGCGAGGGTACCCTCACCCCCAACTAAGGCGATCTCTAACCGCCAGCCGCCAACTCGACCATTACGCGGCGCCTTTCTGCATCCGCCGAGGTGTCCGCCCGGGAAACGGGCGCCGTAACTGAGCGACCCTACGATCGAATCTGCGATGGGCCCTTACTTTCACGCGCGGCGTACGCTTGCCGGCTTCTTGGGGCTGGCGGCCGTGATCGTCGTGCTGTTCGGCGTCATCGCGCTGGTTGCTCTGCAACCTCGTGACGGGCTTGCCTGGGTGAACATCCCGCAATTGGGCCCTGACCTCGGATTGGACGCCGGACTGCAAACGAAACCTCTCAAGCAAACGGTCGTCGCCGATGCCGTGAGGGATCGGGGCATCGACGGCCAGGGGTCCCTGTCCGTCACTGCCGTGTTGGCGGCGCCGAAGGGCGATCCGCTCACCGCGCTTGGCCCCACGACCCGGCCCGTCATCCAGCCGACCGTGATCCCGGACGCTACTCCGGCACCGACGCCCGCGCCGACGCCCGCGCCGACGCCCGCACCCACGCCCGCGCCTACCCCGGTCCCGACACCTGTCCCCACGCCGGCCCCGACGCCGGCCCCGACGCCCACCCCTGTCCCCACGCCGGCCCCGACACCCACGCCTGCCCCGACTCCCGCACCGACGCCCACGCCTGTCCCGACGCCGTCACCAACGCCAACGCCCGCCCCCGCGTTCAGGATCGTGAGCGATGGTGAAACCGTGGCAGCCCGACCCAGCGATCCGAGAAGGGATTGCAACGCGATCACGGTGACCGCGAGCGGCTGGTTCACCACCAACGGCTCCGGCGGCACCGTGACCTACGCCTGGATTCGGACCGACACGGAGGGCAACCGGTGGGTAATCCCGGAGCCTTCATTGACGATCGCACGTGGCGACACCTCGCGCCACGCGGTCCAGCCTGACATTTGGACGCCCCAGTCGCCTGGCAGCGATCAGCTCGTCTTCTACAGCCCGACTGCCCCGGCTGTCGCCGCCCAGTCGTTCGCCTGTGTCGCCGGCAACCAGGTCAATGGCTGAGCCGGGTGAGCCGCCCGCACCAGCAGGTGTGATCATTCCGGCCGCCCGGCGGTTATACGGAGCGATGCAGGCCGGAACAGCCATCCGCCGTGTCACCCGGCAGCTCGCCGACGGGCGCTGGCGCCGCCTGCGTCCCGTTCGGTTCCGGCCCATGCTGAGGATCCGGACCCAGATCATCCTGCCCTTTTTGCTCCTGATGCTGATCCTGGGGATCGTCGGAACCTACCTGACCACCAGCCTGGTGGCGACCTCGTTGGAGAACCGCATCGGGGACCAGCTGGTGCACTCGGAAGACGTGGCCCTCGATGCCGCCGTCAAGTTGCAGGGCCGCCAGGTGGCGGCAATCCGCCTCATCGCCAACACGGAGGGTGTGGACCGAGCATTGGCCGCCGGCGATGTCGCCGCGTTGCGGCAACTGATCGTCCCGCTCGAGGTCAACAACCGGCTCGGCACGGTCATGGTGTTCGACACCAAAGGCCGCACCATCCTCGAGATCACCCAGCCCGACCCCGCCAATCCAGGGGGCCTGGTCTTTCGGAGCGGCACGGACCTCTCCGCTGAGCCCGCCGTCCAACCGGTGCTCAAGGGACTCTACGACTCCCTGGGCGACAAATACATCGCCTACCTTGGATCGCCGCCGTCGTCGCTCGTTGCCGCTGGCCCGGTGATCTTCGGCGACCGGGTGGTTGGCGGCATCCTGGTCGCCAGCTCGCTGCAGGCCGTGCTCATAGAAATGCAGAGCAAGTCGCAATCCGAGGTCATCTTGATCGACGCCAGCGGCCGGCTGATCGGCGGCACGCTGCCGGGCGTCACCGGCAATCTCGTCGACGACAAGCTGCGGTCCTACCTGGCCCTCGCCTCGCCTGGGCGAGCGGTCAAACGGGGCATCAGCGTCAAGGGCCAGGACTACGAGTTTCAGTTCACGAACTTCTACCTGCGTCAGAGCCCGGAGGGTTACCTCGCGGTTGCTCTTTCTCGTCGGGGCGTCATTGAGGCCGGGCTTCAATCGGCGTTGCAGATGACGGCACTCTTCGCCGGCGTTGTCCTGGTTCTGCTTTTGATCGGTTACCTGTTGGCGCTCCGCCTGACGCGGCCAATCGAGGCGCTGCTGGCAGGCACCCAGGCGGTGGCTCGGGGCGACCTGACGAAGCGCCTGGACGTCCGACGGCGCGACGAGCTCGGCGACCTGGCCACCGCATTCAATGCCATGACCCAGGACCTGCAGGAGCGCACCCGATCACTGAATGAGCAGATGCGCCGCCTTGCTGCCTTATCGCAGACGAGCCAGGGGCTCGGCAAGGAAACGGAACCCGGCGTCATGGCGGAAGCCATCCTCGGCGTCAGTCTGAAGGCGCTGAGGCTCGAAACGGCCCTCT
>Ga0209526_10003148_pt1 | contig 11232 bp, 9 predicted proteins | sample JacPinW_OM2H0_M1_FD_188566 | JGI IMG/M metagenome (GOLD analysis project Ga0209526, IMG submission 188566) | Forest soil microbial communities from Algoma, Ontario, Canada - Jack Pine, Ontario site 1_JW_OM2H0_M1 (SPAdes) (version 2) | ecosystem: Environmental > Terrestrial > Soil > Boreal...
CCGCCGGCCCTGGCCTGGCATGACCCGAGGCTTTTGGGGCAGCCGGGACCGCTACCTGGAGGCGTATTGGTCGCGCTTCCCCGATGTTTGGGTCCACGGGGATTGGGCCTATGTCGCCGAGGACGGGCTCTGGTACGTGCTCGGCCGTTCCGACGACACAATAAAGGTCGCCGGCAAAAGGCTCGGGCCGGCGGAGGTGGAGTCGGTGCTGGTCGGCCACCCCGCCGTCGCGGAGTCGGCCGCGGTGGGCGTGCCCGACGAGCTGAAGGGAGAGGTAGTCGTCTGTTTCGTCGTGCTGAGACCGGGGGTGGAGAGTTCGGCGGTGCTGGCGGAAGAGCTGAAAGACCTGGTGGCCGGAGCCCTGGGCAAGCCCCTCCGGCCGCGCGCCGTCGAGTTCGTGGGCGAGCTGCCTAAGACGCGCAACGCGAAGATCCTGCGCCGCGTCGTGAAGGCCGTGTATCTGGGCCTGGAGCCCGGAGACCTCTCGTCCCTGGAGAATCCCACCGCGCTCGAGGCCATCGGCGCGGTGCGTGGCTGAGCAGGCGTCGAGAGGGAGCGGTTCCGAGCAGGCGCTGAGCCGCGCCGGCTGGATCAATCTCGCCCTCCTCTGGCTCGGCGGGTTCGACCTTCGGGTGACCTTGCTCGCGGTGCCGCCGGTCATCCCCTACATCCACCGGGACCTGGGCCTGGACGAGAAGGGAGTCTCACTGCTCATCGGCCTCCCCGTGCTGCTGCTGGCCGCGGCTGCCGTCCCGGGAGCGCTGCTCATCGCCTGGCTGGGTGCGCGTCGGGCCCTGATCACCGGCCTGCTCGCGATCGCGCTGGGATCGATGGTGCGCGGCGCCGGGCCCAGCGTACTGATCCTCTTCTCCGCGACCCTGCTCATGGGAATCGGCGTGGCGGTCAGCCAGCCGGCCTTTCCCACCCTCAGCAGCGAGTGGTTCCCGCTTCGGGTGGGAGTAGCCACTGCCGTCTACTCCAACGGCATGCTGGTCGGAGAGACGGTCCCGGCCTCCCTGACCGGACCGCTGCTGCTGCCTGCGCTCCACGGTAGCTGGCCTCTCAGCTTCGCTTTCTGGTCCCTGCCGGTGCTCCTGGCCGCCATCCTGCTGGCACGGCTGACCTGGCAGCGGCTGCCCGATCCGCGCCTGCCGCGGCGCTGGTGGCCGGATTTTCGCAACCGCCGCCTCTGGCAGCTGGGACTCGTCATGGGCTGCGTCTCCGCCGCCTACTTCGGCAGCAACGCCTTCATACCGGACTTCGTACGAGCGACCGGCAGGCCTCAGCTCAAGGACGCGGCCCTGGCGGCGATCAACGTCTGCCAGCTGCCCGCATCCCTGGTCGTCCTTGCCATGCCGCGCCGCCTGATCACCCGCCGCTGGCCCCTGCTGCTGGCCAGCCTGCTGGTCAGCGCAGGCCTGGTGCTGATGGTCGTCACTCCGGGAGGCTGGATCGTGGCCTGGGCCGGGCTGATCGGGTTCGCCGCCGCCCTTACGATGGTCCTGACGCTCGCCGTCGCTCCGCTGCTCGCGGAGGACCCGGGCGACGTCCATCGTTTCAGCGCGGGGATCTTCCTGATCGTCTACAGCTTCTCCTTCGCCGGCCCGCTGGTCGCCGGCGCGGTCTGGGACGCGACCCGGATGCCTGCCTCCGGCTTCCTGGCTCTGGCCGCGGGCGGTCTCCTGGTGACCGGGCTGGGGGCTTCTCTCGCGATACGCCCGGTGCGCGGCTGAGATGGACGCGGCGCTGGCTCGCGAGCTCACCACGATGGCCGAAGAGGATCAGCGGGTCAGGGCCGAGCTGGCCCGGGACGGCCACCTCTACCGCGGCTACCATCCTCGGCTGGCGGAGGTGAACAGCCGGAACGTCGAGCGCCTGCAGGAGATCATCGAGCAGCGCGGCTGGCCCGGTCGGTCGCTGGTGGGTGAACGTGCCGCCCGGGCGGCCTGGCTGGTGCTGCAGCACGCCATCGCCTTTCCCGCGGTGATGCGAAGCGGCCTCCAATTGCTCAGCGAGGCCGCCGCGCAAGGCGACGTGTCGCAGGCCGAGGTGGCGATGGTGGAGGACCGGATCAGGGTCCTGGAGGGCCGACCCCAGCGCTTCGGCACGCAGTACGAATGGGATGAGCGGGGCGAGATGAGCCCCCTGCCGATCGAAGATCCGGCGGGAGTCGACGAGCGCCGCCTGGCGCTCGGCCTGCCCCGCCTGGCCGAGAACACGGCGCGCGTCCGAGAGGGAGCGAGGGCGGCCGGGGAGCAACCTCCCGGCGACCTGGCCAAGCGCCGCCGCGAGGCCGAAACCTGGGCCCGCATGGTCGGCTGGCGCACCCGAGTCCCATGACCTCTGAGTCCTCCCCCCGCAGGGGAGGGCGTAAAGCCTGGGCACACTAGGCCCGGCGGCGGAGCTCTTCCAGAGCGGCCACGAGGCGACGGGCTCGCGTTTCCGCGCTCTTCGCTGACGCGACCGACGCGGCCATCTCTTTGCGCCGCGTGTAGGAGAGCGCCTGGAACGCAGCGTCGAGCCGGCGTTCTGACTCAAGCGCTGAGGCCAGCTCCGGAGGCACCTCTACGAGACGCTCCTCCTCGTCGCGCGCCAGCTCGACGGTCACCACGTCACCGATCTCGACCCCGGCAGCGGCCCGCTGGTCCTTCCGGAAGCCAAGGCAGTGCGTTCCGTCTCCGGTCGGCATCGTGGAGCCGCGGAAGGGCAGCCGGTTGAGCCTGCCCTGCACCTTTATGCGGGCGCGGCCGCCGAGCTGGTCGGAGACCTCTTTCGGAACCTGCACCAGGCTCCCGCCGGAATGCGCCTCCAACCGCGCCTGGAAGCGGATCACGGGGCCGCCCCCGGCTCGATCCAGCGCTCCGGCGCCGTCTCGGCGATTCCGGCCAGCTCGTCGGGCAGGACCGGGATGCGACCCAGGCGGTGCCCGCTGGCGTCTCGCATGGCGGCGGCGATGGCTGCCGGGGAGGCGATAACCGGCGGCTCCCCCACCCCCTTGGCCCCGTAAGGAGCATCGGGCTCGGCCTCCTCGACCAGGACGGAGGTCACCGACGGCATGTCCAGCGTGGTGGGCAGCAGGTAGTCCGTGAAGCTCGCGTTCCGGATCAATCCGTCCCGCGACTGGATCTCCTCCATCGTCGCCAGTCCTACCCCCTGCGCGACGCCGCCCTCGATCTGCCCGTGCACCTGCATCGGGTTGATGGCGCGGCCGACGTCCTGCACCGTGGCGATCTGCGCCACCCGGACCAGCCCTGCTTCCGGGTCGGCGTCCACCACGGCCCGCTGGGCGACGAACATGAAGGAGACGTGCGGCTGCCCCTGGCCGTTCTCGTCCAGCGGCGTGGTCCTTCTGTGGTGGTGTTCGAACTCCCTCTCGATCGGCTTCTCGAGCAGCACGGCGAGTGGCGCGAGCGGGCTCCCCTCCTCGTCCAGGACGTGACCCCGCGCGATCGAGCTGCCCGGGGGGCCGGCGCGCCGCAGAAGCTCGTCGCGAACCAGCCTGGCCGCCTGCTGAACCGCGCCACCTGCCATCCAGGTCTGCCGTGACGCGGATGAGGAGCCGGCGTCACCGATCAGCGTATCGGCCGGCTCCAGCTCGACCTCCTCCACGCCAAGCTCCGTCCTGACTATCTGCTCGAGCACCGTGACCAGCCCCTGGCCCACCTCGACGGCGGCCGTCTTGACCACCGCCACCGCGTCCCCACCCCGCGCCTCGAGCCGGACCCGGGCTACGACGGAATCGTCGGACCCTTCCGAGTAGGCGATGTTCTTGAAGCCGATCGCGAACCCGATCCCCCGCCGGACGTGGCGCGGCTCGGCCAGGTTGCCGGCGCCGCCCGGCAGCGCCAGAGGCTGCGTCACTTCGGGCGGGGGCGGCAGCTCCGCGCAGCGGCGGATCAGCTCTTCGAGCGGCACCGCGCCGGTCAACTCCTGCCCGGTGATCATGCGGTCCCCTGTCCGCAGCGCGTTGCGCAACCTCAATTCCAGGGGATCCAGGCCGAGCCGCTGGGCGAGGAGGTCCATCTGCGACTCGTGGGCGAAGCAGGACTGCACGGACCCAAAGCCCCGCATGGCGCCGTTGGGCACGCTGTTGGTCCGTGCCGCTCCGCACCAGATGACGGCGTTGGGGACCCGGTAGGGGCCGGCGCTGAAGCAGGCCGCGTTGGCGACGACGGCCGGAGAGGTCGAGGAGTAGGCGCCGCCGTCCAGGACGATGGTCGCGCGGACGAACACCAGCTCGCCCTGGCGGGTGGCGCCGTGCGCGTACCACATGCGCGCGGGGTGCCGGTGAACGTGACCGAGGAAAGACTCCTCCCGCCCGTACCACATCTTCACCGGCCGGCCGGTGCGCAGGGCGAGCAGGCTGGCGTGGATCTGGACCGAGAGGTCCTCGCGAGCTCCGAAGGCGCCGCCCACCCCGGCCAGCCGCAGCCGCACGCGCTCGGGCGGCAGGGCCAGGCAGTCGGCGATCTGGGCCAGGTCGACGTGCAGCGCCTGGGTCGCGATCCAGAGGTCCAGCTCACGGCCGTCTGGGCCGGGAACGGCCAGGCCGGCCTCCGGGCCGAGGGGCGCCTGGTCCTGCTGCCCCACCTCGTAGTAGCCCTCGACCACCACCTCCGCCGAGGCCGCGGCGTCGCCCTGGCGGATGACCAGCGTGCGCAGGCTCTCGCCACGCCGGAGCGCTTCCACCGGATCGGTAAGGGGCGGCAGCTCCTCGTAGTCGGCCTGGACCGCCCGCGCCGCCCTAAGCGCCTGCTCGGGATGTTCGGCGGCGACCACTGCCACCGCCTCGCCGGCATACCGCACCTCCTCTCCCACACCCACCATCACCGGCTGGTCGGGGTGCGCATGAAGGCTGTACCTGCGCGCGCCCGGCACGTCTGCCGCCGTCAGCACCGCGCGCACGCCCGGCATGCTCCTGGCGGCCGTCGTGTCCAGACTGCGCAGAACCGCCCTGGAGTGAGGGCTGCGCAGCGTCCTGCCGTAGAGCATGGCCGGCGCCACCAGGTCGCTCGCGAAGAGGAAGGTGCCGGCCACCTTGGCCGGCCCGTCCGGCCTCGGAACCGAGGCGCCGACGCCGCGAGCCGTCTCAGACACCGGCGACCTGCCGAATGCGGCGGCAGGCGGTCACCAGCTCGCCCGCTACCAGCTCTTCGTCGGCGCTGAGCAGACGGCCGTCCCGCACCACAGTGCGGCCGGCCACGATGACCGCCTCGGCCCGCGGCGGCGGGGCCAGCGCCAGTGCCTCCAGCGCGTCCTCGATACCGGCGTGCGGCAGGTCGTCCACGCGGAAGAGTGCGACGTCCGCGCACTTTCCGGCCTCCAGCGAACCGCAGTCGTCCCGGCCCAGGCAGGCGGCTCCGCCGGCCGACGCCAGGCGCCAGGCCGCGCGGCCGTCGAGGGCGGCCGCCGCGTCGTCGCGACCGAGCAGGGCCGCGCGAAGGCGAGCCAGAAGGATCGCCTGGTGCACCTCCGCGGCCAGATTGCCGTCCTCGTTGCTGGCGGCCCCGTCCACCCCGAGTCCCACCCGCGCGCCGGCGCGGACCAGGTCTTCGACCGGGCAGGCCCCCGCGCCCAGCCGCATGTTGCTGGAGGGGCAGTGCACCACCCCCGTGCCGCTCTCCGCGATCCTGGTCACCTCGCTGGTCGAGAGCTGGATCGCGTGCGCGAACCAGACGTCGTCGCCGACCCAGCCAAGCTCCTCCATCAACTCCAGCGGCCGCATCCCGAAGCGCTCCTGGCAGAACCGGACCTCGTCCTGCGTCTCCGCCAGGTGTGTGTGCAGCCGGACGCCGAGCCGGCGGGCCAGGGCGGCCGACTCCCGCATCAGCTGCGGTGTGACGCTGAAAGGCGAGCAGGGCGCGATCGCCACTCGACACATGGAGCCGGCGGTCGGGTCGTGATACCGCGAGACGGCGGACTCCGTCTCCGCGAGAATCTGCTCCTCCCCCTCCACCACCTCATCCGGGGGAAGTCCGCCGGCCGACTTTCCCAACGACATCGACCCCCGGCAGGGATGGAAGCGGAGGCCCAGCTCCGCGGCGCTGCCGACCAGGGCCTCGAGGATCCCGGGCCGGCCGGCCGGGAAGACGTAGTGGTGGTCGGCGCTGAGCGTGCAGCCGCTCAGCAGGAGCTTCGCCATGGCGGCTCTGGCCGCAGCCCGCACTATGTCGGCGTCCATCTCAGCCCACACCGGGTAGAGCGTGGCAAGCCAGTCGAAGAGCTTGCCGCTCGGCGCGTAGCCTCGCGTCGCCCACTGGTACATGTGGTCGTGACCGTTGACGAGCCCCGGCATCGCCACGCAGCCGGGCAGCTCCAGCCGTTCATCGGCTTCGGGCGGCGGCCCCCCGCCCACCTCTTCGATCATGCCTTCGCGGCAGAGCAACCAGCCGCCTTCCAGCTCGGCACCGGTACCGGTGACCAGCAGCCCCGCCCGGACCAGCAGGCTCACCCGCGGCCGGCCTGGGCCGCCCGCTGTGCCGCCTCGAGGATGCGCACGTAGCCGGTGCAGCGGCAGAGATTGCCGGAGAGCGCTTCGCGGACCTCCCATTCCGACGGTGCCGGGTTTCGGTGGAGGAGATCGGTCAGCGCGACGACGAAACCGGGCGTGCAGAACCCGCACTGGACCCCCCCGGCGGCGACCATGGCCTCCTGCACTCGAAGGCCGACAGGGTCCTCGGCCAGACCTTCGATCGTCGTCACCGAGCTGCCATCGACCGCCGCGGCCAGCACCAGACAAGCACAGACCAGCTGGCCGTCCAGGATCACCGAGCAGGAGCCACACTCGCCCTGCTCACAGGCGTTCTTGCTTCCGAAGAGGCCGAGCCGCTCGCGCAGGAAGTAGAGCAGCGACTCGCCTTCCCAGGCTTCGGCCTCCCGCGGCCCCCCGTTGACCGTCAGGCAGACGCGCACACCCTCTCCAGGGCGCGGCGGGCCATCACCGCGACCAGGTGCCGGCGGTAGGCTGCGGTTCCGCGCACGTCGTCGATCGGCTGGGCGGCACTCGAAGCCAGGCGCCCGAACTCCACGATGGCGGATTCTGGCAGGGTCGCCGGAAGAACCCAATCCCGCTCCTCCAGCAGCCCGGCGGCGAAGCTCTCGGCCTGGGCGGCCCTCAGGATGACCGGTCCCACGCTTCCCAGCCCGACCCCGACCCGGCGGCGCACCGGGTCCACCACCAGCGCGCAGTTGGCGACCGCTATGACCATCGCATTGCGCGTGCCGGCCTTGAGAAAGGCCTGCGTCACTCCGGCCGGCAGCCACTCGGCCCCCAGCACGAGCTCATCCGGCCGCCGATCCGGCCGCTTGGGGCCGCGCATGAACTGGGTGAGAGGTACCCGGCGCTCGCCTGCCGGCGAGGCGAGCACGACAGTCGCGTCGAGGGCGGCCAGCGCCGGCAGCGTATCGCCCGCCGGGGAGCAGGTGCCAAGGTTGCCCCCCAGGGTCCCCGCGTTGCGGATCTGGGGCGATCCGACGGTGCGGGCTGCCTGGCGCATCACGGGATCGCTCAGCTCGGCCAGCATCCGGGTGTAGGTGACCCGCGCGCCGCAACGCACCAGCCTGTCATGGTCCAGCTCCCCAAGCTCCTGCAGCCGGCGCAGGGACATCACGCGCTCCGGGCGCTCGCGGCCGAAGTTGATAGCCACCAGCAGGTCGGTCCCGCCGGCCAGGACCAGGGTCTCCGGAAAGGCGGCCAGCTCCTCGAGCGCCTCAGCCAGCGTGGCGGGGCTCGACACCTCCATCAGCCGGCCTCCAGGGGGACCAGCTGGAAGCGACTCACGTCCACCAGGCCGAGGTCGGTGATCTTGAGCTCGGGAATCACCGAGAGCGCGAGGAAGCTGAGCGTCATGAAAGGTGCCTGCCCTCGCACCCCCATCGCCTGCAGCCGCCGCTCCAGCGCCTCCATGCGTCGGTGGACCTCGCCCAGCGGGCGATCGCTCATCAGCCCCGCGACAGGGAGTGGGAGCTCTTCGACCAAATGTCCCCCGTCGGCCACGACGATGCCGCCGCCGAGCTCGACAAGCCGCCTCACGCAGGCCGCCATGTCCTCGTCGTCGACTCCCATCACGACCAGGTTGTGGGCATCGTGCGCCACCGTGGAAGCGTAGGCGCCCCTGCGAAGACCCACGTTGGTCGCGAACCCGAGGCCGATCCGCCCGCTCGCGTGATGCCGCTCGATCACGGCGATCTTGACCAGGTCGCGGCCCGGGTCGGCCACCGTCTCGCCGTCACGGACGAGCGGCTCCCGCAGCTCGGCGGTGGTCAAGAGCTGCGTCGGCACGACGCCGATCACCCGGATCGGCCCGCTCGCCGGCGGAACCCGGAACGACGAGCGGGAGACGGGAGCCGGATGGACGGTGCTCAGCACCCAGTCGGGAACGGCGACCGTTGGATAGACCGGCTCCGCACCCCGCTTGAGCACCTGGCGGACCCGGAAGTCGACCAGGTCCTCGAGAACCACAACGTCGGCCTGGTAGCCCGGAGCCAGCGCCCCGAGACGCCAGAGCCGGTGGTACTCGGCCGCGTTGAGGGTGGCCATCACGAGCGCGTCCTCGGCGGCCACGCCGGCGGCCACCGCCTTCCTCAGCATCTGGTCCAGGTGACCCTCCTCGACGATGAAGTTGGGCTCTCGATCGTCGGTGCAGAGGAGGCAGCGCTCCGGACCGTAGCGCTGGACGAGTGGTAGCAGGTCCACCAGGTTCCGCGCGATCGAGGCCTCCCGGAGCATCACCCACATGCCGAGCCGGCGCTTCTCCAGGGCCTCCTCGTAGGTCGTCGCTTCGTGATCCGACCTGATGCCCGCGGCGATATAGGCGTTCAGCGCGCCGCCCGACACCCGGGGTGCATGGCCGTCGACGTGGTCGGACTGCGCCAGCTTTGCCAGCTCGTCGGGCTCACCGGCGATGACGCCGGGATAGTTCATCATCTCGGCCACGCCCAGCACTCGGGGGTGGCGAAGAAGCTCGCCGATCTGGGCTGCCGTGACCGTCTCCCGGGGTGACTCGAAAGGCGAGGCAGGGACGCAGGAGGGCGCCATCACGAAGACCTCCAGGGGAAGCCCGTCGCTGGCCTCGAGCAGCCAGCGCACGCCGGAAACGCCGAGCACGTTCGCGATCTCGTGGGGATCGGCCACGATCGCCGTGGTGCCCCGGGGAACCAGCGCTCGGGCCAGCTCGTCAGGCAGCAGCTTCGAAGACTCGATGTGCACGTGTCCGTCTATGAAGCCGGGAACCACGTAGGCGCCCTCGACCTCGATCACGCTCTCCCCGTCGTAGCGACCCAGTCCGACGACGTGGCCGTCCTGGATGGCGAGGTCGAGATCCAGCCATTCCCGGGTGAAGACCGAGAACACGTGGCCGCCCTTCAGGACCACCTCGGCCGGGCGGTCGCCCCTTGCGACCGCCATCCATTTAGCGTCTATGCCCACCAAGGATAGGAGCTGCAACTTTGCGACCTCGAAGATGTGTTGAAGCACCGTGAGAAAGAATCTGCCCGCTCTCGTGGCACTGGTCGTGGTGATCGTGTGGGGCGTCAACTTCCTGCTCCTGAAGCTCGCGCTGGGCGAATTCCGGGTACTCAGCTTCGCCTTCCTGCGCTTCTCCGGCATGGTTGCCCTCGCCTGGGCCGTCGTCCTGGTGGGCCGCGTGCGGGTCAGGGTCGAACCCGCCGACAGGCCGCGCGTGGCGGCCGCCGGCCTGCTCGGCTACAGCGGCTACGTCCTCTTGGCGCTGATCGGCCTGAACTTCACAACAGCCTTCAGCAATGCCCTCCTGATCGCCGCGGCTCCGGTCTTCTCGGTGCTGCTGCTCGCCCTCTGGCGCGTCGAACGAATCGGGACCGGGCGGGGCGCCGGGCTCCTCCTATCCCTCGTCGGAGTGGGCGTCTTCATGTCCGACAAGATCCTGGCCGGCTGGAGCGCCGCCGGTCTCGGCGACCTGATAACCCTGCTGGCCTCCGCCTTCTACGCCGCCTACACCGTCGTCCTGAAGCCGCTGACCGTCCGCTATCCCGCCGCGCAGTTGACGGCCTGGACGCTCACGATAGGGGCACTTCCGGTTCTGGCCATCAGCGCGCCGGATCTGGTCCGCCAGGATTGGCGAAGCGTGGACGCGGCGGGCTGGTCGCTGCTCGCCTGGACGATCGTGGTTCCCGTCTACCTCGCGTACACGCTCTGGAGCTGGGCCACGAGCCGAGCCGGCGTGGCGGCCACCAACGGTTTCATCTACCTCGTGCCGGTGGTCACCGGACTTCTCTCGATCGTCTTCCTCCAGGAGCGCCTGGGCTGGGCGAAGGTGGCCGGCGCGCTGCTCGTCCTGATCGGCCTGGTGATCGTCGCCGGTCTCCGGAGAAGCCAGAGCCCGGAGCCTGCTGAGGTAGACTCGCTTATCCAGGCCGTCCCAGGGCCCCCGGAGGCCGGGGAGACGGATCAGCGCGGGAGTAGCTCACCTGGCAGAGCGCGACCTTCCCAAGGTTGAGGTAGCGGGTTCGAGTCCCGTCTCCCGCTCCAGCTTGACCTCGATCAGTTGCCGGAACCAGCCGCGCGAGATGACCGTGCGTCCTGGACGGTCACGATGACGACTCGGTCGTCGTCTTCAAAGTAGACGTAAACGACGAGCATCCAGCGCCAGGGACCCAACACGAAGCGAAAGCCCGACCATCGGCCACCTAGCTCCGGACCGAGGCGAGGAAAGCGAGCAAGTGGACGCACCGCGCTCTTGAGCCTCTGTTTCGTGTTCTTTGGCAGGCTATGAGTTCGGATCAATCGATCCAGGTCGGTCGCGGCCGACCTGGACACTTCGACCCGCGCCACGCGCTAGAGGTCGTCCAGGCTTATCGTGCGACCAGCTTTGGCCTCGTCAAGTCCCTGCTGGGCTCGTTCAAACGCTCCGGGTAGTCCGTCTAAGAGGGCAGCTGCGTGGCGCGGATCAGGGTCGGCTTCGTCAAGCGCCTGTGAAAGAAGAGATCGCGCGAGTGTGCCTTCATTCACGTGCGTTCGCAGTGCTAACTTGGCGAGCTTGGCAGCGTATGCATGATCAAGGGTGACGTTGATACGACGGTTCGTATCGGGCATGATGCGAGAGTACACGAGTCAGCACGTTACGTGCACATGCCCCCTAATCGCCCTCCGGATCGTAGCGATCATCCGAGGCGATACATGAAGTCGACCGACGGCTTGGTACCCGGGGCGCTGAAGCCCGTGTCCCGCTCCAGCCCCACCTCCGAGTTCAATAG
>Ga0209526_10003149_pt1 | contig 11230 bp, 8 predicted proteins | sample JacPinW_OM2H0_M1_FD_188566 | JGI IMG/M metagenome (GOLD analysis project Ga0209526, IMG submission 188566) | Forest soil microbial communities from Algoma, Ontario, Canada - Jack Pine, Ontario site 1_JW_OM2H0_M1 (SPAdes) (version 2) | ecosystem: Environmental > Terrestrial > Soil > Boreal...
TGATCGAAAATTTTCCGCAGGCGGAAACCTGTCTGGCCGTTTTTGGCATTAGCGATGTCGCGCAAATTTCCGTGGCTCGTGCGTTGTTTGCGGAGATACCTGTCCGCGGCCGTCTGCCGGTCACAATTCCTGGAATCGCTCTCAAAGCAGGCTTCGGCATTTCGCGCCCCGCTGATCCCGGCACAGTGCAAACCATGGACGCGGCAGCCGACAAAGAATTGCAGCCTGCCTACCGGGTCATAGCAAAATCTATCGCCGACAAGGCTTTTCCGGGCGCCACGCTGGCGGTCGGCTATCACGGAAAAGTTGCCATTCACGCTTTTGGTAAGCTCAGCTACGATGCGCAAGCTCCCGCCGCCGTGGAGCAAACGAAGTACGATATTGCGTCACTCACTAAAGTTGTCGCCACCACCACGCTCGTCGCCAAATTGATGGAAGGTGATTTTCCGGTGTCGCTCGATCTGGATGCCAAAGTCCAGCGGTATCTCCCTGAGTGGGGCGCGATTGCAGGGCAAAAAGAGTGGCGCAGCAAAGTTACCGTTCGCCATTTGCTGACGCACACGTCTGGACTGCCTGCGTTTAAGGAATACTGGCGTACCTCCAAAAGCAAGCAAGATACTTTGAGCAGAATTTTTGCCGAGCCGCTTGAATACGAGCCGGGTACTAAAGAAGGGTATTCAGACCTGGGCATTATTTTGATGGCGGAAATCATCGAGCGGCTTACTGGCCGCACTCTCGACGATCTGGCCAAAAGCTATATTTTCGATCCGTTGGGAATGTCTAACACGATGTTCCGTCCGCCGAAGAAACTGTGGCCGCAGATCGCGCCCACGGAAATAGATAACAATTTGCGTCATCGCCTGGTGCAAGGCGAAGTTCACGACGAAAATGCGTTCGCTATCGGCGGGGTTTCAGGCCACGCCGGGCTTTTCAGCACGGCACCGGATCTTGCCGCATTTTGTCAGATGCTGCTAAATGGGGGCAGCTACGCACATCATCGCATTTTGCGCCGCGCCACCGTCGCTCAGTTCACCGCGCCACAACAGCTTTCCAGCGGCACGCGCACTCTCGGCTGGGCCGTTCCCACCGAAGGCGGCTCCAGCGGTCACTTTTTCTCAGCCCATAGTTTTGGCCACACCGGATTTACCGGCACTTCCATCTGGATTGATCCCGACCGCGAACTTTTCGTGGTGCTGCTAACCAATCGCGTCCATCCCAGGCGCGATAATCAAAAAATGGCTCAGGTCCGCCCGGCCCTTCATGACGCGGTTATGGAGTCGTTGGGCCTAGCCGAACCTGCACACGCTTCCCGCTGAACATTTACGGCACGCTCAACTCCCTGTTCTTGTGTTTGATTTACGCCAGGATGTTACGCTACGCCGAAAAAACTCCCTGCTCGAGATCACCGGCGGCTTGCTGAAGGTCGGCGGGCTTGCCCAGGTCGCGCCAATAATAGTCATCGGCGCGAAACGCCATTATTTTTTCTCCGCTTCCGACCAGGCGCAGATAAGTATCGATGATGGAAAAAACCCCTTCTTCGTTCATCAACGTTAAAAAGCGTGGGGAAATGATATGAATGCCGGAAAACGCCAATGCCTGCGTTTTTGGTGCGGCTCGTACAATCTGAGGGTTCCCTTCACTAGCAACCCGTCGCCCACAGAGCTGAAACTGCTCGTCAAACAGCAGGTAGCGGCTGGTTTCCCGTTGCTGCACCGCAAGGGTGACGAGCGCATGATTGTCCTGGTGAAACTGCACCATACGTTGGAGGTCGATGGTGCTCACCACGTCGACGTTATGGAGAAGAAACGGTTCCTGTTTCGGCTCGGCGGGCGGAGCGGAATGGTCAAGAAAAAACCAGCTAGCCTTTTTCAGGCCGCCACCGGTATCGAGCAGCATGTCCTCGCGCGACACTTCGATGCGCATGCCAAAATTTCCTCGCTCTTTGAGGAAGGAGGTTACCTTGTCTGCGAAGTGGTGCACGTTGACGATCACGTCGTGGATTCCGAAAGCACGCAGGCGAGCGAGTGTAATTTCCAGCAGCGTGCGCCCGCCGACTTCCACCAGTGCTTTTGGGCGGTCATCGGTGAGAGGCCGCAAGCGTGTACCTAGCCCCGCGGCAAGCACCATGGCTTTCATCGGGCGGCTATCATCGCGAGCCTTCGTTGCGAGCAGCTTCATTTGCCCATCTTCTCGAGTTGCAGATGCCGGACCACCACTTCCACACCATTCCCGGCGCGAAAATGTTTTGCCAATTGTTCCGCAAGATAAACCGAACGGTGCTGCCCGCCGGTGCAGCCGAAGGAGACCATGAGATTTTTGAATCCTCGCTCCTTGTAACTGGCGACGCTGGCATCAACTAAAGACATCACGCTAGCCAGAAATTGATGCACGCTTTCCTGCTGATTGAGGTATTGAATCACCGGGGTGTCCTTGCCGGTGAGCGGCTTAAAGCGCTCTTCACGGCCGGGATTCGGCAGGCTTCGCCCATCGAAAACAAATCCGCCGCCATGACCGGTTTCATCCTTCGGCGCTCCCTGATGAAAAGAGAAACTAAAGATGCGCAGCTTGAGATGCTCCGCTTCGCCGGCTAATCCCTGCAGTTTTTCCGAGGCCAGCATGCTTTGGAACGCGGCCATCAGTGTAGGTAGCTCGATGGGCAGCGTCACGTGATGCAATAGCCAGCGCAGATTCTTCATGGCGAACGGCACGCTTTGCAGAAAGTGCTGTTTGCGCTCGTAAAATCCGCGAAATCCGTAAGCTCCCAGGGCCTGAAGGATTCGCACGTACACGTAAGCGTAGTAGTGCTTCATGAAGGCTTCGCGATCGAGCTTTATGTAACCGCTTAGAGCGTCCAGATAATGATCGAGAAGTTCCTGCCGCAGCTCCGGCGGCAAATCGGCCTTGGCGTCGAACAAAAGAGACGCGATGTCATACTGCAACGCACCCTTGCGCCCGCCCTGGTAGTCGACAAAATAGGGTTGGCCATCACGCAACACGATGTTTCTTGATTGAAAGTCGCGATACAGGAAATAGTGCCGGTCCGCGGTCATCAGCAAATCGGTCAAACGCCCGAAATCGTCTTCCAGCGCTTGCTCGCTAAAGGGAACACCCGCGAGACGCAAAAAATAATATTTGAAATAGTTCAAATCCCAGGCAACGGACTGGCGATCAAAGCTGCCGATGGGATAACACACTTCGTAATTCACATCACGGCCAGCTTCAACTTGAAAGCGCGGCAAGATCGCGGCAACTTTTCGATATGCTTCCACCACCGGCGGGGCAATCGTTCCGGCATCGCGATTTTTTGATAGAAATTCGTACAGCGTGCTATTGCCGAGGTCTTCCTCCAGGTACACACCGTGGTTCAGATCTTCGCCGTAAATTTCTGGCACCGGCAACCCATGTTTGCGAAAGTGTTTGGAAAATTCGAGGAAGGCGACATTTTCTTCGCGCACGCCGTACACAATGCCGATTGCGGTGTTCGTCTCGTTCGAAAGGCGGATGATCTGGCGCCCGGACCCGCCCAGTTGTCCTTGCAGCGGATGCACATGGGTGACGGGCGCGCGGAATCGCTCCTCAAACAGCCGGTTCAGAATGTTCATTAATGCGATTTCCAAGGAGTCCGCCTTGCTGACAACGAGCTGCCAGCCGTCGTTTCATGATAGCCGAATCGCTACTTGGCCTTCGTAAATAGGAAAGGTCAAGTTTCGTGAAGGTATTAGCAATTTGTTTGCAAGGCAGGAGCGTTTTTCATCGCGAGCCCCCCGGATTGCGGCAGCCCAAAGCTATAATGCGACTGTGGCCTCCAGACCCAGGGAATATAGACGCAGCGAGCTGCGGAATTCCGCATCGAAAAATCTCGACCGTTTAAGCGCTTTGGAAATCGTGCGGCTAATGAATCGGGAAGACCGCAAAGTGCCCGCCGCGGTTGGCCGGGCGCTTCCCGCTATTGCCCGCGCAGTCGACCTGATCGTGCAAGCTATTCGCGGCGGAGGGCGGCTCATCTACGTGGGCGCGGGCTCCAGTGGACGCATCGCGGTGCTGGATGCCGCGGAGTGCCCGCCGACATTTGGAACATCGCCGAGACTGGTGCAGACATTGATTGCCGGAGGCGGCCGGGCGATTACCCGCGCGGTGGAAGGAGCCGAGGATTCGCCGGCGAATGCCGAGCGCGATCTGCGAAAAATCAAATTAACGCGAAATGATGTGGTCGCGGGGATTTGCGCCAGCGGTACCACTCCGTATGTGCTGGGTGCGCTGCGCTGCGCATCGAAGATTGGCGCGGCGACCATAGCGATTACCGTGAATCGCAACACTCTGGTAGCGCGACTTGCGAATGTCCTGATCGCCACGGACGTGGGACCGGAGATCCTCACCGGCTCGACACGGCTGAAATCCGGAACCTCGCAGAAGATGGTTCTCAACATGCTAAGTACAGCAGCGATGGCTCGCCTTGGACACGTTTATGAAAACCTGATGATCGATGTGCAAGCATCGAATCGCAAGGTTTCGCAGCGAATGGTGCGCATATTGGCGGACGCCAGCGGCAAAAGTCTGTCTGCTTCGGAACACGCTTTGCGTCAGTCCGGACACAATTTGCGCCTGGCGCTAGTAATGCTGAAATTGCAGCTAAACGCGGCCGACGCGGCACGGAAATTGCGCCATGCGAAAGGACATTTGCGTGCAGCGCTGGGTGAATAGCTGCGAAGGTAGGAACGCGTTCAAGCGCGTAAGCGGACCAACGGTTCGCATTTCGAATTTTGTTTGATTCCCTCTCATGGACAAATTTCTAATCAAGGGTGGTAAGCCACTTTACGGAACAGTCGCCATCAGCGGCGCGAAGAATTCCGCGCTACCGGCGATGGCTGCGGCGCTACTGACGAAGGAGCCCGTCACCCTCCACAATATTCCCAAGGTCCGCGACCTCATCACCATGAGCAAGTTGCTGGCGTTCATGGGCGCCAAAGTTTCCATAACGGATATTCCTGCCAGCGATTACGCTATCCAAGCCGTCAAGCTGAGCGATGCGGTCGCGCCGTACGAACTGGTGAAGACCATGCGCGCGTCGATTCTTACACTTGGCCCGCTGATGGCTCGCATGGGGGTGGCGCGCGTCTCACTTCCGGGCGGCTGTGCTATTGGCGCGCGCCCGGTGGATTTGCATCTTGCGGCGCTCGAAAAAATGGGCGCGGAGATCACCACCGATCATGGCTACATTCAAGCCAAAGTTCCCGGCAATGGCCACACGGGCCAGAATGGCCGGCTCAAAGGCGCGAATATCACCTTTGAAAAGATTACCGTCACTGGCACCGAAAATATTTTGATGGCTGCTGTGCTTGCCGAGGGGGAAACCGTTCTCAACAACGCGGCGCGCGAGCCGGAAGTGGCCGACCTGGTGGACATGCTCCGCAAAATGGGCGCGCAAATCGAAGGCGATTGCAGTTCCACACTGCGCATTCGCGGAGCCGAAAAATTGCACGGCACCGAGCACACCGTGATTCCCGACCGCATCGAGGCGGGTACCTTCCTGGTCGCGGGCGCCATCACCGACGGCGATTTAACGCTGACCAATTGCGCGCCCGAACATCTCGCGTCCGTCGTCGCCAAATTGCAGCAAGCCGGTGCGCGCATCGAAACCATCGACAAAACCACCTTGCGCGTGCGCGGCGCACAAAAACTCCTAGCCGCCGATGTCACAACCGAGGAATATCCTGGATTCGCCACGGATATGCAGGCCCAATACATGGCCCTGGCTTCCCAGGCGCAAGGCGCTTCCGTTATCACGGAAACAATTTTCGAAAATCGTTACATGCACGCCAGCGAAATGCTGCGCATGGGCGCAAATATCACCGTCGACGGCCGTCGCGCCGTGGTGCGCGGGCCTTCTCCGCTGACCGGCACTACCGTAATCGCCAGCGATCTGCGCGCCAGCGCCTCGCTCGTTCTCGCCGGACTAGTGGCCAACGGTGAAACCACCATCGATCGCGTTTACCACATCGACCGCGGCTACGAAGACATCGTTAAAAAATTGCGCGGGGTTGGCGCGCAAATCGTGCGCCTGCACATCAAAGATTGATTTCAAGCTGGCAAGATGGTGAGTTAAGACCTCAGAAATAACTGAGCCAGGAATTGCTACTCCGCTGCCTCAATCCGGCATACCATTTGCAGAGTGGATAGAGCGCCACTACAACAAAAGCCCAAATCAAATACACGACCGGCAACGAATATCCCCAGTCTGGGGGCCGCGTAAATGGAAAATACTCAATACTGGGAGACTCAAACATCCAATGAGCCTGCCCATAGCGCGCATAGCAGACGATAACGGCGATGAGGTGTATGAGAGGAACGTGCAGAAGGTAATAGAACATCGGCACCTTGCCAACGATCAGCGCGGGCCGCAACCAGCGCGGAGCTCCGCCATCGACCGCACGAAGAAAAAGCATTGCAGGGCCGAGGGTCATCAGCAGGTACAGTACCGATGGCGGATATTTGTTGGTATTCAGAAAAGATAGCACGGTGAAAACCGCCGACTTTTGCGGGCTCCATCGAAACGGGTCCCCATAAATATTTATTGCGCGAAGCACCGCGAATGCCCCCGTCAAGCCAAGTCCCAAGCGCAATAAAAACTCTTGCCGACGCTCGGGCGTCCATTTGAAAATTTGCCCGAGGCCGTAACCCGCCGCGGTGACACCGACCCAAGGAATGAGCGGATATAAAGCGAACACGAAATGCTGGCCATCGCTCCACACCATGCCGGGAGAGTGCAGGATGGACCAAATTGGATTTGAGGATTGCATGCCGTCAAGCAGGTTGTGTCCGGCGATGATCACTACTCCGGAGGCCGCCACCCATGCCACCGGCATATAAATAAGCGCCGAAAGCACAATCATCGACCAACCCAAAGCCCACAAAACGATGAGCAAGGTCAGGCGGTAGTCGAAATTAAACTGCCAGCCCAGACACCGAACCACTACCAGTTCAAGAAAGATTAGCCATAGCCCGCGGGTAAACAGGAAGCGCGACAATTGTGCTTGCGATTGCTTTCGCAGCGAAAGATACGCGCCGGTGCCGGTTAGCAGAAAGAAAACCGGTGCGCAGAAATGCGTGATCCAGCGCGTAAAAAACAGGGGTACGTTGGTGCGCGCAAGATCGGTGGGATCAAAACCGGCATTCGAAAAAAACTCCCGCACGTGATCGAGCGCCATGATGATCATGATGACGCCGCGAACTACGTCGACGGATTCGATGCGGACGCGTTTACCCGCGACAACCTCGGTCATGGAGTGCCGCCCCGGCCGGAGTGTAACAAAGCGGGGTACCTGTCTTAGTTGACGAACGCCGTGGATAAATGTTTCTTACTTTCCGGTTTTCTTGAAGGTTACGGCTGCGGCTGATACGATTTGCCCAAATGGCGGACGAAAAAATACGCAAACATTTCGGCGATTACCTGGGCTCGGCCGAAGTTGCCATCCTCACCATCCTCGCGGTGCTCATTTCGCTCACGGCACTCGCGGCCATCGCGCGCTCCGGCAAACTGCTGTGGGACACCTGGCATCAGTGGATGGTGGTCGCCGACACCAATTTGGTTCTTCGGGTACTCGACCAGCTTCTAGTTGTATTGATGCTAGTGGAGATTTTGCACACCGTGCGCATTTCCATCCGCTCGCACACACTGGTCACTGAACCGTTTCTAGTCGTAGGGCTGATCGCTTCCATCCGGCGCATTCTGGTGATCACTTTGGAGGCGGCGGCATTGACAAAAGAGGGCAAGTGGACGCTTGAGGGCCAAACCATCTTCAAGGCTTCCATGATTGAACTTGCCTTGCTTGGCCTTCTGGTATTCGTGCTGGTGTACTGCATTACCTTGTTACGCCGCAGCCCGGAAAAGTCCGAAGAGGTTTTCGATGATCCGGACGCAGAGAAGGCCGAATCGAGGCACAATGCGGATGTAGCTGCGCCGTCAGCCGGTTCCGCGTAGAACCGGGGCTAGTGTTATTCGCGCGCTAGCGTCTCAATCTTTCAACCTAAAGCAATCCCAGGCAATCTTTGCTACAATGCGGCACGTTTAAGAATGGCTACTGCGCCGTGGTTTCTGCGCGCGCCGTTTCTTAGGAGATAGTCAAATGTCCCACAGCGAACTGCTCCCCCGCCTGGATGCCGCCATCGCGGCCAAAAACCTCCTGAACCATCCGTTTTATCAGGATTGGCAGGCCGGCAAGCTTTCCCGCAAAGCGCTTCAACTGTATGCCTCGCAGTATTACCGTCACGTCGAAGCTTTCCCGGCGCACCTTCGTGTACTCGCGGCGCGCACTGACGGGGACCTTCGAAAACTTGTGCAAGAAAATCTTGCCGAGGAAGAAGATCCACACGGCTCGCATCCTAAGCTGTGGCGTGACTTCGCGATCGCGCTCGGTGTTCAGGAAGACGACATAACTTGCTGCCCGGCGCTTCCCGGCACGCAAGCGGTAGTGCAAACTTACCGCGAGATTTGCGGCGATCGTCCCGTCGCCGAAGCCGTAGCCGCTTTATACGCCTACGAATCCCAGGTTCCCGAAATTGCCACAACAAAAATTGAAGGATTGAAGACTTTCTACGGCATCACTAAACCTGAGGCGTTGGCTTATTTCACCGTGCACGAAGAGGCCGACAAAGCTCACCGCGCGGCATGGCGTAGCTGGCTGGAGCAACACGCCGAAGGTGATTCCGACGAAATCATGGCTACGACTGACAACGCTCTCAACGCGCTGTGGGGCGCCCTCGATGCGGTGCACTGCCCGCAGTCCTGTGCGCAAAACTAGTCTTTAAGATCGTTTCGCAGAACGGTTTCACAGCTATTCGAGTTATCGGGACTTTCACCCGCAAGCTGCCGAACATGCGCGGCGTACATAAAAAAAGACCGGCGATTTTCGCCGGTCTTTTTTTAGAATCGATTTTCTACTCAGAAATTATTCTGAAATATTCGAATTGGCCTCGTTGCCATTTTCTTCTGTCGTTGTGGTGGTGGTGGCCCCGGCGCCCGCAGCCTTTTGCTGCTTTTCGCGAGCTTCCTTGATCAAGGCCTTGCGCGACAACCGCACCTTGTTGCCCTCGATGGAGAGTACCTTGACCAGAACCTGGTCACCGAGTTTCAGTTCATCGCGAACATCGCGGATGCGATGCTCTGAGATTTCGCTGATGTGCAGCAGGCCGTCAGTACCCGGGAAAAGTTCCACGAAAGCGCCAAACTCCGCGAGCCGCACCACTTTGCCGAGATAGGTCTTGCCGATTTCGGCGCTGGCGGTAATATCCCGCACCATTTGCAAAGCGGCATCGCCGCCCGCTCCGCTGGTGGAGAAGATGTGCACAGTACCGTCCTCCAGCACGTCAATCTTCACTCCAGTGGTTTCGATGATGGACTTGATTTTCTTGCCGCCCGGCCCGATCAAATCGCGGATCTTGTCCTGCGGAATCTTCAGCTTGAACAAACGCGGCGCAAAAGCCGAAATCTGCGTGCGGCCCTCGCTGAGCGTCGTTTCCATGGTATCCAGAATCTGCAAACGTGCCTTCTTGGCCTGGGCCAGCGCCTCGCGCATCATGGCGATGCTGATGCCCAGAACCTTGATGTCCATCTGCAGCGCGGTAATTCCGTCCCGCGTTCCGGCTACCTTGAAGTCCATATCGCCGTAATGATCTTCCGCTCCGGCAATATCCGTCAAAATCGAATACTTCATGTCTTCGCCGACGACCAGGCCCATGGCGATTCCCGCGCATGGCGCCTTCAGCGGCACGCCCGCATCCATCAAGGCCAGTGAGCCTCCGCAAACGGTGGCCATGGATGACGAACCATTCGATTCGAGAATGTCCGACACCAATCGCATGGCGTATGGGAAATCCGCCTCGGGTGGCAGCAGGCTCATCAGCGCGCGTTCCGCCAAGGCGCCGTGACCGATTTCACGTCGTCCGGGACCGCGCAGAAACTTAACTTCGCCCACGCTGAACGGTGGAAAATTGTAGTGCAGCATGAAGCGCTTGAACTGGTCCTGCGCAAACAACAGGTCCTGGCGCTGCATATCTTCCTTGGTACCCAAGGTCAGCGTGGCCAAGGCTTGCGTCTCACCGCGAGTGAACAACGCAGAGCCGTGCACACGTGGCAACAAACCCACTTCGCACGAAATATGACGGATCTGGTCAAAGGCGCGCCCATCCGGACGGCGGCGCTTGTTCAGAACGTCATCGCGGAAAATATTCTCGCGCAAGCGGTCAAAAGCCCGCTTGGCCAAAACTCGCTTCTCTTCGTCTTCTTCCGGGATCGATTCTTTAACTTCATCCTTGATGGCGTCGATCAGCAGGTAGCTTTCTTTCTTGGGGTGCTTCTCGGTGTTCACCGCGTCATGCAGCCTTGCGCCGTACTTCTTTTCGATTTCCTTGTAGAGCGATTCATCGAACGGCAGCGGCGGCACGGTGACCTTCTTGATCTTCAATCGAGCGTGCAGCTGCTTGATGGCTCCCACGATCTTTTTGATTTGCGCGTGACCAAATTCAAGGGCATCCACAACCGCTTCTTCGGAGACTTCCAGGGCGCCGGACTCCACCATCACGATGGCATCTTCCGTTCCCGCAATTACAATGTTCATCAAACTTTTTTTCTGATCCGCTACGGTCGGGTTGGCGACCAATTGGCCGTCCAGTAATCCCACGCGCACCGCCGCGATGGGCTTCTCAAACGGCAGGTCGGAGCAATAGCAAGCTGCGGAAGCTCCGGTCACCGCGATCACGTCGGGATCGTTATCGCTATCCGCCGACAACACCATGCTGACGATCTGGGTTTCGTTGCGCCACGAATCGGGGAACAGCGGGCGCATCGGCCGGTCGATCAACCGCGAGGTCAAAATCTCTTTTTCCGACGGGCGCCCTTCGCGCTTAAAAAATCCTCCAGGAATCTTTCCCGCTGAATAGGTATTTTCACGGTAATCCACGGTCAAAGGCAGAAAGTCGCGATCGTTCGCGGTGGGTGCCATGCAAGCCGTGGTTAATACGATGGTGTCTCCGTAGCGCGCCATAATCGCGCCATTCGCTTGCTTGGCTACTTTGCCGGTTTCCAGGATCAGCGGACGCCCGCCGACTTCAACAGTTACCTGGTGTGGTGCGGGACTGTGTGATTGTTCAGACATTTATTCTTTCCTTTAGCTTCGCGTTCACGCAAAGCATTGCAAAAAGCGTCAGCCGTTGCACGGCTGCGCGTAAAACCTTC
>Ga0209526_10003150_pt1 | contig 11230 bp, 10 predicted proteins | sample JacPinW_OM2H0_M1_FD_188566 | JGI IMG/M metagenome (GOLD analysis project Ga0209526, IMG submission 188566) | Forest soil microbial communities from Algoma, Ontario, Canada - Jack Pine, Ontario site 1_JW_OM2H0_M1 (SPAdes) (version 2) | ecosystem: Environmental > Terrestrial > Soil > Boreal...
TCATGTAGTCGGAAAATGCGGATTTGCCGCGAAGGTCGATGGTGACCGTTTCTTCCGCCTTCATATCGTCGAGGCGGGAGAGGATCATATTCAGCGTCTCGTCGGCGTCAGGTTGCGCCTTCAAGGCCGCAGCTTGGGTCGATGTTTTACGCGCGGTTTTTGGGGCCTTGGGTAAAACAGACTTGGACAATACAGATGTGGCCAGGGACCATTCCTTTCACTGTATCGCGAACGCCGAATCCATGACGTCCGCCGCCTATACTACGCATGTGGGGTTAAAGGTTTCAATATTCCAGCACCTGGATTCCATTGATCCGGTAAGCCCCGCATTCATTTTCCTGCACCGTTTTCGGCCCTCCAGCTCCCATCCGGGTTCCGTAAGCCGGTTGACGACAGGTTCATTTTCAAGCCGGTGAGGAACACCCAGGCCGGGGCGCGAAAATTGGCTAGCCGGCCTGCCTCATTCTCGGGCACACGATAGCGCGCCAGTGCCCGCGCGGCGGGCGCGGCGAGGGCACGAAAACTTTGTGGCGGACGGTCGATCACCGCGATCGGCATCTCTGATGCGATGCGCTGCCAGTTTTGCCAGCGATGGAATTGCGCGAGATTGTCGGCGCCCATGATCCATACAAAGCGCAAGCCCGAAAACCGGCGGCGCAAATAATTGACCGTGTCGACTGTATACCGCGTTCCAATGACGGATTCGAGACAGCTCACGTCGATGCGCGGATCGCTCGCCATCTGACGCGCGGCCTCGACGCGTTCGTCGAGTTCATGCAAGGCGCCATTGTCCTTGAGCGGATTTCCCGGCGTCACCAGCCACCACACCCGATCGAGTTTCAGCCGCTTGATCGCGAACAGGCTGATGGCGCGATGGGCGATATGCGGCGGATTGAACGAGCCGCCGAGCAAGCCGATGCGCATGCCGTTGGTATGAAGGGGGATGGTCTGGGCGACGGATGGCGTGGGAACTGACGCTTCTTTCAACGGATCATCCACCGCCAATGCGACTCTCTGTTTTGACGCGTTTTCTTTACGCGAACCGGTACCCACTTCGCTTGAAAACGCTACTCACGGCCGCGTTTGCCCGGTGCCATGGACCCGATATTTGAAGCTGGTCAATTGCTCGGCGCCGACCGGGCCGCGGGCGTGGAATTTGCCGGTGGCAATTCCGATCTCGGCGCCGAAGCCGAACTCGCCGCCATCGGCGAATTGCGTCGATGCGTTGTGCAGCACGATCGCCGAATCGACCTCGTTGAGGAATTTCTGCGCGATCTTTTCGTCTTCGGTCACGATCGCGTCGGTATGATGCGAACCGTGGTTATGGATATGCGCGATCGCTTCATCGACGCCGTCGACTATTCTGGCTGCGATGATTGCGTCTTCATATTCGGTGTTCCAGTCTTCATCGGACGCGGGCTTTACCCGGGTGTCAGCGCGCTGCACGGTCTCATCGCCGCGCACCTCGCAGCCGGCATCGATCAGCATTTCGACCAGCGGCTTTAAGCTCTTTGCGCTGCCGGCTCGGTCGACCAAAAGGGTCTCGGCCGCGCCGCAGACGCCCGGGCGTCGCATCTTGGCGTTCAGCACGATCGACTTCGCCATTTCGAGATTGGCCGACTGATCGACATAGACATGATTGACACCTTCCAGATGCGCGAACACCGGCACCCGCGCCTCGCTCTCGACGCGGGCGACCAGGCTCTTGCCGCCGCGCGGTACGATGACGTCGATGGCGCCGTTCAATCCGGTCAGCAGCAGTCCCACCGCGGCGCGATCCCGCGTCGGCACCAGCGTGATCGAGGCTTCGGGCAGGCCCGCCTCGCGCAATCCCTGCACCAGGCAGGCATGGATCGCGCGGCAGGAACGGAAACTGTCGGAGCCGCCGCGCAGGATCACCGCGTTGCCGGATTTCAGGCAGAGCACGCCGGCGTCGGCCGCGACATTGGGGCGGCTTTCGAAGATCACGGCAACCACACCGAGCGGCACCCGCACGCGCTCGATGGTCATGCCGTTCGGACGCTGCCAGCTTTCGGTGACGACGCCGATGGGATCGGGAATGTCGCGCACCGTCGCGATGCCGTCCGCCATCGCGTCGATCCGGGCCTGCGTCAGCGTCAGGCGATCGACAAAGGCAGAGGTCGCGCCGCTCGATCGGACCTCGGCGACGTCTTCGGCGTTGGCGGCGAGGATCAAAGGCGCCTGCTTGCGGATCGCGCGCTCCATCGCCTCCAGCGCGCGGTTCTTCTGTTCGGGCGAGGCAAGCGACAGCACCCGCGCCGCGGCGCGGGCGCGCCCGGCGAGCTCGTTCATCAGGGCCGGCAAATCGGCGTTGCCGTCAATGGCTTTCAGGGGCGCGGACATCTCGGAATTGACCTTGGCGGAATTGGCCTTGCCTTAACACCATGTCCTAGCACGGAAATCGAGGGCTTGGCGAGGCGCGGAAGGGGCATGGCAGGCGAGCGATGGTCGGCCATTGGCCTAGTTGTTAAGCCCACTCCTAGGCCTACTTGGCCGGGACTGCCCGAGCTGGGCCGATCACGAGATCGTCGCGGTGGATCATCTCCGCGCGCCCGCTGACGCCGAGGATCGCCATCACGTCGGGCGAGGAATGGCCTTTGATTTTCTCGGCATCCTCGGCGTCATAGGCGACGAGGCCGCGGCCGATTTCATGGGTGTCGGGCCCGCGCACCAGCACCGCATCGCCGCGGGCGAATTGCCCGTCGACCCGGATCACGCCGGCCGGCAGCAGGCTCTTTCCGGCGCGCAGCGCGCTCACCGCGCCGGCGTCGATGGTCAGGGTGCCCTTTGGCTCCAGCGAGCCCGCGATCCAGCGTTTGCGCGCGGTGACGGGATTGGCCAGGGTCAAGAACCAGGTGCAGCGCCCGCCGTCGGCGATGGCTTGCAGCGGATGCTCGATCTTGCCGGACGCAATCAGCATATGGGTGCCGGCGGTGGTTGCGATCTTCGCCGCCTCGATCTTGGTACGCATACCGCCGCGCGACAATTCGGATTCGGCGGCGCCCGCCATCGCCTCGATCTCCGAAGTCACGGTCTCAACGACCGGAACGAGTTTTGCCGCCGGGTTGCTGGCGGGCGGGGCATCGTAAAGCCCATCGATGTCGGACAGCAGGATCAGCAAATCCGCGCTTGCCATGGTGGCGACACGGGCGGCGAGGCGGTCATTGTCGCCATAGCGGATCTCGTTGGTCGCAACCGTGTCGTTTTCGTTGATCACCGGCACCGCGCGCCATTCCAACAGCTTGGCGATGGTCGAGCGGGCGTTGAGATAGCGGCGACGCTCCTCGGTGTCCTGCAAGGTCACCAGGATCTGCCCGGCGCCGATGCCGTGAGCGCCAAGCACCTCCGACCAGATGCGCGCCAGCGCGATTTGCCCGACCGCGGCAGCACCCTGGCTTTCTTCCAGCTTCAGCGCGCCACGCGGCAGCTTGAGGCGGCTGCGGCCGAGCGCGATCGCGCCTGAGGACACGATCAGGATCTCGCGCCCCTCTTTGTGCAGTTTTGCCAGATCGGCGGCGAGCGCCGCGAGCCATGACGAGCGCACTTCGCCGGCATCGGAATCGATCAAGAGCGACGAGCCGACCTTGACGACGATGCGGCGGAATTTCTTTAAAGTGGGGCGGGCCATGGTGGAAATCGATCGAAGCGGAATGCGCCAGAAGCAATACGCGCCACCTCCCGACTTTGGAAGTGGCGCGGGCCCAAGAAAGTCCGGAAAGTTAAGGAGTGCAAGCGGCCCTTAGGCCCCATGGACAGTGATTTCAATCGCCGTCACAGTCTGCTGTAGTAAACCAAATCCTCCGGGGGATAGGATGGATCGCCGACATTTTCTGGCCGGAAGCATCGGCTAGTCGCTGGTCGCCGGAGCATGCGACGCGCTCGCCCAAGCCGGTCCGCTGACGAAGATCATCTTTCCCTTTGCGGCTGGCGGCAGCGGCGACACGCTGTGCCGGCTAATCGCTCAACAAATCAGCCAGCCGCTCGATCGCACCATCATCGTCGAGGACCGCAACGGCGGAGACGGGCTGATCGGGATCAAGTCGGTCAAGGGCGCCAACCCTGACGGGACCACGATCCTTGTCACCACCGGGCCAACCATGTTCCTGCTGCCGATGGTGGAGACAAAGCCGAGCTTCGATCGCGACAAGGATTTCATGCCGGTGTCGCTGCTGACGCGATTTGAATTCTGCGTCGCCATCGGCCCCGCTGTCGATGCAAAGGATTTTGCAGGGTTAGTTGCGTGGCTCAAGGCCAATCCCGACAAGGCGACGTTTGGGGTGCCGAGCAACGGGACCATTCCGCATTTTGCCGGCTCGAGGCTCGAGGAAATCCTGAAGATCCCGCTGACCCGTGTTGCCTATCGCGGAACCACGCCGATCGTCAACGACCTGCTTGGCGGGCATTTGCCATTCGCCGTCATCACCGCTGCCGATGCGATCCCGCAGCATCGCGGCGGCGGTATCAGGATTGTTGCCGTGAGCAGTGAGGCGCGGTCGCCGTTCCTGCCTGACGTGCCTACTCTGAAAGAGAGCGGTATCGATCTTGTCGCGGGTGCATGGTACGGGATGTGGCTGCCGTCCGGCTCTCCGGCCGAATTCGCAAAGCAATTGAGCGGCGCGGTTGCGGCGGCGCTGGCCAAGCCTGAGGTGAAGGAGAAGCTGCTGGCGATCGGACTGATTCCGGTGGGTTCGACGCCGGAGGGTCTGGAAAAGGAGATCGCGGCCAACACCGCGTTCTGGCAGCCCATCGTGACGGCGACCGGCTACAAGATCACGAACTAGCACCCACATCCCTGCTCTTGCCCTTGTTCTGAAGGGCGTCCTCGCCGATGATGGCCTCAACGAGAAGCCAATAATAAACAGGGGGAGGGCGCCATGATGCGCGTTTTGCATGGGATCATCGCAGCCACATTGCTGTTGATCGGCGTGGCGCCGTCATGGGCGGAGAAATATCCGAGCCGGCCTGTGCGCGTGATCGTAGGCTTCCCGGCCGGAGGTCCGACCGACGTCATTGCGCGCCTCGTGGCGCAACATCTTTCCGATACGCTCGGGCAGCAGTTCATTGTCGAGAACATGCCTGGCGCAGGCAGCAATACCGCCTCCGGTCAGGTCGCGCGTGCGACGCCTGACGGCTACACCATCATGGCGATCAGCACGGGCTTCATGGTGAATCCGAGCCTTTACGCCAAGGTGCCGTACGATCCGATCAAGGATTTCTCGGCCGTGACATTGGTCGCCGCTTCGCCAAACGTCGTGGTGGTCAATCCGCAGGTCCCTGCCAAGACGCTGCCTGAACTCGTGCAGCTCATTCGGGACAATCCCGGCAGATACAGCTATGCCGGTCCCGGTGTCGGTTCGACGCCGCAGCTCGGCGGCGAGTTGTTTCGCCTGACCTACAAGCTGGATCTGGTCCACGTTCCCTTCACCGGCGCAGCCCCGGCCGTGCAGGCGACAATCGGCGGCCACACACCCGTGGCGTTCACCGCGTTGCCCTCCTCGCTGTCGGCGATACAGGCCGGTCAAGTACGTGCGATCGGCATTGCCGCGACGGAGCGCGCGGAGCAAATACCGGATGTGCCGACCTTCGCCGAACAGGGCGTGAAGGATGAGGAAGCCGACACGCTGACCGGCATCGTCGCGCCGGCGGGTACGCCGAAAGAGGTCGTCGATCTGCTGGCGCGCGAGATCGCCAAAAGCGTTGCGCGGCCCGAGGTCAGGGAGCGGCTCGCGGCGCTCGGCTTCAAGCCGATCGCCAATACGCCCGACGAGTTCGCCGCGCGCATCAAGCTGGAGATCGAAAAATGGGGCAAGGTGGTGCACGACGCCAATCTCAGGATCGAATGACGGTCGGATGCGTGCTTATTGTGACGGCCTTTCCTCGATCCGCTGACGGATCGAGGCGAGCTCGGCTTCGTCCCAGATGCCGATCAGGATGCCGCCTTTGACCTGGAGCTGGTTGTCGGCATAGGAGGCGATCTTCTCGTTGGTCGTGGTGATGTGATTGTTCGGGTGCAGCGCCCAGTCAAACAGCGCCGCCTGCAGCCGCGCAACTACCTCGGCACATGACGGGTCGGCGCCGCGATCGACAAATTCCTCCGGGTCGCTCTGCAGGTCGTACAGCATCGGCCGGAAGCCGGAGGCGTGGATGTACTTCCAGCGGCCATCGAACACCATGAACAGACGGCAGCGCTCGATCGGCTGGTTGAGTTTCAGCCGCACGTCTTGCATCGCGTAATCGTATTCGGAGAACGCGACCTTGCGCCAATCGGCGGGTTTTGCTCCGCGCAACAGCGGCAGCAGCGAACGGCCCTCGAGAATGTGTTTCGGCGGTGTGCTGCCGAAATAATCGACGAAGGTCGGCGCGAGGTCGATCGCCTCGACCAGCGCATCGCACACCGTGCCGCGCGTAGCGTCCGCCTCGCGCGAAGGATCTATCACGATCAGCGGAATTTTTGCCGACTGCTCGTGAAACAGGTCCTTCTCGCCCATCCAGTGATCGCCGAGATAGTCGCCATGATCGGAGGTGAATACGATCATGGTGGTGTCGAGCAGCCCGCGCGCTTCCAGGAACTGCATCAGCACGTCCATCTGATCGTCGATCTGGGTGATCAGGCCCATATAGGTCGGGATCACCTTGGCCCGCGCTTCGTCGCGGGACATGTTCCTGGAATAGCGCATGTCCATATAGGCGGCGAACACCGGATGGGCGTTGTCGCGCTCCTTCTCCGAGCGGATTGCCGGCAGCATCTCATTAGCGCTGTACATGCTGGCGTAAGGTTCGGGTGCGATATAGGGCCAGTGCGGCTTGATGTAGGAGAGGTGCAGGCACCACGGCCGCCCGTCCGTTTCTGCCTCCGTAATGAAATCCATCGCGCGCCGCGTCATGTAGGGCGTTTCGGAATGCTCCTCCGGCACGCGCGCGGTCTTGTCCGCGTGCACCAGAAGCCAACCGTTCTGCAACGAGCCGTTGGCATCCTCGCCCGAATTGGCCCAGTGCTCCCACGGATTTTGCGCCTCAAAACCCTTTTCCCGCAGATAGGCATCGTAGCGCGGACGCGTGCGGCCGGTCGGGTGCAGGCCGTCGTCGCGCTCGTAAGGCTCGAAGCCGCATTCGCTGACATGCACGCCGATGATCGAATCGGGCGCAATGCCGAGCGCCTTCAGCCCTTCGAGGTCGGGCGTCATGTGGGTCTTGCCGACCAGCACATTGCGCACGCCGATTTTCTTTAAGTGATCGCCGAGCGTCGGCTCGCCGACCCGCAGCGGCCAGCCGTTCCAGTGCGAGCCGTGCGAGCGCATGTAGCGGCCGGTGTAGAACGACATCCGCGAGGGGCCGCAGATCGGCGATTGCACATAGGCGTTCGAGAAACGCACGCCACGCTTGGTCATGGCGTCGATATTCGGTGTCTTCAGCGTGGGATGTCCCGTGCATCCCAGGTAATCATGGCGGAGCTGGTCGCACATGATCCAGAGCACGTTCTTCGGGCGTGGCATGTCCGGCGCTTCGGTGATTTCAGACCTGCCATGTCTGCGACATCGCAAGGCCATTTACAAGTAAGCTGCCCGGGGCGAGTCAGGTCTGTGCCGGTGTCCACGGCTCGGCCTCTGCCGCGCCCTTGGCCTTTATCGACACCGGGGCTTCGCCGATCACCGCGACGAGCGCCCGCAGCGCTTCTTTCACGCCCTCGCCGGTGACCCCTGAAATCAATAGCGGCGTTTTCTTGGCAGCGCGCTTCAGCCGGTCTTTCTGTTTCTTCAATTCGTCCGCCGTCACGGCGTCGATCTTGTTGAGAGCGACGATCTCGATCTTGTCGGCGAGATGTCCCTCATAGGCCTCAAGTTCGTTGCGCACCGTCTTGTAGGCCTTGCCGGCATGCTCGCTCGTCGCGTCCACCAGATGCAACAGCACGCGGCAGCGTTCGACATGGCCCAGAAACCGGTCGCCGAGGCCGGCGCCTTCATGCGCGCCCTCGATCAGTCCCGGAATATCGGCCAGCACGAATTCGCGGCCATCGGCGTTCACCACCCCTAACTGCGGATGCAGCGTGGTGAAGGGGTAGTCGGCGATCTTGGGCTTTGCGGCGCTGACTTTGCTAAGGAAGGTCGACTTGCCGGCATTGGGCAAGCCAACCAGGCCGGCATCCGCAATCAGTTTCAGCCTGAGCCAGATCCAGCGCTCCTCACCGGGCTGGCCGGGATTGGCGTTGCGCGGCGCGCGGTTGGTTGCCGATTTGAAATGCGCGTTGCCGAACCCGCCATTGCCGCCTTCGGCGAGGGTGAATTTCTCGCCGAGCTGGGTGAAGTCATGGATCAGCGTTTCGCGGTCCTCGTCGAACACCTGCGTGCCCACAGGCACTTTCAGCACGATCGGTTTGCCGTTGGCGCCATGGCGGTCCTTGCCCATGCCGTTGACGCCCTTCTGCGCCTTGAAATGCTGTTGATAGCGATAGTCGATCAGCGTGTTCAGTCCGTCGACCGCCTCGATGATGACGTCGCCGCCGCGGCCGCCATTGCCGCCGCTGGGACCGCCGAACTCGATGAATTTTTCGCGGCGAAACGCCACGCAGCCGTTGCCGCCGTCGCCGGAGCGAATATAGACCTTTGCCTCGTCAAGGAATTTCATGGGCCTTTAGGTAAGGTAGCGGCGAGGCCGCGGCAACCCAAACTTGCCGCAAATATCGCGAAAAGCCTTAATTCTCGGGGCTTTTTCGAGGAGCGCGGTCCCGGCGTTATTCCGCGGCGGGCGGGTGTGCTATAGCTCCAACCTGTGGGGTTGAGGGCGACGATGAGGCGGCGGGAGTTCATCGGGCTTGTTGGCGGGGCGGCGGCGATGTGGCCGCTGGCAGGAGATGCGCAGCAGCCGAAAATCGCAAAACTCGGCTTCGTGAGCTGGCAATCGCCAGCGGCAAGCGATCAGATCGAATTCCTGCGCGAGGGCTTGGCCCAACTCGGCTATGTCGAGGGCCGAAATATCAGCCTTGAAGCCTGGTTCACCGACGGCAATCGGGAGCGTACGCAAGCGGCGCTTCGTGCATTCGTCGAGAAACCGGTCGACGTCCTGATCGCACGGGTCACTCCCGCGGCCCTGCTTGCCAAGGAGGCCACACAGACGATTCCGATCGTGATGATTGTCGCCGATCCCCTGGCGACGGGCCTCGTTCCAAGCCTGTCGCGCCCTGGGGCGAATCTGACGGGACTGTCGCTCGCTTCGCCGGACCTCGCCGGCAAACGCCTCGAACTCGTTCGCGAGATCAGGCCCGATATTCGAACCATTGCATTTCTCGGGTCGCCGAACCACAAACCCAGTCTTTTGTCCGCGAAACCTCGGCGGCGGCGAAGACGATGGGATTGACGGTTGTGGTCCGGATTGTCGACAGCCCCGATATGGTCGACGGCGCGTTGTTTGACGCGATGAAGCGCGACGGCGTCGAAGCCGTCATCGTGCAGCCGCTCTTCGCCGGTCAGCAAGACAAGATCGTCGGCCTTGCAATGAAATCGCGGCTTCCGGTGATTGCCGACTTCACGACGTTTGCGAAAGCTGGGGCGTTGTTCTCCCTTGGCGTTGAGGAGGCCGACATCCTGCGGCGCGCCGCTTACTTCGTCGATCGCATTCTCAAGGGTGCGAAACCCGCCGATCTGCCGATCGAACAGCCGACGACCTTCCGGCTCACCATCAACGTCCGCGCCGGTACCGCACTTGGCTGGACCATTCCTCCGCTCTTGTTGTCGCGCGCCGACGAGGTGATCGAATGAGGCGGCGCTGTCGTGACGTTGCATTCACGCCGGCCTGCGCCGGATCAGGAACTTCTGCATGCCCTCCAGCACCAGCTCGCAGCGCTGGTTGAACACGGTCGAGCGCAGCGTCACCACGCCGGTGGTGCGGCCGGGCACGAGTTCCGTCACTTCGAGCGCGGGATAGATCGTGTCGTCGGCATAGACAGGCTTCAGGAATCGGCTCGACTGTTCAAGAAAGCCGACCAGCGATTCCTCGACCAGATAGGGAAACAGGCCAGCGCCTGGCGCTGTGTGGATCAGGGTCTGAAATCCGTGCGCCAGGAGGTTCGGCATGCCGCGGGCGCGGCAATATTCGACATCGTAGTGCACCGGGTGGGTGTCGCCGCTCGCGGTCTGGAAAGCCGCAAATATCGCCGATGTCATGGTGCGGCTAGGAATCACAAAGCGTTCGCCGAGCACAAAGTCCTCGAACCAGCGCTGCTGGCCCACCATGCGATGCGCGACGGGATCGAAATCGGTCATGCGTTTTCCCTGCGATGTCTGCCGATGACCTACCGGTATCGCAGAGGCAGGGTGGCGGCAATCAGGCTTGTCCCGGGCATCCACGTCTATAAAACACCCTTGCCATGACCCTGCTTGAGAGAATCTCCACCCATAACGACGAACGATCCGCACGCCTTGCCGGCATCGGATTGATGCTGCTGTCGATCTTCATGTTTTCCTTTGGCGATGCGATCGGAAAATTCATCGTCGCAACCTATTCCGTCGGGCAGCTGTTGTGCCTGCGCGCCTGCGCGGCGCTGTTCGTGCTGTCGCCGCTGATCTGGCGCCATCGCGCGGCGTTCGCGCAGCTGGAACGGCCGCGGCTGCAATTGCTCCGGGTTTGCTTTCGACGCTGGAAGTTGCCGCCTTCTTCCTCGCAACCGTCTATCTGCCGCTCGCCGACGTCACCACCTACTATCTCGCCTGTCCGATCTTCGTCACCGCGCTGTCGGCGATCGTGCTGCGCGAGCGGGTCGGCTGGCGGCGCTGGAGCGCGGTTCTGATCGGCTTTTGCGGCGTCGTGATCGCGCTGCGCCCGTCGTCGCAAACCATCTCCTGGCCGGCTGTCATCGCGCTCGGCGGCAGCCTGTGCTTTTCGGTACTGATGCTGATCACGCGGTTGTTGCGGGCGACGCCCGATATCGTGATGGCGTCGTCGCAATTTTTCGGCACCTTCACCTTGGGCGCGGTGATGTCGCCATTCGGCTGGGTCACGCCGAGCCTCGGCAGCCTCGCTCTGTTTGCCGCGGCCGGCTGCATCTCGGTGAGCGCGCTGTTGTGCGTCAACCGCTCGCTGAAACTCGCACCCGCCAGCGTCGTGGTGCCCTATCAATATTCGATGATCGTGTGGGCGATCATGTTCGGCATAATCGTATTCGGCGACGTGCCGTCATGGCCGACGATTGTCGGCGCCGCGATCATCATCGGCGCCG
>Ga0209526_10003151_pt1 | contig 11228 bp, 6 predicted proteins | sample JacPinW_OM2H0_M1_FD_188566 | JGI IMG/M metagenome (GOLD analysis project Ga0209526, IMG submission 188566) | Forest soil microbial communities from Algoma, Ontario, Canada - Jack Pine, Ontario site 1_JW_OM2H0_M1 (SPAdes) (version 2) | ecosystem: Environmental > Terrestrial > Soil > Boreal...
CACTCCCTGGAAAACCCGAATACCCCGCATTGGATTCTAAGACCGGGTTGCTCTATCAAAACCTGACAGACCTCAGTGCAGTTGTTGCAATTAATCTGAGTCAAAAATCAGTCGTGGGACAGTGGTCTCTAGCTCCGTGTGAAGGACCGACTGGAATGGCGATTGACTCTGAGCAGCGACGCCTCTTCGCGGTGTGCTCCCGTAACGCTATGTTGGTGGTGTTTGATCTGGAAGGTCATAAGGTAACAGCCTCCATGAATATTGGCGGAGGCCCGGATTCTGTTGCATTCGACGCTGGATTGCATCGAATCTACTCGGCGGGCAGAGCAGGAAAATTAACTGTAGTTCAACAAGCCGGCCCGGACGCATATCGAGTGTTAGAAGTGATTCGTACCCATTACGGAGCGCACACTCTGGTTCTAGATCCTCTATCACACAGGGTTTTCGTCGGTTACGCAAGCCTCTTCAATCATCCTAGAATTGCCGTATTCTCGCCAATCCTCTGACGGGATCGGGTGAATCCGGGTTTGGACCGTGCGCTGGAGGTGTTCTGACGAAAAGGATATGAAGGCACATCCCTGTCGGACCTGACCAAAGCTTTGGGCGCTAACCGTCCGAGCCTCTATGCCGCTTTTGGCGACAAAGAAGCGCTGTTCCGCAAGGCGCTCGATCGGTACTTGGATGGGCCGGCGGCCTCCATCCAAGAAGCATTACAGGAGCCGGCCGCGCGCGCGGTCGTTGAACGATTGTTGCGGGGTGCCAGCGATTTGAACGCCGGGCCGCGCAATCCCGGGGGATGCCTCATGGTGCAAGGTGCGCTTGCCTGTGACGAGGCGACATACCGGACGTCTCTATTGGGGCGCCGGGCCGCGAACTACTTGCACGAACCCATCGGGACGGATCCATTTCGCAAACGCCAGGCGAACATCGTCGGCGCTCAAAGAAATGTATCGTTTGCCAGCACGCGTGGCTTCGTCCAGGGGCAAGTTCAGTTGAGCACGGGCAAGCAAACCGCCTGCTACAGCATCCTCGCTCGACTCCCCCAAAGGCAGTTGTCGCAGAACCAAAGCCTTCGCCTGCTGAAGCTCGGCCGGCGTCACGTTCTCTTTTTGCATCGACACGAGGTCACGCTCAATGATTTGTCTGGCTTTCGATACGTTGGCGGGATCGCAAGCGTAAGTAATCGCGTACACCGTCCTCGTCTTCGTCGCATTCATGTGCACGTCGATGTTGTATACGTAGCCGTTCACTTGCCGCAGGTCATGATAGAGGCGCGTCGCGTAGAACCCCCCGCCCAGCACGTGATTGCCAAGTTGGAGAGGATAGTAGTCGGCATCGAACCGCGTTATGCCTACGATTTCCGACAGATTGACCGAGTTCTGCAGTTGGCTAGGATCGGGGATCGTAACCACCGACACGCCGTTGAGGGGGACGCGCGGGAGGGTGACATCCGGTTTCGACTCGGACGCTTTCCAATTCCGACCGAACCATTTCTCGACAACGTTCTTCGCCTCTTCCGATGTCACGTCTCCAATCACCACGATCGTCGTAAGGTCCGGCCGGACGGTTTTCGCGTAGTACTGCTTGACGTCGTCCAAGGCCAGCGACGAAACAGTTTCGGGAGTCGCTTCACGCAACGCGGGGTCTGCCTTGGGCAGTAAGCCAACGGTGACGGCGCGTGCCACTCGATATCCGGGGCTCTTCAGATTTCCCGCCACAAATTGCGCACTCTGTTGCTTGATGATGTTGAACGCCTCCTCGGGAAGGGCCGGATGCAGCTCATTGTCGGCGAGCAGTTGGACGCCTCGAGAGAAATCCTGCTTGAGGACACGCAAGGAAAAATCGTGTCCTGCCGTTTCATTGGCGGCTATATCATCCAGCGCTTTTTGGAACGCCAAGCGGTCCAAAGTTGCCGTGCCGTAGGAAAACAACTCGTCGAGCACCGCTTCCACGCCCTCTTTTCCGGGTGGCGCTTGGATGTATTCGCTGTGCTGAATACTCCCTAGCACCGTCACCGTTGGGCTGGCTTTGTCCGTTTTGACGATGAGACGAATCCCATTGCCCAGGGTCGTATCCGTCCACGATGCATCCAAGGCTGGCACCGTCAGCGCCAGGAGCTGCGACTCGGCCCAAGAGGGCAATGCGACGGGCTTTTTGGGAGGGGAAGTCAGTTGTTCGGTGCCACCAAACCCTTTCTCGGAAACGGATTCACCCGAGGGAACGGGCTTGAGCTGCGCACTGATGGCGTTCTGGTCGAGGAGGTAGGTCTTCGCCACTCGATTCACATCTTCCAGCGTTACTTGTTTCATCGCCTCGACAATCTCATCCGGAGAGCTACGGCCCTCTCCGGCCAAGGCTTGCGACCAAGCTTGCGCCAATCCCGGAATGGAATTCCGCTCGAATTCTGCGTTGGCGACCTCTCCGCGCTTCGCAGCTTCGACGAGTTCCGCCGGAACGCCGCGTGCTGCATACTCCAGCAGAATCTTGTGCATCTCTTGCGTCGCCGAAGTAGGATCCGAATCTGCCGGCAACGCGAGAACGCTGTAACCCACGCTCGCTTTTGGAAAGGTTTCCGCAAGGCCAAACTCAGCGGCCAACGCTTTCCCTTGGGGAACCAGGGCGTAGAGATTTCCACGCTGGCTGGCCAACACGTCACCCAAGATTCGGACCGCTGCGAAGTCCCGGCTTTCGGTTCCAGGCATGCGGTAAGCGGTAAAAACCAGCAAGTAAGGAAGATTGCTATCGAGAGTAAACGATTCCGTTTTTACCGGTTGGAGAGTGACTTCCGGATGCACCGGCACGGGTCTCTTTTCAATCCTGCCGTACAACTCTTTCACCTTGGTCAGCACCGAATTTGCTTCCACATCGCCTGCGATCACGAGGATCGCATTATTCGGCGCATACCAGTCTTGGTAGAACTTCTTCAGCATCGCTCCGGTCGTGGCCTCAAAGGAATCTTTTGTGCCGAGAGCGTCGTGGCTGTAGACCGTGCCAGAAAACAGATCCGCATTGAGGCGCGTCAGAAATTTGTAAGTAGGATTCGAAAGGTCGCGCGCTACTTCCTGTTCGATGGCCCCCTTTTCCTGGGCCCATTCTTCTTGGGAGTCCTGGATGTCTTGCATGCAAGCCGCGTCCACCCGCAGCGCAATTTCCAAGTCCGCAGCAGGCACGGTCGTAAAGTATTGCGTTATGTTCTGTTGCGTGTCTGCGTTTCCCTGCCCACCGAGTTGGGCGTAGATAGCGGCGATCTGGTCCGCGGTCAATCCGGAGCATCCCCGGAAAGCCATATGTTCCTGGGCGTGCGCCATCCCGGGAAAACCGTCGGGCGTATCATCGCCGCCAACCAGGTAGTTTTGCTCAATCGTAACGACGGGCGCGAGAGGGTCTCGGACGATCACGACCCGCAACCCATTCTCAAGCGTTGCCTTGGTAACGTCATCTTTACTGGCGCTCTTCTGCCCGTATGCGAGGCACGTCGCAACGAGCATCACCGCAAGAACCCGGAGTGTCAAAAGCCGCATCCTTCCTCCAATTGCCCGAGAGTAGAAAATTTCAACTCCAAAGAGATCACTCGGTTTTAAAGAGACGGAAGCCTCAGATTGTGCAGCTCTCTTCCCACGCTTCCTGCAGGAGTGTCTACACTAGCAAAGGTCATCGCAAGTCCGTAGAACAAAGCGACCCTCGATGGACGCCGCAACACCATACCCGCCAAACGAGATGCGGTATGCGACTCCTGAATCCTTCGGAGATTCATTCGTAGCCGGAATCTCGACCACGCAATTTGTCGCGCAGTCGTTGGCGTGCCTTGTGCAATTGCGATTTGCAGTTCCTGACCGGGCAGCTGTTCGATGGCGATAGAGCAAAGAAACGGCAGCCCCGGAAGCGGGCGTTCGTCCTCCGCTTCCGTGACTTCAAACGCAATCGGTCAGTCGGTTCCCCGGGACGGTCTGGCCGGAGGATGAGGTGACGCCGCCAACTCTCCCCAAACCGGGAATGATAAAAAACGCTCGCAAGAATGAAAGTTCGGATAACGGTTCTTCTTCGCTATTCCGTGGCTCTGGCTGATGATCTGACCTGTAATGGCATTGGATCACCTGCGAGAACTAGTTTGTTTCGTGCTTCTGTGGATTGAAACGCCCCGCGAGGCTTGCAGGATGAACCCTACCCTCGCGGGGCGTTTCCCCGTTTGTGGCCAGCCCTAGAAGTGGAAGCCGAGCTCGGCTGTGTATGCGCGCGGTGTGACGAAGTGCGTCCCGCTGAACGTCGATAGGAAGTTGTAGGCGGCGGTCTTGTTGGTCAGATTGATGACGGTAAAGCGCAGGCTCCATTTGTACTTGTCGCCGCGGAAGACATTGTCGTCACCCACGCTGGTGTCGAAGAGACTACGGGGTTTGACGCGCGTGGGATTGTGGTCCAAATCAAACGTGGCGCCCGCAATGTTGACCAGCTTTGCGCCGGTCTTAACAGGATTGGCGCCGCAAATGGTTCCGGGGCCCACGGCAAGAGCAGTGGACAGCGACGCGTTGTGTGTGACACCACCGGCATCAACGCAGAAGAGCCCAATGGCTGTCTGCTGATCCGCGTCAAGGAACCCCGACGCAGTCGGAAAATCGCTTAAGTTCGGATTGCTGGCCACTAGCCCGCTGTCGTAACGCCAATTGAAGGCGATCCATGGCAGGTTTTTCCAAGGCTGGTACTGGAAATGTGTGGTCTGATTGAAGGCCTGGTCGTGGTCGATGCGGAACACTTCTCCACCCGTGATGCTGGCGCCCAGCCCGCCGATCTGCGGCGGGAAATAACGCGCTCGAACGTGAGCAAGGACGACCAGTGCCGTGAGGCCGTGGAAATTCGGCATGCTGATGCGGACGGAGGGCCCGTCAATCTTCGAGCTCTTCCATGCAATCGGGAAAAATATAGGCGTGTTGCCGAACGTGGAGAAGTCATACGCGTTGTGGGTGTACTTCCACAAGTAGTCGGCATCGATGACCACGAACTTTCCAAACGCTTGCTGAAAGCCGGCATTGAACTGATTGCGTTGGCCGGAACGAATGGGCGATTGCAGGCTCGCGCCGCCGATTACGTCCGTGATCACCGGATTGGCCGCTCCCAAGCTGGCCAGAATCAAGTTCTCATTGAACGGCGTCTCCAGGACACGCGAATAGGAGACCCGAAGAACCGAATTTGTTTTTTTGATGTTGTAGGCAACACCTACGCGGGGCTCGGGCTGCCAATCGTGGACGATCCCGCGATACATGTCGAAGCGAACGCCCAAATTAAACGCCCAATTGCCCTTGGTGATCGTATCCTGGGCATAGAGCGCCAACTCCTTGACGTCCGTGTGGCCGCGAAAGGGGAAGAGGGTCCCTCCGCGCGTTAGGTCGAATGGCGGCAGGACTGCGCACGGGTCGGGAGCGGGATTGCCGTTCGGGCAGCCCAGCGACGGGAGGAAGTTCGGGTCGGTAATTCCAAAATTGAATTTTTCCGTGAGAAACGTGTGTTGAAAAGTGCCGCCCACCTTGATGTTGTGCACGCCCTTCACATAGGACAGGTCGGAGCGAAGACCGACATTGGTCAGTTTCCGATCCTGGTTGAGGGTCGCCGAGGACCCGCCAGGAATGAGTCCCGTGCCATCGGCAAAGACATTTCCGCTCGGGTAGTAGTTAAACTGATCATGACGCACAAAGGCGCCGACCGTAAGAAGAGTGGTCGAGCTGATCAGACGGGTCCATACGGGCGCGATGTTGTACGTCTTGATCTGTGCGCGTTGATCCGCAGCTGGCAATGGAGCACCCGTGACGGGGTCGGCCACGCCAAGGTTGAGGTTGTCGATCGTGTTGGGTGTCTGGAACCAGGAGCGCGTGTACTGGAAGTTTAAGTGAACGGAGTCGGCGCTGGTAATTGCATAATCAACACGATCGAACAGATTCTCCTCGTTGCCCTTGTCGTGGATCGCGTGGAGTTCGGGGGGATCGAGGAAGCGGCTGGTGTTCAAGCCGTTGGCGGCGATGAAATTTCCAAACTTCTGGTTTCCGACGGCGAGCCGGAATCCGGCGACTACGGAGCCGAAGCTGCCATAGGAGCTGTACACGCTGCCGGTTGGCTTGCCCGCTCCGAGGCCGGATTTCGTCGTGACTTTGATCACCAGGCTGGTCTTGTCGCCATATTCGGCCGGCGGCCCTCCCGACACGGCTTCAAGCGATTGAATCGAGTCCAGCGGAATCTGGTTGGAAAAGACTTTACTTTGCTGATCGGTGATGGGCTGTCCGTCAACGGAGAAGGAATTCTCGGCATGATCGCCAAGTCCGTGGAACAGGCCGTTGGAATCCGCCACCACGCCTGGCGATACCAGCGTGACCAGCGAACTCACCGACGACGATTGGCTCTCAAGTGGCAGCCTTTCGGTCAGGCTGGTGTCCACGTCCGTATGAAAACTGGGGTCATTCTCAACCAGATCTGCGCCGTTGGCTTGTACGGTGACGCTGGTGCTTGCCGCGCCAATCTTCAAAGCGATCTGCACGCTCGTGGGAACCGTGGACCTCACCTCCACGTCCTGCGCATACGACTCAAAACCCGTGGCCCTCGCCACCAGGTGATATCCGTTGAAAGGCACGTTTGTGAATCGAAACGATCCGTCTGCGCCAGTCGAAACAGTACGGCTGTAGCCGGTCACGGGATACGAGATCTCCATCGTGGCGCCTGCTACCGCCGCGCCGGAGGGATCTTTCACCACACCCTCAATCGATCCGGAATTCCCCAATTGAGCTCGACTGGGGAGTGCACAGAACAAGAAACTGAAACTCAGGACGAAAAGCCTAACTCTTTTGAAACCCATTTGAATGTTCCTCCGACCCCTAAATTGGGCGATGTGTGTTGGTTGTTGGATTGGCCGCCTGGAAATATGGCGGTGGCGCCGCCTCCCCATGGGGTCAGCGCGACTAAGGAACGAGCAGATGTGGCATTTCTGGACTACGCAGTAGGCGGAGCGCGGGAAGGGGAATCGTGGAAGAAAAGCTCTTGGTGAATCGTTAAGATGAACGGCTGAACGTGCCCCGTTGCGAGAAGAGGACTAGACAGCGATTCGGCTCCCGCTGTCGGTGCGGCGCCGAGGTGCGCAGCTTGGCAAATCTGGCAAGCCGCTTCACTCTGTCCTTTTGCGTGGGAGTGCGTCAGGACTTGGGCAAGGAACAGAACGGAGAAAACCGCCAGGGTAAATGCAAGCACCTTGACGAGGTTAGGTTTCGTCCTGTGACGACCAGCCATATCCATATCTATGATTACACTACCCCAATCTTCGGTTTGACGCTAGGCCCGCTTCGCGGTAAGCAACACCCTTTCGAGCCCAACAGGCTGGTGGCACCTATACTTACCTCACCGGCCCTGCCCTCCCACCCTGCGCCTTCCGAGCCCTCGAGAATGAAAAGGAAGGGCTTCCAAGAGCCCGAGACGCCACAGCCATGGGATGAGAATTGCGCGGATCCTGAATACCCACCGTACCAACCTTGCCTGTCCAGCCACGCCCACAGTACGCGACCGTCGGTTTTTGACGTCTGTTCAACCGGTGCCAGCTGCAATACATGGCGGAAATCATGGGAATTGGTTAAAATCCGCGTCGGGGTCTGCTCTCGTGAGATTTCGTCTCTTTTTGTGGCCGACCGATTTAGCTCGCTTACGTAGTCCATTACAAGAACTGAGAGAAGATGACACCTATCGCGTCCAGAAGCGTAGCGACTCGGTGGGATTCGCTCCCGATCCCAGAGATTGATATCCTTTGGATGACCGCCGGACTTGGTTGCGATGGAGATACGATCGCCGTCACGGCGGCGACGCAACCGAGCCTCGAGGACATTGTTCTTGGCGCACTTCCCTGGATTCCCAAGGTAAATTTCCACAATCCGTTTCTAGCGTATGAAAACGGAGACGAATTCGTCCGGCATTTTTGCGACGCGGCCGAAGGAAAACTTTCTCCTTTCATTTTGGTGGTTAGCAGGTCTGACGATTGGTCGGCCCCGGAAAAACGCTCAGATACCGGCACTTTTGTGCTGCTCGGGCTGCGGCGCAGAACCATGGCCCCGGCTCTTGGCGAGTACGACCCTGAGTTCTCGCACGCCGGCCATCGCCGTATCCATCGACACCGCGAATCTCGTGAACGAGCGCCCCGTTACTTCCCAAGACCAACTGGATTGCCCGACTAGAACACTGTTTCCTGTTTTGCGCATTCCCTATTGATCTGCACTGCGCCAGTTTAGGCCGGCGTTGATTTAAGCGACCGACTCCTCCGCCAAGCCTGGCAGGTGTCTAGCATCCTGAAGATTCCTTCACCAAGACTTAAGTATGCTTCGTAGGGCCTAGATTTATAACATGCAAAGGGTGCACACGTGATGAAGCTGCGCGGAATTTGCGGGAATCATGACAAAGTTACTAGCGCGGGTCCGAGTGAACGGATAGATTCGACTCAGTTCACTTAAAACTCGCGTAAAAATCGTATGGTTCAGAAGTATAGGCAGGACTGCGCATTCTAGTTGTCGAAGATGAAGCCAAAGTGGCCCGAGCGTTGAAAGAAGGGTTACAGCGCGAGCAGTACGAAGTGTCGATCGCACGCACCGGGGAGGATGGTTTTTCCAGATGACAGAGCAGGATTTTGACCTCGTCATCTTGGATATCATGCTGCCCCAACGAGATGGATTCGGTACGCGACTACGATGACTACCACGGGATTACTACCCGGCGCGCTTAGGATTCTGACGCGTGATGGATATCTTTTGTTCCTCACTCGATCCGTGCGTCTATTCGCGTACGGATCTTTATCCGTCGTCTTGGTTTTCTACTTGATCGGCCTGGGGCTCAGTGAATCCCAAACGGGAATACTTCTCACGCTCACGCTCGTCGGCGATACGGTGATCTCCCTCTATCTCACGACCCGGGCTGACCGGATCGGGCGGCGTCGCATGCTGATTGCGGGAGCCATTCTGATGGCCGGGGCGGGACTTGCCTTCGCCTGCACAAGCAATCTTCTGCTCCTTATTATCGCCGGAACGATTGGGGTGATAAGTCCCAGCGGCAACGAAGTGGGCCCGTTCCTGTCAATTGAGCAAGCCGCGCTGTCGCACGTTGTTCCGGATCGAACGAGGACAGAGGTATTCGCGTGGTACACGCTGGCAGGCTCGGTGGCGACTGCCGCGGGTGCGCTCTTTGGCGGGACGATCACGCATGCGCTGCAGAGAACCCCAATGACGCCCGTAGGAACGTACCGGGTTATCGTAGTTCTTTATGCGGTTCTGGGTGTTCTGCTGGCCTGTTTATTTACTCGTCTTTCCTCCGCGGCGGAAGTGCGTTCGCCTCAAGAAGCGTCGGCCATACCCGCGACGATGCGCAGTTTCTTCGGCATCGACCGATCGCACCGGGTGGTATTTAAGCTTTCAACCCTGTTCGCCCTAGACTCGTTCGCCGGTGGTTTTGTAGTGCAGAGCTTCGCGGCCTATTGGTTCTACCTGCGTTTTGCTGTCAACCCTGCCCTGCTCGGTGTCATTTTCTTTTGGGCAAATATCTTTGCTGGCATTTCGGCACTCCTGGCGTCCCGGCTCGCCTCGCGTTTGGGCCTACTCAATACCATGGTGGTCACCCACCTCCCCTCCAACATTCTGCTCATTCTTGTACCGCTGATGCCAAGCCTTTGGCTGGCTGTTCTCGTTCTCCTCGTGCGTTTCAGTATCAGCCAGATGGATGTTCCCACCCGGCAGTCCTACACCATGGCGGTCGTTAGTAAGGAAGAACGATCCGCGGCTGCGGGAATAACCGGGGTGGCACGCACGACGGGTGCCGCCATCAGTCCGTTGTTTGTGGGATTCCTGTTTGCCCGCCCTTCTCTGGTGAACGCGCCATTCTTCATCGCGGGAACGCTCAAAATCATCTATGACCTGCTACTTTACAAGGCGTTTGTGACAGTTCGACCACCTGAGGAGGCCGGGTAGTGGCCGATGGTGGGACCTTTTCTTGTCTGCCTCTCCTGCTCCGGAATTCTGAAGATTAGGTCATCAAAAACTTAAGTGGTTTAATGGGAATGTTGGACGTAAAAGGTGTTGGGCTGATATTGTCCATTGGCCCTTCCAGGGCCGTCGTCCCGTTTTTCGTTGGTTAAGAACCTGCTTGCAGTCGCTCCATACCGCATGTTTTTGGGAGGGGCAGAATGAAACGGTTTCTCATGATTTACGCGGCGCTGTTGGCGCAGGTTCCGGTAACCGTCCTGACCATGCCGGCACAGGATAAAGAACCTCTGCATCTTGTCCAGACGATTCCGATGCCGAACGTCAAAGGCCGCATTGACCACATGGATGTGGACGTCAAAGGGAAGCGGCTCTTTGTAGCGGGCTTAGAGAATGGTTCACTAGAAGTGGTCGATCTCGAGGCCGGCAAATGGTTGAAAAGCATTCCTGGTTTTAAGAAAACCCAGGGTATCGCTTACGTTCCATCCCTTAATAAGGTCTTCGTCGCGAGTGGAGATGACGGCATGCTCCGCGTATTCCGCGGCGACACGCTCGACCTGCTGGATGCGATCAAGTTGGACCTTGGTCCCAACCGTGTCGCCTACGATCCCCAGACTAAGCTTCTGTACGTGGGGTACGGCGGTAAGGATGCCGGTAAGGACTACGGGGAGGTCGGGATCATCGACGCCAAGACGGATAAGCATCTTGGCGACGTCCAGATGGAGGCGCACCCGGCGGAGGTGCTGCTAAACAAGTCTGGAAAAACCTTGTTCGTCTTCATTTCTACCGCAAGCAAGGTTCAAGTCGTCGATACGAAGAAACGCGAAGTGGTGTCCGCGTGGCCGGTCAGCAGTCAGCGGAATGGTGACGGAGCCTTTGACGAAAAAAACCACAGGCTTCTTATCGGCACACGAACGCCTCCGCAAATGATTGCCCTGGACTCTCAGACCGGCAAGGAGGTCGCAAATCTCCCAACCGTGGAAGGCATGGACGGCGTCTATTTCGATGCTGCGCTTAGACGAGTCTACGTTTCCGGGGGCCGCGACAATGACGTCGGGTACGTTTTCGTGTATCAGCAGAAAGATGCGGATCACTACGAAACCATCGGGACGATAGTCACGAAATCCGGTGCCGGCACTTCGTTTTGGTCGCCTGAGTTGAATCGCTATTACGTCGGAGCACCCGCCCACGATAACGAAGAAGCTGCGATTCTGGTATTTGAACCGCAGCCTTGAAAACTGCGTTTTG
>Ga0209526_10003152_pt1 | contig 11228 bp, 11 predicted proteins | sample JacPinW_OM2H0_M1_FD_188566 | JGI IMG/M metagenome (GOLD analysis project Ga0209526, IMG submission 188566) | Forest soil microbial communities from Algoma, Ontario, Canada - Jack Pine, Ontario site 1_JW_OM2H0_M1 (SPAdes) (version 2) | ecosystem: Environmental > Terrestrial > Soil > Boreal...
TATCAGTTGCTCATTTTCAGATGTCCGGGTTGTTCCAGTTAGCGAGAAACGTCTGTTTCATTTTACTGGTGGTCTCCTGGAATAGGGCTTCATCGGTCATTTCCGGAAAATGGGCGAAAACGCACGAAGATAACAACGCCAACGGGGTGAGAACCATAAACGGGTTTCAACGTGTCCGCGACGCCGTAAGTCGTTAATTGGACGCCGAGCGCGGATGCTAGGTGCGGAATTAGCTCGAAATCGTGGTCATAGCCAAACGTGTAAGCCTGAACTCTACCGATAGGCACTTCTCGAAAATTCGGCGGAAGTGTGTTCGTCCCCAGGATCAGTTCGTTGGAGCGTTCGGCATTCTCGATGCGCGCCCAAGCGTAATTGCGTGTACGGAAGCGTACGGTGGATTCGAATAGGTAACTATCAAAGATGGAATGATCCTGGAGCGAGCTAGTGCGGCTCCACAGAATCGTGCTTGCCCAATTGCCCTTCTCAAACGGACGGTTGTACATGACGGAGGCGGTCATGCGTGCCTGATCTTCGTCCGGGAACAGCGCCTCGGGACTCGTGATGCGTGCATGAATATTGCCCGCTCCAATTCTTGCCGGGTTGAACGGTTAGGCGAGTTGACCATAAATGTACACACACGAGCGCGATGAGGGCCACAAGAACGAACCAGGATTGCGAACCTGCGCCGCGCATCATGAATAGAAGCGCGAACATTGCGAGTATGCTCAGCGGCTCTGCGGCTCCGCCTATTGAAAAACCCGGGTAGTGGTCTGAACTGCAATGTAGTTTTCTTTACTTACACGCATCTTGCCGGGGAGTTCCAGCGCGTGGGCTAGCGCCAGGCCCATGGTTACCGCCACCAGAAACATGGCCACAATTTTAAGCAATAGAAACATCATTGTTCCACCTTTCTACCGCGTGGAACACACTGCTCCTAGTTTACGGTTGTCGTGAGCGAGGTCAAGCGTGGAACAATAAATGGCTCAAAGAAGTGGCTTCAAATCTGTTTCGAAGATATCGGTGTATTCAAACCCGATGACCTTTTTGCGGAGTATTCCACGGCGGTCAAAAAGCATCGTTGTCGGTAATCCTTCAATACCACCAAACTTCTGCTTCAAGTCGCCAGGCGCGACCGCCAGCGGATAACGGACTCCGATTCTCTTTGCAAACACGACAGGATCTTCCGTGTCCATCATGGTGTCGAATTTGAATCCGATGACGGCAAATCCAGCCGGGCCGTAGCGGTCCAGGAGCTTTTGATACCCAGGCATTTCTTTCTTACACGGTTGACACCAAGTGGCCCAAAAATCAATGAGCACTACTTTGCCGCGAAGTTCAACTGAAGAAATTTCATGCCCCTGCAAATCCTTTAGAGCAAACTCAGGCAGGCGTGACCCAATTTCACCGGCAGGGATAACAGGCTCGGCTGATTGAGCGAGGCTCGCCGGATGCTGTTTGCACCCAGCGAGTCCAAACGCGGCAACGCTCAAATACAACAGGCATGTTCTTAGCATTTATTCCTTCTTCTGTACGTCCAGTATCAGAAGCTTCAGGGGAGCTGCAGCGTCGCCTTTCTTTTTCCCGGCGGGCTTTTTGTACAACTGGCCACGAACTGTGACCACCGTTTGGGAATCCGCAAGAGGTTCAAGCCCTTTGGACAATTCGTTCGGTGAAATGACAAACGATTGATTCGGTCTGATCCGCAAAGCGAGATTGCCCGATGCGTCCTTCGCTATTTGTCCGCGCGCGGTCATATCCATCTCCGCAGCGGTCACACCACTGTCGTATGTCGCCTTCAGAAGCTGAACGGGGTCAATCTGCCCATCTTCCTTAGGGGTGACATCTACTTTTCCATCGATCAAGCTGACTTCAACTTTTTCGACGCCAGACTGGCGTCCGAGGTGTTGTTTCACCCCATATGCTCAAAAGTTTCAAGTCATTCCTTCGACGCGCATTTCAATATGTTTGATTTGCGCTTGCGCTACTGGCATGAAAATCGAACCAAACAAAACCAGTAACGCAAGTTTCTTGGTATGCATCGTTCCTCCTTTCATCTAGAGTGAAGCCGAAACTGCCGCGTAATTCCAAAACTGATGTGATGGCGGACCGGCATGAACATTGCGCCCGTGGAATGCGCAACGTCCCAATCCGCTCCGAGCCAAACGTGCACGCCGGGGCGTATACCTACATAGGTCGTGATTCCGGCAAGCAGCGCATCGCCGCCACTCCCGCTCTGACTGATTCCTGCGACGCGATCATTCTGAGAATGCAGCCACGTGAGTACGGGGCCAATGAACCATTCACGCGCCCCGTCTTTCGATTCATAAGGACGGTACGAAAGCCAGAAACGTGATTGGAGATCACTGCCGAGGCGCGATGCCTGTGTTCCTTGCGAGCGCAAGAGCGAATGGAAATCCTCATCCGCTACGAGCCGCCGTATGTTGAAAAGTCCGGTGTACGTCCAATTGGCTGCGAGAAACAGGTCGGTGGAACCGGTGCCGGGTTGAAGCCCCGCAGGAATCCGTCTGCCATTCATGTCGGTCAAATTTGTTCGCCCCGTTGGAATCTTAGGACCGAAAGTGACGGAGGCTTGTGTAGTCCCTCGCTGAGAGTCTTTGCGATAAAAGCGGTACTTTACCAGCAGCACGCCGTCGCCAAGGCCAGTTCCCCTGACGGCTGGGATGCCCGCCATATCGAAGTGATTCGTGAGTATCGGAACGAGAATCGTCAAATCAAAATTGTGGTAGAAGCCCCAGGTGAAGTTGAAATCGGCTTCATGAGAAAAAGTAGGCCGGGCAGTCAGAGGAATGCCGCTCGATATTCCCGGCATCAAACTGCGAGTGGTGAAGATGGAATTGTAGGAGACGAGTCCGCCTCCAGGGAATAAGGGCGGAGCTGTTTCAGGAGCTGGGCCTTGTCCTCTGGCCCCTGAAACACAAAACGGCAAGACAAACGAGAGGCACACACGTATTAACAGCTTGATGGAAAATCGACTTCGTACTTGCACGGCCTCTTCCTCCAGTAAAAATAGCGATTCCGAAGCACACGAATGCCTGAAGGCGGAACGCGACTGGAGGTCAGACTAGACTCGAAGAGGTGTTGGAGCCTGAGCGTAGAAGATCGGCGGAGCGTGACAATGTGCTGTAATACCGCCGACTGAGGAATCGAACAATTGAGATTTCACAAAGCCTGGGAGCGCCGTGAGTAACACAGGAGAAATAAGAGCGCTACTCAGCGACGACGGCTGCACAAAAGGAGCGTGCATCGACGGCATGGTTTTGCAGCAATCCTGGCCATCAAGGTGCCCGTGCGACGAGCAAGGCATTGAATCGCAGCACTGCGTTGCCCGTTCTGGTGTCGTCGTGGCACCGCAGTCAACTGCATATACCGCAAGCGCGAGTACAATACCTGCGATCAGAATTGGTTTGGCAAAACGCATCATTTCTAACTTAGACCCGCCGAGTATTCGAGTCAAGCATGTACTAACTCATGGACATATTCAAATAATGGGCCGCCGTTCGAGTGCGAACCCCTTTCCAGCGCATGCAAAAAAACCGGATAGTTCCATTTACGTAACGTACGTAACGTTAGGGCATCCGGAAAAATAAATTTAACCCAGACTCCTGAAGCAGTACTGGTAACAGAGAAATCTGCGCACCGCATTTGCGGCATCATTCGCCTACAGGAGCTAATTTAATGGGTCGGCGAAATTATGCGGGGAATGGCGACAAAGAAAAAGCCCTTTCCGCGTTACAAAAATCCTTCGACCTCGGCTTCCGAGATTTCGCTGCTGTCGACGCTGAACCTGCGTTTTCTTCTCTTCGCAGCGACTCCCGCTTCCAGCAGATCCTCCACCACAACCTCAAATAATAACGGAGCCACCTCAGGTCACCCGGCTTGATGCGTTATCCGGTCTTTGGGTCTATCCCTTCCAAGGTGGCAGTCCGCCGAACCGTGGTGGGGAAACTCTTATCACAGTTACGACGTTATTAGGCCACGCGCAATGCCGGTGCGGGTTTGGCGATCCCTCCCCCAATCAGGCGCGAAGCCAGAAAGAGGGATGGGATGACACTGACGATCGTGAGAAAGAGGTAGAGCCGAACACGTGAACGAACCTTCACAATTTTCCTCCAGTGCCTGCTGTTCGGGCCTCTTAAATTTCAAAACGTCACCTTTATCGCAAGTTGAATCTCTCGCGCGGTCGTGGTTGTTGACGTCAATAAACCGGCCGTTGGATTGCGCGTCCCAGTTGAATCAAAAATGTCGGTATTGTTCGGGAGTAACGGGACCGAGAAGTTCGGATGATTTAAGATATTAAAAACCTCGGCTCGGAATTGGACATTAAAACGCTCGGATATCCTATTATTTTTAAACACGGAAAAATTCAGGTCAACGAGACCTGGCCCGGTAAGACTGTTACGCCCGGCATTCCCTTTAAGGTTAAAGCATGCAAGGGGAGGTAGATAGGAAAGACTTGGATCACTAAGAGGAAGCGGATTGCCTCCCGGTCCTATTGGCGGCGCTGGGTCGCAATTTGCGCTGAAAAATGTCGGACTCGGTGCAGTTGGGACAGAGAAACATTCGGTCTTGATGTAATGGTCTGGATTTCCCGGGTTTGTAGCGTTTCTGCAACCAGGTCCTAAAAGGCGCTGCGGAAAATCGTACGGATCGCTAACGTTGCTACCCAATGGGTCGCCGTCGGTTCCAAACGTAGGCGTAAATGGTACTCCATCATTCGCTGTAAAAATTCCACCCACTTGCCATCCGTTAGTTAGCCATCCAGCGGGGCCTTTAACAGAAATTGGCAGCTCCCAAGTGGCACTTATGACCAGCGTTCGGCCAACATTGAAATCGGAAACAGCCCGATTGACCTTTAAATCATAGAAATGCAGACTCGAAATGGAATTGGCCAGCGTGTCACCTGCCACCACTCCCGAACTGGTGTCAGTGCTCTTCCCCCAGGTATAAGAACCCTGGAATACCAAACCATGACTGACATGCTTTGTGAGTCCCACGACTAACGCGTGATAATACGCGTCCCCGGCCCAATGCAGATAACGAATATCTCCGAATGCTGGGTTAATAACTACTCCACTTCCTATAGGATTCGGAAAAAGATAACCCGCTGAAGTTTTTGTGGGTATAACGATGTCGGAGTCATCAGTGCGGAACGGCTGGTGGACCGAACGCGATCCGACATAGCCTAATGTCCCGGTGAGATTAGGAATAATGTCGCGCTGTAAATTGAGGTTCCATTGCATCACGTAATTCCTTTTCGGTTTCTGTTCGATGTTGGGAACCTCAAAATTCTTGCCTTTCAGCTGGGGAAATGCTCCAGCATAGAAAGAACCAGGAAGCAAACTGGCACTACCGATCTTAAAGAAAGGGAAAGCGCGTCCGATGAGGGTTACAAATTGATAGGGTAACGGCAATACATCGTAAAAACCAAAACCCCCTCGCAATGCCGTTTTCCCGTTATTGAAGGGGTCCCAGGCAAAGCCTATGCGAGGCTGAAAGTCGCGACGAGTAGGGTTCTGGAAATAAGAGCCGGTCGCGGCGCAACCATCGACAAGCTTGCCGCAATGAGGCGCGGGGTCGGTAATATTGTAGAGGTTAGCAAACTGTCCGTTGATGTCCGTCGGAACCGAGATCGTCTCGTAGCGTAAACCGAAATTCAATGTTAAGTTCGGACGCACTTTCCAATCGTCTTGCACATAGGCACCGAAAAGCGATTGTCGCAAGTACCGGGGCGTCAACAATGTGGGGAAAGCGGCCCGGAAGCGAGAGGGCCCGTTTGTGAGGAACGCGTTAAGCGTCCCAAAGTTGAACGTTCCCGCCGCCTCAGTATTTGTGAGTTCATACATTTGTATCCGCTCAAACGCGAACCCCACTTTCAAGGAATGCAGGCCGCGAGTGATAAATGCGTCGTCGTAAGCCTGAAAGGAATTCCAGCGGTAAAGAAAGGTAGAGCGTGGTGTCTTGCCGCCAAAAAATTCTGTCAGGCCGTTGACACGCACGGCTGACGCAAATCTGCTCGGTACTGCAGCCAAAGTGGGATCCGCGGCTAACGGATTGATGGCGCCAGCGCCAGTATTGTTGTCCACCAGGTCGCGATTAAACCCAAAGCGGAAAGAATTCACCACTTGGGGACTAAACATGTGCGTTTCTTCTAAAACTACGGATTGTCTTTTCGTAAACGAGCCGAAAAGCACATCGTTCAAACTATCGGGTGTGTTAAAGGGAGTTCGATCGAAAAGATAGGTGCCCGCTAGGCTGTCGTTTTCCGTAAGTTTATGATCCACGCGAATGGTAAAGAAGTTTTCGTTTACGACCTGCTGACCCGAAAAGGTATAAAAACCGATGTCGCCCCCAGAATCTGGTACCAGTCCTCCATTGGGTAGATGATAAAACCCCAGGTAACTCTGCGCTGACGGATCCACCGTGACCGTAGTAGGCGTGCAACTTGAATTTGGAACCGAGCAGAGACTGCCAGCCCTGGCGGCTTCTGAAGGTACGGTCGTTCTCGAACTGATGCCTTTAGACTGGCGAATCGCTTCATAGTCGCCAAAAATAAAAGTACGCTGCTTGATGATCGGGCCCCCAGCGGACCCTCCAAATTGGTTGCGTTTGAAGGACGGTATTGGTTGGTCAAGAGCGTCGAAAAAATTCTTGGCATCAACGGCGCTGTTACGAATAAATTCGTAAGCGCTTCCGTGGAACGTATTTGTTCCAGAGCGAGACCGCGCATTAACTACGCCGCCAGCCACTCTTCCATATTCAGCTGAAGCATTGGTAGTTATGACTGAGAATTCTTGAATGGCATCCACGCCCAAGCTTCCACCCAGAACACTGGAGGGTCCACCGTTGGCATAATCATTCAGGCTCACACCGTCCAGCCGATAATTGTTCTGTTGCGGACGGGCCCCAGATATGGCCACCTGCGAACCAAAGCCACGATTTCCACGTCCAGAATCTGTAAAGGACACTTGCGTTTCGATGCTGTTCACGCCCGGCTGCAGCGCCGTCAAATCTGTCCAGCTGCGACCATTTAACGGCAATCCTTGTACGGTTGTGCTTCCGACTAGACCGCCGATATCGGATGTGGTGAGCTCTACATTCGCGACTTCCGTGCTTACTTCCACTTTCTGGGAGATATTCGCCAAACTGAGTTTGAGGTTCAGAGCCTCCTGGCCTCCCACGGTGACAACGACGCCGGTTTTTTTCTGGATCGCAAAATCCTTGGCCGTGACTGTTACATCGTAGTGTCCTGGGGAAAGATTCGGCGCCACGTAAAAACCGTCAGAGTTTGTAGTCACGACGCGCGTAATGCCTGTGTCCGTGTTCGTTATAGATACTTCGGCGTGCGGGATAGCGCCGCCATTGGGATCAGTAACCGTCCCGTTGATATTTCCACCGGATACCTGCGAGAGAAGTGGAAACGTAAAAAAGAGATTCGCGGCTAGAACGATCACGAAATATTTAAATAGTTTACTGGCGGGCATGCGAGGTCCCCCTTTTAGTGATCATCGAGAAAACGAAATTGGCGCATGATAGTTCCGAATGCTATCGCGCGAGCTTAAATTAAAATTAAATTTCGTTAAGCCTTGATTTGTGCGGTGCGTTATTTCAAAGAAAAAGCACGAAGGACAAACGTAAATTCTTGACCGCCGTCTGGAAAAGGCGCATCTGCGGATAAACCGAAATCTAGTTTTTCGCCCGCGACATCCACAGCTCAGCGTGCCGATTTTTGCGCCCGCACACGCCATAGTGGGCGGAGCTCATGAATATCCTTACTGCCATCAAGCGAAAGCACTCGATCCGTTGGGTTTTGCATGCTCTGAACCGAGGACCGGCGAGATTAAGTCTATGGCTTTAGCGATAACTTCGCTGCGCGCCCTAAGATTGCTCATCGGTTAAACGATGGAGTGTAGTGTTCAGTACGTTCCCAGAGCTATAGATGCATTGGCGATCTTCGCTCATACCGGCTTGCAGGTTGACGAATTAGAATCCAAGTGTTGCTCAAGGAAGTTTGCCCACTTAATAAATCCCGGGTTGCTCGCACACACAGATTCGCGTAGAACGGTTTCGTACCCACGTGAAGTATTTTGGCCACTGCGTTAATACGTCGATACCAACATTATAGAGGCGTGCATCGACGTCTGACCGGCACATATCTTCTCGAGCTCTACGGATCGTGAAATTCGCACATGATCGTGACAATAAATTGGGACCTCGCGATGCCAGCGAAGTGTCTCGGCTTCACGACGCTGAAACTCGTAATTTCAAGTTGAGGAGAGAAGGAATGCGAAGATTTCTCACTATTCTCGCAACGTTATTAATGCCCCTGGTTTCGACAGTATCCGGCCAACAGACGGGGAGCCAGCAACTGCCCATGATGCATATGGCAGGCCTTCTTGGACTAATCGAGACTATCCCATTGCCGGGAGATGGCTACATGGACCATTTGGCGATTGATGTCAAAGGTAAGCGTCTTTTTATTTCTGGTGAGGCCGCAAAAAGTTTCATAACCGTTGACCTCACGGCCGGCAAGGTGATTCATGAAACCAAAGGGCTTTCAGCTATGCCCAAAAAGGCGTTCTACCTTTCTGAAAGCAACGAAATCTGGGTAACCTTGACGGATTCCACTGTTGTAGTCATCAGTGGGACGACTTACGAAGTAACAAAGATAGTGAAACTGTCTGGATACGGTGATCCAAACAGAGGAGCCGATAACGCGGCTTACGACGCTGGCGCCCACTTGATTTATGCAGGCGTCGAAGTCTTTGAAAACTTTGGAGGCAGCGGTGAACACGGATCTTCGAATGCTTCCATCGACGTAGTCGATACCACAACAGCCAAACTCGTGGGCAGCATGAAACTCCCGGGAGGTGATCCCGCGGGTATCACTATCGAGCCGTCAGGAAAGAGATTGTACGTCACGATGGGAGACATTGTGGATGGTGACAGCCATGTCGCGGTGATTGATCTGGAAAAACGCGCCGTGGTCGCCCAATGGCCAATCACTGGAGGACCGGTGCCTCATACCGTGGGTCTGGATGTAGCACATCATCGTTTGTTTGTTGGCAGCCGAACGATCGCTCACACTGGGAATATCGGAGGTGGGCATCAACATGAACCAGGCAAGCTTGTTGTCATAGACACAGAGACGGGGAGAGTTGTTCAAGTGTTGGACAGCGTAGGGGGCGCAGACGATCTGCAATATGACGCCGCTACTGGACGCATTTACTTCGTAGGAACGACTGGCACTGTTGCTGTCTTCAAGGAGATAGATCCGGATCACTTTGAGCTTCTGGGGAAAGTTCCCACCGGCGCAATAGCTAAAACAGGCCTCTGGGTACCTGAATTAAAGCGATTCTACTCGGCTGTCCCGAGGCATTACATTCTCACTGCTCGCCATGGTACAAAGGACTTTCAGGCTGATCTCCTTAAGGAATTGAACATCGCGCAAGGTGTGACTTCGCGCGATAAGAAAGCCGGATGGCAAACCTCAATGCTTTCCGACTTGGTGATCGAAGAAGCCCATCTTATGGTATTTGATTACTTACCGTAAGTGGTCGTTGACTTACCCTAGACATGCGTCAAGTACGATTTTGCTCCACTCCACTAGTTGGACTCACGTTACAGGAATGAATTTTAGACGAGTTATTAGATAGCGATATCAGCGTCGAGGATTACTAGAACCTTAATTTTGCAATCGTCGGCATCGGTTCGTGGCCGAGATTGTTGCGCGAGAGGTGTAGCCCGTGAGCGAAAGCAACAAAGCCGCGTTGGATCATCCACCCGTTTCAATAACTGAGCTTGAGGCATTCATCTCCAGGGCGCTGGAATCCGTAGGGATTCCCGCAGAGGATGCCAAGCAGGTGGCGGCCTTGATGGCCGAAGCGGACGCACGTGGCGGGGACGCGCACGGCGTGTTTCGGTTGCCGCAGTACGTGGCGCAGATCGAAACCGGCGGGATCAATGCGCGGCCCAACATTCGAGTAGTAAGCGACCGAGCTGGGGCCGCACTCATCGACGGCGACAACGCGCTGGGGCATCTGGTGATGAAAAGAGCTGCGGAACTGGCTATGGGGAAAGCGCGCCAAACCGGGATCGGCTGGGTCGGGACACGGCACAGCAACCATGCGGGCCCGGCGCAGTTGTACGCGCGCATGCCGATGCAGCAGGACATGATTGGATTGTATGTCTGCGTGGGCAATGCCAATCTTCTGCCGCCATGGGGCGGCACAGAAGTGCTGCTTAGTACTAACCCGATTGCGATCGCCGTTCCGGGTCAGCGCCATCCTTCGATCGTGCTTGATATGGCCACTACCAACACGGCGTTGGGTAAGATCAGGCTCAAGGCGCAACGCAATGAACCGATTCCGGAAGGCTGGATGATCGACCGGCAAGGTCAGCCTTTGACCGATCCGAAGCGTGCGAGTGAGGGATTTCTTGTTCCTATCGGGGGCCCAAAAGGATATGGACTTGCGCTGATGATTGGTTTAATCGCTGGAACATTGAACGGTGCTGCGTTTGGGCGGGACGTGGTGAACTACACCAAGGATTCCAAAACACCGAGCAATACAGGGCAAGCGATTGTGGCCGTGGATATCGCCGCGTTCGCAGACGTGACGGCCTTCAAGCAGCAAGTCGACGAGGTGTGGGAGATGATGAAGTCATCGCCAACCCTGCCTGGCGTCGATGAAGTCCGCCTCCCTGGAGAACGTTCCGGACAAATTTATTCAGAGAGGGTGGCCCGTGGCGTTCCGATAAGCAGCGAGGTTCGCAAGGGGCTGGATGCACTAGCTGATCGCTTAAATATTCAGCGATTGAACTAGAAGAAGCTTTTCCCGTGACACGTTTTGCGCGAAATCATCCGCGTGATTTTTAGCCGGACTTGACTGTCGATTGCAGTTCGAATCTTAACTATGTGGCGCATTCGGATTCTTTGACCATAACAATGCAGGAGACCACCGATTATGAACCATGAAGTCAGCAGCGTGCGTCCCGTCGATATCCACGCCCATTATTTCCCGCAAGAATATCTCGACCTGCTCGCGGAAGAGGGGCCACGCTTCAATGTGGAATATCGCGCAGCGGAAGAAGGCTTTTACATCAAGACAGAAGTGCGCTTCCAGGGACCGCTGTCCTACCATATCGTGGACTTGAAGAAGCGCATCGCGGACATGGACGCCCAGGGCACGGCCGTGCAGGCGATGTCGCTT
>Ga0209526_10003153_pt1 | contig 11227 bp, 8 predicted proteins | sample JacPinW_OM2H0_M1_FD_188566 | JGI IMG/M metagenome (GOLD analysis project Ga0209526, IMG submission 188566) | Forest soil microbial communities from Algoma, Ontario, Canada - Jack Pine, Ontario site 1_JW_OM2H0_M1 (SPAdes) (version 2) | ecosystem: Environmental > Terrestrial > Soil > Boreal...
CATGCTTTCCAAGCTCAGCGACGAACAGTTGAACGCGATGATGAGCGACCCGACCCACATGTGGTGGTCGGAGCCAATGACCTTGATTTTTGGCAAGGCGACCGTCCCGACGCAGCGGTGGGACGCGATTTTCCCGGATGCGGAGCCTCGACAGAAGGAGCCGCCGGCGTCGGTTGAGCAAGAAAGTGGTCCGGCCGTTATTTACGATGCAGGTCAGGGTCCGCCTTTAAGCTTGGCACTGGGAGACCCGTGGTATTTCTACGGCCAATTTCGGCACGCGCACAAACTAACTGACCTGCCCGTGGCGCGCGTTCCGGAAATCGCGGTGAAAGAAGGTGTCGTCGTCGCGATTCCTTTGGTTGTAACGCGGAAACCTGGAGCAGCGCGCGAAATCACCGTGAAGGCCGCAGTGCCAAACGGATGGAAGGTGGTTAGCGGGGACGGGAAATTCCTTTTGGCCGACGAGGAGATTAACTATTTGCGCGTAGAGGTGCAGTCGCCGCAAATCGCTGACAATGAGTTGAAGGGAAGGCAGCCGGATTCCATCGTGGTGAGCGGGATCTCCGGAGACAAAACTATCGGGCAGGCCGAACTGAGAGTCTTGCTGCGTTCCAGTGCATTGCCCCAGTAGAGTCGCCGTCGCATGATTGGCCGCGCAGCCAGAAATGGCTGTGTCACTTATTTCTTGCTGCGCGCGGCTTCCATGCTCTCCCACGCTGCGTCCGGCAGAAGCAGCAGATCGTTGAATTCGCCGGCGCCGCGGAGCCAGTCACCGCCATCGATCACCACGCATTCGCCGTTGATGTATTCGGCCATGTCGCTCAAGAGAAACGCTGCGAGGCTGGTGAGTTCTTCGTGCCGGCCGAAACGCTTCATGGGGTGCGATTCCTTCGCGTGCTCCTCGAATTGTTTTGAGGGCATGAGCCGCGACCATGCGCCTTCGGTAGGAAACGGGCCGGGGGCGATGGCGTTGAGCCGGATGTGGTACTTGGACCATTCGACGGCCAGCGAGGTGGTCATGGCGAGCACGCCGGCCTTTGCACAGGCGGACGGCACGACGAAAGCCGAGCCGCAATTGGCCGCGGCGTAGCTGGTGACGATGTTCAGCACGTTGCCGCTGAGATTCTCGGCGATCCATCGCTTGGCGAAGATTTGTGTGCAGTTGAAAGTGCCGTTGAGCACGATGCCGACCACGGCGTTGAACGCGTTGGGCGTGAGCTTCTCCGTGCGAGCCATGAAATTTCCGGCGGCGTTGTTGATGACCGAATCGATGCGGCCAAATTGCTCGTAGGCGAGACTCGCCACGGTTTCCACCGCGCCGTAGTCGCGAACATCGCACGTGGCAAACGCCGCGGAGCCTCCGCCGCGTTGGATTTCGTTGCAGACGTCCTTCAAGGGTTGTTCGCGGCGGCCCACCAGAAACATGCGCGCGCCCAGCATGGCGAAATGCAGCGCCATCGAACGACCGAGACCGGTGCCGCCGCCAGTGAGAAAAATCGCGCGGTCCTTCAACATGTCTTGCTGAAACACAATCACCGCCCGAGGTTAGGATTACCGCAGTCCCGTAATTATTTCTGCGGCAAAACGATTCTAGTGTATTCGGGTACGAGACGCTGAGGATTTCGGCGGGCAAATCACGGAAGGTTGAAATCAGCGCGTAACGATTGCTGGGACGGGCAAACCCATGGCCTTGGCGTATTCGGCTGCGAATGTGTCGTTGGAAGGGAATTCGTCTTTCAACTCGCGCAATAACCTTTGAGCGAGGGCGTTCTGCTTTTCACGGCGAGCCGCCAAGGCCAACATGATTTTCGCAAAAGGGCGAAGATAGCGGCCATTGTCGGCAGTCTTGGCCACTTGCTCCATTCCAAGCTTTTTGTCGCCATGAATCCCACCAAACCACAGGGCAATGCGGTAGCCGGGATTCAGCGAGCCGATGATGTAGTTGGCGATTCCGGGCGCGACATAAGCATCGGCGGCATCGGGATGCACGGCGAGCAACTGTTTCGCGTACTCATTGGCTTCCTTCATACGCTTGAGACCGTCGAGCTGCTTTTTCTCGAGGATCGCGTCGGCATCCGACTCCATTCCAGCAGCCAGGGTGAGCGCGAACAAAGCTTCTGGGTCCTGTGGATTTGTTTTCAAGCGTTGCCTGGCGAGAATGCGCGCGCGTGTGAGGGCGTCGCGGAAATTATTCATGCGAACGGGATCGGGTTTGCCGTCGATGCCGTGCAGAAACTTCTTTTCGTTCAGGAAAAAATCGCTGGTCAGCACGCCCTGGCGATACAGCTCTTCGAAGAGAAAGGAGGCGGCTACGGCGACTTCTCCAAACGGCTCCTCTGGGTGATTCGAATGCCAATCGTTAAAGGTTTCGCGAGCTTGTTGGAATTTCTGTTCGTAGAGCTGCTGGAATCCGGACATGAGTTCGGGCACCGGGTAGAACGCGGGCGTTGCGGCGGGCACGGGAGCAGCGGCAGCAGCGGCAGCAGTGATAGCAGTGGGTTCTTGCGCCAGGGTCATAGCGGGTGTCAGGAATAGAATGAAGGCTAATACGCAAGCGCTGTGGTGCATTTCTCAATTCCAATCAGAACAGGCCGGGTAGAAATCTGGGCTTGCCGGCCATTGCCGTTCGATACGCAGGATTCGCGAAGAGCACGCTTTCTTCCAAGACAATTCGCTGGGAAATCGTAGCCACGCAGCCGACACACCCGAGCACCGCTGTGATCCATGCGGTGTGAATCAGCGGCAGCGAAACCATCTCCACAAAAACCGCGGCGTAGTTCGGATGCCGGACAAAGCGAAATGGACCATCCGTGACGACACCGAGGCTCATGGAGTTCATTACTTGGACGTTCCAATGCTTGCCCATCGTTCGCACAACCCACAGACGGACCGCGTTTGCCGCGAGGAACAGCAACAACATCATCGCAGCGAGAATGGGAATGAAGGGCCGGCGCAGAAGAACAACTTCCAGAGCGGCTCCGATGAGAACCGCGGTGTGAACAAACACCATCCAGCGGAAGTGTGGCTCCTTCACTTTGGTCGCGCCATGCGCGGCCATTTGCTGCTGATGCCGACGGGAGACGCCCAACTCGAAAATGCGCAGGAACCCAACTGCGAGCAACAAAGCGAGGAACGCGATGACGGTTATGTCCATTGCAGCAGCAAAAACTCGGCGCTGAATCCGGGGCCAAAAGCGGCGGCCAGCGCATAGTCACCGGGCTTCAGCGGCCGCTTTTCCAGCCACTCCTGAAGAATAAAGAGGATGGTGGCGCTCGACAGGTTCCCTACATTGCTGAGGACATCCCAGGAGGGCTGCGTCTGACATTTCGTAAGACCCAGAGCGATTTCCACATTTCCGAGGAGGCGCGCTCCACCCGGGTGGAGAATCCAACCTTTGATGTCGTGCATTTTCTTGCCGTGGCGTTCGAGAAATCCATCGACCAAGTCGCGGATTTTCTCACCGATCATTTCCGGAACATCTTTGGCGAGCAGGATGTGAAACCCGGAATCGCGAAGGTCGAAGCCCATGGCGCCAAGCGAATCGGGAAATGTGTAAGTCTCCGACACCATGATCTTGGGACCGCGTACTTGCCTGCCGGTAACCAGCACCGCGGCGGCGCCATCGCCGAACAGGATGGACGAAATCAGGTTGGCTTGTGAAATGTCTTTGCGTTGAAAGGTTAGCGACGGGAGTTCGACGGCGATGATCAAGACGTTGCCGCCGGGATGGGCCTTGATGAAATCCGCGGCGCGTCCAAGGGCCATTGCTCCGGCGGCGCAACCCAGTTCGGTAAACGGCATGCGCCGGACGTTCGATCGGAAGCCCATCAAATTAATAAGGTGAGCGTCAAGTGAAGGAATCATGAAACCTGTGCAAGAAACGGTAATGATCAGGTCGACGTCTTCGGGGCGTAGACCGGCGCGCTCCAAGCACTTTTCGGCGACTTCTTGTCCGAGCTTTATAGCGTGCTCGATATATTCCTGGTTAGTCTGATACAGGGCACGTGGTTCGACCGTGTACTCGATAGGGAAAATGGCATGACGCTTGTGCACCTGTGCGTTGTCGACGATGCTCATCATGGCTTCGAGGCGGCGCTCCGGGATATCGAAGACGCGCCCCATGTAGTACTTCACATCGTCGCGAGTGATCGTATGGGGAGGCAGGGCGGTGGCAGTGGCCGCGATAGAACAATGTGCCGAATTGGTCGGATGCGGCGGCGGATTCGTGACCGCCTGATGAGTGCTCAAATTTTCTCCTGCGTCATGGACGCGTAGCTCCGCGGGACGTCGGCACGGCTGGTAAGTCCTTAAGATGCAGCGGCCCACCAGCACGCTGCCCATTGGCAGTAGACTCTACATCATTCCGGGCGCGGGGCGAAATATCGTTTGAAAAATGTAGCAAATGGCTCGGGCAATGATTCATTTGTATAGCCACATTTGTTAACCCGCAGTAACGCAAAATCACTCGGCTTGCGGTACTCTTTTCCGCTATGAAATCACGTCGAAACCGTGCCTTATGCATCCGCGTTCTAGCTCTTCTGTTCGCCACACTGCCGTTCGCTCCCGCGTCCGTGATCGCTCAGGAACAACGACAGACTCCGCTTCTGGTGATGATTTCCGTGGACGGCATGCGCCCCGATTACGTCACCGGTGCTGATGCGCACGGCGCAAAAATCCCACAGCTCCGGCGGCTCATGAAGGAAGGCAGCTACGCTGACGGCGTGGTCGGCGTTGTGCCCACTGTGACGTATCCGAGCCACACGACGCTGGTCACCGGTGTCTGGCCCGCAAAACACGGGATTTTCGGGAACACGACATTCGATCCTTTGCAGAAAAACTATCAAGGTTGGTATTGGTACGCGGAAGATATTCGCGTGCCGACCTTGTGGGATTTGGCTACTGGGGCCGGGCGCACTACGGCGAGTATTCAGTGGCCGGCGACCGTGGGCGCTCACATCACCTGGAACATTCCCGAATTTTGGCGCGCCAATACGGAAGACGATCCGAAGCTGCTCCGCGCGGTTTCAACGGCGGGATTGCTCGCTGATTTGGAAAAAGAAATCGGTCCCTATCCGGCAGGAATTAACGCGTCGATTGAGACAGACGAGCTGCGGGGACAATACGCGCGATGGATTCTGGAAAAGAAGCGGCCAGCGCTATTGATGCTTCATCTGATCGCTCTCGATCACATCGAACACGAGACGGGGGTGTTCAGTTCCGAGGACATCGCAATTCTTGAGCGAATTGACGCGATCATCGGAAATATTCGCGCAACCGCAGAACAGTTAGCGTCTGGCCGCGCGTATCTCGCGGTTGTTTCCGACCACGGTTTTGCCAAGACCGACACACAGCTGAATTTGTTTCCGCTGTTTCGCCAGGCGGGGTTGTTCACCACCGATGAGAAAGGGAAAATCACGGACTGGCGTGCCATGCCGTGGATCAACAGTGCGGCGGCAGCTATCGTGCTGAAGAATCCTGCCGACACGGCGACTCTGAAAGAGGTGCGCGAGCTGCTTGCCAAGCTCGCCGCCGATCCCGCGAACGGAATCGATCGCATACTTGAGGCAGATGAACTCCACCAGCGCGGCGGTTTTCCGTCCGCGTCCTTTTTTGTCAACCCAAAGCCAGGATGGAAGATGGGCAGCACAGTGGATGGCCCTGTATTGTCGAAGACCAAGCCCGGCGGCACGCATGGCGAATTGCCCGATCTGCCAGACTTGCGCGCTGCATTTTTCGTTGTAGGTCCAGGCGTTCCCGCCGGGCATCCACTAGGCATCATCGACATGCGCGATGTCGCGCCGACGCTGGCTCACCTGGTTAGTCTTTCGTTTTCCTCAATCGACGGCAAGAACCTGCTTCCTTAGCAGCCTTCGTTCACTCTTTTTCTACACACCATAGGTGGGAACTTGTTTGTTGTGGCGGTGTCCAAAGCACTGAGGACGCGCGCAACCTCACATCCCTGCGAGCGCGGCGCCGGACTTCTGCAGCAGCACGCAGGGTCCGGCGTCGCAAATTCTTGACCTTCGTTGGCACTACTTTCTGTGGAGGTGTGTGATGTCCCTCGATCCTGAATCCGTTCGTGGACAGAGTCTCGGTTCACTGCAAAGTTGTTTGGTAGAAGGCGATCCCGAGCAACGCGCTCGCGAGCGGCGGGTACGACGCAAGGCCCTAATTACGTCTGTGACCCTGCAAGCCAGCTTTCTTGCGATGCTCGTACTGGTTCCCCTATTTGCGAAACCTGCACGACTGATCACGGGACTCATGACCCCGATTCCGCCGTATCGGCATGTGAGCAGTCAAACCCATACTACCCAACAGCAACGCAGTGAGATGAGGCATGTCTGCGTTACTTGCCCCAATTCACATCCCGCGAGTCTCGAAACGAATAATAGGTTGGAGCCGAACAATTTGCAGGAACCTACTCAGGAGTTGGGGCTGAGCGACATTCCGGCAGCTCCGTGCCCGGGCTGCATCGATATCGGCAGAACCGAAGGTCCGCCACCTCCGGTTGCGAACGGAGCGCGGCGAGACAAACCAAAGATCCTGCACCCAACGCACATCGATCCGGCGATGCTGATTCATCGAGTGGAGCCGGTGTATCCAATCCTGCCTAGGCAACTCGGCCGCGCAGGCCGCGTGGAATTGAGAGCGATCATTGCAACGGATGGGACAATTCAGTCGCTGCAAGTTGTCAGTGGAGATCCGCTCTTCTATCAATCAGCTTTGGATGCGGTGCGCCAGTGGCGCTATAGGCCGACGGTGCTCAACGGCGAGCCCGTGGAAATCGACAGCTTTATCACCGTGATTTACAACATCGATCGGTGAAATAGAAAAAGCGGTACACAGGGCCGCGCGCTGCCCATACTTCCGCGCGGCCCTGCTGCCTGCACCGTGCAACCGACATTCTGTCGCTGTTGAGCGATTTTGTTAGAAGTGGAAGACGATGCCGGTTGAGACACGCAGATTGTTCTGGCTTTGCGCGCCGGGATTGCCGAACTCGTTGAACCGCGTCAGCAAGTATTCGACCTGTGCCCCGCGCACCGAAAAATGGGAGCTCAGACGATAGTCGAAGCCGCCACCCACGGTCATGGCAAACGCGTTCTGGCTGTTTGCGCTGACCAGAAGCTCTCTGCCGGTATGACCCACACCAAAGAGCACTTGGCCGAATGGCGTTACGCGTCCGAACCGATGGTAAGAAACGCGAGGACCGAAGAGATAAGTCGAGAGGGTGTCGCTTGTGCGACTGCCGAGAATGTTGCTGTTAGTGTAGCCACCGAAATCAGCGACTCCACTCAGCCAATGGTTGACGTTATATGCGATCGACGCACTGCCCCCGTTCAAGCTAAAGCTCTGAGCGCCGGGAGTTGCCGGATTGGCACGAACATAGGAATAGCCTGCGAAAACATCAATGGTCTTGCGCTCTTGTGCCTGCGCGGCCACTCCGAAGAGTGACGCAAAACCCAGTAAAGACACTACGACCCGTAATTTCATACAGCCTCCATTAGATTTATATTTCGGCGCAGGCCGGCAGAGTTGCCGCGCGGCCGCGCATTTTCGCGGGCGTGCCTCAGGCAGAAAAGGCCACTATCCGCATTTACCTAAGTTTTTCCTTGTAGGTACAGATGCCGAGAGCTGGACGAAAGTTATATTTTCTTCAGGGTTTGCGTGTAGGGAGTGGTGGCGGCTTTCCCCTTAAAGCAGCGGCTCTGGGACGTGCCGGGCGATCGCCGTGCGGGTCTCATCGCGGAGATGGATCAGTTCGTGCCAATTCGACCATTCACCGCCGTCTCTTGCGGTGTGTTCCTGGCGTGGGTAGATGGGCGCAGACAACGTGATGGTTACACTGCTCGGCCGCGGCAAATATGTGCGATCGCGCAGAAACTTTCGCGTGCCGGCAAGCGACACGGGAATAATCGGCGCGCCGGTTGCCACTGCTGCTTTGAAGGCGCCGAGCTGAAACGGGCGAATACCTTCCTCTGGGGTAAAAGTTCCCTCGGGAAAAACGAAAACCGATTCGCCGCGCCTCAGTATTTCCTCGATCTCATCCGCTTGCCGCAGCCGGGAATTCGCATCGGTGCGATTGAAAGAGAGATGGTCCATCTGCCGCAGAAATGTACCGATGAAGGGCATGCCATGCACTTCCATCTTGGCGACAAAGCGATACGACACGCCTAATCCCAACATCAACGGAAGCACGTCGAAATAACTGGCATGATTCGCCGCGAAAATTTTGGCGCCCGATGTGTCCATGTGCTCTTTCCCAAGGACTCGTACCGGGCAGCCAATCAGCACAAATAGAACCTTGAGCGCGGGGCCCGTAACGCGGCGGGCCGACCTCGCATCGTTGACGACGCTCACAACGGCCCATGTCGGCACGAGGACGAGCGAAAACACAATCCAGAAGTACGCACCGTAGAGAATTTCAAAGGCGCGGCCAAAGCCGGCGAGCACGGTTTTGCCTAAGGTTCGTACCGCGCTTCCTGCGCCGAGCCGAACAATTTGCATCCACGCAGGCGGTTTCGCGACGCATAACTCGCCATTCATAAAGAGCTGCTTGGTCTCTTCGCGGCGCAATTTTCCGCTGGACGTTTTCGGGATGCTCCCCAGAGGAAGCAGCTCAACGCGATCCGGCGGAAGGCCGAGTCCCCGCGAAATCTGGTCCGTCACTGCGGCGGCGATTGCCGGGTGGCGCCGCGAATCTCGTTCGCGCACCTCTGCTACGACCACAAGTTTTTCCGTGCCCGAACCTTCGTCCTTGAGCCCGAATGCGACGATGCACCCTTTGCGAAGTCCGTCCACCCGCGCCGCCAATTCCTCGACTTCGTGCGGATAGAGATTTCTGCCGCTTTTGATGATGATGTCCTTTACGCGCCCGGTGACGTAGATCTCACCGTCTGCGCGATAAGCGCGATCGCCGGAGTTCACCCATGCGAATTCGGTTTCACTGCTCGCTGGGCCGGCAGGGAACAATTTGTCGGTCGCTTCGGGATTTTGATAATAGCCGGTGGTCGCCGACGGTCCTCGAAACCACAGGAAACCCTCGGTACGATCGGGAACTTCGTGCCCTTTGTCATCGACAATACAAATGTCGTGACCAGGCAGAGCGCACCCGGAAGAAACAAAAGAAATAACCGATTCTGATGCGGAGGGCGATGCCGGGACAGCGCTCCCATGCATCGTAAACGCCTCGCGCGCGACGCGATCGACAAGTGGCCCGCGGTTGAGCGGCGGAACAGTGACCGCTAATGCCGATTCCGCCAGGCCGTAGACGGGAAGCTGCGCTTCTCGGCGAAACCCGTAGCGCGAGAAACGCGCCGCAAAACGGTCCAGCGTTTCAGGATTGACCGGCTCGGCGCCGTTCAGCGCCGCGCGCCACGAGCTGAGATTCAGCCCTGCGATATCTTTGTCGGCTATCTTCCGGACGCACAACTCGTACGCGAAGTTCGGCGCCGCGGAAATAGTTCCGTGATGTTTGTGAAATGCCCAGAGCCACCGCTCGGGCCGCGTAAGAAACGCGAGTGGCGACATCACCGCCAGCGGCGCACCATAGAGCTGAAGCGTCAACCAAGCGCCTATAAGCCCCATGTCGTGGTACAGCGGCAGCCAGCTCACTCCGACGTCGCCGGGGCCGAGCTGCACCGCTTCGCCAATCGCTCGCATGTTCGCGATCAGATTTGCATGCGTAAGCACCACTCCTTTGGGGTCACCAGTCGATCCGGAAGTGTATTGCAGCAGCGCTATGTCCGCGGATTTACGCACGCGGCTGCCGCTCAAGTGCGCCGGCAGCGCGCCCGGCGCTGGAGGTGGCGCTTTATCGGCCGTCTCAATCAGCCTTTCCGCATCGAGGACCGCGGCAAGCGAGCGCACGCGCGGCTTCAGCAAGTGCGCTACGCCTTCCGCGCGGCGGAATGTAAGCAGCAGGCATACTTCTGCATTGTTGAGAATCGCCGCTTGGCGCGCGGCGTATTCTTCAATGCGATCCGCTCGGAACGGAGGATAGATCGGAACCGGGATTGCGCCCGCGAGGAGAATGCCGGCGTAGGAGACGAAAAATGCGCGCGACGTGGGCAACATCATCGCGACGCGTCCGCCTGCCGGCACCCCGCGGCGCGCCAATTCCGCCGCGACGCGCTGTGCTGCGCTGTAGAGTTCACCGAAAGTTAGTGTTAGGTCGCGAGCCGGGCCCTCGGTGTCCTCGGTAATCAGCAAATGCGCGCGCTCTGCATCATGCGCTGCCCGGAAGCGCAGAACATCGACCAGCGTTTGCGCGGCAAAGGGCCCCGCTTGCGTCGCTTCGCTAGGGATTTTTTGCGTCGCGGCGGATGCGCGAAGCGCGGAAAACGATCTCTCTTCGCCTGCGTCTACCTGCGGCGCTTCTAAGACCACTCGCATTAGGTCTTCCGGTGTATTGGCCTCGGACGCGGCGCGGTCCGGGAGACGCACGCCGAATTCGACCTCTAACCGCGCCAATAGTTCGACGCGTTCCAGGCTCCCAAGCCCTAGCTCGCGATCCAGGTGCGAGCCGGCGTTCAGAATCGGCAGCGCGCCGAAGCTGCCCAATTCCCGTAGCAATCCGCGCACGATTTCAAGAACGCGTTCTCGCGTTGCTGCGCGGTCGAGCTGTGCAGCGGTGGCGGCCACAATGGCACCCGGAGTACAGAGACGCTACTTCCCGCGCAGGCTACCACGCAGCGGCGTCGATTGCCATTAACAACTGGCAAAAGGGGCCAAACAGCCAGCACAGTTAGAATGTTTAAGCGCCCTTTTTCTTGGTTTGCGGAGCCCAGCCCTTGGGCATCAGCGTGGTGGAGAGGTCCACGCCAGAAAGATCGGCGCCGCTCAAATCGGTTTCGCGCAGAATGGCCACACCTAGATCGGCGCCCATGAATTTAGCGCCGTTCACATTCGCGCCGCGAAGGTTGACGTTGCGCAGTTGCGCCTTCTGAAAATTCGCATTCGACAAGTCACAGCGAAAAAATTCAATCCCGCTCGCCTGCGCTTCCGTGAGGTCCGCACCTGGCAGAATCGCTTCGGTCAAGTCCGCGTTGCGCAGGTCGGCCTTGCGTAAGTTCGCGCCCGAGAGGTCGGCGCCCGGCAGTTTCGAGCGCCGCAAATCAGTCCCCTCAAGATTCGCGTTGCGCAGGATGGCGCCGCTCAGGTTCGCGCTGCTCAAGTCAGCGCGGGAGAGGTCCGCGCCGGTGAAGTCGGCCCTAGCTCCACCGTCTTT
>Ga0209526_10003155_pt1 | contig 11225 bp, 8 predicted proteins | sample JacPinW_OM2H0_M1_FD_188566 | JGI IMG/M metagenome (GOLD analysis project Ga0209526, IMG submission 188566) | Forest soil microbial communities from Algoma, Ontario, Canada - Jack Pine, Ontario site 1_JW_OM2H0_M1 (SPAdes) (version 2) | ecosystem: Environmental > Terrestrial > Soil > Boreal...
GGGGTCCACTTCAACACCCGACCAGCGATGTGTACTCCAAGGAGCTTGCCGACAACGGAGGCCACAAGGAGCGCCGCCGCTACGGCGAATACCATTCCGCCGCCCAGCGTCCAGTTGGTCCGCAGCCCGGTGCTGAGCAAGAACACCGGCATCACGATCAGCAACACGTGGTGCCTCAACTGCTCCATATGCTTCTGGTTGAACCAGTGGTTGTCAATCACTGCGCCCGATAGAAATGCTCCGACCATGAAGTGTAGGCCCGACCAATCCGCGCCGAAACCGCAGACGGCGAGCCACACGATGCCGACGTACCACCGATCGCGTTCCGCCAACCGCTGGATAAGCTTCCGAAAGACGTACGCTGCGACGCCGAACGCAACGAGAAATGCGACCTGCCGGCCAACCCGCTGCCAGTCCATCAGAATCAGCGCCAGCACGCCCCAGATCGCGACGTCATCGAGACTGGCGTAACGAAGAATGCGTTGCCCCAGTGGCTGGCGCAGGATCTCCAGCTTCTCCATGAACAGAATCAGAATCGGCAACGCGGTGACGGCGCACGCCATGCCCGTGCCGAGCACGAACTGCCATGGCCGCGCGCTCGGCCCCATCCAGCCATCCATGCGCGCAACAGCGAGGGCGGCTGTACATCCCAGAAGCAGGGGCGCACCCAGCGCCAGTCCGGCAGTAATGCCGCTCTCGCGCCGGTGCTGCCAGGCTTTGCTCAGATCGAGCTCGATGCCGGCGATCCACACGAAGATCATCACGGCCCACCACGCGATGCCGTTCAACGACTGGACGACGGGCTGCGTGAAGATGAACGTATAGTAGTTCGGATACAGCGCGCCCAGCACGCCGGGTCCCAGCAGAATTCCAGTGATGATCTGCACCACCACAAGTGGAGCGAAGTACTCGGTTCGGCCCACTCTCCACAGCAGATAGGGAACCGCGAATATGAGGATCATCGCAATGAGAAAGACTTCGGTCGTGTTCACCAGGTCTCCAGCCCTGCAAGTCAGCACGTACGTCGCGCAGTGTACATGCTGGCGATGAAGAACGCCGGCACCGGGCGGGCTGTTGGAACTATTTGCCGGCCAGGATGCCGATAGTGAGGAACGTGCCTTACGAGGTTACTCGGTACGAGCGTGCAGCGAGAGAGCGTGGAGTTGAAGTCATCATCGTGGACGGCGGAAGTGAGGATGGAACACTGACAACAGCTTGTCTACGCGCCCGCGCGGTTACCTCCGGTCGCGCCCTCAAGCGTCGAACAAGTCTCCCGCAGTCAGCTCGTTTTGGACAAGCTCGAGTTTCAAATGATTGGCGCCAACGCCATTAGTCGTAACGAGCGGGGCGTTGGCCGCAAAGAAGATTGCGTCGATGTTTTGTCCGGCGGAGCGTCCCTTGCGCACATAGTCCAAATAGTAAGGAACGCCTCCCACGGCCATGGTCAGCTCGATGATCTGTTTGCGGTCGAGCTGAATACCTCGTGTGCGCAGAAAGGCCTCCGTTTCATGCAGTCTGAACGGCTGCAACGGCAGGCTCCGGGTGACGCGATTGTGCAGTCCACCTCTTTGATGAAGCACCTTGGCGATCATCCATGATGCGGCGGATCCGCAGATCACGACGATCAAATTATTTCGACGCGAGCCCCAGGAATTCCAGAAATGCTCGAAGGCGGGCAGGAAGCCGGAGCGCCGCGAAGCCAGCCAGGGCAGCTCATCGAAGAAGACCACCTTGCGCTCGCCGCCGGAGAGTCGCTCCTGGAGAAAGCGAGTCAATTCCTGGAATGCCTGGGACCAGTTCTCTGGTGCTCGATGCGTGTATCCAGTGGCGCCCTGCATGACACGGGCGAACATTTCCAGTTGGCGCGCCTGGGAAGCGTCTCGCATTCCGGTTATTTCAAAGCACAGCTGCGGGGCGAAGAATGTTCGGATGAGGTGGGTTTTGCCCACACGCCGACGGCCGTAGATGGCTATGAGTTCCGGGCGGCCGGATCCCAAAGCATGAGAGAGCTCTGCCTGCTCCACTTATCGTCCGACCAAGACGGGCGGAGTGCTGACTGTCCTGTTTCGCATATTCCGCCACAACTTCCTCCCGCCCCGGGAGGTGCGTCTAAAAGTTCTAAAGATGTATATAGTCGACAGTGCGTCGTGTGGACATCCAAGCGACCGGTCGGGAAAAGAGAGTTGTTGGTATTCAACAGGAAGGCATCGTGGAGCAGCTAGAGCGAGTGATTCGCGCATGTGACTCATGCGGCGGGAAACCATGGCAGGTGCGACGGTACCAGCAACAGCTGAGAGTACGCGCAGATACTCGCGTGTGAAGGCACGTCGTCGAGTTCCCGCGTCGGAGCCATTGAGTTCGCTATATAGGAGTAGACCTATGGAACACAAACAGACCATCGTGCTGCGCAATGATCTCAACACGCGTGCATCGCGTGGATTTCGCTACGGGCGCGCTACCGTCCCATAAGCGTTACCAGCGGAGCAGTCCACATGAAGGAACTCGTCGTCGCTCTTGATCGCGAACTGAACCAGCCGTCCGGGCGCATCGTGCAGATTGGCGCGGTACTGGGCAACGTGCGTACCGGAGAGGTCGTTTCGCACTTCGATGCCAAGGTAAATCCGTTGGGCCAGGGCACAGGGTTGCGAATCACAGCGGGCGCATCTCCCCAGACCAGGCGGCCAGTATCTCCTGCGTGCTGGCGACCCTCCCCAGGATACCTCCCTCGCCGGCAATGCACGCGAGCATGGCGGCATGAATGTCTGGATCGGCGGCCGCGCACGCATCCCCGACGGTCACACAATCAAAGCCACGATCGACAGCTTCACGCAATGTCGAATGCACACAAATGTCAGTAGTCACGCCGGCGAGAGTGAGCGAAGTGATGCCGGCCGTGCGCAGCATCACCTCCAAGTCCGTTGCATAGAACGCGCCGAACCCCGGCTTATCAACAACAGGCTCGCCCACGAGGGGTTTCAGCTCCTCAACGATTGCGTGTCCGGGCTCGCCCCGTACCAACAGCCGGCCAAGTGGCCCGACGCTGCCGATTGGCGCCCCGGCGCCGGCGGCGCGCCGTCGTTTGACGGCTGAAAGATCGGATAGATCGGAGCGATGTCCCTCTCGGGTGTGAATGACGGGAACTCCTCGCTCTCGGGCTGCGGATAGCAGACGGCGCACCTGCGGGATGATCGCTCGTAATCCGCCCACGTTCACACCGCTCCTGGCGATATATCCCGCGGGATCAAGAAAGTCTCGCTGCATGTCGATGATGAGCAATGCCATCCCTGATGGCATCGACGCACGATTCATACCGCGGTCAGGAAGGACACACCGACGGCCCCTAGAAACGCGCTAGCTCGGGCACCTTGAGCCGCGACCGAGCCGTAGTCGTTTGCCATGACGCGGGCTACACGATGGCGATGATAACTCCAGGCCAGCTCCCGACACGTAACCACCTGCGGGTCCTTCTCTCCAAACAGTGTTCGATGCAGCGCAGGCAGGCGATACCATGACTCGCCCGCGCGCTCATGATGCGCGTTGTGATACGGGAAGTTGAGAACCAGCAGATTCAACCAGCGCCAGCGCTCACTCAGCAGGTTCGAGTATGTATTCTCATACTCGTATTGCCGGGTGCGCCGCGGATCAGCGGGCGCTGGCGCAAGGGACCGTGAAGGAAACACCTCGTACGTATGTTGAAACGCATCCAGGAAGCGCAGCACGTGCAGGAACAACAGGTATGAGAGCGCGTACAGCAGCACTGCCTTGATGGATATCAGAGCCAGGCCTACGAAGAACAGTGCCCGGATCGCGAGCAGCGCGAGGACGCGCACTCGGTCGTCAGCGGTGCCGTCGTGAAAGGGGAAGGCGATGATCATGCCGCGCATCATCAGTTCGACGGCCGGCACGTAAGCCCATTCGAGCGCGAGCACCGCGCGTTGAATCCAAGGTGGCGAGGCTCTGAGTGCCGCGCGATAGTCGAACGTTACGACGTCGAGCCGGTCGGCATGATGTCGCAGGTGTTTCTTCTTCAGCCGCTGATAATCCGCCAGACAGGCGCCGTTCAACCAGCTCAACAGCATCCCGAGCCGGTCATTGGCCCGCAGCGACGCAAGAGCCGTATGATGGACGCATTCGTGAATCAGGTAGCCGGAGTAGATGAGGGTGTGTGCCGTCAACAGCACGCCAATCACGTTCCACACCGGCTGCACGGACGTCAGCAGATAGATTCCAAGTCCCCAGCCGAAGAACGTGTAGGGAATGATCAAGAGATTCGGCCAGGAGCGGCGCAGGGGTTGAGCGAGGGCACTCATTGGAGATCTCCCGGGTTGGCCTGTAGGGCGATGACAAATTTCGCATCGTAGGTGTCGTCGATCAGCGGGAGGGACAGGATCTGCCCCTGTCGCCGCAGGACCTCGCCGATCACCTTGCCGCTGGCATGGAAAGAAGGCAGCACCTCGCTCTTGCGGAAAACATCACTCAACTGGGCCAGCGGGGGATTCTCAACGTTGGGCAGCTGTGCCTGCACATCCGCTGTACTGATATCGAGCGTCCTGGCGATGATGGCAGCCGCCTTGGCGGGCTCCTTGTGCATAAAAGCAAGCCCCTCCATGGTCCCACGGATCAACCCCGCGACCAGCTCGGGATTGCGAGCTATTGTGCTGTCCCGGACAGCCAACACATCGGTGATCATGCCGCGTGCGTCCCTCGAGGACAGCAGTACGTGAAACATCTTCCCGCCACCGAGCTTGAGGATCATCGAAACGCTCGGCTGATAAGTCACACCCGCGTCTACTGCACCTGTAGCCATGGTTGCCACAACTGCTTCCGGCGTGACATTGACCGGTTGCAGGTCCTTCTGCGACAGGCCCCGTTGAGCGAGTGCGTAGCCCAGAAGGAAGTCCGACGGAGACAGCGTCTGGAAGGCAACCTTGCGCCCCTTGAGGTCCTGGACGTCGTGGACGGCTGCGCTCGCCAGGATGGCATCGCCGCCGACTGAATAATCCAGCGGCATCACGACCTTCAGCCCCCAACCCTTGGCGTCGGCAATGAGCACCTGGTCATAGGTGAGCGTTGAAGCATCGAGCTCTCCGCCCCGCAGCGCGCCCGCCATCACGGAGTTGTCGCTGAAGGTAACCAGCCTGACATCCGCGCCGTACTTTTTGTAGTACCCGTTGGCCGCCGCGCAATACATAGGGCCGTAACCGATCCAATTGACCACGCCGACCGTGACCGAGGCGAGAGCCTGTTCGCACGGAGCGCTCAACAGGGTGAAAACGGTCAGCGCATGCAGGGCTTGCGCCGCAATCCTGCGGATGAAATGGAGATCTCGCAAAGTGCCGGCCATATTCGAGGATCTCAATGCTCTTTGAGTGAATAGCCCACCGTGAGGCCCACCGTACGTGGTTGCGATACGATCGCCTGGGCGCGATTGCCGAAGATGGCAGGATCCTGATAGGAGGTGATCCCCAGGTTGTCAGTCAGGTTGTTGACGTAAAGTGTCGTAATCCAGTGTGAGCGCGCGAAGCTGAGCCGCGTGTCAATCATGGTGTAACCGGGTACCGTTGGAACGGTCGCGGAGAGCGCCGGGAGAACCCTGCTCTGGTAGTGAGCGCTGATGCTATAGCGCCACTCACCACCGAACAGCTCGACATGCCCATACTCGAGCGTAACGGCTGCGCTGGACTTCGGCGTTCCCGGCAACGGGCTGCCGAGCGCCGGGGGAGGCGCCGTCACGTTGGGGTATACGAACAATGGGTTGATCGAAGTCAGCTTCGTTTTGTCGTAAGTGTAGTCGAGCTGGGCAGACAGATGCCGCGTAATCAGGGCCTCGAGCTCTGTTTCGACGCCCCGGCTGTACGCTGCGCCAATGTTGATTGCGGCGGGCAACACCAGGGGCGTGACCTGCACGCCTTCCTGTATGTTGTGCCACTGGATGTCAAAGACCGCCGCCGAGTAGCGGAAACGGTCCTGCAACGTTCCCTTGATGCCAATCTCGTAATTGTCGGCCTTATCAGGCTGCAGCCGTGTGAGGCCCGCCGGAGTGGTGTAGGTGCCGGCGATTTCGCTTTGGGGCAGGGCGTTCACGCCGCCACGACGAAAGCCTTGTGACCAGGTTGCATAGACGAGATTGGTCTTGTCGAGCTGATAGGCCGTGTTGACCTTCCACAGGGCGCGGCGCCAGGAATCGCTGAGCGATGAGTTGGCTATGAAGTCCGGCCCATCGAACAGCAGCCCGGTCTGTTGCTGCTGCTGAAGGGTCTGTTTGAAGAGGCGCGTACCTGCGGTGACGCTCCAAGCCGAGGCAATGTGTCCGGTGATCTCGCCAAAGACCGCAAGGTCCTTGAAGGTCGTCTCGAAGTCGCCAATGTACGCCTGATCCTTGACGATCGGGACGCCTGAGATGTAGTTGAGTGAGCCCGGTGTGTAAGCGGTCTCACCGAGGCCGCAGTACGAGGGAGTCACGCCGTCGCCCGCGCTCTGGCCGTAGATCGGCGCGCATGCGTTGTAGAAATCCAGATAGCCCGGATAGAAGTCGTGCTCCCGGATGATCGTCTTCTGGTTGTTGTAGAAGACGCCGGCCACCCATTCGACGGTGCCACCGGTCTTGGACGCCAGGCGCAGCTCCTGGGTGAACGGGCGATCATCCAGTGCCTCGCGGCCCAGGATATAGGTACGTGGATCCTGCCCGTAAAGGCTCTGAAAGAAGGGAAAGTTGATGTATTCGTGAGTCTCGTCGGCACTGGTGTTGTTGACGTGGTGGGCCCAGGCCGTCGCCGAGGTCAGAGTGGCGAATCCCATGTCGTATGACACGGTCAAAGCTGCCAGATCTACGTTGTCGTGAGTGATGTCAGCGCTGTATTCGGCGCTCGACAGAGAGTCGACGCCGGGGGGTACGGGTGCGTCGTAGAGTTGAGTTGCGAGCGGAGGGTTGGTGAAATTACCCGAGGGCTGTGCGGCCGGATTGATGGGCTGGTTGTAGGCTGCCAGGCTGGTGGCCACGTAGGGAAAGCCGTTCGCGGTCGCCCGTTGGTAGTAGTAAGACAACTGGGCGTGAAAGTCCTCGTTTGGCTTCCACAGGGCGGCGACGCGCGCCGACCGATAGTCGTAGGAATTGACGCCCTTCCTCGAATACTTCAGCGGCGGGCTGAACAGACTTCCGGGTTGCGCTGCAACCGGTGCGCCCGATGAATCCAGTACGTACAGGTTTGGGTAATTGATGAAGCCCGCGTCGTGAGACCACCCGGCGTTCAGGCGTACCGCAAACGTATCGCCGACCGGTATGTTGAGCATGCCGTTGATATCACCGTTGGGTGAGCTCGTATGCCTGGTGCCGCTCAAACCCGCTTCCATCTTTGCATCGAATGCGCTTGGATCGGGACGATTCTGTACGAAGCGAACGGTTCCACCGAGCGAACCTGAGCCGTACAACGTACCTTGTGGGCCGCGCAGAATTTCCACTCGGTCCAAGTCCTGCAAGCGTAGATTGAAGAACAGGGGAGTGTCATCGACGTAGGTAGCTACTGGTGGCACGACCGGCGAGGCGGCGGCGGGCAACCCCGATGTGGTCTCACTATTCAGGCCGCGAATGATGAGGTTGGCGCCGTTGACGCCACTGAACGGTCCCTTGTCGGTGTAGTTGACGCCGGCCATCGAACGGGCCAGGCCGGCCATGTCCTCGATTCCCAGCTTGGAGAGCTCTACGCCCGTCACGGCCGTGATGCTTATGGGCAGCTCCTGTGCGGAGACCTCCCGATGGCTCGCCGTGACAATGACCTCCTGCAAGCCCGCATCATCGCTGTCCGCAGGGTTGTCAGCCAGCGAAGCCGTGCTGTACAGAGCGGCCATGACTGCAGCCCGGATAGCGTTTTGTTTCACCCGAGTGTCTCCCAAGCGCCGATGTTGTCATCGAACTGTCGAGGAGCCTCACGTGATTGACGGGATATCCCCTGCGCGGAAGATCATCCCGAGGACGCTTGAGCCTCCTCGACAGCAGATCTCCCGGGCTTTTATCCCGCCGTGTATCCACGGCCCCAGCGGTGGTCGGACCGCGGATCGTGGACTGCCTCTCTCGGACCAGTCACCCGCTTGCGCGAGCCGGAACCCTAGACGCACATTGTTGTATCTGCTCGGTGCAAGTCGCGTGCCGGATGCCGGCGGCGCGCGGCGGATTCCCGGAACCGCTGGAGAAACCAAGACTTGCGCGTTGATCCAAAGCACGGGAACGGACGTCGTCCAGATGCAACAGCAGCCGCTTGCACCGTTTCCGCGCATAGTTGGAATGCACTGCCCGAAATCGACTCAACTGGCGAGGCGTGAGGCGGCGGTCTTCAGCCCCGGCGGGATAGCTTTTGGAGGAGCTCCAGGTCGGTACGCAACCCGGAAGTCGCGCGGATGCGGCCCAGGATCTGAGCCTTCAGCGCCAGGAACTGCGCCGTGTGCTTCATTTCCTGCCGGCGCACCGGACCCAGGGGCACCTCGTAGATGTGCTCGATCCGGCCGGGGCGCGGAGCCATCAGAACCACCCGTTGTCCAAGATATACGGCCTCTTCGACGTCATGTGTAACAAACACGACAGTACAGTGTTCCAGTGCGCAGACGTGCAGAATCAGATCGTGCATGACCTCGCGCGTCTGCGCATCCAGCGCTCCGAATGGCTCGTCCATCAGTAGAACGCGCGGCCGTGTCATCAGCGCTCGGGCGATCGCGACGCGTTGCTGCATACCGCCGGAGAGTTGGGCGGGGAAAGCAGACTCGACGGCAGACAAACCCATTAAATTCAGCAACGCATCGGCTCGACCGGATGCGACCTCGACATCTGAGCTCGTGCTGTCGCGGTTGTGGACGGCGAGTTGGCGCGGAAACTTGATGTTCTCCATTACCGTGAGCCACGGGTACAGGCTATAGTTCTGGAAGACCATTGCCCGCTCCGCGCCCGGTCCCTGAACTCGGGCGCCGACGGCATCGATCTCTCCGGCGGTGAGGGGTTCGAGTCCGGCCAACGTTCTCAGCAACGTGGACTTACCACATCCTGAAGCGCCAACCACCGTCAGGAACTCCCCCTCGGCCACCTCGAGACTGACATCCTGCAAAGCAGGCACGGAGCCGCGTTTCGTGCCGAAGGTCTTGCAGACTGAGCGACAGGTGATGATGTTGGCCATGACTCAATCGCGGGCGTGCAGCCAGGGAAACGCAACCCGGTGCAACCATCTGAAGCACTGGTCGGTGGCCAGTCCGATCGCACCGATCAGGAATATTCCGGCGAAAATCCGGTCGGTCTGCAGAAAGCGTTGTGCCTTGATGATGGCGTAGCCGAGACCCGAGTTGGCCGCGAGGAGCTCGGCGACAACGAGATAGGTCCACGCCCAGCCCATGGTGATCCGCAGGGTGTCCAATAGTGCCGGCTTGGCCGAGGGAATGATGACCTTCTCGATGACCTCACAACGGCTCGCGCCCATGGTTTGCGCCGCCTCGATCTGGGCCATCGGAACGCGGCGCACGTCCTCAGCGACCATCAACACCATCTGGAAGAAGGTCCCGATGAAAATAATGGCCACCTTGGCGCTTTCGTCGATTCCGACCCAAAGCATGACCAGAGGTATGAAGGCCACGGCGGGCATATAGCGGATGAAATCGGTGAGCGGCTCGAGAAGTGCCTGCACCCTGCGGAAGGTGCCGATAGCCAAGCCGATCGGGATCGCGACGAGCGCCGACAGCGCCCAACCTGCGACGACGCGAAAGGAGCTGATGCGCATGTCCGTGAGCAGATTCCCGTCGCTGAACCAGACAGCCACCTGATGCGCGACGTCGTAAGGACCAGGCAGAAATAGCCGGTCGGCCGCTCCGAACGCGCTCAGCAGCGTCCAAGCGGACAAAGGCACGATCAGCCCCACGGCGGCGAGGGTCCAATAACTGGCAGGGCTGATCCAGCCGCGAATCTTCCACCGCGTATACATTAGTCATCCTCCCACAGATGGCGCGCGGGTAGAAAGCTCCAGGGCGATAATCGGGGTGCCTATAGCGGCGGCCGGCGTGAGTTATCTCTGCGCCGTATTTCCGGTCATCAGCAAAACGCCAGGTCTTGCTCCCTTACTTGCAGTTACCGTGATCTGGTGGGTCACATCGCTAAACGGTCACGGCGCGCGCACGGCGGGCGCCTTCCAGGCGGTCACGACCGTCGTCAAGCTGGCGCCGCTCGTTGGTGTGTTGGTCGGCGGGCCGATGGTCGAACCGTGTGCGCCATTCTCGACGTCGGCAAGACGCAGACGCGCTCGGCCAAACTAACAGTCTTTCTCACTCAGGGGGAAGTGCCCCCTGGGTCTTATCTGACGCTGCCGTTCGCGCAGCTCCCTCATGCAGCCAGCGTCGAGGACTTTGAGGCTCTTCTGCCATGGAACGCACGGCTCCCGTTGTTGGCGGTGCTGATCGCGCACTCTCACAAATGTGATAAAGGCCGCGCCTAAAGCGCTCATATCAGGCTTACTCCACTGTCGTAGTGGAGCCGATTGCACCGCGAAGGACTATTTCCTTCAAACGATTTGTTAGATACGCTCGTATAACCTGAATTGATGCGAACGTTGCCAGCGTAAGAGACGGTTAAAGAGCAAGCTATGTCCAGCCGAGCCACATCGCTACTGGCACTACGCGCTTTCGAAGCGGCCGCACGCCGCTTGAGTTTCACCGACGCTGCGCATGAGCTCCATGTGTCTCAGGCCGCGATTAGTCGTCATGTACGCGTGCTCGAAGCAGATCTCGGGCGACCGCTATTTAGGCGCTTGCATCGGCAGGTGGAATTGACGGCACCCGGGAAGCGACTCGCGGGTGAACTGACTGCCGGTTTCTCACAGATAGGGCGGGCCGTCGAAGCTGTAAGGGGTGCTCCGGCGCGACGGCTGCGGATTTCGGTGGAACCTGCGTTCGCGGCACGCTGGCTAGTGCCGCGCTTCGGCCGATTCACGGCGGCGAATCCAGAAATTGAGGTCGACCTGGAATCGTCTGACGAACTGCGAACCGTCGGCCGCGACGCGGATATTGCTATTCGGTTCATAGGCTCGAAGTCACGCAAGCCGAAGGGACGGGCCCGGAAGCTGTTCGCGTACGCTGGCTTTCCAGTGATCGCGAGTGGTACCCGTGCCAATCTCCCGCGGCGGCGTAGCGACAGCGACGTACTGACCTTTCGCCTTTTGCATGACGATGACGGCTCCGAATGGCGGCGCTGGTTCGCCGCG
>Ga0209526_10003157_pt1 | contig 11224 bp, 13 predicted proteins | sample JacPinW_OM2H0_M1_FD_188566 | JGI IMG/M metagenome (GOLD analysis project Ga0209526, IMG submission 188566) | Forest soil microbial communities from Algoma, Ontario, Canada - Jack Pine, Ontario site 1_JW_OM2H0_M1 (SPAdes) (version 2) | ecosystem: Environmental > Terrestrial > Soil > Boreal...
GCGCGCCAGGTGGGCGTCGATGCCAAGAAATATTTGCTTGGCCTTTGGCCGCTTTGGGTCGTTGTTTTTACTCACCTCTTCGGTGAGTGCCGATGGGGTATTCATTTATTGTCAGGTTGCTGTTCATCCAGCAGCCTGGCAATACCCATGGCATCTACCGCAACCTTTACTGCTGCACCAACGCCATCATGTCTGGCGCATAGCGTTCTCCGGCAACAGCAAATTCTCGAAGGCGAGCGTTGGTCTCCTTCAGATCATCTTCGGTGAGCTGCACCGCCAATGCACCCATGTTGTCTTCCAGATAACGAACCCTCTTTGTACCAGGAATCGGAATCATATCGTTCCCCTGAGCCAACACCCAAGCCAAAGCAAACTGTGCGGGTGTACAACTCTTCTTCGCCGCCAATTCCTTTACCGCATCAGCCAATTTGATGTTGTTCTGCAACGCCTCCTCGGCGAAACGCGGATTGGTCCGCCGCCAGTCGGTCGGATCAAGATCCGATACTTTTTGGATCGCCCCGGTCAAAAACCCGCGACCCAACGGACTGTACGGCACGAAACCAATCCCAAGTTCACGGCAAGTCGCGAGAACGCCGTTTGTTTTCACTTCGCGGGACCAAAGTGAATATTCGCTTTGCAACGCCGCGATCGGATGCACCTCGGCCGCACGCCGTAAAGTTTCCGGGTTAGCTTCCGACAGCCCGAGCGCCCGTACTTTACCTGCCGCAACCAATTCCGCCATTGCCGTAACGGTATCTTCAATCGGTACGTTGGGATCAACGCGATGCTGATAGAAGAGATCTATTACATCGATGCCGAGCCGGCCAAGACTCGCATCGCACGCGCGCCGGACGTTGGCGGGCGAACTATCGGCCGTGCGGATCTGATTCTGATCGATTTTGAATCCGAATTTCGTCGCAACCACTACGCTGTCGCGCGGAACGTCGCGGAGAAAACGTCCAAGCAATTCTTCGTTTTTGTAGGGCCCGTAGATTTCGGCCGTATCGAGGAAGCTGCCACCGAGTTCAAGATACCGATGAAGGACGCGCAGAGATTCAGCTTCGTCAGTGGGCCCGTAGGCGTGGGACATTCCCATACAGCCCAGTCCAAGCGCTGAAACGGTGATACCGGAATTGCCGAGCGGACGGAAAGGAATAGATTTGTGTGCCATAGCTTAATGTCAGGGTTTTAAAGAACTTTACGTGTTTCGATTGATTCTAGGATAAAAGAAAATGTCCGTCGAAATCGGATGAAAGTAAGGATTCATTATTCAAAAAGCCGACCGTCTGCTGATTAGCTGCCGATGCGACTTGGATCGATGTGGTACTCTTTACCGGTCCTTGTTTCTCCCGAACGGGATTTGCGATGATTGATAATTTCGTCATAAAAGCCGCCGAAAATGATATCGCGTTGAGTGGGCAAGAATTCGTGAGGAAAACCATAATCGATGGCACTGGCATGATCGAGTTGGCGGGCAATTTCTTCCGTTAACTCCCACTCAAGAGCTTTCAAATTGGAAGCCATCTGGGCGGCCTGAGAGGCACCCAGCAAAGGAATCGTTCGCTTATATCGTAACCAATTAATCGCTACTTCTGCCGGTTCGTGTCGTAGTTTATCGGCCATTTCGACAACCACATCACCAATCTCAATCGCGCGGTCGCTGAATTGATGAAGCTCCATCTTCTCGCCCCGACCGCTGACCGCCTTTTGGCCGTTACGACGGCCGTACTTGCCAGTCAGGATTCCCGTCGCTAACGGCGACCAAGCCAAAACTGCCAGGTCAAGAGCATGTGACATCGGGATCAGCTCACGCTCTGGTGTACGCGAGGCCAGGTTATACTCTATTTGCGTGGCGACGAATGCTGACCATCCATATAGATGCGCGATAGCGTTAGCTTGGCTAACAATCCAAGCCGGAGTGTCGGAAATGCCAAGGTAAAGGACCTTGCCTTGCCTAACCAAGTCATCAAGACCGCGAAGGACTTCTTCAATCGGAGTCGTAAAATCCCAGGCATGCAGCCAAAAAATGTCGATGTAATCCGTTTTGAGTCGCCGAAGGCTGGTTTCGATGGATTGGATCATCGTTTTACGACTGTTACCAGCCGCGTTCGGATGCTGATTTAAAGTGGTACTAAGAGTGTACTTGGTTCCGAGAACAATCGCGTCTCGATCCGGTCCGACTAGTTCACCAATGATCGATTCGCTCGATCCATTCGTGTAAATCGATGCGGTATCAACGAAGTTGCCTCCGGCGTTGCGAAATACTTCGTAGATTTTTCGAGCTTCGCCCCGGTCCGCTCCCCAACCCCAATCGGTTCCGAAGGTCATTGTGCCGAGAGCAACTTCTGAGACTCTCAACCCACTGTTTCCGAGCAATCGGTAGTTCATAGATTTTGGCGATTGAAAAGCGAAACATATGCAGCATACAGGCTCGGCAGTTCCGGCCGTTCGCCTGTCCCACCAGCTTTTGCTGCTGGACCGGATCCCCATACGGCGGAAAAGATTAAAGTCGCCACATCGAACAAGAAGACTTTCTCATCATTCGATTCTGAGATTGTTCTCACGAGCCGAACGTACCAAGGAACGAAGGAACCATCTCTCGGACTCTTGCTCTCACTGTCGGACTTTTGCGCAGAAATGCGCTGCCAGGGAGGTAAGCGTCAGGCCGGCCGTCGATATTCGCTTGGAGGGATACCCACTTCTCGGCGGAAGACTTGCGCGAAATGGCTCGGGCTAGTGTAGCCGACTTCGAGCCCGATCTCGATTACGCTCTTGGTTGTCTCTCTGAGAAGACGCCGAGCCTTCTCCATTCGTAAGTGAATGAAATATTGGGAAGGGGTCAGCCCGGTAGTCCTTTTGAAGAGGCGACTAAAATGGAACTCACTCATGTCTGCTTCCCTGGCCAAACGGATCAGACTAAACTCCTCCTCCAGATGGGCTGCCATTAGTTCGGTGGTCTTGCGCAGCTTGAACGCTGGTAGTCCTCCCTTGTATTCCCGGACATCCTTCGTTAGCTCTGTGTAGTTTCGTGCCAAGTGAACAGCCAGGGCTTGGGCGACTCCTTGCACAAACAGCGGACTGGCCGGACGACCGGATGAGACCTCTCCTCGCAGCCCTTCCAAGAGCGCAGCGAGAAACGTATCTTTGAAACCGGAGACATCCCGCAGATGGATTGTTTCCAAATTCTTTTCAAATGCCTCTTCGATCGCTCGGGCGAAGATTGGCAATCCCAGATGAAGATGCATGGTACCAAAAGGTTCTGGCCCGATCGCTTTCCAACGTAGCTCATAAGGAGAGTTGGAAGCAGTGAGGAAAAAATCTCCCGCTTCGACGCGAGTCTTGAGCCAAGGGCCGCCCAGTTCCCGTTCTTCGACCACCGCCGCTCCAGAGAGGACCCGCACGATGAATGGCTCGGCAACGCCCGGAACGATGATGCTCTCCCGCACTGGGTACTCAGAATAGATCCGGACCAACAGGTCTTTCCACCCATTGCTGGCGGCAATCAGTCTACCAGAGGTATACCGATCGAAAGCTTCGGCCGAGGTGCTTTCGGGGAGAGCCATCATAACTTAATCGATAACCCGACCTCTCCCCAGATTCAAATCATCGGGCCAGCACATACCAACCTTGGACGCCAAAACTCACGATTTAGGCGGGCCAGAGCATTACTGCAGAACCTCTTGCGGCGCCTCAACCAGGGCGATTGATTTGGCTCGTCTGGTAGAAAAATGGCAGACGACCAGGAAGATGGCCGCCATCGCATAACTTATGGCCACTCGGGAGCCGCACACCAACCGATCTTCGTGTCGATGCCTTGAGGCGTTAGCTGAAACGCATGGATCAGCCCAAAGAACGACTGTGGTCATAGTACTCTTTCCAGAGCACCAATTTTCCGCCACGAATCTTTCCGATTGCGGCGGTTCCCTCAGCCTCCCGTTTTCCGGTTTGCTTGTTAGTTGAGCAAAATTGGTATTCAGCGAAGACCTGGTCGCCCTCTACGAGAAAAGTGGTCGGATAGATTCGTGTATTTGACCACTCACTCCGCCATCTTTTGAAAAAAGCGATCGCCCCTTTTCTGTCGAGCTTACCTCCGGGGTGGGCCCAGAGAAGGTGTTCATCCAACGTTGAAGTAAAGGCCACCAGATCGCCGGTCTCCCACGAATGGGCGAATTTTTTAACCAGATCAATTACCCGCTCGCGAGTTGCATCAGCTGCGCGAAGGCTCGGAGCTACCGTCAACAATGCGAGAACTGTCCAGGCGGAGATGCGGAATAAAGTCATGCGGAAGGCGTATCACCCTAGAGCAAGTTCGGGGCCAAAGGGAAGTGACGAAATTGGCGGAGTTTTCGGAAACGGGTGAACCTGACAAAAAAGGACCGTCGTGTTCCGAAACGCGGTGCCGATAGAACGCCTGATCGGTACACGGGCGAAAACCTCGGCCCGATGGAAGCTTTTTCTTCGATCCGGCGTGCGGTTCGCGCCGGGTTTGACCCGTGGTTGAATCGATTAACGCGTCTCTTTCGTCATCGCCACACCAAGATATTGGCGCGAGTCAAAAAAATCGGGCCAACCCTTTGGTCCACATCTTCGCTCCAATTGTCGCAATGAGGTCTGCCAAAAAGTTCGCCGCTCCTTTTCCCCGGCCATTTTTCCGTTTCTTCGTTCGAGACCTTCCCAAATCAACAAGCGAGCCCACGGCGAGTTTCAGAACGAGTACTTCAACAATTATGATGTAACTCAGAATCCACGAACATTTGTTTCTCCATTTTATCAAAACCCGCAGCCTTTCTCTTCAATGGTCTACGTGGGTCATGGTTTCTTCGCTAATCCGGGAACAAGCCGAATCGGACCCAATGGGATCCTGCCCAGCGGGATTTACCTTACCAATGGTAACAGCAATCGAACCCATCTCTTTGATGCAGGTTTGTTTCTCCAGGACAGAATCGAGTTGGCGAAGCAATGGGCCTTACTGATCGGTGTCCGAGGCGACTATCTAGGAGCTAGCGCGAGTGATTCGGTTCCTTACAAAGACAACGTACAAGCCCCGGGTACGAAGAACGGTGACAGCGTAGAAGTGGGAAATCCCACTATCAGTGCTAGCCTGAGCTATAAGCCCACCGGTTGGCTGACTTCTTATTTTACGTTCAACGAGACCTACGGTCTGGATGAGGCTTCCGTTTACGAAACTGGTGGTGTGCCGCAGAATCCTAACGGCAGCGGCGGGATCACGAAAGCCAGCATGAAGAATAAAAGTGTTCTTCTCGAGGGTGGCCTAAAATTTAACCTTTTAGATAATAAGGTATTTATCGGGTTGGACGGCTTCTATCAGCGAAGAGCGAGCACCGACCAGTTTGGCCATATTAACAACATCGAGGTCCGAGGTATGGAGGCGGAAGGCACTTACCAACCAAACAAGAATTTCAGCTTTTCGGCAAACTTCAATTGGTCGGAAGCAAACTATATCAACTATACGCCAATCCAGAGCACTCAGAATCTGGGTGATACTTATGCCGCCGGATTTCCGGTGCAACCTGGAGTCGTAGGAACCGGTGTTGGCAGTCCAAACTTTACGGCGAATGCCTTGCCGGCCGGTGCCTATCGCCTCAATGGTTTTCCCAACCTGATATTCAACGGCTATGCGACATATGTGCTGAACTGCGGATTGGGCGTGAGTTTGGGTATCCAAGCCGAAAGCTCCCAACGCGTGGACTTTGATAATAAGCTGAAGATTCCGTCCCAATACCAACTCAACGCCTCGATATTTTATCGACAACCCTGCTGGGAAGTTCGCGTTAATATCTCGAATCTCACGGATCAACGAAACTGGAGCGTCACCGACGGTATTCTGGAAGGGAATGATTTGCTCATGCTGAATCAGCCGCTCGCTGTGTCGGGTAGGATCACCATTCGCTTCTAATCAGCTTGCCCCGCTCAGATTGAATTCGCTGCGCGGCCTCCTCACTGAGTGCGCTGTATGGACACGCAGGCGTTGCTGTTATCTGGTGCAGCCATCCTCACCATGGATGATCGGGATCGCTGGTATGAAGATGGCGCGATACTGGTCAAGGATGGCAGAATTGAGGCGATCGGATCCGCCCGTGAGATTGAACATCGGCTTCCGGTGGATTGCGAGCGAATCGAACTACCGGATCGTTGGATTCTTCCCGGTTTCGTCAACAGCCACGTTCACACCTCGCAACAGTTGGCTCGTGGGTTGGCTGACGACGTCGATCTCCTGACCGGATCTGGCCTTATGAGAGTCACTTAACCGAGGAGGACTCCTACATCAGTGCGTTGCTAACCGGAATCGAGCTGATCCGTAGCGGTGTCACTACTTTCTGCGAAGCCGGCGGCCAACACGTCGATGCGATAGGCCGCGCAGCCGAAATCCTGGGGCTGCGTGCGATGCTCTGCCGCTCGACGATGGATATTCCGAGCGGGCCGCCGGCTTCCTGGGATACTACGAAAAGCGAATGTTTGGATCAACAGGTCGAACATTTTTGGCGCTGGCAAAACGAGGCACAAGGCCGCATTCGGGTTTGCCTCGGACTGCGGACGATCTTCAATTGTTCGGACGACCTGATCTTGAGTACTCGTGATCTAGCGGCGGAGCTGGGAATCGGGATTAACATGCACGTTGCAGAGATTCCCTCCGAGAACGATTTTTGTTTTCAACGAAGCGGCAAAACCACCGTAGAACATCTAGCCGACCTGAAGATCCTGGGACCTAATTTCTTAGCCGTGCACTGCGTTTGGCTAACTCCCGAAGAAATCGACCTATTCGCCCAATTCGAGGTTAAAGACTCTCACAATCCGGCGGCAGCGATGCGCGTTCTCGGTTGGCCGCGAATTACAGAAATGCAACACCGGAATATCTGTGTCTCGCTCGGAACCGATGGTGCCCGTGCAATAATCGCATGACCTTGATTGACGAGATGTGGCTAGCGACGTTACTCCAGAAAGCGCGCACCCAGAATCCAGCGGCAATGCCAGTCGAATCGGTGTTGAGCATGGTAACCCGTAATGGTGCACGAGCGTTAGGTTGGGAGATTGAGATTGGGTCTCTAGCGGAACAAAAGCAGGCCGACTTAATCGTCATTGATCCCAACACCGCCACGATGCTTCCCCTCCACGACTCGATCGCAAATTTGGTGAACGCTCTGCGCGAGCATAACGTGGAGAGTGTCATGGTCGCCGGAAATTGGGTGATGCGAGATCGCCAGATTCTCACAGTGAATGAATCCGAAGTTTGCTCGGAAGCGAAACGGCGCGCGCCGCGCATCCGCGAACGAGCAGGTATCGTGTTGCCTGAACGGTTTAATAAAGTGAGGAGACCGGGTCGGTGATTGTACTGGCGGAGAGCAACCCCTGACGCGGAGGGTGCGTCGCTTGCGACGCCCGGAAACAACCCAGCGCCCACCGAGAAATCGAGCCCACGATCCGTTCCGGTGCCTATTAGCCTAATCGTTGATTACGCCTTGAAACACCCAATCGTCGGGACGTTTGACCAGACCATGCCGGACCGGGTTATTTCGCACGTATAACCGTTTCACGTCGCAGGGCTTTCCATGCGCCAACCCAACGGTCTAAGCCGTACGGCGCGACGTCACTGTCGCCGACGAAAAGATGAATGTGGTTTGGCAAGATCACGTAACGCCCGACAGAAAAATCATTGTAGGTTTCCCTTGGCTCACGCAACAGCGCGTGCGCCCTCGGATTTGCCAGAATCTTTCGCCGATGTTTTGTGCAAACCGTCACTAACAACATTGGCGTGGCAGACTCGAGTGTAGGGAGGTGCGGCGGGTGCTTTCGGTCCCGAAATTTCATAACTCTAAATTAGTATGTTATTATAGCTCCTATCGACGCACAATTGTTTTCGATGGGCTCGAAAGATCGCTATCTTGATAATTTGAGAACGGATGATCGTGGGCTCGATTCCTCGGCGAATCCTGGGTTGTTTCCGGGCGTCGCAAGCGACGCACCCTCCGTGTCAGGGGTTGCTCTGCGCAAGATGGTTGAATCGATACCTCGACGCTGGATTGTCTCCGGCGGACTGAAAATAACGCAAACCCAGCACTAAAGTGCTGGGCTACTCTCTTTGCGTCCCCCGGCCGAACGGAATTGAGGAGCGTCCCCCATCAGGAACATGACTTGCTAATAGGCAATTCATGGATCGATCGCCGAAAAAACTCCCAAAAAATTGCACCTTTAGCCGCGAGGACTGGAACGTGTTAGCCGCGTGCTGGCATCCGATCCTATGGCGACGCGATAACCGATCAGCCGCAGTCTCTCAAACTACTGGATGAGGAGCTTGTAGTTTATCGAACCGCAAAAGGCGTCGTTGTTGCCAAGGATCTTTGTATCCATCGGGCGCCCAACTTTCTCTCGGCTGGCTGGAAGGGGATGAACTGGTGTGCGCCTACCACGGATTTCGCTACGGTTTCGAGGGCAAATGCACCGGGGTGCCGGCGCATCCGACCCTGCCTATCTCGGAAAAGCTATGTCTGATCACATTCCCGACGATCGAAAAATATGGCCTGATTTCGACTTGCCTCAGCGCGACCCCACTGGCGGATCTTGCCGTCTGGCCGGAATTGGAGGATCCTACTTATCACCGCATTCATCTTGATCCATTCGACTGGAGAACTTCGGCCGCACGTCAAGCTGAGAACTTCCTCGATATTACTCATTTTTCTTGGCTTCATGTCGGAACCTTCGGTAATCGCGAAAAACCTGAGATCGAGAAATACGAAGTGACGCAAACCGCAACCGGTCTGCACATGGATTACGTCTATCCGATGATCACTCTGTTCGGTGAATCGATGCAGACTTTTTCCTATGATGTGACTCTGCCCTTCTCCTCCCGGATCCAGCTCCCGGATTTTAACCCTGGTCGGAAATATGCTCTTTGTTTCCGCATGTCTTATTTCAGCTCGACTGACACGGATCTTTTTCTTCATGGCACAACGTGGACCATTCGATGACATCGAAAGCCTGATTGCATTTGAAACGAAGGTTTTTGCGGAGGACCAACGCTTGGTAGAGTCACAGCACCCAGAAGAATTGCCGCTCGATTTGAGCGCCGAATTTCATATCCGGGCCGATCAGATGTCGGCCGCCTATCGTAAGGCACTGGTCAAATTGGGCCTAGGCGGAGAGTACTCGTCTTGAAAACAAGTGGTTTTCTGGAGCGAAATCTGCGCTAATCTCCGATCTCGTATCATGGTGACTCTGAAGGCTGTCGTCGAAGCTTTGCTGTTCAGCTCGCAAAAACCGCTTACCCCCAAAGAGATTCTGCAAGTAGTCCGACTAGGTACGGAGTACGCCGGAGAGGAGGAAGTCGCCGATCTGGTGAAAATCACCGAAGAATCGATTCAAGCAACACTGCAGAGTCTTACCAGCGAATACACCGAGCTTGGACGCTCGTTTCAGCTGGTTGAACAGGTGAGCGGTTGGCAACTTTCCACCCGACCAGATTACCAGATCTGGGTTCGTCAATTATTTCCGGAATTGCGACCAACTCGGCTCAGCCCCCCTGCGTTGGAAACCCTGGCGATCGTTGCATACCGACAGCCGATCACCAAAGGAGATATTGAGGCAATTCGTGGTGTGACGGTGGACGGCGTTATGCAAAAATTGCTCGACCTCGGATTGGTCAAGATCGCAGGACGGGCAGAAATTCCCGGCCGCCCGCTGCTCTATGAAACCACGTTACATTTCATGGAACATTTCGGGCTAAAGAATCTAAACGAACTCCCGAATGCATCGGAACTGCGGAGTCTGGCCCTACCCAGCGCGAAGATATCTGCGGAGGCGCAGTCCAACAATCCAGCAGACGCGCTCGCGACCGCTGAGTCGCCCGAATCCAATGCGACCGACATCCGCGAGCTAGAAGCTGAAACTGAAGCAAAGGTAGCGGTTGCGCCCGACCCTTCCGACCATGAACATGACTCAACCGAGAGAGGATAACTTGAGTGCTCAGCTTTCGCTCGAAGAGATTCGTAAGAAGATCGATGAGATTGATACCGAATTGATCCGCCTGCTCAACGATCGAGCCGATCTCGTTCACGAAGTCGGACTCATCAAAAAAGAAGCGGGACTTTCGATCTATGCACCGGAACGGGAAGAAGCGCTTCTGCAGCGCCTCGTGCAAAAGAGCAAAAGACGGCTGCCGGAAACCGCGATTCGCGCAATTTACCGGGAGATCATGTCGGCCTCGTTGGCTTTGGAAAAGGAGCTTTGTATCACCTTTCTCGGTCCAGAAGCAACTTGGACCCATCAGGCGGCACGCTCCAAGTTCGGGGCTTCGGTTCGATATTCGCCGCAGTCCAGCATTAGCGATGTATTCGATCGAGTAACTCGCAGGGCAGCAGACTACGGCGTTGTGCCGATTGAAAACTCAGTGGAAGGCGCGGTTAACCACACTCTCGATGTTTTTATGGATTCGGAATTGAAGATCTGTGCACAGATCCTTTTGCGAGTCCATAACGATCTGCTCTCGAAAGAGCCGGCGGAAAAGATCCGCAAGATTTATTCTCATCCCCAAGTATTCGGACAGTGCCGCGGTTGGCTTCAGGAACACGCTCGGGGGCTGGATCTCATCGAAGTCTCGAGCACAACCCGAGCGGCGCAGCTGGCCGCCAACGAGCCTGGCGCTGCGGCTCTGGCCAGCGCAATGGCCGCGGAGGTCTACGGTCTGCGCATCCTCGAGCGCTCAGTGCAGGATAGTCCGAACAACACTACTCGGTTTCTAGTGATATCGCATACCACCTGTCCCCCTACGAAGGATGACAAGACCTCGCTCATGTTTTGCGTCCAAGACCGAGTTGGTGCGTTGTATTCTGCACTCGAACCGTTTAGCCGGCTGAAACTCAGTATGAGCAAGATCGAGAGCCGGCCGTCCAAGAGAAAAAATTGGGAGTATTTTTTCTTCGTCGATATTGAAGGTCATTGCGAGGACCAACTGGTCAAGGACGCAATCGCAGATCTGGAGAAGCATTGCACGTTCGTGAAGGTATTGGGAAGTTATCCCAAGACGGAAGCGGTGGGAGAGTAGCAGCTTAGAGGTTGCGGGTTACAGGTTGCGAGTTGCGGGTTCGATGAGCCCCGGCACCCGCAACCTCTAACCTCTACTTTCCCACATAAATCGCCTCGTTGGGCCAGTCGGGACGCAAATATCCGTTCATCATGTTCACGAGCGGAACATAATTGCGCATTACCCGAA
>Ga0209526_10003158_pt1 | contig 11224 bp, 10 predicted proteins | sample JacPinW_OM2H0_M1_FD_188566 | JGI IMG/M metagenome (GOLD analysis project Ga0209526, IMG submission 188566) | Forest soil microbial communities from Algoma, Ontario, Canada - Jack Pine, Ontario site 1_JW_OM2H0_M1 (SPAdes) (version 2) | ecosystem: Environmental > Terrestrial > Soil > Boreal...
CCGCTCTGGTCGCTGCCGAGCGCGGTGTCGGGAACCAGCACCGCGTTGGGCTCCTTATCCTCGGGAACGCGGATGCGGACGAAATAGCCGGGCAGCAGCACCCGGTCAGGATTGGGGATGATGCCGCGCACCGCCAGCGTTCCCGTAGATTGATTGATAGTGGGTGCGACGTAGTCGAGCTTGCCCTCGTGCGGATATCCTTCCTCGGTCTGCAAGCCGACTTCGACCGGCGTTTGCTTGAGGTCGGCCGGCGTCAGGCCCCGGCGCCGGGCTTCCGCGCGGACCCGCAACACGTCCCGTTCGTTGACATTGAAGTTCACGTAGATCGGATCGAGCGCCACGATGGTGGCAAGCTGGGTCGGCGAGGCCGCACCGACCAGTTCGCCGACCGAGACCAGATGCGCACTGACGATCCCGTCAAACGGCGCCGTGACCTTGGTGTAGCCGTAATTGACTTCGGCGATCCTGGTATTGACCTGCGCCTGCTGCAGATTGGCTTGCGCGTTGTCGCGGTTGGAAGTGGAAGTGTCGAGGGTGGCCTGCGACACCGCCTGCCTTTGCACCAGATCGGCCTGACGTCTGTAGTCGGCCTCGGCCTGCTTGAGCGAGGCCTGCGCGCCGGCCTCGGCTGCCTGCGCCTGCTCCAGTTTCAACTTGTAGGTCTCGGGCTCGATCGTGAACAGCGGCGTGCCCTCCTTGACGAAGTCACCGTCCTTGTAGTCGATCGATTGCAGGAAGCCCTGAACCCGCGCCACCAGATCGACGCTCTTGATCGGCGCGGTATTGCCGGTCGCCTCGAGATAACGGGTGATCGGGCGCTGCACGGGAAGCGCGACATCGACCTTGGGCGGCGGCGGCGGCACGAACGTGTTTTGTTCGCAGCCTGAGAGCAGGGCCAGCACAAGCGTGGCGGTCGCAGCCCGGCCGAGCCGCAGATGATGACTGCCGTCAGCTCGCATGGGATCCGGCGCAGGCTTCATTGCAGTGCCCCTTTTTTGTTGCGCCTGAGAGCAGGCCTCCCATCATTTACGAATAGCAACAATCCGCGCGCGTTGGAACCGGAAAGCGCGGACCTATAGCCAAGGCAGCTTTCGGCCAATCCTGTTGACGCAATCCTGATCGCTGCGGGTGACAATATTATCGTCTCTGTCAACAATTTGAGTTTCGCAGTTTGCCCTGATCGACCACAATGGCCGGAAAGGCTCGACAAAAATGAGCCGACGGGGAAGGAGTGCGAATGTCTAGCGAATCTCTGCCGCGCCTCGCCAGCCATGTATATGGCATTGTTTTTGGCCTCTTCTTGGGGGCCACCGCGATAATGACCTCCGCAAACGCCGACGGGCTGAAGGATGAGATCGCCCCGACCGGCAAATTGCGGGTGGCGATTGCGATCAGCACCGCCGGCGGCGCATTCTGGTCTACCAGAAGCGAGGCGGGGAGTTATGCAGGGGTGCCGGTCGATCTCGGCAAGGAGATGGCGGCGCAGCTCGGCGTTCCCGTCGAATATGTCGCGTATGATAATTCCGGGCAGATCACCGACGCTGCGGCGAAAGGCGTCTGGGACGTTACGTTCCTGCCACAGGACGCTGTACGGATGACCAAGATGGGGTTCGGTCCAATCTATCAAGTCACGGATGCGACCTACATCGTCAAGGCGGGCTCGACAATCACGAATTTTGCGACGCTCGACCAGCCCGGCGTCAAAGTCGCGGCGGAATATAACACGACCACCATGCGTGGCGCGGTTGCGCACCTGAAAAATGCGAAAGTGGTGGAGTATCAGACCTTCGGTGAAATATTTGCGTTGCTCAAGAACGGCGAGGTCGATGCGTTCGCGCTGTCGCGCGAGCAGCTCAACGACATGGCAAAGAAGATTCCCGGCAGCAAGGTGCTGGATGAGACGTTCAAGAAGACGGTGACGGCGGTAGCGGTGCCGCTCAATCATCCGCAGTCGCTGGCGTTCGTCACCAAATTCATGACGGATGCCATTTCAAACGGCACCTTGCGCAAGGCCTACGACAATAACGGCCTGAAGGACGCGCCGATCAGGACGCAGTAGCCAACTCTAGTTCGTCCCACCGGGCATGATCGGCTCGAGGCCGCTCTTGACGATCTGGGCGCTGGCCGCGGGCGAGGTGAGGAATTTGATCAGCGCTTTACCGGCGTCGGGCTCTTTCGAACCCGTGGCGATCCCGGCGGAAAACACCGTGACCTTCTGCAGTTCGTTCGGCAGGGGCCCGACGATGTCGATGCCCTGCACCGGCTTTAGTTCGCTGAACTGCTGAAAGCCGATCTCGGCATCGCCATGCGCCACGATCTCACCCACCGGGGTCGCCGGAATCTTTCTCGCCTTGTCCTTCATCTCGTCGGCAATGCCGAGCTTGGCAAACATTTCGGTCGAGACGTAGACGCCGCTGGCGCTGTCGGAATAGGCGACCGATTTTGCCGCCAGCAGCGCGCGCTTGAGCGCATCCGGCGAAGAGATGTCCGGCTTCGGCGCGCCGGTCTTCACGGCAACGCCGATCAACGATCGCACGAGGTCGACGCGGCTGTCGGCGACCACCTTGCCATTCTTGACGAGATCGCCGAGCGCATAGCCGACCATGATCAGCACGTCCGCAGGCTCGCCGCGCTCGAGCCGAACCGGGATCGCATTGACCGTCGTTCCCATCGATGGCCCGTAAGCGGTCAAGACCTTGTTGCCCGTTGCGCGCTCGAATTCCGGCACCAGCGCGTTGAACGCCGCGGTCAATCCGCCCGAAATCATCACCCGAACCTCGGCGGCATTTGCCGCGCCTGCCAGAAGCAGCACGGCTGCGAAGGCGAGTACGAGGCTGCGGATATGTGCGGATCGAAATCTCATGGTCACTCCTCCCGGGACGGCTCTTTGAGCGGGGTCGTCCTCTGATGAGAGGACAGCGTATCGCGCAAACCGCGTTTAGCCTAGGGGAGGCAGAGCAGGGGCGCGCGGTCGTCTCACGAATTGACGTGCACGAAATCCCGCAAGAGCGGATAGATTTCGTTATTCCAGCGCTTGCCGCTGAACACGCCGTAATGGCCGACGCCGGCCTGCATGTGATGCACCTTGCGATAGGCGCGCACGCCGGTGCAGAGGTCCTGCGCCGCCAGCGTCTGGCCGATCGAGCAGATATCGTCCTTCTCGCCCTCGACCGTCATCAGGCCCATCCGCTTGATCGAGGCGGGGTTCACCGGCCGGCCGCGATAGGTCAGTTTGCCCTGCGGCAACAGATGCTCCTGAAACACGTCGCGGATGGTCTCGATATAAAATTCCGCCGGCAGGTCCATCACCGCAAAATATTCGTCATAGAACGTCTTGATGGTCTCGGCCTTTTCCTTCTCGCCCTTCACGATGTGATTGGCGAGATCCATGTGCTGCTTGATGTGCCGCTCCAGATTCATCGAGACGAAGGCGGTGAGCTGCACGAAGCCGGGATAGACCAGGCGGAACGCGCCCTTGCACTGGAACGGCACGTAGTTGATCAGATTGTCCTCGAACCAGTTCAGCGGCTTGCTCTTGGCGAAATCGTTGACCTTGGTCGGCTGGATGCGGGTGTCGATCGGCCCCGCCATCAACGTCAGGCTTGCCGGGCGCGAGGGATGGTCGTCCTCCGACATGATCGCGGCCGCCGAAAGCGCCGACACAGATGGCTGGCAGATCGCGACCATATGCGGGCGCGGGCCCAATTGGCCGAGAAAGGTGATGAGGTGCTCGGTGTAGTCGTCGAGCCCGAACCGTCCCTGGTCGAGCGGAATGTCGCGCGGGTTGTGCCAGTCGGTGATGTAGACGTCGTGATCCTGCAGCAGCGTCTTGACGGTGCCGCGCAATAGCGTCGCGAAATGTCCGGACATCGGCGCCACCAGCAACAGCCGCGGCTGCTCCGGTGCGTCCTCTTTCTTGAAGCGCAGCAGCGAGCCGAACGGCGTCGCATAGACGACCTCCTCGGTCACCGCCAATTCCCGGTTGCCGACCTGCACCCGGTCGATGCCGTAGGCCGGGCGGGCGTAGGTGAGGGAGGAGCGCGAGATCAGCTCAAGCGCCGCGGCGAGCCGTCCGAACAGCTTGTCGGAGACGCCCTGCGGCACCAGGTTGAGGTATTTGAGGGCCGATGCGGCGCCTTTCCGCCACGGTTCCGTCAGGTCCATATGGTTCTGATAGGCCTGATATAACATCGACTTCATCCGGTACGCCCCTGCCCCTATTGCCATGCAATATCGGGGCCGGACCGCCTGCTAAACTGGCACGTCGCTTGCTGCAAAGGATACCGGAAGCACAGGCAATGGGCATGGGCCGCGAGGCGGGGTAGGGTAGGCGGGCAACCGCCGTTCTTGGGCCAGCGCAGGCGTTCAGGTGTGAGGGAAGGCCAAAATGGCGAAGGCGACACTGACCATCAGCAGCAAGAACTACTCATCGTGGTCGCTGCGCGGCTGGCTCTTGACCAGGTTTTCCGGGCTGGAATTCGAGGAGATCACCACAGCACCCGATGATGCTTCGGCGCGCGCCGAAATCCTCTTGCTGTCGTCATCGATCCTGGTGCCGTGCCTGCGGCACGACGGCGCCACGATTTGGGATACGCTGGCGATCGCCGAGTATCTCAACGAGACGATGCCGGACGCCGGCCTGCTACCGGCAGACCGCGTGCAGCGGGCGCATTGCCGTTCGATCTGCGGTGAAATCCATTCCGGCTTTACGACGCTGCGGGCTTCGCTGCCGGTCAACCTCAAGGGGCATTTTCCCAACTTCAAGATCTGGTCGCGCGCCCAGGCCGACATCGACCGGGTCTGCACGATCTGGCGCGAGTGCCTCGCCGATTCGGGCGGGCCGTTCCTGTTCGGCGAACGCACCATGGCGGACGCCATGTATGCGCCGGTCGTCACCCGCTTCATGACCTATGACGTGAAGCTCGAGCCGAAGCTTGCGGGCTATGCCAAGACGATCATGGGCCTGCCCGAAATGCAGGAATGGATCGAGGCGGCGAAGGCCGAGCCCGCCGAAATCGAAGAACTCGAGGTTGAATATTAGGCAGCGGCATATCCCGTTGCCTGTTTGAACGGCTCAAGCGCGGGGCAGGCTTTGCTTAAGCCGGTGCCATCGCTGAGCTAAATGCGCCCCGCTTGCACGGCTGGCCGCGCCTTGTCGGAAATCGCCGACATCGAATTTTAGGCCTTGCTTCAAGCGCTTCGCCGTTCCGCCGGCCCAATCGCCGCAGTGCAGCGCGCTTGGCGTGATTTTCGCATAGCACCATCAAGCTGTGAACGCGACGACGCGGCGCTGCCGAAAATTTGGACGCTGACGATTGGTCGCGCTTGGATCAGAACAATGGTGGAGGCCGTCATGAATCAACACGCAGTGGTCAGCAAATTCTCCCACGTCAAACCCGGCGATACCCAATTCACGGGAGGGGGGTTGCGCGACTTCTTCCTGTATCGCGATCTCGGCATCGCGGAGGCAACCGGCGGCCAGGTGATCTGTCATCTGGTCAAGGCCAACGCCGACATGCCGCCGGAAGACGGCACCGGCTGGCACAAGCACGAATGCGATTTCCAGATCGTGATCATGATGAAGGGCTGGGCGCGCTTCATGTATGAGGACAAGCCGACGCTGGTTCAGGCCGGCGACGTCGTGCATCAGCGGCCCGGCATCGTGCACTACCTGTTCGATTACTCGCCCGACATGGAATATCTCGAAATCGTCAGCCCGGCCGACTTCAAGACCGTCGACATGCCGCCTGCGACCGACAAGGTGCCGCCGGTCACGCCCTGGAAGTGATCTTAAGGGTGTCGTCGCCCGAAGAATTAACCTTTGTCGTCGGCCGCTGGCTGCGGCCGATCGTTGTGCTGCTGGATGTGGTGCGCCGTATCAGAGCGACGCCGATATCTAGCCGTGAACAGGTGAGTACGGCGCCGAACCACTGATTCGGGCGCGGTTCGTTCCCACCGCGTTCCGAAGCTTAAAGTCCGCGCGGACCGCCGTCGCGTTTTGGCACAGCCGCTTCCCTCTCAGGCAGCAAACGCCAGCCGATCACCGTCGCCTCGACGGTGTGACCGGATTCTCCGTTACGCCATCGGCCGTCGACATAGCGGCAGGTGAACGGCAGTTGATAAGTTCCGCTGTGATCTTCGCACAGCACCTGGACCGGCAATCCCGGCGGAGGTTCGCCTGCGCCATCGAATTCGGCTAGACGTCGTTCACGCGTCGCCATTCCAAAATTCTCCCCTAAAAACACACGCCAGCGTTGAGCACCCCTGCACCCGCTGCGCATCAACCCGAAATCTCAACGCGCGATTGAGGTTTCAATGTGGTATCCTCGGAATCCTCTGCCAGTGCTGTGCAATTTGCCGTGATCGGCGGTAATCGAAAGTATTATTGAATGAAGATTTCCATCGCCGGTCGAATCGCGCTCGCCGCTTCCATCATTCTCGCAGCCTGTTTGCCGACGGTTTCCGTACAGGCGCAAGACGTGCCCGGCATCGAGATCTGCACGGTCGAAAAGACCATGGAACGCCGCACCAGCTGCCTGCAGAGCAATGTCGACTTCCTGCAGAAGACGATTCTGAAGCTGACCGCGGACCATCAGCAGAAACTCGATGCCGCCAACCGGCAGATCGAGACGTTGAAGGCAAGCCTCGCCTCCTTGCAGAAGGTGGTCGACGATCTGCAGGCCGCGCAGAAGAAGACGGCCGAGGATTTGAAGAAGAAAGCCGATGCGCTGCCGGCAAAGGAGACGCCGGCACCTGCGAAGGATGGCGCGAAGTAACGATGCGCCCGGCGCGGATCGGCCGTCACGACGCGCGAAAGCGCTCCATGACCTCTTTATCCGGCTCGTAGCCAAGCCCGGGCCCTTGCGGCACCTCGATGCTGCCGTTCGCATCTATCTCGATGCGGCCGCGCCAAAGGCACGCGGCGCGCTTCATGTAGAAGACCTCGATGTAACCTTCGTTCCGAACCGACATCAGCTGCAGCGTCGCCAGAAAGCCGGGGCCGAAATAGGGGGAATGCGGTATGAGGCTGACGCCCATCTCGTCGGCAAGCCGGGCGACTTTCAGAAATTCGGTGATGCCGCCGACCTTGATCACCGAAGGCTGCGCGTGGCTGACGGCGCCGGCGATCATCATCTGGCGAAATTGATGCACCGTGCAGGCGTTCTCTCCGGCGGCGATATCGAGCCCGCCTTCTTTGCGCACTTGCGCAAGCGTCACAAAATCTTCCGGCGGCCAGACCGGCTCCTCGAGGAACATCGGGTGAGCCGGGCGGCAGGCATGGGCGAACGCGGTCGCGCTTTCGCCATCCATCGGGCAGTTCATGTCGACCATCAGTGGAACGCCGTCGCCGATCGCCTCACGCGCCGCAAACACCGCCGCCGTGGTGATCTCGTGCAGCTTGATCGCGGAATAGCCGAGCCGCAGCGCGGCCTGACACTCGCTTCCGATCGATTCCGGCTTTCCGATCCGCAGCAGGCTCGCGTAGGCCGGAATCCGCACGCGCCTGGCGCCGCCGATCAATTGATGGAGCGGCAAGCCCGCAACCTTCGCGGCGATGTCCCACAGGGCAATGTCGAGCCCGGAAATGGCAAACATCGTGATGCCGTAGCGGCCGAACAGATGCAGGTTGCGCTGCATCTGATCCATGAACGCGGGGATTCCACCCGCATCGGGGACTTCGAGACCGCGGACCTGCGGCGCGATCATCTCGTCGATGGCAGCACAGGTGGTGCGTGGACAGACATAGCTGAAGGCGTCGCCCCAGCCGGTGAGCCCGCCATCGGTTGAGACCTCGACAACAACCATGTCGAGCGCGGCATTTCCCGAAGTGCCGTGCCTGAAACTTGCCGGCCCTGCGTCATAGGGAATGCGCAGATGGTGCGCGCGGACGTCGGTGATTTGCATGTTGTGTCTCTTTGTTCAGGGCACCGGCATTGCGCGGCGGGAAGTGTGTAGCCCGGATGGAGCGAAGCGCAATCCGGGGGTTGGCGCCACGCCCGTCGTTCTCCCGGATTTCGTTTCACTCCATCCGGGCTACGCTATCTCGGAAGCTTAAGAATTCTTCTCACCCGACATGATGGGGCCGAACAGCTCCCAGCTATCGCCCTTGAAGCGCATCATCTGAAGCTGCTCGAGCGGTGCGAAATCGGTCGGGCTGGTCCTGATCTTGGTTCCAGGCACGTAGATTCCGATCTCGAAATTCAGATTGGCCGCCTGCTTCATGATGTTCTCGCGGGTGAGGTCGTCACCGCATTGCCGCAACACCTGCTCGAGCCCCTTGGCGATGCCGTAGGCAAACACGGTTGCGGCGTCTTCCTGATCGCCCTCGGGATACCACTTGGTCATGAAGGCGCGCCATTCGTTCATGGCGGGATCATCCTTCCATTTCGGGTCCTTGGGATCCTTCAGATACGCTGCACTGAGGATGCCCTGGCCGCTCTCGTAGCCGGCCGGCTTCATGACGCTGCCGACCGACACCGAGACGTTGGTGAGGAAATGCACCGGGGTCCATTTCAGCTCGCCGAGTTTCCGGATCGCCTGGGCGGCAAATTTCGGCGTTGCGACATTGACGAAGATGTCCGGGTTGGCGCTCCTGATCTGGACGACCTGCGAATCCACTGTCGGCGACGTCGTCTCGTAGGACGCCTCCACCGCGATCAGCTTGCTGGCCTGGTCGCCGAGGCCGTCGTGCAGTCCGATCACATAGTCTTTTCCGAAATCGTCGTTCTGATAGAGGACGCCGATGGTCTTGCCGGGATAATTCTTCAGGATGTAGGCGGCATAGATGCGGGCCTCGACCTGGTAGCTCGGCTGCCATCCCATGGTCCATGGAAAATTCTTCGGGTCGTTCCATTTGGCGGCGCCGGTGGAAACGAACAGCTGCGGCACCTTTCGCGCGTTCATGTATTTCTGGATCGCGGTGTTGTTGGCGGTGCCGAGCGAGTTGAAGATCAGCAGCACCTCGTCGCTTTCAACGAGTTTGCGCGCCTGTTCCACGGTCTTCGCGGGATTGTAGCCGTCATCGTAGGAGATGAAGCTGATCTTGCGGCCATTGATGCCGCCCTCGGCATTGATCTTGTTGAAATAGGCGGCCTCGGTCTTTCCGATCGTCGCATAAGCGGAGGCCGGTCCCGAATAGGGCATGATGTTGCCGATCTTGATCTCGCTGTCGGTTGCGCCCGGATCGTATTTTTTCTCGGCGTGCGCGGTGCCGGCAATGGCGGTGGCGAGCAGTCCCGCGAGCACGGTCGTTATGGCGTGGCTCAAGGCACGGTGGTGCATCATCGTCCTCCCTGACGTACTGGCCGAAGCTCAGGCCACCTCTTTCGCGGGGCAGCTCGTTGAGCCGTCGGACTGAATGCACGCTCAGTATGCACGATCGCGGTGAGGTTGCCAGCGACGGCCTCGCTGCTATTTTCCGTCGAACGGAAGGGACCTTGTCCGGTTCCGCTTTGAGGGAACGGGAGCAAGGACTGTCAAATGCGGCAAGCGCCAAGCGCGCATGATGTTCAAGCTTCGAATGAAAGCCTCAAGCCCGATGAATCCTGCCCAGAAGGCGCTCTGGTTTATCGAAAGTCACCTTGCCGATGCGCTGACGCTCGACGAGATCGCCGGCATTGCCGGGGTCTCGCGCTTCCATCTGGTGCGGGCCTTTGGTGCTGCGACCGGATTTTCGGTGATGCGTTACGTGCGTGCCCGCCGCCTGACCGAGGCGGCACGCGCGCTCGCGCGCGGCGCGCCGAACATTCTTAACGTGGCGCTGGATGCGGATTACGGCTCTCACGAAGCATTCACCCGCGCGTTCCGCGACCATTTCGGGGTCACGCCCGAAGCGGTTCGCAGCTCGACGTGCCTCGATCATCTCAAGCTTCAGGAGTCGATCCAAATGGACTCAACCCTCACAGACAATCTTCAAGTCCCGCGTTTTGCGACCGCCAAGGCGTTCCTGGTCGCCGGCGTCGGCGACCGTTTCAGCCAGGAGAACGGCGCCGGGATTCCCGGCCTGTGGCAGCGCTTTCAGCAGAGGGCTGCGCACATCCCCGGCCGGATCGGGCAGGTAGCCTACGGCGTTTGCTGCAATGGCGACGATGCCGGCAATTTCGATTATATCGCCGGCGTTGAGGTGTCGGACTATTCCGACCTGCCGCGCGAATTTTCCAAGGTTCGCATTCCCGAGCAGCGCTACGCGGTGTTCACCCATCCCGAGCACGTCTCGAGCATTCGCCGCACCGTCAACACGATCTGGAATCACTGGCTGCCGGCCTCGGGCTTGAAGATCGCCGATGCGCCGAATTTCGAGCGTTACGACGAAAACTTCGATCCGGCGACCGGCAATGGCGGGCTCGAGATCTGGGTGCCGGTCAAAGAGTAAGCTGTGTTGCAACGCAGCCTTGCGTGACGTCGCCCGCGCGCTTGCTTGGCAAGCGTGAGCCACTTTGCCATAACAGGCGCAACGAAATGTTGCGCGTGCGGGATGACGCCTGAAATCCGCCTGCAACGTAAGAAAAGCGGGAGGATTGCTTGCCCAATATTCGCGTGCTCGCCACCGATCTTCAGTTTCCGGAAGGGCCGGTGGTGATGCCGGACGGCTCGGTGCTGCTGGTCGAAATCCGCGGGCAACGGCTGACCCGGGTGTGGCCCGATGGGCGCAAGGAAGTGGTGGCGCAGATCCCCGGCGGCCCCAATGGCGCGGCGATGGGGCCCGACGGCAAATGCTACATTTGCAACAATGGCGGGTTTTCCTGGATACCCTCGCGCGGCACCATGATGCCGGGTGCGCCCGAACCGCATCAATATATCGGCGGCTCGATCCAGCGCGTGGACTTGCAAAGCGGCAAGGTCGAGACCGTGGCCGACAGATGCGGCGAGCATCCGCTGAAAGGCCCGAACGATCTGGTGTTCGACAGGCACGGCGGCCTGTGGTTCTCCGATCTCGGCAAACGGCGCGCCCGCGACATGGATGTCGGCGCGTTCTACTACATCAAGCCGGGCGGCAAGGAGATCGTCGAGGGCGGCTTTGCCATGATGCCCGCCAACGGCATCGGCCTGTCGCCTGATGAAAACACTGTCTACATCGCGGAGACGCCGACGGCGCGGCTGTGGGCGTTCGACCTGTCAGCGCCCGGCACGGTCAAACCGCGCGACGTGATCTATCGCGGCGAGCGGGGCAAGCCGATCGCGGGGCTTGGCGGCTATCAGATGTTCGATTCGCTCGCGGTCGAGG
>Ga0209526_10003159_pt1 | contig 11222 bp, 14 predicted proteins | sample JacPinW_OM2H0_M1_FD_188566 | JGI IMG/M metagenome (GOLD analysis project Ga0209526, IMG submission 188566) | Forest soil microbial communities from Algoma, Ontario, Canada - Jack Pine, Ontario site 1_JW_OM2H0_M1 (SPAdes) (version 2) | ecosystem: Environmental > Terrestrial > Soil > Boreal...
CGCTGCGGCGGCTTGGTTGAAATGGCCCTAAAGTTGAAGCGAAATTGAGAAGCCGCGAATAAACCTCGCGCCACCCGCGCGGCAGGTGCACATCGCGAGTTGCCCGCGCCAGCATGGCGCCGGAGATGCCGAGATCATCGCACTGCCCGGGCAGGCATTTGTAGCCGATTGCGCTGTCGCGGAGTCGGGCCTCTGTGGTCGGTGAGCCGGGGAAGCTTCGTCACCTGGTGACCGACCTCTTTGCGCGCCAACCGCAGCTCGTAGAGGGTTTGAAGGTTGAGCCAAAATTCCGGGCTGGTGCCAAACCAGTGGCCGAGTCGCAGCGCCGTATCGGCCGTGACGCTGCGCTGCCCGTTGATGATTCCTGTTACACGGTTCACCGGCACGTCGATCTGCCGGGCCAGCTCGGCAGCCGAGATGCCGAGTTCCTTGAGCTCTTGCGCAAGATGCTCACCAGGGTGAATGGGGGTTCGCGCCATGAGTGTCTCCTAGTGATAGTCTGTTATCTCGACATCAACCGGCCCTGGGGAGCCGCGCGGCCACGCGAAGCAAATCCGCCATTGGTCATTGATGCGGATGCTGTATTGGCCCCGCCGGTTGCCCTTGAGGACCTCCAGCCGGTTGCCGGGCAATGCGGCTAGGTCTTTGAGGCTGGTTGCCGCCTCAAGGCGGTCAAGCCGAACTTCTGCCTGCCGTGCGAAAGCTGAGAACTGCTTGATGAACTCGCCTCTGGCAAAGCGTTCCGTCTTGCTGTCCCGATAGCTCACGATCATCGTTGATCGAGTTAGCGCAAATTACGCTTTATGTAAAGCATAAATTACGGGCCAGCTTGACTGCGGCAGGGGCCGATCCATAGCTGCGAAGCGGGGTAGCATCGAATTGCCGCTCCCCTATAGCCCCCGAAACGGCCGGTCGGCCCTTCCCGCTATGTTCGTCAGTGACCACCGGCAAAACCGCGCACGGAATTTACTGCCGTGGCTGACGAAGACAGCTTGTTTGTAGAGTGGAGCCTTTTAGAGCGATTGTATGCGAAGATTGCGAAGACCTATCAGCCGCGCCGCATGTTTTGCCGGGGAATTCTCGTTCGGGCAGACAAGATCGATGCAAATGGAACCATCTTGCCAATGGACGACAGCATGGGTTGGCGGGATCTGTTCACCGGAGGCTTGGAGATCATTCCCATTATTGGGGATCATGATTCAATAGTCCGCGAGCACAATCCAACGTTGGCGCAAAAGCTGAATGATGCGCTGAAGCGACGCTGGCCAAACCGGAAGGACAAGGTCAGCATTGAGGCCCATGAATCGGAGCGAATCGACGAAAGATCGGATTCGCCGCCAAATGGCTCGCGTCCGGGGCTTGCATCGGCGACGGTGTGCGATAGCGGGAAAGATCGTCTTTGAACTCGACGTCAAGCAGCCAGTGCTCGACGCCCCAATGGCCGCGTGTGGCCCTGGCGATACGCTCGATATCGACGGAGATATAAAAGCGCGTGTCGGTGCTGCTGCGGTCGGAGTATTCGGTGCGCGAATCGACCTTGACCACGGTCTTGATGTTGGTGAAGCGAGGTTCGCCTGGATATTTGCGATCGGATGCGATCCAATCGACCTCGTCGGAGGCGATATAGAGCCGCGTCTCGATACGGCCATGCCCCTTCTCGACGGTCGTTTTACTGACGAGTTTGGCGGTGGGGGCGGTGCGGAAATAATCCTCGACATCGGTTTCCAGCGTTGGCTGGTTGGCTTTAAGGGCGAGTAGATAATCGACCTTGTGGACGACAATCTTGTCAGCAATGCCGATTTGGCAACCCATAGCATCGATGGTGATCAGCGCACCTTCGAGCTGGCCGATTTCGGCGAGTTCATCGAGAAGATCGGGAATGGCGGTGATTTCGTTGGTTTTCTCGGGAACACAGGTCTGTGCCAGCGTCAGACGGGCGGTGGTGGCGTGCCTGCGTTTGTACTCATGACCACGTGCGAAGGTCGCTCCCTCTTGATGGTGCAGAAACATCACAGCTCAACTTTTTCAGCCCGGTAGATGCCGCACACCTAAGCCGTGCCGCATTTGGCATTGAAGACGTCCTGGGTTTATTACTGGAAGGGTCTGTCCATGTGGCTCGTTCTTTTTGTGTCCACTGTCGCGCTACTTAGCTTGGCATTGGTTCCAGGTTTAAGGCTTTGAGTCGGCCGTACCCCCATTGGTTGCAAGCGCCCCGTTGACAGGGCAGGCCTCAAAAACATGCGACGTTGTGAATAGGTCACACTCACAGAATGTATGGGGTAGGCACGAAGTCGGGCCGGATACTAAATGCTAGTCTGTTCCAAGTTTGTGCTCGAGCCTTGATAGGCGGTCTGAATTTGGCGTGAATGGAAGCCGGGGGCGCGCGTGTTCCATGAGACCAGCATCGATGAACCTGGAGTCAGTCTCCGCACAGTCCGGGGGACTCAACCCTCTTGCTTGGAATATTCGATTGGTGATTCGAGTGAGCTAACATCAGATGTACTGCACACGAGCAAGCTCGATGACGCTGTGGCCAATTCGCTCGAAATCGACTTTGCTTTGGTTCTCGCGCGTACTATCGATTCGATCAAGGACGATCCATCGTTATTGCGAAACATGGTCTACGAGCTCGCGAGGAGCAAGTTGCTCACGCTAGGGTGGGAGCAAAAGCCTCGAATCAGGACGTTGGAATTGCGGCGCCTGTTGTTGTCGTTCGAAACCGCGGTCCAACACGTTGAGAGACGTGCCTCGCGCGAAGACGAACTGCGCACACCGGGCTCCGTTCCCGGTTTGGTCAGTTCGGCGCATTTTGCGAAGGAAATCGATCGAGGCGATTCAATTCTCATCGTGGACCAAACGGTGAGGCCGACCGAGGCTCTCAAGGCCAAGAAGTCATACTCGGAGGGCGTTTCGCGTGCGCGAAAGCGAGACTGGCGTTGGGCCGCAGCGGTGTTTAGAGCGACTTGCGTCGTCATTGCTGTTGGAATGGCATGCGCGATCGGGGGCAAATATCTCGTTCCATCGCGTCATGCCGCCTCGGTCGTGCACGCGAGCGCAAGCGTACTGCCAAAATCCGGCTCGCAAAAAGAGCCTGTTTCTGCGGCGCAATTACCTAACCAAGGCCGACGAGCGGGGTTACCGCTACCGAACGTGTACGGCGTTTACGCCGTCAGCAACGGCGTGCTTCATGATCTCGAAGCATTGCCCGGCCGAGTGCCTGATCCGAGGGTCTTCATGTCGACCCCGGTCAAGACACCCAGCAAGACCATCCTTCCAGATGGGCGGCTCGCTTTCATTGTATTTCGGCGCGATTTGAGCTCAGCTCCTGACCGTGTCTCGGTCCGGGCGATCGCTAAGGTCGTTCGTGGCATGTCGTTTGATTCGGATGCCAGGGCCAATGTCTCAAACCTAGACGATCAATGGGCCATTCGCAGCGCTTCCTTTGAACTCAGAGTGACTCCGGTCGACGACAAGCCCGAGATGCTGTTGCTCCGGCCCGAGAATCCGGAGTTTGTGTTCCCGGCAGGCCGTTATGGAGTTGTGCTAAAGGGTCAGGCGTTCGATTTCAGCGTTGCGGGTCCGATCACGGAACCTGTGCAGTGTCTCGAACGCGTTGCCGCAGCGAACGGAAATTTCTATTCTGAATGTCGATCTCGCTGAACTCAGCGCGATTTCATGGTTGGTTGCGTTCCTAAGCGCATAGGTCGTCTGCTTTCAATCCGGGTTCAAGCTCGCGCGGAAAAGCGCTTGCTCGCACAGACGAACTAGTTCAGAGCACGTCCAGAGATTGGCAAAGGCCCTCGGTGCCTTCTATAAGCGCGTTCCGAATTGACCTGTGGTCGCGGTGCTCGCCTGGACGATCTTGGCTCCGGGAAAGCGCTCGATGATTCTTCCGACGGATTTCCTGCGCTACTCGGCCATAGCCGAGGAAGATGAGAAGTACAGATTTAAGAGTGAAGCGCAGTTTCCGGAGCGCAAAAGCTTGCCGTTCCTGATGGAGCGGAAGGCAGTCATGACCCGGGCGCGTTGGGAGAGCGAGTACCAGCAGAACCCAATGGTGGCAAAATGAATTGTCGGCCATTTCTCTTGACTTGCTTCTGTCCATCTCGTTTGCCCCACCATCCAGCCTCATCACCCGAGCGATTAAGCTCGGGGTAATGAAGCCGGCAGACCGGCATGTGAACCCGTGGCGATATTTAAGCAGGCAGGATTTGATCGATCAATTCATCGTTCGATGGCTCGAAAGGATTTACGAACATGACCCCTTCCAATTCGAATCCGTCCTGAAAGTCTTCGCTGAGCAAATGACGCACGCCGGCCCGTTGAGCCGATGCCCATAGCATCGCATCCCAAAATGCCAAGCGGTGTTTTTTCACCGCGACAAGCGCTGCTGAAAGATCGCTGTCCTCAGTGCCTTGTATGGGAAATACAGCGCGCCAGGCGTCAATCGTCGCTCGCACATCGTCGACAGGAATTCTTGCCTTCCGAATCGCTACGCTGCTGAATTCGGCAAGGGTTTGTAGCAACAAAATATTTTCTCCTGCCTTCATTCCTCGCACGACAAGGTCGCGCGCGCGCATCGTTTTGGACATGGGAGTCGATACGGTAGCGTAGACCAAAACGTTGGTATCAAAGCTGACCATCATCGCTCATGCATTTCATCTCGGGTGAAAGCGCGTAAAGCCGTACCCCACGGGAGCCCGTGTGCCATCACTTCAACGGCTCGATCAATGGCCGCTTGCTTTTCCGGCGTCAGTGGTGGCGGGCGATAGCGGCACAAAACCGCCACGGGTTTCCCGCGTTTTGTGATCAGCACCTCCTCACCGCGCTCAACGCGCGAGAGCAGCTCAGAGAACTCGTGGTTGGCCTGGCGAGCACTGACGGTTTTCATCACGTATCTCACATGTAGGACATGTAGTACATTAGGGCCAAAATGTCAAAAGACGGCGGGGTGCGGTAAAGGTGTGTCCCTAACAACTGCCTTGGTCTCAAGCTTGAGCGAGGGGCTGTATTTCAGCACTTTTATTTCAAATACCCGATCCGCTGATTTTACAGAGCCTCGCCTGAAACCGCTCCTCGACAATTTTGCAAGCGCGACGAGAGCTGGCACTTTAAAAGGCGAGCTGGCCTTGGTCAGAGCTGACCGCCGACGTCATGGCGCCGGATTTCGAGGTGTTCGCGCCAGTGCTGGCGTCCCGCCCACATTCCCGCAGAGCTCGAGGCGGGGATCACCAAGGAGCCGCCATGCCTCTCTGCGTCATACAGCGGATCACCCTTTAGGGATTAGCTGGATTGGCACGGAATGCAGGGGTAGCCTGAGCGCAAGGGCGCTCGCTCGCCTTCCGCAGTCTCGGATGGTAGATGGTAGATGGTAGATGGTAGATGGTAGAGACTGGGGCGAACGTCAGACATGTGTGCTATGGCTTCGGCATGACGCTCAGTCAGGGTTACATGCGATTCCCGTTTGCCCTTGGCCTAGTTGTGGCGCTCTTAGGGCCGCCCGTTTCCGAAGCCGCGGATCGCAAACAAGCCAGTGATCCTTGGATTGCCTCGGTGAGACTTATTCGAGACGGGGCGCTAGACGGTTCCGGGATATATCTGAAGTCGGGGCTGGTTATCACGGCTGCTCATCTCACTGCCGCAGAAGCCAAGATGGGCGTGCAGATCGCAGGCGTGGCGTTGCCCGCGACAGTTTTGAAACAAGGGTCATTCGAAGATGTGGATTTGACTCTTTTGTCGATCGACGAGGAAAAATTGCCTCTCAAGCTCCCGCAAATGCAGCTATGTGCAGCGTCACCTAAGCCAGGCGATGCGGTAATCGTTGTGGACTACGCGAATGCCGCGCGGTCCCACATCGTCTCGCCGCAGATCCTGCCGGATAAGTTTCAAGATAAGTTTGCTACTCTGATCGGTGATGTTGCCACGACCGGAAATTCAGGCTCCGGTGTTTTCGATCCCAAGCACAAATGCCTGCTTGGCATAATGAGTCGAAAATTCATCTCTCACATTGCGGAAGGCGACAAAGAAATTGCTAAATATCTCGTTTCGGCGGTAGCAATTCGCGACTTTATACCTGCCGAATTTACATCCCTGAAGTGGTGAGGCCGGTGCCCTGGGTGTTGTTCCCCCTAGCCGTGCTGTGATGTCGACTCCTTGGTCGCGGCGCAATTGTCATCCCAAAACCGTGAAGCTAAAGACGCCCTAGAAGAGGTGGTCCCGGCTGTGTGACAGATTTTTCGCGTCTGGCCGCGCCGACATAATCGTCACCGTCAACCGCGCTGTTTGCGGACAAGCTCGGTTGCCAGTTCCTCTCGGCAGACTTTTTGAGAAGTCAAATCAGCCTGCGCCAGCTTCCATATGACGGGCGCCACGATGCTTTCGTAGTTGTGGCGCAGCACCTTGCCGATACCCGCCACTTTCTGCCAAGGAATTTCCGGATGATGAGCTTTCAGTTCATCCGTGAGGTGGCGGCTCGCCTCGGAAATAATCTCGACGCCGCGCTCGACGAGCCACTGCCGTTGCCAATCAGTCTCAAAAACATCGAGAGGCATATCGCCCAACACGGCATTCCAAATCCCAAAAATTGCTACTCGTTGTCGGGTGCGCTATACCCGCCGGAGGAAAATTCTGCAGACCCGAAGGCTCGACGGGTGGGAAATCGTGGTGCGATTTGTTCTTCCGGCAAGGCGTAGGTAGTGCGCGATGCGCACGACGGCGACACCGGCATACCGTTCCATCTTTCGCAGTACGCACACCCTTTGTAGTTTAAAGCCGGGGGAACAGCATACATGACCAAACGCGTGGCATTGATTACCGGCGCCACCGGTCAAGATGGCGCCTACCTTGCGGAATTCTTGCTCAAGAAGGGATATGTCGTCCACGGCATCAAACGCCGCTCGTCGTCCTTCAACACTGGCCGGGTGGATCATCTCTATCAAGACCCACATGATGCGGGGCTACGCTTCGTGCTGCATTACGGTGACATGACGGATGCAACAAATCTCATCCGCATCGTCCAGGATACGCAACCTGACGAGATTTATAACCTCGCGGCGCAAAGCCATGTGCATGTCTCGTTTGAAACGCCGGAATACACCGCAAATGCGGACGGCCTCGGTGCCTTGCGCCTGCTCGAAGCCATTCGCATATTGGGGATGGGAAAACGCGTCAGATTTTATCAGGCCTCGACATCCGAATTGTACGGGACCGTGCAGGAAATCCCGCAGCGCGAGACCACGCCGTTCTATCCGCGCTCACCCTACGCAGCCGCCAAGCTCTACGCTTATTGGATCACAGTGAACTACCGCGAGGCTTATGGTCTGCATGCATCAAACGGAATTCTGTTCAACCATGAGGGACCGACCCGGGGCGAGACTTTTGTCACCCGAAAAATCAGCCGCGCCGTGGCGGCGATCAAGCTCGGTCGCCAGCAGACGCTCTTTCTCGGGAATCTCGATGCCAGGCGCGACTGGGGGCATGCGCGCGACTATGTCGAGGGGATGTGGCGGATCCTCCAGCACCCGGAACCCGATGATTACGTCCTTGCGACAGGCGAAGCCCATTCCGTGCGTGAGTTCGTCGAAAAGGCATTCACGCAGATCGGGATAAGGATCAATTGGGAGGGAGTGGGCGTTGACGAGAAGGGGGTTGACGCCGGCTCGGGCCGCATTCTGGTTCGGGTCGATCCGCGCTATTTTCGCCCCACCGAGGTCGACCTTCTGATCGGGGATGCATCGAAGGCGCGATCAAAACTTGGATGGCAGCACAAGGTTTCCTTCGAACAGCTGGTGGCCGAAATGGTCGCGAGCGATCTCAAAAGCCTTGCAGAGGAAAGATCAGGTGCTCTCGCCGCCGCAGACTAACGCGGAGTTCTCGGCCGCCCGTTTCGACCTTGCGGGCAAGCGCATCTTTGTGGCCGGCCATAACGGGATGGCAGGTTCCGCAATTGTGCGTCGTCTGCGACAAGATGCCTATAACGTGGTCGTTGCACAACGCAGCGAGCTTGATCTTACGCGGCAAGACCAGACCGAGCGTTATTTATCGAGCATCCGCCCCGACGTCGTGATCATGGCGGCCGGTCGCGTCGGCGGCATTTTCGCCAATGACAAATACCCTGCGAACTTTCTCGCGGAAAATCTTGCCATGGCGCTCAATTGCATCCAGCTGAGCCACCTGGTCGGCGTGCAAAAACTGTTGTTCCTTGGATCAAGTTGTATCTACCCGAAGTTCGCCAAGCAGCCGATGAGCGAGGATCTGTTGCTGACCGGTGAGCTCGAGCCGACCAACGAGTGGTATGCCGTTGCAAAGATCGCCGGCATTAAGCTCTGCGAGGCCTACCGCAAGCAATACGGCTGCGATTTCATATCGGTGATGCCGACCAATCTTTATGGTCCGGGCGACAACTATCATCCCCAGCACAGCCACGTTGTTGCCGCCCTGATCCGACGTTTTCACGAGGCCAAGATAAGCAACGCATCGACCACGGCCGTATGGGGCACGGGGAGACCTCGGCGTGAGTTTCTTTACGTCGACGATTTTGCCGATGCCTGCCTATTTGTGCTCAAAAATTATTCAGGTTCGCAATTTCTCAATATCGGTTTTGGCGAGGATGTGACCATTGCAGAATTCGCTCACGCCGTTGCGGAAGTCGTCGGATTTCGGGGCAACATCGAATACGATACGTCCAGACCAGACGGTACGCCGCGAAAGCTTCTTGATGTTTCGCGACTTGCAGCCATGGGCTGGAAAGCCAAAGTTCCCTTGCGCGAGGGGCTTGCGAAAGCGTACGCCGACTTTCTGAGCAATACGGTGCGCGAGCGATAGACAAAAGCGGTAGCGGCGCAGCCTCGGCGGTTCAACCGGGCAGATTTTGCAGCTTACAGCTTTAAGATTGGTAAGGATGACGGCATCTCCCGGATTCCACCAACCCGACCTGCCGCCATGATTACCAGCCACGCAGCGGACAGAACTGTTCGGTTTGATCCTGATGCGTCAGATGGAGTTTGCGGAGCTCGGAAACGGCGCGTTGCATCGGCGGCTCCCTCGTTCGTGGGTCGACGGCAGCCATTTGAGGACGCTCGTTCATTAAACAGTATGGCAACTCTGGGCCTTATCACCCATAGGCACGTGTAATGGCGCACCCATAATCCCGATGGTCAAGATTAGCCCGGATCATCTCTTCCGTCGCCACTTCAGTTTTTCTGTCACGCCGATTAACCATGCAACAGATTCTAGCTTGGGAAAGAAGTAGATCGAGTAAGGATCGCCTGGGGCGGAGAGCGCTGCAAACGAACTGTGGTCCGGTGGATGGCGACCCTAGACGGGGTGTCGGGGGCAGCGGGGCGGTTTTCGAGGCCAAATTCATGCTGCCCTGGTCGTACTCGTATTGACTTGGCCGTTCGCCGCGCCTTAGAAACCGCCGGCGTGATCTTCGTCGACGAGAACGGTGAGGGTCCCGGTGTGGGCCTTCGCAAGCCTTCGAAGGAGACGTCGCGAAAAGTGGGTGCTCTCAAAGTGAAACCGCTCTGAGCGTTGCCACTATCCGAATGCGGCTGGGGAGAGAAGAGTTTGCTCGCTGCGGCGTATTCAATAAGGTATAAAAACCGCAACGGCCTGCACGCTGGAATGCGGTGAAATGGTAGAGGGGTTCCCGAAAAATGCATCTCGAAAAGCGCGTGCTCGTCACCGGCGGTGCTGGCTTTCTCGGCTCGCATCTCTGCGAGCGCCTGCTGGCTGACAGAGCGGTCGTCGTCTGCGTCGACAATTTCTTCACCGGCGCGCGCCGTAATGTCGAGCATTTGCTTGAACACAAGCACTTTGAAGTGATCCGGCACGACGTCACCTTCCCGCTCTATGTGGAAGTGGACGAGATCTACAATCTTGCTTGTCCGGCCTCGCCCATCCATTACCAGCACGATCCGGTGCAGACGACGAAAACAAGCGTGCATGGGGCGATTAACATGCTTGGACTGGCCAAACGGCTGCGCGCCAAAATCCTGCAGGCGTCCACGTCGGAGGTGTATGGTGACCCGAGCGTCCACCCGCAGCGGGAAGATTATTGGGGGCATGTCAATCCGGTTGGGCCACGCTCTTGCTACGATGAAGGCAAGCGCTGCGCGGAAACGCTGTTCTTTGATTACAGGCGGCAGCACAATTTACCGATCAAGGTCGCGAGGATCTTTAACACATACGGGCCGCGCATGCACCCGAACGATGGCCGAGTAGTCTCGAATTTCATTGTCCAGGCTCTCCTCGGCGGCGACATCACGGTCTACGGCGAAGGGCTACAAACTCGATCATTCTGCTATGTCGATGATTTGATTGATGGCCTCGTGCGGTTGATGGCAACTCCTCCTAACGTCACCGGCCCGGTGAATATCGGCAACCCCGCTGAGTTCAAGATTATCGAGCTCGCGCAGATGATCCTCGATCTAACCGGCTCGCGCTCGCGGATCGCTCGGCGTCCGCTGCCGGAGAATGATCCCAAGCAGCGTCAGCCGGACATCTTGCTTGCACAGGAGCTGCTTGGCTGGAAGCCGCGCGTCGCGCTCAGGGAAGGATTGAAGAGCACCATCTCATACTTTGAGCGCTTGCTCTCCGACACTGATCTAAGAGCTCAGCTGGTGAGCGAAGCTACGGTCGAGCCTGCGTAACGATATCTGCGCTATCCTGATTTCGACGCGATGATCATTGAGGTCATCCGCTGGCGAGCCCCATCGCGGGTTTTGGAAACTCCGCTCTCCGGATCGGCGCTTGGATCGTGGCCCGGCCCTGGTATTATAACAATCTATAGTTGTACATACTCCAATTTTGGCAGAACCAAGCCAATTTTATCTGATGTTTCCAGTGGCTTACGACGACGAGCTTGGCCAAGCCTTGAGACGAACCGCGCGTGTTCTTCATTGATGAGAACGGCGGCGGCCCAGGGGTCCGGCTTGGTGAGCGGCCAAAAGGGAAATCGCGGCAAAGGTGAACGCTTATCTGGCAATGTCGACGAGCGTGAAGGGGGCATAGATCAAGGGCCTCAACGCACAGACCCCCAGTCTGGTTCCGAAGAAAAGTGCGCACGGAAGTAACGATCGGGAGCGGGCCGCTCGATTAGCGGGTCTACCACTTCCCGCTGCCGCTCTCCGGTTGCGGGCATGCGCAAACCGCGTATCTCGAAGCGGCCCAGGCCGACTCAGGCGATGTGGACCGAGCTGCTGGCCCAGCGCTCAGACCCT
>Ga0209526_10003160_pt1 | contig 11222 bp, 7 predicted proteins | sample JacPinW_OM2H0_M1_FD_188566 | JGI IMG/M metagenome (GOLD analysis project Ga0209526, IMG submission 188566) | Forest soil microbial communities from Algoma, Ontario, Canada - Jack Pine, Ontario site 1_JW_OM2H0_M1 (SPAdes) (version 2) | ecosystem: Environmental > Terrestrial > Soil > Boreal...
GCCATCAATCGCCGCGCAGGGCCAATCCGGATGGTTATCCGGATGCGGCGTATCTCGGTCCTGGAGGGACCTTGCGCCTACAGCGAGGTTGGCCGACGGTTCAATCGCCCGTCTGCAGCCGCTCGACCAGCTCCCGGACGGACGGCACATAGCCGTTTGCATAAAACGGGTCCGAGGCGAAGCGATAGGCATTGTGACCCGCAAACATCAACTGGCACTCGACGTCGTCAGAATGCCTGATCGCCTGCAGTGTCTTCTGAATGCAGTAGCTGCGCGGGTCGGCTTTCTTTCCCGTCGAACGCACGTCGTTCTGCGCCCAGTTCGAGAACTGGCAAGCGCTGAGGCAGCCCATGCAGCCGATCTGGTCGGTGCGGATTTCAAGCGCCTTTCGCGGGGTCACGAATATCAATGTCGAGTCAGGCGTTCGCAACGCCTCGGTAAAACCCAACGCGACCCAGCCCTCGGCGGATTCCCTGTCATGGGCGGTCAGGTAAGCGGTCCGGCCACGCGGGCCGACGCTGAACGGGGCAACATGTTCGCCGACCGGTTCGACAGTGTAGGCGACCTGATGTTCGGACCGCTCTCGCAGTTCCGTGAGGAAGTCATTGTGCACCGCCGAGGAGTAGAACCCGGTCGGGCTAAAGTGATTGAGATAAACGTCTCCCTCATCCAAAGTCAGAAGCTTGCGTTTCCAGGTTTCAGAAATCGGACTTTCCTGGGTCACCAGTGGCCGAGTCCCAAATTGAAAAGCGAGCGGCCCCAGTTCGGGATTGTCGATCCAATCGGTCCATTCACGCAAATACCAGACCCCACCCGCCATAAAAATCGGGGTGGTAGCCAATCCGAAATCGACCATCATGCTGCGCAACTCACGAACGCGCGGATAGGGCGCTTCGGGTAGCTGGGGATCCTCGCTGTTGGTAATTCCGTTATGCCCACCCGCCAGCCAGGGGTCCTCATAGACGACCCCGCCCAGCCATCCCCGAAATTTGTGATAGGCCCGCTTCCACAACGCGCGGAACGCGCGGCCCGACGACACGATCGGGTAATAGTGTACCCCGTAGCGCGCACAGATCTCGGCAATCTTGTACGGCATTCCGGCGCCGCAGGTGACGCCGTGGATAAGGCCCTTAGCCCCTTCCAGCACCCCGTGCAATACCCGCTCGGCCGCAGCCATCTCCCAGAGCACGTTCATGTGAATGCGGCCTTCGCCGTTCGAACGCTCATGGGCAACGCGTGCCTGATGGATACCGCCCGCGACCGCGTAGGCGACGAGTTCTTCATGTCGCTCGACCCGCGTGCGCCCGTGATAGATCTGCGGGATCGGCTGCCCTGCCTCGGTGTAGCTGTCGGCATTGACCCCTGAGAACGTGCCGACGCCTCCGGCGGCCGCCCAGGCCCCGGAGCTTTCGCCATTCGACACCGAGATGCCTTTGCCGCCTTCAACGAGCGGCAGAACCTCGCGCCCGGAGATCACGAGCGGATTGAACGGTTTCACCAGGACTAATCCTTGACGAGAGCCGCCACGCGCCGCGGCTCTATGGAGAGGCTCGGGTCATCGGAAAACACCGATGTGACCCCCCAGTCAAATAGCGCGTTCGCCCGCCCGGGATCGTTAACGGTGTATGCCAGCAGCGGATATCCCGCCCCGCGGATCTCGTTTACGAGGGCGGGACGAAGGCGTTGATGGTCGGCATGGATCGTCGCGCAGCCGAGCCTTTCGGCAACGGCGCGCCAGTTCTTTGGGATCGCGCGGAACAGAATGCCTCGGGCGACTCCCGGAACGCGAGCCCGGGCGGCCACGAGTGCAGCGGGCCGAAAACTCGATATGAGCAACTCCGGCAGCGCGGACGGGCCAAGCCTTGTGAGCGTGTCGGCGACCACCGCCCCGGTCTCGGCCTCTCGGCCGCGTGTGGCCTTCAACTCGAGATTCGCGCCGAGACCCAGCGCGGCGAGGAGGGTCACTGCTTCTTCCAAAGTGGGCACGCGCTCCTCCGCGAAGGAGGGGCCGAACCATGCTCCCGCGTCGTGACGTCGTACCGCCGCCAAGGAGAGCGTGCTCAGCTTTCCGCGCCCGTCTGTCGTGCGTTCCAGCCGACTGTCATGAAGCAGGACGGGCTGCGCGTCGGCAGTGAGGCGGACATCGAACTCGACCCACCGGCAATCGAGCGCCCTCGCTCGGCGAAAGCCGGCGAGCGTGTTTTCGGGCGCGCACGCAGCGGCACCGCGATGGCCGATTACGCGCGGAAGAGCAATTTTGGCGCGATCATGATCGCGGGCGGCTCCGGCCGTCGCGGTTGTCGGGTGGCGCATTGCAGGGCGCGAATCGCGCTCGCGGCCTCCGGTCAGCCCCCGGATCAAGCCCGGTGGTCCTGCTTCGCCGAGAAGGGCGATAAAGGTGGGAAGTTCGGGGCCGTCCCGCCCGGCACAGGATACTGTCAGTTTGCTGCCTTTACCTGTTGCTCCTGGCGCTCTGGGCGCCGCGAACCGAGATCCTCGCCGGTTTCCTGATCGACCTGCCGCATGCTCAGCTTGACTTTTCCTCGGTCGTCGAAACCGAGCACTTTGACTTTGACCGTATCGCCGAGCTTGACTACATCGGCGACTTTGCCGACCCGCTGTGGGGCCAGTTCGCTAATATGCACCAGCCCGTCGCGCGATCCGAGAAAGTTCACGAAGGCGCCGAAATCGACGACTTTGACGACTTTGCCATTGTAAATGACGCCGAGTTCGGGCTCGGCGACAATCCCGCGGATCCAATCGATTGCGGCCCTCGCCGCATCTCCATCGACCGCGGCGACCTTGATGGTGCCGTCGTCGTCGATGTCGATCTTGGCGCCGGTCGTCTCGGTGATCTCGCGGATCACCTTGCCGCCGGAACCGATCACCTCACGAATCTTTTCCTTCGGGATACTGAAGGTCGTGATGCGCGGCGCGTTGTCGCTGACCGTGTCGCGGGCGCCGGTCAACGCCTTCGCCATCTCGCCCAAGATATGATTTCGGCCCTCCCGCGCCTGGTTGAGGGCTATCCGCATGATCTCCTCGGTGATCGAGGTGATCTTGATGTCCATCTGCAATGCGGTGACGCCCTGCTCGGTGCCGGCAACCTTGAAATCCATGTCACCAAGATGGTCCTCGTCGCCGAGTATGTCGGAGAGGACGACGAAATCTTCCGGCTCCTTGATCAGCCCCATGGCGATTCCTGCGACCGACCGGGGCAACGGCACGCCGGCGTCCATCAGTGCGAGCGAGGCGCCGCACACCGAAGCCATCGATGACGATCCGTTCGATTCGGTGATCTCGGAGACGACGCGGATCGTGTATGGAAAACTCTCCTTGCTCGGCAACAATGGGCGGATTGCACGCCATGCGAGCTTGCCGTGCCCGACCTCACGTCGGCCGGGAGAACCCATTCGTCCCGCCTCTCCCGTGGCATAGGGCGGGAAATTGTAGTGGAGCATGAAATTTTCGCGATATTCGCCTTCGAGCGCGTCGATGATCTGCTCGTCCTGACCGGTCCCGAGCGTCGCCACGACCAGCGCCTGCGTCTCGCCTCGGGTAAACAGCGTCGAGCCATGCGCACGCGGCAGAATGCCGACTTCGCATGAAATTGGTCGAACCGTGCGCGGGTCACGGTCGTCGATGCGGCGGCCATCGCGCACGATGGCGCTGCGCACGATCCCCTTTTCGATGTCTTTGAAAAGCTTGAATGCGATCGCGCGCTGACTCTCATCGGGAAACAGCTCTGCCACACTTGCCTTTGCCGCATCGAGCCGGTTGCTGCGGTCCTGCTTGCCCTGCTCGCGATAAGCCGCTTCGATCAGCGGACCGACGGTCTCGCGCAGCCGCGCCGCGATCTGATCCTGTTCCGGCAGCGAGGGGGGCAGGTTCCACGGTTCACGCGCGCAGGTCTCGGCGAGATCGATGATAGCTTCGATGACCGGCTGAAACTCGCGATGGCCGAAGGTAACCGCCCCCAGCATGAGGTCCTCCGAGAGTTCTTTCGCTTCGGATTCGACCATCAGCACTCCCTTGGCCGTTCCGGCCACGACGAGGTCGAGCTGGGAGCGGGGTATCTCGCCCAACGTCGGGTTCAATATATAATTTCCATCTATATAGCCGACGCGCGCGCCGCCGATCGGACCCAAGAACGGTATCCCCGAGATCGTCAGGGCCGCCGAGGCGCCGATCAGCGATACAATGTCGGGGTCGTTTTCCAGATCATGGCTCAACACCGTGCAGACGACCTGGGTTTCATTGACGAACCCGGGAGCGAAGAGCGGCCGCAACGGCCGATCGATCAGCCGTGATACCAGGGTCTCCTTTTCGGAAGGCCGGCCCTCTCGCTTGAAGAAACCGCCCGGGATCTTGCCGGCCGCGAAGGTTTTCTCCTGATAGTTGACTGTGAGCGGGAAGAAGTCCTGACCGGGTTTGGCCGTTTTCATCGCCACCGCGGTGCATAGAACCGTCGTCTCGCCATAAGTGACGAGCACCGCGCCATCAGCTTGGCGCGCGATCTTTCCGGTCTCGAGCACGAGACGGCGACCGCCCCACATCAGCTCCCTACGATAAACATGGAACATTCGGTATCATCCTTTTCGGAAAATCTGGGTGACGGCACAGTTCGGCGACCCGGGTCGCGCGGCCGTCAACCGCAATGAAAAGGCTGCCGGGATCATCCGATCCGGCGCCCTCGAAACGCGCTGACAATCCTTCGGCTCGCCACATCCTACGAATGGCGGCGGGGCAGGTCGTTTGCGCGCGATATCTCAACGTCGTGTTAGCGGCGTAGGCCGAGGCGTCCGATCAACGTCTCGTAACGTCCTGCACTCGCCCGCTTGAGGTAGTCCAACAACCGCCGCCGCTGGCCGACCATAACCAGCAACCCGCGGCGCGAGTGGAAGTCTTTTTTGTGGGTCGAAAGATGGCCAGTCAGGTTGCGAATACGCTCGCTCAGGATCGCCACCTGCACCTCGGGTGATCCGGTGTCGCCCTCCTTGGCGCCGTACTCGGTAATGAGCGTCTGCTTGCGCTCGGCAGTGATCGACATCGATCAAGTTTCCCTCAGAGATTGATGACCCGTACCGGGCGAAGGCTGCCGCTTTCGATCCTGACCAGCGCGACCAGAGTTTGGCGGTGCCAAGCGCTGACCACGTTACCTTCGTCAAGACGGCCGAAATCTGCCCATTCGCCGGGATCGGCCGGCGTGACCCTCTGCCCATTACGCAACCGAGCAGCATCTCCTTCCGTCAAGGCCAGAGCCGGGATGCCGTCCAGCGCGGTCTCGATCGGAAGCAAATACCCGCAATCAGCCGATATATGCCCACGCTCGGCGATCGAATCCAGTGCGATCGCTTGGTTTTCCCTGAAACGTCCGACCGAGAGACGACGCAGTTCGGCAATGTGGGCGAAAGTCCCGAGCGCCGCACCGAGATCGCGGGCGAGGGCTCGGACGTAGGTGCCTTTGCCGACGATCGCCTCGCAGTCCGCATGATCGGGATCGGGTATGGCCACCAGCCGCAACTCCGCAATCTCCACCGGCCGCGGTGGCAGGGAGGGCGGTGCGTCTGTTCGGGCGAGCGCATAAGCGCGCCGCCCGTTGACCTTGATCGCCGAGTAGGAGGGCGGCGATTGTGGGATCGTGCCGAGAAAGCGGGGGAGGATCGCCTCGATTGCTTCACGGCTCGGCCGCGATCCACATTCGCCGATGATCTCGCCTTCGCGGTCGTCGGTGGCGCGAGCGATACCCCAGCGAATACGAAAACGATAGCGCTTGCGGCCCGTCATGGCGTAGGCGGTGGTTTTGGTCGCCTCGCCAATCGCTATCGGCAACACGCCGGTCGCCAACGGGTCGAGGGTACCCGCATGTCCGACTTTGGTCCCGGTGCTGCGGCGGACAAGCTCGACCACCCGGTTCGAGGTGATGCCGAGCGGTTTGTCGATGACGAGCCAGCCGTGCAGACCCCCGTCAGCCTTCATCGTCGTAGTCCTCAGGCCGGGCAGCCTCGGGCCGGGCAGCGTGCGGCTCGAGGTCCCGCGCCACCTCGGGCCGCGCGAGCAACTCAGAAATCCGGTCGGCTTGATCAAACAAATCGTCGAGCGCGAAAAAGAGGTTCGGCGTATTGCGTAGCGGGACTTCCCGCGCCACAAGCCTCTTCAAGAACACCGCACTCCGTTTGAGCCCCGCCACTGTGTCTGCTGCGTTCGCGCCGGCGAGCGGCATGACGAACGCAGTCGCGTTGCGCAGGTCAGGGCTCATCCTAACTTCGGTCACGGTGATGCTCGTGTTCTCGAGCACCGGGTCACGGCACTCGCCCTCCCGAAGAATCTTTGACAGCGCATGCCGCAGCTCTTCCCCGACCCGCAGCCGGCGCTGGCTCACCCCACGCTCGGGTCCGCCCCCACTGATAAAATGCTGCCGCTCGCGTCGCTTCTTCACCATGCCCAATTCTACAGCCGCTCACGCCTCTTTCGCCCCGGCGCCGGGAACGAAAAGACGCTACAGTGTACGCGCTACTTCCTCTACTTCGAAGCACTCGATGACGTCGCCGGTCTGGATGTCGTGGTAGTTCTCAAAGGCCATGCCACATTCGTAACCCTGGTTGACCTCGCGAACCTCGTCCTTGAACCGCTTCAAAGTCTTGAGCGAGCCTTCGTGGATAACGACGTTGTCGCGTAGCAAACGCACCTTCGCGCCTCGCCGGACGGTGCCTTCCGTCACCATGCAGCCCGCGACTCTGCCGACTTTGGTGATGTTGAAGACCTCGCGGATCGAGGCGTTCCCAAGGAAGCGCTCGCGGAGAGTGGGGGCAAGCATCCCAGACAACGCGCCGCGCATGTCTTCGATCAGATTGTAGATGATCGAGTAGTACCGTATCTCGACGCCGTCACGCCGTGCGAGGTCGCGCGCCTGCGGATTGGCGCGGACGTTGAACCCGATGATCACGCCATCCGATGCCTTGGCGAGGATCACGTCGCTTTCGTTGATCCCGCCCACCGCAGAGTGCAGGACGCGAACCGACACCTCGCTGGTCGAGATTTTCGCGAGCGAGCCCACGATCGCCTCGAGGGAGCCCTGCACATCCGATTTGACGACGATCGGCAATTCCTTTGCGACGCCCGCCGCGATCTGCGAGAACATCTGCTCGAGGGTGCCGCGCGCACCGGAGGCGGCATCGGCGTCACGGCGGCGACGCTGACGGAAATCGGCGATGTCGCGGGCGCGGCTCTCGTTCTCGGCGACCACGAAATCATCGCCGGCAAGGGGCGTCCCGTTGAGGCCCAGCACCTCGACCGGGGTTGATGGACCCGCCTCTCGCAGGATCTGGCCGTGATCGTCGACGAGCGCGCGTACGCGGCCCCATTCACTGCCGGCGACAAAAATGTCGCCGACCCGCAGCGTGCCGCTCTGGATCAGGACCGTCGCGACGGCCCCCCGCCCGTGTTCGAGCTTCGCCTCGAGTACGACGCCCGCCGCCGGGCGGTTCGGGTTGGCTTTGAGATCGAGCAATTCGGCTTGCAGCAGGATCGCTTCCTCGAGCCTGTCGAGATTGGTCTTCTTCAGCGCCGAGACCTCGATGTCGAGCACCTCGCCGCCGAGCTCCTCGACCACGATTTCGTGTTGCAGCAGCTCCTGGCGGACGCGCTCCGGTCTCGCGTCCGGCCTATCTATCTTGTTGATGGCAACGATGATCGGCGCCTGCGCCGCCTTGGCATGGCGGATCGCCTCGACGGTCTGCTCCATGATGCCGTCGTCGGCTGCGACGACCAGCACCACAATGTCCGTGACGTTGGCGCCACGCGCACGCATTGCCGTAAAGGCCTGATGGCCCGGCGTGTCGATAAATGTGATCTGTTTGCCGCTCCGCAGGCTGACGCGATAGGCGCCGATATGCTGCGTGATGCCTCCGGCTTCGCCGCCCGCGACATCGGTCTCGCGCAGCGCGTCGAGCAGCGACGTCTTGCCGTGGTCGACATGGCCCATGATGGTGACCACCGGCGCGCGCGGCTCGAGCGCCTCGGGAAGATCCTCCTCGCCGCGGAGTCCGACTTCGACGTCGGCCTCGGACACGCGCCGCAAGCGGTGTCCGAACTCGTTGACGATAAGCTCGGCGGTGTCGGCGTCGATAACCTGGTTGATCGTCGCCATCACCCCCATGCGCATCAGTGACTTGACGACGTCGGCGCCACGTTCGGCCATGCGGCTCGCCAGCTCCTGGACCGTGATAGTCTCAGGAATGACCACCTCGCGCAGGACCTTGATCTGTTCCTGTTCGCCGTGATGCAGCCGCAGGCGCTCGCGTTCTCTTGCCCGGCGGACGGAAGCCAGGCTGCGCATCCGCTCTCCTTCGTCGCCGGCGAGTGCGCGGGTCACGGTCATTTTTCCGGTCCGGCGGCGCGCGTCTTCGCGACGGACCGGCGTTGCCGGCTTTTTGACCTCCGGACGGGCGCCCCGCCGCGGCGCCGTAGCCGATTCTTCTTCCTCCTCGACCGGAACAGTGACCTTGCCTGCCGCAGCCAGTGCCGCCACCTTCGCAGCCGCTGCCTTACCGGCCCGCTCAGCCACCTCGCGACGTGATTCTTCCTCTTTGCGCCGTTGCGCCTCCTCTTCGGAGCGCTTCCGAGCCTCCTCTTCGGCGCGGCGTCGCGCCTCTTCCTCTTCGACCTTTCTTTGCGCTTCGTCCTCGGCTCGGCGACGCGCCTCCTGGACCGCGCGCTCTTCCTCCTGTCGGCGACGATCCGCTTCTGCGAGAGCGCGCTGCCGCTGCGCTTCCTCGTCGGCCTTGACGGCATCGTGCACCGCACGGAAGCGCCCGGCCTTTTCCTCGGCGGTCAGCGCGCGGGCAATCACGACCGGGCGGCGTGCCGGCTCCTGGCTTGCCGGCCGCGGTGCCTGCGGCTCGCGCGCCACAGCGGACGATGCTTCGGACCGGCTCGGTTCGGGCAGCGCCGGGCTGATCGCGCGCTTCTTGCGAACCTCGACTGTGACGGTCTTTGAGCGCCCATGCGAGAAGCTTTGGCGCACTTGCGCTGTCTCGACGGGTTTGCGGAGCTCCAACCTGCCGCCGCTGCGGCCGAGAGTTAAAGGTCGCTTCTGCTCTTGCTCGTCCGTGTTCTGCTCTTGTTCGTTCGCTTCGCTCATCTCGATCCAATACCACCGTCGTGCCGCGCCGGATGGGCTGCAGCGGGTTCCGCCCCTCGACCGACTACCGCTCCCGAGCGAAAGCCGGCAAGCTTCTCGGCATCGGCGATCAAACGGCTGCTCAGCCGGCTGCCACCGACTGCTACATGTACCACATGATCGCGACCAAACACCGCGCCGATCTCTGCTGCGGTCAGGACGGTCGCGAGTGGCAGACCCCGTCCTAGAGCACGGATCTTGCCACGCCCGCCTTCGGCTCCGTCCAGTGCGGAAAGCAGCAGCGCGGCTTTTCCGGCGCGCATCGCTTCACAGACCTTCTCGAAGCCGGCAACGGCGAGACCGGCTCGGCGTGCGAGACCGATCGCGTCGCAGCAGCGCTGCGCCAGCAAAATCTCGATGCGGTCTGCAAGATCCGCCGGTACCGACAACGGCTGGCGTGCCGCACGCGCAAAGAGCCGCTTCGCCACCGCGCGCGCCAGTGTATCTCGGCGCGGCGTCAACCATAAACCCCTGCCGGGAAGATTCGCAGCCACATCGGGGACGAGTTCACCGGCGGGATCCACGACAAATCGCAGCAGACTGACGCGCTCGCGGATTTCACCGGAGGCGATGCAACGGCGCTGCGGCCCGGCTGTCGCCCGGGTCTCGTCACTCCGGATAGCCGTGGCGTTGTCGCTACCGCCCGTGGTCCCTACTCCTGCACCGATGTAGCCGGCTTGTCTTCATCCTCGTACCAGTGTGCCCTCGCCTGCATGATCAGCGAGTTCGCCTCTTCCAGCTCAAGCTTGACACCGCCCTTGTCGGATGCATCCAGAAGCTCGACGAGTTCATCGCCGGCAAGCCCGGCAAAATCGTCGAGGGTCGTGATCTGGTTCTCGCCAAGCACAACCAACATGCCCGGCGTCAGCCTCTCCAGCGAAGCGAGCTCGTCGCTGACGCCGAGCTCTTGCCGCCGCTGCTCATATTCACGATCGCGGCGTTCGAGAGAGACACGCGCACGCTCCTGCAACTCCGCACCAACATCGGCGTCGAACCCCTCGATATCGGCAAGGTCTTCCGGTGGCACATAGGCCACTTCTTCGAGCGAGCTAAAACCTTCGGTGACCAGCAGATGGGCGATCACGTCATCGATGTCGAGGGCATCGATGAACATCTGACTGCGGCTGCGGAATTCTTCGGTGCGCCGCTCGGATTCCTCGGCCTCGGTAAGAATATCGATGTCCCATCCGGTAAGCTGCGAAGCAAGGCGGACATTCTGGCCGCGGCGCCCGATCGCCAGGCTCAGTTGATCATCGGGCACGACGACTTCGATCCGCCGCTGCTCCTCGTCCATCACTACTTTGGCAACCTCGGCGGGGGCTAGCGCGTTGACCACAAAAGTTGCGGGGTCCGGTGACCAGGGGACAATGTCGATTTTTTCGCCCTGCAATTCGCCCACGACCGCCTGCACGCGGCTGCCGCGCATGCCAACGCAGGCGCCGACCGGGTCTATTCCGCTGTCCCGCGAAATCACCGCGATCTTGGCGCGGCTCCCAGGATCGCGTGCCACGGCCTTGATCTCGATGATGCCGTCGTAAATTTCGGGCACCTCCTGCGCAAACAGCTTCGCCATGAACTGCGGGTGAGTGCGGGAAAGGAAAATTTGTGGTCCACGCGGTTCTTGCCTGACGTCGTAGACAAAAGCACGGACCCGCTCGCCCTGACGGAAGCTTTCACGGGGCAGCAACTCGTCGCGGCGCAGCATTGCCTCGGCACGCCCGAGATCGACGACGACGTTGCCGAACTCGACCCGCTTAACCAGCCCGTTGACGATCTCGCCGACACGGTCCTTGAACTCGTGAAATTGCCGCTGGCGCTCGGCATCACGGACCTTCTGGACGATCACTTGCTTTGCCGTCTGCGCGGCAATTCGGCCAAAGTCTATCGGCGGCAAGGGGTCGGTGATGAAATCGCCGATCTCGGCTTCCGGGTTCAACCGCTGAGCATCCGCGAGAGGGATTTGGGTGGCCTCGTTCTCGATCGTGTCCACCACTTCGCGGAACCGCAGCAGCCGGATCTCGCCGTTGCGGCGGTCGATCTC
>Ga0209526_10003161_pt1 | contig 11221 bp, 9 predicted proteins | sample JacPinW_OM2H0_M1_FD_188566 | JGI IMG/M metagenome (GOLD analysis project Ga0209526, IMG submission 188566) | Forest soil microbial communities from Algoma, Ontario, Canada - Jack Pine, Ontario site 1_JW_OM2H0_M1 (SPAdes) (version 2) | ecosystem: Environmental > Terrestrial > Soil > Boreal...
AATGCATAATCTATTGCAATATGCATTTTTTGTGATATACAGAACCGCACATAGAGGAAAACGCCCCATGCGCTTCATCGCTTATGAGAGAAACGGAACACGTGGCCTTGCAGTGGCCGATCAAGCCGGTCGACATTGGGGGCTTGATGACGGCGCAACGCATGGCCGGCTTGAAAGCGCCCTTGCCGGTGGAAGAGACGGGCTCAAGGATCTCGCGGCAACTCTTCTCAAAGGGGAGCCGATCGATCCGGAAGCGGTGACGTTCCTCCCCCCGCTGTCCTCACCCGGCAAGATCATCTGTGTGGGATTGAATTACGCGGACCACACAGCCGAAAGCAGCATCCAGCAGCCTGACTACCCCACGCTTTTTGGCCGATTCTCGTCGAGCCTCATCGGGCACGGTGCGCCGATCGTGCGACCGAATGTCTCGGAAGCGCTCGACTACGAAGGAGAGCTTGTCGCAGTCATCGGGCGCGGCGGTCGCCATATCCCCCAGTCCACGGCTCTGAACCATATCGCCGGATATTCGATTTTCAATGATGGTACGGTCCGGGACTATCAGTTCCGTACGCCGCAATGGACCATGGGCAAGAATTTCGATGGCACCGGAGCGTTCGGGCCGGCATTTGTAACTGCCGACGAACTTCCGTCCGGTGCCGGCGGACTGAAACTCGAGACGAGATTGAACGGAACGGTGATGCAGAAGGCATCGACTTCCGACCTCATCTTCGATGTCGCAACGTTGGTCGCTTTGATCAGCGTGGGAATAACGTTGCTTCCGGGAGACATTATCGTGACAGGCACGCCGTCCGGCGTGGGCGCTGCACGCAAGCCGCCTCTCTATATGAAACCCGGCGACGTATGCGAGATCGAGATCGAGGGATTGGGTGTTCTTCGCAATCCGATTGCGCAGGAGGGCGAGGATGCAGTCCGTGCGACGGCCTGAACCCCTGTCGACGTCGTTACCCGTAGGCTCGGGCGGATATCGTGCCGGCTGTTCGGGAGAACGAAATCATGGCCGAAGTCACATCGGCGAGCGATTTCGCGCAATGCTTGGTTTTGAAGGAGCTGAGCAGGCCAGGTTCTGATCGGCGTCATTCGGAGGCGGCAGCACGACATAGATCGTTCGCCGGTCGTACAGGGAGGCAAGAATGAAATCGGTTCCGGTTCTGATTGCAGGGGGTGGTCCTGTCGGGATGACGCTTGCGAACGTTCTGGCCCATTTCGGAATCCGTTCCATGCTGGTCGAGAGGAATGCGGCGACGACCCGCCATCCGAAGATGGACATCACCAACAGTCGCAGCATGGAGCTTTTTCGTCGGTTCCATCTGTCTGAGGCATTGCGAAATATCGCGGTGCCAGAAGATCATCCCTTCGACGTCTCCTGGATCACAAGTCTCGCCGGATATGAGCTGCATCGTTTTCGATACATGGCCCCGAGCGAGTTTCGAAAGCACGTCCGCATCAAGAACGACGGCACCCAACCGCTCGAACCCCCGATGCGCGTCTCACAGGTTGAGATCGAACCCGTTCTGAAGAAATCCATCGACGCTCGCTCGGAAGTGGAGGTGCGGTTCGGCGTCGCCTTCGAAAGTTTTGAAGAGAAGGATGATCGTGTCGTCGCAATCCTGCGGGACCAGGAGACTGGCGCCCAAGAGCAGGTAAGCTGTCAGTATCTTATCGGCTGCGACGGCGGTTCCAGCCGCGTTCGGGCGGGGTTGGGCATCCAGTTGGAGGGACAGTCGCGCGTCGGCGAACTCTACATGATCCACTTTCGATCGACCGAGCGAGATCTGCTGCAGCGCTGGGGTGTCGCCTGGCATTACCAATCGCCGCTTGGAACGATGATTGCCCAGAACGATGATGATATCTGGACTGTTCATGTTCCTGTACTTCCCAACCAGGACGCAACCAAGCTCGATCCACGCGCTCTCGTCGAGGCCTATGCCGGTCGGTCCTTCCCCTTCGAGATTCTGGTGGCAAATGCGTGGACGCCTCACCTCCTGGTCGCCGAAACGTATGGCAAAGGACGCGTCCTCCTCGCAGGCGACTCTGCGCATCAATTCATCCCGACGGGGGGCTATGGGATGAATTCCGGGGTCGGCGATGCCGTCGACCTCGGTTGGAAACTGGCCGCGACGCTCCAAGGTTTCGGCGGGCCTGGCCTCCTCGCGTCGTACGAAGTCGAGCGGCGCCCCGTGGCCGTACGAAATCGCGACGCATCCGGCCGCCACATGCAAGTGCGAATGCAGATTGCTCAAGCCTACGGAAACCTGCTGGAAGGCGACAACAGCGAAAATCCCGTGCGCCGGGCCGAAGTCGGTGCAGAGCTTGCCAAGCTTGGTAACGCGGAGAACGAATGTTTCGGGATCGAGCACGGTTTTATCTATGAAGGATCGCCGATCCTCGCGGACGGGTCGGCTGCTCCCTTTCCGTTCGATCCCGTTGTCTACAAGCCGACGACGACGCCAGGCGCCCGCTTGCCAAGCACTTTTCTGAAAGACGGGACGGCCCTCTACGATCGCCTCGGTACGCATTTCACGTTGATCGATTTTCGTGCGGGCGATCCGTCACCCTTTGTCGATGCTGCGGCGAGACGACAGATACCTCTGTCGATTCTACAACTCGACGAGCCCGATCTGAAAGGTGTCTATGGGCAGGACATGCTGCTCGTGCGGCCCGACCATCACATTGCGTGGCGCGGAACGGGCAGCAAGACGCCAAATGCAGACGGGATCCTCGCGACGGCTCTCGGCTGGGGGGTGGAGCGGTGAAACGGCTTCATGCCCTGGTGATCGGCGCCGGCATCGGGGGCATGGCGGCTGCTATAGCTTTGCGTCGGGCTGGCCTCGACGTTTCCTTGTTCGAGCAGACCATGGCGCAACGCGAGGTCGGCGCGGGCATTCAGATCAGCCCCAACGCCGCTCGGCTGCTGGATCGCTACGGGCTTGGCGACGCCATGGCGCGGGCCGCCGTTCGCCCTTCCGCGGTCGTCTTCCGTCGCTGGCAGGACGGCCGTGTCCTGGGCCGCGAAGAACTGGGTGACTCGATCGAGAACCGCTATGGGGCGCCCTACTACCATTTCCACAGAGCTGACCTCATCGCCCTTCTGGCGGACGCGTTCGGTCGCAAGGAGATCAAGCTTGGACGGCGTCTGGTCGGTGTCGAGCAAGATGAGAGAGGCGTGACCGCCCACTTTGAGGATGGCACGTCCGAGCGCGGCGATCTCCTCATCGGGGCCGACGGGATCCACTCCCAAGTTCGCGAGCGCCTGTTCGGCGCAGAGAAGCCGCGGTTCTCGGGGCAGATCGCGTATCGGGGGCTCGCGCCTGCCGAACGCGTCGCGCATCTCGGCCTTCCGCTCGATGTCACGAACTGGGTGGGGCCGGGCGGACACCTTGTCCACTACTTCGTTTCCTCGGGTCGATTGCTGAACTTTGTCGCGGTCAGCGAAGAGGGGACCTGGACGCGGGAGCAATGGTCCGACCGCGGTTCGATCTCCGATGCCGCAAAGAAGTATGAGGGGTGGCACCCGCAGATCGCGACGATCCTCAACGCAGTCGACGAGACGTTCAAATGGGCGCTGTTCGATCGCGATCCATTCCCGGAATGGACGCAGGGGCGTGTCGCGCTGTTGGGGGACGCGTGCCATCCCATGCTGCCTTACATGGCGCAGGGGGCGGCGCAGGCCATCGAAGACGGTGCAGCGCTGGCGGCCTGCCTGAAACACGTAGCCTTCGACATTCCGTCGGCGTTTCGGGCTTACGTCACATTGCGCAAGCCGCGCGCGACCGAGGTGCAGGAAAGATCTCGCGCCAATTCCACGAGCTTCCACCTGCAGGACGGACCACAACAGCTCGAGAGGGATCACCTCTTCGCCACGCGAGGTGTGCGTGGCAGCCCTGAGGCAATGAACAGACTTTATGGCTACGACGCAGAAGCCGTCGCGGCGACGCTGGAGGAAAAACGATGACCCGCGCTTTCCAAATCGCCTATGTCGATCTCGATACGCCTGCCGCGGAACAGGAGGTCGCATATTACGACCGCGTACTCGGAGCAACTCCTGCCGAGCGTGGATCCGACGGCCGCGCCTATTTCAGCCTCGGTCTCGATCACCACAACATCACCATCAAGCCGGCGCCCGAGAAGCGCCTCACGGCGCTCGGCCTGAGGATCGACCAAGAAACGGCCGACGAGACCGTCCGGTCACTGCGTGGTCTCGGTCTCTCTCCGGAAAAGAAGAGCGACGCGCGGCCAGGCGTTCCCGTTTTGGTGGAGGTCGTCGTTGCGGGGCACACACTCCACTTGTTGCCGGAGATGGCCATGCCTGGCCCTGGCTTTCGTGCCTCGGGCGTCGTGCCAACGCGTCTTGGGCACGTCGCGCTGATGGCGCCGGAGGCTGACAAGCTCGTGGAGTTCTGTTCGGCCATCGGGTTCCGCACGACCGATTGGTTCGAGGGGATCGCGACGTTCCTGACCTGCAACCACGATCACCACGTCCTCAATATTATCGGTGCGCCGGAATCCCGTCTTCACCACCTCGCCTTCGAGCTGCGCAGCCGCGCTGCGCATCACGATGTGGCGGATTTTCTTGCGACGAAAGGCCTTCCGATCCTCTGGGGTCCGTCGCGGCACACCGCAGGCCACAACCTTGCTTCCTATCACTACGACCCGAGCCGTTTTCTGATCGAGCTCTATTCTGATATGGATGTGTTCGTTCCGGAGCTCAACATTTTCGAGCCGCGGCCCTGGCATGAGGCGCTGCCCCAACGTCCTCGGGTGTGGACGATCGACCAGTTGACAACGTGGGGAACTCGTTTCGACTTCGACTTGAAGTCAGCTTAGCGATCCGGCCGACTGTCGATCGAATATCAAATCACGAGGCGAAGGATGTCACGGTACGCGTGCACGCCGAGGTCCGCTTGTTTGGGTATCGCGCTGACGATGTCCATTGGATTGGCCATTACAGCGCCAAGCATCGCCCAAGACGAGAAGCGGTACGATACCGGCGCATCTGATACGACAATCAAGATTGGCAATACTGCTCCCTACAGTGGGCCGCTATCCTCGAATGGTACCATCGCCAAAACGGAAGGCGCCTACTTCAGAATGATCAACGATCAGGGCGGGATTAACGGCCGCAAGATCGAGTTCATTTCTTACGACGATGCGTATAGTCCTCCGAAGACCGTGGAACAGACCCGCAAGCTGATCGAAAGCGATGAGGTTCTTTTTCTCTTCAATCAACTCGGCACACCGACCACGATGTCGGTCATCAAATATGTCAACGCCAAAAAGGTACCGCAGCTGTTCATCGCGGCCGGAGGAACCATCTTCGGCGATCACAAGACATATCCCTGGTCGATGGGCTTCCAGCCAAGCTACCAGAGCGAAACACGCATCTACGGCAGGTACCTGCACGATAACTATCCGAATGGAGCGATTGCCGTTCTCTCGTCCAATGACGACTTTGGTCGGGACAATATGAAGGGCTTGAAAGACGGTCTCGGCGCGGCGGTCGGTAACATCGTCGCCGAGGCCACGTATGAGACAAGCGCGCCGACGATCGATTCCGAACTGGTGAAGCTGAAATTCTCAGGCGCAAACATCTTCGTTAATTTCGCTTCGGCGAAATTTGCGGCGCAAGCCATTAAGAAGGCAGCAGAGGTCGGTTGGAAGCCCGTGCATATCCTGCACGGAAACTCACAGTCAATCAGCGCCGTCTTAAAGCCCGCCGGTCTCGAAAACGCCAAGAACATCATCACAGCGAGTTACAGCAAGGATCCTGCGGACGCGGCCTGGAAAGACGACCCCGGTTTGAAGAGATTTTCCGATTTCGTGGCCAAATACGTGCCGGGCGAGGACAAAAATAATTTCTATGTGGTTTATGGATACAACGTCGCACAGGCGCTGGTTGAAGTACTCAAGCAGTGCAGGGATGACCTTACACGCGCAAACATCATGAGGCAGGCTGAGGCCTTGAACCAGGTTCACCTCGACATGCTGCTTCCGGACATCACGCTGAGCACATCGCCTGGCGACCACTACCCGATCGAACAAATGCAATTGCAGAAGTTCGATGGGCAGAACTGGCTGCGATTTGGCCCTGCCATTGAAGGTTCGCTGGGCAAGAAATGATCTCCCAATCTTGGTGTGTGTACCGAAAACCCTATCCCGGTTGATGCCGTGACGGAATCACCTAAGCTTGCGGAATGATCGGGCTGCTCTGTTTCGCTTTGGCCGGTTTAAGCGCGCCATTCAAGTCGAAGTTGCGGCTGGAAGCTGAGAGCGCGGTGCTTCGACATCAATTGAATGTTTTGAGGCGCAAGCTGCATGGTCGCGTTCGGCTCACGAGCCATGATCGCTGGTTCTTTATCCAGCTGTATCGCTGGTTTCCAGCGATCCTGAAATTGGCGGCTTGTGGCAATTTTCTCGATGGCATGTCATGGCGCCCAAGGAGCTGCATTTAGCGGGTCGGCCAGTCGGCTGCCATGCCATGACATCGGATTTGCGGATTGGAGCGCAGGCAGCAATTGGGCCTGCAGACTGATGAAAACGCACTATCCCAATCGAGCCAAAGGACGGCTCGCGGAACCGCCCTTTGTCGTAGCAAGTGTTAGTCACAGTATCCCGACCGACCATAAGCTGGGTTGAATAAACAACGCGCAGCGCCGTTGTATGGCACAGGGGCAGGCGGCCGCGGCGGAAGTTCTTCCGCATAAGTGTAGGAGTACTCTGAGGCCGGGGGCGCCGGGTAGACTGATCGATATCCTTCATAGAATGCCGGTGCTCTGTATACCTGCCCCGGTGGCACATAACCCGGCGCGTATGCGGGGGGTGCGTAGTACGTGGCGCCAGGCGCCCCGTAAGTCGGGTAACCGTTTTCGGTCCCAACATGAACGTGGGCAGACGCGATATAGACGCCTCCCGGCGCCACGTAGACGGATTGCAGCTCGCCTGCCGAAACTTGCGATGACCACAGAACGCCAAGCGCAAGGATAAAAATGCCGTATCTCATGGTGACAGTACTCCTGCTACACTACTCTGCCCTTCGCGAAGCTTACTGATCATTAACCAAAGAACAAACGTTAACTGCGAGCGAGTGTGTCCCATTTTTGAACAAAATGACTCTTCGGCATTGTGCAAGATGCGCGTTGGCGGAGCGCGCAACAAGGCAAATTCCATAGTCGGTGATCGGCGAATGACGTGGCGTTGAATTAAATTCGCAAATGTCCTCTACCACCGGCCCTTGGCGGAGTGGATTGTTGACAGGATTAGATAGTCTTCGTCGAGCAAGGGAATCCTGCGGTCCGCTCCAACTTCCCTGGCGGAAGTAACGGAACTCGAGAGGTCAGAATTCGTTCAGAATAGACCTGGCTCACCAGTGGAGGTACGCCATGCCAGTCACCGAAATGAAGGATCACGTCTATAAGATACTAGAACTAGTAGGATCTTCCGAAAAAGGCATCGAGGATGCCATTCAAAATGCCATCACCCGCGCATCAAAGACCATTCGCGAGATGAAATGGTTCGAAGTCGTGCAAACGAGAGGCCATATCGAAAAAGGGTCTGTCCGACATTACCAGGTCACTTTGCGAGTTGGATTCACGCTAGAGGAGTAGTTCTATCGGGGAAAGCGGAGGTGAGTCTGAGATCGCTAAGCTGGCCCGAATGACTCTCGCAGACATTGGGCCTGAGCAACATCCGACGCCGGTTGTTTGCTATTTCACACTCGTGGTCCAGCTCGGGGCTGCTATATTTCGCGGATCATGCAAGACGTGGGGCACATGAAGCGGCGCGAATTCATCACGCTTCTTGCTGTCGCCTGCCAAAGTGCGCGCCGGCCCGGGCGATTCCGGGCCGGGGGTTTGGGTTGAAATTTGTTAGGTTTCATCCCTTGGCATTGGGTTCATCACGCTTGGCGCAAGCATTGTCTCCCGCGGCCCTCTCTCCGAGTCCAGGCGCTTCGTGCGGCGATCGAGTGCCTGCGGAAAGCGTAGCGCCAATACGGCGTTTCTCCTACTCGCGGTACTGTCACCTCTTATCCTCTTAGTAGCCGCAATCGAAATTCAAGTTAGCCACAATCGAAATTCAAGTTATGCCTGCGGCACAGCGGTTTTTTCAACGAACGATTGAGGTTGTTAAGATTAACATTTGGAGGTTGCTATGAACGTCGTTTCGAGAGTCTCCATGCGCGCCATCCCCGACACCCAGACCAACGTTCTTTCTCTCAAGACCATCCTTTCTCTCAAGACCATCCTTTCTCTCAAGACCATTCTTTCTACCAAGGCCATTCTTTCTACCAAGGCCATCGCTCTGTTTTGCGGACTCGTGTTGGGCGCATCTCTCTGCCTGGCAACTTACGGCTTGGATTTGAGCGCTGGGTTTTTCTAACGGCCCGTCACGGCGCCCGCACCGCAGCAACATCAGCACCGGAGTAAGCGGCATCCCGAACATTTGCGTCTATCAGGAGGAGTCATGCCCAAGAGATGGATGATGCTGATCTGCATTTCGTTGCTCGGTTCTGCGGGACCGTCGGAAGCGAATCCGCTGGATTCGCCGGATATCGTGTATATCGACGGGCTACCATGTAACAGCCTTTGCCAGTCCTATATGGCATGGTCCCGCGCAGCCTTGTCAAAGTCCACGCAATCCACACCCGCGCAACTTGCGAGGCGTTCGACGAACGCTGTAGCCCACCGCACGACGGGGCTTCCCGGGGAAAGTCCGAAGCCGGCAACGCGCACTCGCAAAGCAAAACAGGCCACACCAAATCTCGACAAGATACCGGAAGCAAAGAGTGCAGATTTGCAGCCTGCAGGTAATGCCGCTGCCGTTTCCGATACCGCGCGACCGAACATTGCGGGTGCGCCTGCCAAAGCTGATGTAGCCACCAATCCAAATCCCCGAACAATTCAGGAGCAAGTCGCGGCCGCCACCGCGGTCGCCGAGCTGGTGACGGTCGCCACGGCAGTTCCGGCATCCGAACAGAAACCAAATACCACCGACCGTTCCGGTCGCGCGGAAACCATGCTTTTTAGCGACGCCGCTTCCGCGTCGCCAAAAAACGCCCATCTGCTGGTTGCTCTTCTTATGGCGCGCCCGGAAATCAAGGCGCTATCCGATCTCACCAATAAAAAGATTGCAATGGATGAGAGGCATGCTGCCTTTAGCGGTAATGTCCAAGCCGCAATTGCGGCAGCGGGGGCGGCTGAAGTCCAACTGGGGGAGGGTCAAACGAAGGCGATCAATCGTTTGATCGGTGGAGAGGTGCCGGCTGCAGTTTTGACTTTGGTGTCTCCGGAAGCGGCGGAGGCGTTTCCCGATATCGCTGGCTTCAAGATTTTTCGCATCCCGCTCTCGCTTCGTTCATTGGAGGCACGACTGGAGCCCGCAGGCAACGCCGCTGCCAATTCCGATTTGACGCGAGCAAAGATCGCGGATTCGCATCCCACGGGCGGTGCCGCCGTTAATTCCAATACCAGAACGATACAGGAGCAGGTGACGGCCGCTACCTCGGTCGCGGAGCGAGTGACGGCCGGGGCGGTCCTGGCGCCGGAACAGACAGCGAGTAATTCCGACCGGTCCAATCGCTCGGAACCCCCTGTTGATGCGGAAAAGACCCCAATTGCTGCGTCTCCAAACGACATCAATCATCTGGTTGCCCTTCTCATGGCTCGTCCGGACATCAAGTCGGTATCCGACTTAGCCGGTAAAGATATTGCGATAGATGACAAGCAATCTGCGTCCAACGCTGATGTCAGGACCGCGATCGTGGCAGCGGGGGCGGCTGAAGTTCGACTGAGAGAGGGTCAAACGAAGGCGATCGATCGGTTGATCAGTGGCGAGGTGCCGGCTGCAGTTTTGAGCTTGGTGTCTGCAGAAGCGGCGGAGGCGTTTCCCGAAATCGCGGGCTTCAAGATTTTTCGAATCCCGCTCTCGCCTCGTTCATTAAAGGAGCGTCTCTAGTCGCCGACTCTAACTGGAGGTGCCGCATTTGGGTGAGATTGCTGTCCGCACTTCATTGCGTGTGAAGTTGAGGCAACCGGCGATCCTCGCGATCAGCGGCTGCAGCGATCTTGCGTGATCGGTATAATTCTAGAACGCTCCGAGCGGTCTGTGTGTTGAGATGTTCAAACTCATCTTTCATGCTGTTCAGGTTTCCCGCGGAGATTCGATGATCTTTTGCACGAAGAAACAGCAACGCCATCGTGGTCTCCCACGAGAAGTCGAGGGCTTTGGCCAGAATTAGTGTGCTTTCTCTGTTGTTTTCAATCAATGCGCGCTCCACCACGTCGACAGGCAATGAACACAAAAGTGAGAGTCCGACGGTGGCTTCCTCGACCTTATGGGATCGAGCGTATTCAAGAATGCTGTTTTCGGTAAGAGTGCCGTATCGGTGCTTATTTGTTAGGATTCGTTTTGCATCGAAATAGTTTTTCGATGCCGGTCCGAATTTCGAATGCAGGGCGCCCGTGACATCAGTCACCGAAGACTGAATCTGGATTGCGAGATCGGGGCGCTCCTTCGCGAGCTTCTTCTTCACATCGTCCGACGCTTTTGCGATTAGCTGCTGAAAAAGATGCCTCGGTATGTCCTTACGTAGGCCAAGTTGCTCAGCGAGAATCGAGTCACTCTCGGAACGCTTGATCAAGTGCAAGAAGCCGAAATCCGAGATACAGGCCCCTTTGTTCGTCGCAACCGCGTTAACAACTTCCCGGTTTCCGCGCGTTACGAGTTCGTCCGTCACTGGGATGGCAATCGAATTTCGCATGGATATGGCCAGAAGATGTGACTGGCTTTTGGTTCTAACGTTGGCAACCAAGGTTTTAACATCAAGCCGCTCGGAATGCCGAAGGATCGGGCCGGCGACATCGATCGAATCGTCAAAGGCAAGCTTTTTGACGATATTGATCGGCGCATTATCAATGCGCGCCAATCGCTGGGCGAGCTGGGCGCGCGCCGCCACTTCGATCTCGCTAGCCAAAATCCCTATTACTTCTCCGAAGGTCCAGATTTGATCTTCGGTATAGGTGCCGGCGATCAGTAGATCAGTGGCATGCCATAACGCTCGCAATCGCCTTTCGGCCGATCCTCTCGAGACCGCGTCATCCAGTTCCTTCAAAAGCGAACGGGTTTCCATAATTTCCCTAGCTTGTCCTGGGTAGACAGAAACCGCGCTGATTATCTGAATACCGGCAGGGGCGCAAAAGCAAATCCG
>Ga0209526_10003162_pt1 | contig 11220 bp, 9 predicted proteins | sample JacPinW_OM2H0_M1_FD_188566 | JGI IMG/M metagenome (GOLD analysis project Ga0209526, IMG submission 188566) | Forest soil microbial communities from Algoma, Ontario, Canada - Jack Pine, Ontario site 1_JW_OM2H0_M1 (SPAdes) (version 2) | ecosystem: Environmental > Terrestrial > Soil > Boreal...
GTGGTGGCCATTCAAATAGGCGCGGGATTCAACGATTGACCACCTTCTTTACGGCGCTATACCATGGAACCGCTTTGTTATGTCCAGACGCATTGGCAAATGCACAAACTATTCGGGCTGTAAACTAGCCTATCGGAACGAACAGATTAACGTCGTTACCAAGGAATTTCGCTGCCCAGAGTGCGGCTCCCCGTTGGAACCGGTCGGCCAAAAAAAGGATTCTTCTCTGACGATCGTTCTTGTGCTGGGAGTGGCAGTAGTGCTGCTGCTCGCGATCGGGGCAATCGTGTGGACGCTGATGCGTCGTCCGCCACATCCAGTGACGATCGTGCAGGTATCTGTCACACCAATCCCTACGCCTACGCCTACGCCTACGCCTACGCCTACGCCAACGCCGACTCCAACGCCGACCGCAACGCCAACACCCACGGCAACTCCGAGTGCTACGCCTGAACCTTCCGGTACACCAATAACCGACGAAGAGTTTCAACAGGCGATGAACGCCATCATAAAGCGAATTGAACTCCAGCCGACGCTATCGAGAGCTGAAAAAGATAGGATTCGCGAGAAGGTGCAGAGCGCCAAAAAAATGAGAAGGATTGCCGTTATCCACTTTAATACCAATGCAGCATCGGCCCAGTCTCAAGAGGAGGCGTCGATCGTCTTACAGTTCGACCAGCCTCAAGTTAAGGAACTCCTGGCCGATCCAAGAACCCAACTAGTGGTACTTGGCTATGCGGATCTACAGGGTGATGATCCGAAAAATCTTGCCCTTTCTAACGAGCGCGCTCAAACAGTTTTACAAATTCTGGTTAAGAAGTGCCACGTACTCAATACGATGTACGCGATTCCGATGGGCGGAACCGATCTGTTCGACTCACGCGCTTTCGCACGGAATAGAACCGTGGAGGTATGGGCCGGGCAACCGTGAAAAGACTTAGAAATGCAGATCTCCATTCTCTCGGGTCTTCCATTACGCTCGGAGGTCCTTCCGGGTGAGAATATGGTCGTGGGTCGCGCTCCGGAAGTAGACCTGGTTTTGAATCATCCGGAAGTGTCACGACGCCATTGTCGAATATTGCGTGAAGGCGAGACTTGGTTCATCGAAGACCTGGGGAGCAGACGCGGCACGGCAGTGAACGGAAACCGTATTGCCGGTCGCACCGCACTTCGGCTCGGCGACCAGATCCACGTCGGCCCGGTCATCTTGGCCTTTGGTGTTAGTCGCAAAGAAACGCCAGCGATGGGGGACATCGCGCAACCCATCGGTGCTGTCCTGTATAAGCAACAACCAACGGAGTTCATTCCCCTGAACATGAATCTGGTATTTGGTCGTGGCGACGAAATCGATGTCAAACTTGATGATCCCGCTGTGTCGCGCCGGCATGCCAAGATCGAAGCCGGACCGAACGGATATCGTTTACTTGATCTCAAGAGTACAACCGGATCGTTCGTCAATGGCCGGCGCTTTGAGGAACATGATCTGGTCATCGGCGACCAGATCCAGTTAGGACCCTTTTTTTTTGTTTACGATGGAAAAAGCCTCCATCGTGTCCGCCGGTTTTCCGTGGGTCGAATCGTCGCGGTTGGCTTAACGAAAGAAAGTGATAACGGCCCTATCCTGGTCCGAGCTAATTTTCTCGCGGAACCAGGCCAATTCATTGGAATTCTCGGCCCCAGTGGGGCGGGAAAGACGACACTGCTCAACGCGTTGAGCGGCCTCCGACCAGCGGACAACGGAAAGATTTTCATCGATCAAACCGATTTTTACAAACATATCGATCGGCTTCGCTCGCTGTTCGGGTACGTTCCGCAGGATGATATTGTCCACCCAGACCTCACCGTTGCTGAGGCTCTGACGTTCGCCGCGCGCCTAAGATTGCCGGCGAGGACGCCGCGGTGGGAAATTGCTAAGCTGGTCAACCGCACCATCGCCAATCTGGGGCTCTCAGATCGGGCAAATCAAAAGATCGATCGGCTATCGGGTGGCCAACGAAAACGAGCAAGTGTCGGCGTAGAACTACTCAGCCGGCCCCCGATATTGTTTCTCGATGAACCGACATCTGGTCTAGATCCGCTGGCCGAATTCAAGGTGATGGAGTTGTTACGCGGTCTTGCCGACAACGGCTGCACCGTTGTCTGCACGACACACGTGATGGAAAACGTCTACCTGATGGACCAAATCGCCATCATTTCAAATGGCCGCGTCGTATTTCAAGGGCCACCTGACGAAGCGTACTCCAAATTCGGCGTTTCAAGGCTCGCTTCTCTGTACGGCGCTCTCCAGGTCAGTGAGCCATTGGTGCTCCCCAATTTTGAGCCGTCACTACCTGCCGAATCCGACCGGGAAAAACTGGCCATGGTGCCTCCAGCCAAACCGAGAAGAGCATTTTCCCTCCCCATATTGTTACAACGCCAGATCGCAATCTTCCGGGCGGACATTAAGAACTTCATTATGCTGCTCGCGCAGCCGATCATCATTGGAGCATTGGTCGCCTGGGCGACCAACGACGCCGCGTTGACACAGTTTTACGCCTATGTCGCGACGCTCTGGTTCGGAGCCAGTAATGCAGCACAAGAAATCATTCGAGAATTACCGATTTATCGCCGTGAACGATTGGTTGGATTAAGTCGTTCAAGCTATCTGGCGAGCAAATTTCTCTGGTTGGGTGGGCTGACTGTGTTCCAGTCACTGCTGTTGTATGCCTGGATTGCCGTCATAAGGTTAGGCACTCACGGCTCTGTTCAGTGGCAAGTGATCGGGTTGATCTTACTGGGTTTTGCCTCCACAGGAATCGGGCTGACTATCTCAGCTTTTGCCAGATCCGTCGTTCAAGCGGTGATGTTGGTTCCTTTATTCCTCATCCCACAAATTGTCTTTTCTGGGTTTAGTCCCCCGGCTCACGAGATGTCGCCGCCGGTGCTCTGGGTGAGTCAAATCATGCCCAGTTTTGCTTCCGAAAGGATTGCTGATGTTAGCTTCCTCCTCGACCAAAAGATTACGGGGCCTTTTATCGACGAATATCACACTCCTTACTATAACATTGACAGTTGGTATCAGTCGGCGATCGGGAATAGTCTAAATCTCGGCACAATCTACACCGAGGGGCGACCACTTTGGGTCGCTTATCTTTCACTCATCTTATGGACATTGATCGCGTTCGTAGCCTCTTTTTGGTTACTGGCCCGGAAAGACCGAGAGTGAAGCACCTCCTTCCGGTCTCAATTTGACTCCCACTCCCGTTTCCCGAATAAGCGCCCGTTGGCGAAATTTGCCCGGCTGAGGCACTGGGAAAGTCCACGCCTTAGATGGGCGGACATCAATCTTTAAACAGTGACACATCCGTCTCAATGGCTATTGACTCACTAACTAAGTGCGGGTGTTAGTTGATCAGCAAGGCAAAGTGCGCGAATCTCTCAAGGTTCTGTTCCAACTGATTCGACATGATCTCGACCACGCTACTTCTGTCTTGAACCGTCTTCCCACCAAAAAGAACCGTCGCCTCACCCGTCCTGATTAGTAGCTCAAGGTCATTCTTGAGGGCGACGCGGTCACGAGTTCCATCCAGGAGTCGCAGCAGATTCTGACTCAGAGAATCATCAAGCTTCACTGATGCATAGTTGAGTGCTGTAACAAACTTACTATTTGGAGCCTGTAAACGGGCAAGCGGGCTTGCCGTGGGCCGTTCGCTGACCTCGATCGTGAATGCCGGAACATGCACATGGAACTCGATGACGCCGGCAGAGTAAAGCTGTAACAATATCCCACAGAGTTCGGCAGGTCCGTGATCTTCTCCGTTAGCGACCATCGTGCGGGCTTCCGCGTAAAGACACTTGAACTGCTCAGCCCTTGGCCACTGTTTGGCGAGATGCACGAGAGCCGCCTTGGTGAGGCAGTGGTCGGTTTTCGCTGCCCCTCCCCGGGGCCCTTTGAACTCCTCTATCACGTTCGATGAAAGATCGGGCTTTGCGGAAACCGGCTGCGCCCGGGACGCGACGCGGAAGTGAACGATCGCGGCGGCATTCGGAACCCGATTGATCGTGATTTCCTGGTGGATCAGCAAAGTCTGCCGAAAGGTCCGGCATTTGAGGAAATCGAGATATTGCTCTTTGAGCACGATGTTGTGGTTGAGTTGCGTCAGCTTCTCGGTTACCGCCGGAGGATAGATCGAATCCTGCATTTCGTTGAAATCTGCCTCGGCCAGGAACTGCAAACCGTGTCGCGCCGCATCCTCGATGAACTGGTAAAAGAAAACCGGGGCTCTGAATTCGCACAGATCATCGTGATAGATGAGCACGTCATCAGACGTCTGGACGCGTTCGAACTCGTGCTGAAGGAAATCACCATACTGTCCGTGTCCGGCGTTCGCGTCGGCGAGGAATTTCATCAGCGATCTGGATTGGCTTATCTTCTCAGCCGCGTTGGAACAACCCTGGACGTGAAACTTCATCATGCCACTTACCATGTCGCGCAAATGACCGCCGGGATAGGCATTGTAGCTGATGTAAGCGATTCCGTTCCGCGCGAGATTGGTTTTACAAATCGAAAGGATCTTATCCCGAATGTCAGGCGGAACCCATGAATAGACTCCATGCGCGATGATGTAGTCGAATTGCCCAAATGTTCGATCAATGCCTCTAAGATCCATGTGGTGGAGAGTAATGTTCTGCAATCCCAGAGCCGACGCCATCGCCTTCCCGCTTCTGATCGCGCTTACCGACAAATCGCACCCTGTGAACGTGCTCTGCGGCAATGAGAATGCCAGGGGAATGAGATTGGCGGCGTCGCCGCACGCTAGTTCGAGGACCCGGCAATGTTCGACATCCGCAGGCCGGAGTCCGAATAGCAAACCGAGCGTTGCAAGCCTGTCCGGGTAGCTTTGTGGATAGGGATGTCCTGGATAAGGGACACCGTCATATGAATTAAACATATGAAAGAATTAACCAATCGGTACGTTGGCAGAATTCGGACGGCGCAGGAAGGTGAAAGGGCTGATTGGCCCTGATCAATCGCAAAAGAAATCTTGCTGAACCGTCGTTTGGGGCACTATTATTTGTGATCCGTTTCTGGATATGCATTTACACACTCGTTGGTTTTAGCTGTCAGTCGCTCTCGCTCTGTTCGTTACCGGGAATGAGCCTATAAAATGACTTCCATCGAAGAGTTGCTCAAGCCGGTTTCGCCGGACAAACCCTGCGGGGATGATCCCGCGTACGATCCGGATTTCCTGCAGCTTGACATCCTCATTCGCGGCAAGCCGGAAACGGTATTGTCAAAAGAGGGCGAAAAAGCGGAAGAGCCGAACTGGAATGCGGTCGAACAACACTGCCTCGATATTTTCGGCCGATCGAAGCATCTTTACCTGGCCGTAGTGCTTTCGCTCGCATGGCTCAAATTGCATGGCTTGCCTGGGTTCCGAGACGGTACCGCTCTAATCCGCGGCTTGCTGGAACAATACTGGGATCTGATTTATCCACGACTCGACCCTGACGACGGAAATGATCCCACCGAGCGCGTGAATATCCTCGCGTCTCTATGTGCTCCTCCGGGTGCATTGGGGGACTGCATGAGATTTGTGCTTCGCGTCCGGCAAGCCCCGCTCTGTCGATCGCGAGAGACCCAGATTAGCGCTTCGGATATCATCAAAGCGGAAACTGGCCTCCCCGAAGCGAAGTCCGTTGCGGAGATTAAGAATGGATTTGCAGGAGCGGCACCGGCGGAGATTGAGGAGAATCACCGGGCGCTCGCCGAGATCCTTATTCACGTGAGACAAATCGATGCCGTACTTACGCGTGTAGCCGGTCCTATCTATGATCGCAGTTGGAACGAATTCATTGAAACAATTGAGGACGTCCAGCGTAGACTTGAACGATACGCGCCCTATTCTGCCGGACAACCCGGTTTGTCCAACGCCGCCGCACAGACGATAAGTAACGATCAAAACCAGCTTGGAGGAACTGCTGCCGGTGGCGGCGCAGTGCAGTCGGGGCAGGATGTTTTGCGCGCCTTGGACATTATTTGCGACTATTATCGCCGCGCGGAACCCTCAAGCCCTATTCCGCTTCTGCTGCGCCGTGCCCAGAGGCTGGTGGACAAGGACTTTATGCAAATCCTCAACGAATTGACGCCCGATGCGCTTGGTCCGCTGAAAGTAATTGTGGGGGAGGACAGTAGCACTTCTGCTTCAAACGCGACGAACGAGGAGCAGACTTGATAAATTTGCTTGCCATCCACTGAGCGACGAATAATCTCAAATTTGTGGCAAAAGCGAGCAGCCAAAAGTTCATTGCGCGCAATCGCGGTCCGCGTGTTCAAATCGAGTATGATGTCGAAACTGGGGGCGCTCAGAAAAAGTTTGAATTGCCATTTGTAGTGGGGGTCATGGCAGATCTCTCCGGCAAACCAGCGGAGGCATTGCCGGATCTTGGTGCCCGAAAATATCTTGAAATCGATGTCGATAACTTTGACAAGCGACTGAAGGCTTGCAAACCACGGGTTGCCTTTCAAGTGCCGAATACTTTGACCGGTGAAGGCAATATGAGCGTCGATATTACTTTCGAAAGCATGGACGATTTTTCGCCCGCTGCCGTCGCGGCGAAAGTGGATTCGCTCAACAAGCTCCTCACCGCACGCAAACAACTTTCGAACCTGCTCACTTACATGGACGGGAAAAGTGGCGCTGAGCAGCTCGTTGCGAAACTATTGAACGATCCCGCGCTACTGAAGACACTTGCATCGACTCCCAAGCCGGAAGCAACAGCGACAAAAGAGTCAGTGTAACCCCCTTGCCGAAGTGGTCATGGCCCCGGGCGGGACCGGACCCGGCCTGCAGCGGATTTTAGTAGGATTTGATGCCGAAACACGTGGGCCGCGATCGCCAATAGCGACCCTTCTAAGCATCCAACTATTTGGAGGATCTGCCATGGCGCACTTTAATCTCGCATCCACGTTCCAAAAGGTGAACTTTGTGAATGTTCATGTGGGTGAGAGCGTGGATCTCGTCCTCGTTGGAACTGGACCTGAGGCGCCTGGTGTCAGGCTGTGGCCGATCCCATTCGAGGACAGGACTGCTAATGTCGAGGTTTTACATGGCCTGGCCGACAAAATGTTGCCACCGTTTCGGGTTCCTAGCTGGTGTGTGGTTTGTTGAGGGTGACCGGAAGGAACCCTGGTAACTGCATGCTCTTCGCGCGCGAAGGGAGCTTCGCTAATCGGCCGGTAGAGGGAGATCGCGATTGGGGAGAAACTCAGATTGTTGTTGCTCTGGCGACAACGGAGACTGCCGATCTCGTGTATACTGGCGCGAAGCTAACCTGGAAGAATTCGCTTCCGCCTTCAGCTCAGGGCAAGGGTCAGCTGGTCTTTGACGCGACATCCGGACAAGGGAGACAAGTTGCGAGTGATGACAAGCTTCAAGATGTTGGACCCATTCCCCAGGGGTTGTTCTCTTTTTTGGCTGAATTTGACCCGTTGCAAGCCTCGGACGCTCAGGCGAACACGGCTGACAAGCCGTTCGATAATTTCCGCGAAGGAATTCAACGATTGCCAACAGTATGGGATTCGGCTCATGGTATAGGTCCGGTTAGCACGATTGGGGAACTTGGCGGGTTCGGCTGAGACCAGAAGGGCAAACAGCTGCACCCGCACGCGGCGGTTTTTATTTGCACGATTCACGTAAGGGCCATACGTCTGGCTGTATCGAAATCGGTCCCTTCGAGGGGAAGACGTTCTTTGATTGGTTAATTGACTACGCAAGCGATTCTGGTAAGCCAAAGCGTCGATTGGTGTTGCATGTTATTTATGGCGATCCGAACGCGCCTACAAAGGGGGACACCCAGAGGCCCTGATGTCCGGGAAGCAGTGAAGCGTTGACACGCAATCGCGGTCCGCGTGTCCAAATCGAATATGATGTCGAAACCGAGGGCGCTCAGAGAAAGTTTGAATTGCCATTTGTGGTGGGCGTCTAAAACTTGAGTGTTCTTGTCGAAGTGCTCATAGCGTTCCGAGCCAGTTTTTGAGGGGCTCTTCAGCCTTAAAAACTAGATCCCGCTTCATCGGTTTGAGTATTCCGGGCTAGAATCGTTGAAAGCAAGCCCAATGGTGCCTGAAAGTACAAGATTCCTACGCACTTCTAGATGTAGATACTCTAAGGGAAGCTGTCGCTTGACGGCCCAATTCCGGCATTCCTTGTACTCGCAGTGCTGAGAAATTCACCATGTTTTGAAGTCGGCACGTGTCGGCCGGCACCTACCTCAGGATTCGAACGTAAAACTTTGTAATGCAAATCATGCAATATGAAGTCCGTTCTTGCCAAAACTAGGCCAATCCATTTAGACTCAACGGCTGGCGACAGGCAACTGACGAGAAGAAATTTAGGAGGTTATCCTCATGCCAGAAAAAACAACCGCCCAATCGACAGGTTCACTGGCCGAGACAGTCGAGTTGGATGACTTCCAGAAGCTGCTCGACAAGAACTTCGGCATCTCATCGGATCCGCAACGAGAGCGCGTAGCCAGTGCTGTCCAGACCCTCGCTCAACAAGCGCTTTCCGAGACGGCGCTAATCAGCAAGGATGCCTACGACTCGATTCAGGCAATCATTGCCGAGCTCGACAAAAAAATGTCGGAGCAACTCAACGTCATTTTGCATCACGAGGATTTCAAAACTCTTGAAGGATCATGGCGCGGACTTCACCACCTTGTCACGAACACAGAGACGGACGAGATGCTGAAGATTCGGGTGCTGAACGTCTCGAAAAAGGAAGTAGGGCGAACTCTGAAGAAGTTTAAAGGAACCGCGTGGGATCAGAGTCCGTTATTTAAGAAGATTTACGGCGAAGAATATGACATGCCGGGCGGTTTTCCCTACGGATGTCTGATCGGAGACTACTACCTCGACCATACGCAGCCCGACGTGGAGATCCTGCAGGGGATGGCGCAGATTGCTGCATCTTGTCATTGCCCCTTCATTGCCGGTGCCGCGCCAAGTTTGATGATGATGCAATCGTGGCAGGAGTTGAATAATCCGCGGGATTTAACGAAGATTTTCGAGACACCCGATTATGCTCCCTGGAAGTCGCTTCGCGAATCAGAAGACTCTCGTTACATCGGGCTCGGCATGCCTCGATTCCTCTCACGTCTTCCCTACGGCGCGAAGACAAATCCAGTTGACGACTTCGATTTCGAGGAAGACGCCGAAGGCGGAGATCATTCAAAATACGTTTGGTCGAACGCAGCTTACGCCATGGGCACAAACATCACTCGTGCATTCAAACTCTACGGCTGGTGCGCACGCATCCGCGGCAAGGAAAGCGGCGGGATTGCAGAGGACCTCCCTTGCCATACGTTCCCGACCACCGACGGCGGGATGGATATGAAATGCCCGACCGAAATCGGGATTGGCGATCGCCGCGAAAAAGAGTTGGCGAAAAACGGCCTGATGCCGCTTTCTCACTACAAGAATACGGACTATGCCGTCTTCATGGGTGCGCAAAGCCTGCAGAAACCGCAGCAGTATTACGAAGCGGATGCGACTGCCAACGCGAATCTTTCTGCAAGGTTGCCGTACCTATTCGCAGCTTGCCGCTTTGCTCACTACTTGAAATGCATGGTTCGCGATAAGATCGGCTCGTACATGGAGTGCGCGGATATGCAGAACTGGCTCAATAATTGGATTCAGAATTATGTGGTCGCGAATCCGCAGGATGCCGGTGAGGAGACCAAAGCGAAAAAGCCGTTGGCGGCCGCGTATGCGGCGGTGGAAGAAGTCGAGGGCGACCCCGGCGCATATACGGCCAAGTTCTGGCTCCGACCGCATTATCAACTCGAGAGCTTGAATGTGTCGTTGCGGCTTGTCGCGCGGCTTCCTTCAAGAAAGCAGTAATTTATTTTTAGTCACGGCCATTCGTAGTTTGTGCCTGGGCGAATGCTCGGCTGGTCAGGCAACCAACAGAAAGACACGCTTAATAAAGGATTATTCCATGGCAGCAGTTGATTATTACTTAAAAATCGATGGGATTCCGGGTGAATCCCTAGACAAAAAGCACCCCAACGAAATCCACCTGGAATCGTGGTCATGGGGTGAGGCACAACACGGCACTTCTTCGCACGGTGGTGGCGCAGGAGCGGGTAAAGTACAGATGCAGGATTTCCACTTCGTCATGAAGGTCAACAAGGCCAGTCCGAAGCTAATGCTCGCGTGTGCGAACGGTGAACACATTTCCAAAGCCGTTCTTACCTGTCGGAAAGCGGGCAAGGACCAGCAGGAGTTCCTGAAATATACTTTCACAGACCTGCTGATTTCATCGTATCAAACAGGCGGAAGCGGCCACGGCGACGTTGTTCCTACGGATCAGATTTCATTTAACTTCGCAAAGATTGAAACGGAATATAAGCCGCAAAAGCACGATGGCACCCTCGATAGTGCGGTGACGGCTGGGTGGGATTTGAAACAGAACGTCAAGACGTAGGATGCCTCGGGGATTGAGGGCCCTCATTCGCACCAGCTCGCGGGACAAGCTGATGGCACATTGCCTAAAATGGAAGCCAAAAAGCACCTCCAGGCCGGACGGCTCCAAGAAGCTTTGTCTGCCTTACAGCAGGCGGTGCGGAAATCTCCGGCTGACGAAAGTCTTCGGATTTTCCTATTCGAGCTCTTGAGCCTTTTGGGCGAGTGGGAGAAGGCATTAACGCAACTCCAGATCGTTGGCGAACTCGACCCAAACAGCTTTCTTCTCACGCAGGCTTTTCGGTCGGCTATCCAATGTGAAGTTCTTCGTGGCGAAGTTTTCTCCGGGCGGCGAACGCCCCTCATCTTCGGCGAACCGGAGCCGTGGGTTAGCTGGCTGGTGCAGGCGAATCACCTCATCGCCACTGGGCAGGTGGAAGCTTCGCGCGAACTGCGTGAACGTGCATTCTCAGAGGCGGCGGCATCTCCGGGAAAAATTAACGGCCAACCTTTCGAGTGGATTGCCGACATGGACTCTAGGCTCGGTCCGATGCTGGAGGTCATTCTCGAAGGCAAGTATTACTGGATTCCGTTTGCGAGAATGAGTTCAGTGCAGATTGAGTCTCCAAAGACTCTTCGCGATCTCATCTGGATTCCTGCGCAGTTCACCTGGAGCAATGGCGGCAATGCAGCCGGACTGATCCCTGTGCGTTATACTGGGACCGAAAGTTCAAGCGACAACGCTTTGCGATTGGCCAGAAAAACGGAATGGG
>Ga0209526_10003163_pt1 | contig 11218 bp, 10 predicted proteins | sample JacPinW_OM2H0_M1_FD_188566 | JGI IMG/M metagenome (GOLD analysis project Ga0209526, IMG submission 188566) | Forest soil microbial communities from Algoma, Ontario, Canada - Jack Pine, Ontario site 1_JW_OM2H0_M1 (SPAdes) (version 2) | ecosystem: Environmental > Terrestrial > Soil > Boreal...
CCTGGCCGCTTCAGGCAGCGGCCAGGCTGATCAGCGCCCGACGGTAACCGGCACCTTGCTGCCGGCGTGGTCTGGATCAGACCGCAGGCCTCTTGCAGCCGTCGCCGGGACGCCATCTCACAAGACGCCATCTCACAAGACGCCATCTCACAAGACATTGGCGATTCATAACGACGCAAGCAGCCCAAAATTGCGCTCGCTATTCCGGGTTGCCTCGCGCGGATCTGCTTAGCAGGTATATCGCAAAGAATTGGAACGCGGCAATGACGAGCGGCCCGACCGCCTTCCCCAGATCATGCTGCAACAACCCCACGCCCGCATCCAGCAATTGGATGAAACCTGCCAACACGCCCAATATCAGCAAGGCTGCTTCCAACTGTTTGTAGATCGCAATCAAAACCATAAAGGCGAGGGGAATGCTGCGGGCCGCGGCATACATCGCAAATATGAATGAGGCGTCCGTCGGAGCGTAGCCCGCTGGCAATATCGACTTTGGGCTGACAAGTCCTGCGATCGAAAATCCGCCTGCGACCAGAACATTTATCGCTGTCACCAGCGAGGCAATACGTTTCGCCGTCGATGGTGAAGAAAGGAGTGTCATCGAAAGAATCTCCGGTAGGGATCGATGTCCACGTTGCCGGGTACGAGTTGCAACATGGAATAAATGATAGTATGCTATTATAACTGATATTTTTTTGAGGTGTCGCGGAATCTGGAAGCCCGACCCGATAGCTGCGCGGTAAATGGATATATGCTGCTCGCGCCCTGGCAGGGTAGAATCCGCTGTCGGAAACAGAAATGGCGAAAAAGAGCAAATCCCTCCAGTCTGCCGAACTGAAAGCCCGGGTCGACCACGAGAAGATACTCGGTCTGGCCGTCAACACCCTGGGGCGGAACATCGTTTGGAGCTTGTCAAAGCGAACCGCACGGCACGGTGTGTTGCCCGGAGTTTATCCGATCATCGCCTGGCTTATGCAATTGCCGGAATCAAGCCAGGCAGAGCTTTCGCATCTGATAGGAATCGAGCAGCCGACGATGGCTATCACCCTGCGGCGTATGGAGCGCGACGGGCTCATTCAACGCAAAGCCGACCCCGATCACGGCAGGCGGAGCCACGTCAAACTATCGGCCAAGGGTCGAAAACTCAGTCAGGTTATGCGCACTGCGGCACACGAGGTCGAGAAGCTCGCGACCGATGGGCTTACGGCAGCAGAAGTGGACCAATTCTTCCGTGTGGCCGGAATCATGATTCAGAACCTGAATATGGAACGCTACGGACGAAGATAAGGTTCTCGGTTCCGTACATGTCAGTGCCCGACAATGACAGGCACTTTCGTCGCCGGCGGCGTATTGCGGCTGCGTTGGGTGCGGACGATGCCGTCGATGATGGTCATGCCGATTCCGGGAAGGTCGCCGAGCTGCACGCTGTCGAGGATGTTTTTCCCCGGCGAATGCTGCGCTCTGTCCATGATGACAAAGTCGGCGGAGCGGCCGATTTCGATGAGGCCGCAATCGAGCGCGCGCATGCGTGCGGTGTTGCCGGTCGCGAGACAGAATGCGATTTCGGCGGGCAACTCGCCGAGCGACGATAGCAATGACACCATACGCAGGATTCCGAGCGGCTGCACGCCGGAGCCGGCCGGTGCGTCCGTGCCCAGGATGACCCGGCTGAGATCGCCCATCTCGCGCGCGGTTCGCAATGTGAACAGCGCCGAGCGTTCATTGCCGTTGTGAACCAGCTCAAGTCCGCGCTTGCAGCCCTCGCAGATGCAGCGGATCTGGTCGTCGGGTAGCGCCGTATGGCCGCCATTGATGTGACCGATGACGTCGGTGTCGGCTTCCAGCACGACGTCCTTGTCGATCAGGCCGGAGCCCGGGATCGACGGTCCGCCGGTATGGATGGTGCTCTGGATACCGTATTTGCGCGCCCACCCCACCATCTTGCGCGCGGTCGGCCCGTCCTTGACGCCACCAAGGCCGACCTCGCCCAACAGCTTGACGCCGGCCGCGGCGAGCTCCTTGAAATCGTCTTCAACCATCTCGTTTTCGATGACTGGAGCGCCGGCGTGGATCTTCACGCCGCCGGGGCGGAGTGTCCAGAAAGAGCGTTGTGCAAAAATCGCCATCGCCTTGACGCCGATGACGTCCCGCGGGCGGCCGGGCATGTGCACTTCGCCGGCGGAGATCATAGTGGTGACGCCGCCGTGGAGATAGCTGTCGATCCAGTTGATCTGGTTTTGCCGCGGCGTCCAGTCGCCGGCGACGGGATGAACATGGCTGTCGATCAGGCCGGGCGCCACCGTCGTGCCATTGGCATCGACGGTGGTGGTGGCGCCTTCGGCGTCGACATCCTTGGCGCGGCCGATGGCGGTGATCTTGCCGTTCACCGCGACGATGGTGTCGGCGTCGAGGATCGGCTTCTCCATGGCGCCCGAGAGCATCAGCCCGATATTACGAATCACGAGTTTGGTCGGGCCTGAGGCCTGGGGTTCATCGTGGGTCATCGAATTTTCCTTGTCGTTCAAAGCCTTCGGGTCACTGCCGGCGCATCTTGCGCGCGGCTTGACTAAGGGATCAAGCCGGATTATTCATTTGTATACGAATGATCGTATACAAATGAAGTGGACGGTGCAATCCGCCGCCTTCGAAATTCGCGAAGCCGCCGTCGCCCCAAAATCCGGATCGAGCGCCATGAGCAATTTCAATCAGGAAAGCGTTTTGAGCGTCCATCACTGGACCGATACGCTGTTCTCGTTCACCACCACCCGCAATCCGTCGTTCCGGTTTCGCAATGGCGAATTCACCATGATCGGGCTCAAGGTGAACGAGAAGCCGCTGCTGCGCGCCTACAGCGTCGCCAGCGCCAATTACGAGGACCGGCTCGAATTTTTCTCGATCAAAGTGCCCGACGGTCCCTTGACTTCGCGTCTCCAGCATCTGAAGCAAGGCGACGAGATCATCGTCAGCCGCAAGGCAACCGGCACGCTGGTCATCGACAATCTCGAAGACGGCCGCAATCTCTATCTGATCGGCACCGGCACCGGGCTCGCGCCGTTCCTGAGCGTGATCAAGGACCCCGAGACCTATGAGCGCTTCGAAAAGGTAGTGCTGCTGCACGGCTGCCGCCGTGTTGCCGAGCTCGCTTATGGCGAGATGATCACCGAGAAATTGCCGAACGACGAGATGATCGGCGAACTTGTGCGCAACCAATTGATCTATTACCCGACCGTGACCCGCGATCCCTTCCGCAATCGCGGCCGGATCACCGATCTGATCACGTCCAGCAAATTGTTCAGCGATATCGGCCTCGCGCCGCTCGAGCCTGCCCATGACCGCGTCATGATCTGCGGCAGCCCGGCGCTGGTTCACGACACCCGCGAGCTGCTTTCGGGCGAAGGATTTGTCGAAGGCAATCACGGCGAGCCGGGCCAGTTCGTGGTCGAAAAGGCTTTTGCCGAGCGCTGATCGCCGCCTTATTCTCCGACCTCATCCTGAGGAGCGCGCCCTCCCGGCAGCGCGCTTGCGCTGTCCGGTCGCGCGTCTCGAAGGATGACCACGAGTTCACATGTTGCGTCCATCCTTCGAGACGCTTGCTCCGCAAGCTGCTCAGGATGAGGTCGGTATTTCCCGGCTGGCTATTCTCTGCTGCCAGAGCGCCGGCTTTGCGCTAAGGTGTTAGGACCAACACCTTGCAGGGCCCAAAATGCAGATACGCAATGACGATGTGCTGCTGATCATCGACGTGCAGAATGATTTCTGCCCCGGCGGCGCGCTGGCGGTTGCCGATGGCGATGCCGTGGTGCCGGTGGTCAATCGTCTCGCCGAAAAATTCGATCACGTCGTGCTGACTCAGGATTGGCATCCCGCGGGCCACAGTTCTTTTGCCACATCACATCCCGGCTCGGCGCCCTTTGCATCCATCAGCATGCCCTATGGCCAGCAAACGCTTTGGCCGGATCATTGCATCCAGGGCAGCGCGGGGGCGGCGTTTCATCCGAAATTGGAAACGACGCGGGCGGAGCTCGTGATCCGCAAGGGTTTTCGCCCCGAAATCGATTCCTACTCCGCGTTCTATGAAAACGACCGGAAGACGCCCACGGGGCTATCCGGTTATTTGCGTGAGCGCGGCTTGCGGCGCATCTTTATGGCCGGTCTCGCCACCGATTATTGTGTCCATTACTCCGCCGTTGACGCGCGCCGTCTCGGCTTTGATACCGTGCTTGTCGAAGCCGGATGCAGGGCCATCGATCTGGCGGGCTCGCTCGCCGCCGCCTGGGCCGCGATGGGCGACGCTGGCGTGCAGCGTGTCAGCGATCTGGCAACGCGCTGATCCTACGCGGTCCGCGTCGTCCGGTTCGGCATTCCCCCGACCGCGATGATGTCAGCGCTCAACTGCTCGATCGTGGTGCGATGGCGCATCGCGGTCTGCCGGATCAGCGTGAATGCGTCCGCCTCAGCGAGGCCGTGGCCGCGCATGATTTGCAGCACGGCGGCAAAGACCACGCGGCGGGAACGAATGCGGTCCTCCAGCCTTTCGACATAGGCGGCTTCGTCAATTCTTCGCTGCGCAGAGTCGAACGCCACCACCAGCGCGGTATAAAGCCCGGCCGAGCGCAGCGGCTTTATGAGAAACGACGCCGGCTGCAAATCGAGCAGCCATTTTAGGCGGCTGGGCGTCTCGGTCCCGATCAATGCGATGATCGGCGCGCCGGATCTCCATGCGCAAGCCAGATCGGATTTGATCGGAATGGCGTCGGCGTCGATGACCGCGACATCAACGATTTCCTCCGGCGGCGGCTGGCTCGGATCATGCTCGGAAATCGTCATGCCGAGACGGTTAAGCTGGCGGCGCACGATGGCGATCTCGCGCTCATCCCGCATCACCATAAGAGCGCGACGGCCGCGGACGGAAAAAGGCGATGACCTCGTCATTTCACGACACGCAAATGGTTCAACCGTTTTGTCATGACATCATTGCTCTTTTGCGCGCCCGTGCCAATCGCCGTCAGATCGAGGTTCGAGAGATAGGGGTCGGGGCGTTCGGGTGCGTCGGCTTCCCAAAAAATCTTGAACCGGCATCCAGGCACAGAGCGCGCCAGGCGCGGGGTGAGAAAACAGTGATTATTGTCGGGATCGACCCAGATCGGTCCCTGCGGAGAGTCATAGCGATGGTTGGCCGCGGCGCGGCGCACCGCGCCTACTTCCGCCGAGCCGGCGCGGCGGATGGCGCGCGCCAGCAGCATGACACAGACATAGGTCGATAGTCCGTCGACGCAGGGATCGCTGTCTCCGCCATGGCGCGCCTTCCAGCGCGCGACAAATGCGCTATTCTCGGCCCCCTCGATGCTCTCGAAATAAGCAGACGAGGTGACGCAGCCGACGGACGCCGCCGACCCGATCAGCTTGAGTTCGGGTTCGCACAAGCTGCAGCTCAGCATCGGGATCGAGAGTCCCGCGCGCATCGCCGCCGCATGCAGCGCGCGCATGAAAGCATAACTGGATTCGCCGACCAGGGTGTTGAGCACCGCCGGCGGCCTGCGGTCGATGACCTCCTTGACGATGTGGTCGACCGCGGTCTCGCCGAGCTCCAGCAAGCGTTCGGCAAGGATGCGACCGCCGGCGCTGGTGACGATTTCGCGAATGACGCGGTTCATCTCCCAGGTCCAGATGTAGTTGGACCCGATGCAGAACACGTCGCCGGAGATGTGATCCAGCATGTGCCGCACCAATGGCACCACGTGCTGGTTCGGCGCAGCCCCGACATAGATGACGTTGTCGCTGCTTTCAAAACCTTCATAGCGCGCCGGATGCCAGAGCAGCCGATCGGTACGCTCGACGATCGGAATAACTTGCTTGCGCGAGGCCGATGTATAACAGCCGACGATATGGTCGACCTGTTCCTCGCGGATCAAATCGGCGCATGCCGCATGGTAGCCAGCGACGACGCCACCGGGATCGCGCAGATGGGGCGCGAAAACAAAATCGAACTCATCACTTTCGTTGATTTCGTCGACCGCCATCAACGCGCTCTTGCGCATCTCGCCCGCCATCATGGCGTACGGTCCCGACTGGGAAAATACCAGGCCGAGAGGGATGGATGGCTTCTTCATCGATAAGCCCCGGCGTTGCGCAGGCCATCATCTCATCGCAAGAAGACCGCTCTGTCCACCTTGTTTCATCAATCTATCATCCATCGGCGCTGCGCGTCATTTGGGCTACCCCAGCTTAAAAAAGCGGCCCAGCTTGCATTGACAAGGCTGGCGACGCTAAGACACAATCGCATCCGTACGTGAATGCATGCATGACGAAAGAGTTTTCGCACAGCCGATGACGTCTGGGTGAGACCTTTAAAAACTTCGTTCTGCAACGCTAGCCTACGCGACCATTGATAGCAGCGGCATTGATGCCATTCGGGGCCTTTTCGGGCCGCCGATGGCTTTTTTCGTTTGTGTTCCGAAAGACAAGAAGTGGGTGCAGCATGGGTGTTCGCCTTCCAACCTTGGAGCAGATCGATAGCCTCGCATCCGGTTTCGGTCTCGTTCTCACCACTGAGGAGGTTGCGGCCTTTCAGCAGGCCTTCAAGGGACCGCTGGCCTCCTATGGCCGGCTCGACGAGCTGGTCCCGCCGGCGCTGGCGCCGGTCGCGCCGCGCTCGCCCGGCTACCGGCCTACGCAAGCGGAAAATCCTTACGGCGCCTGGTACTGGAAGACGAATATCAAAACCGGCGCCGAAGGCCTTTTGAGCGGCAAGAAGATCGCGATCAAGGACAACATCTGCGTCGCCGGCGTGCCGATGATGAACGGCTCGGTGCTGCTCGAAGGCTATGTGCCGGAACTCGATGCCACCGTGGTGACGCGCATCCTGGACGCGGGCGGTACCATCGCCGGCAAGGCGGCCTGCGAGGATCTGTGTTTTTCCGGCGCCAGCCACACCTGTGCCGGCGGCGTGATCCGCAATCCGCATAATCCCGCCCACAGCGCGGGCGGCTCATCCGGCGGAAGCGCGGCGCTGGTCGCGGCCGGCGAGGTGCCGATGGCGCTTGGCGGCGACCAGGGCGGATCGATCCGCACGCCCTCAAGCTGGTGCGGCATTTATGGATTGAAGCCGACCTGGGGGTTGGTGCCGACCACCGGCTCGATGCCGATCAGCTATTCCGTCGATCATTGCGGCCCGATGGGCGCATCTGTCGAAGATGTGGCGCGGCTGCTCACGGTGATATCAGGCCATGATGGCTGGGATACGCGAACGATCTCGGCCCGCACCGGCGATTACATGGCCTCGCTCGGGAAATCGGCGAGAGGCTTGCGCGTCGGCATTTTGCGCGAGGGATTTGGTCATCCCGAAAGCGATCCGGCGGTCAATGAAAAGGTGCGCGCCGCCATCGCGGCACTGGGCAAGGCCGGCGTCGAGGCAGAAGAGGTCTCGGTACCCTGGCATCTCGACGGGCCGCATGTCTGGAGCGGCGTCATCCTGGAAGGCGCCGCCGAGATGATGCTCAAGGGATATGGCGTCGGCAACAACATCCAGGGCTACTATCCGCTGTCGATGCAGGAGGCCTTTGCCCGCGGTATGGGCACACGGCTCAACGACGTCTCCCCCACCGTGAAACTGGTGCTGATGCTCGGCGAATACATGCATCGCAATTATCACGGGCGTTACCATTCCAAGGCGCAGAATCTGCGGGTGCTGGTGCGCCGCGCCTATGACGCCGCGCTGGAAAAGTTCGACGCGCTGGCGATGCCGACAATCCCCTTTACCGCCACTCCCATTCCACCGGCCGACGCGCCGCTCGGCACCGCGATCGATGTGGCACTGAATATGCAAGCCAACACCTGCTCGTTCGACGTATCCGGTCATCCTGCCTTCACGGTGCCATGCGGGCGTGTCAACGGTCTGCCGGTCGGCCTGATGATGGTCGGGCGTCACTTCGAGGAAACCACCTTGATCCAGCTTGCCGCAGCGGTCGAAGCCGGCGGCGACTGGAAGCTGAACTAGAGGTTTGGACGATTTGAGGAAACCGCGATGAGCAACGACCCCTGGCTCAAGAATTCGATCATGGCGAAGCGCGGCCTTGCCAAGGGCGAAGCCGGCAAGCGCCACGAGCTCTCAATCGAAGCGCAAGGCGCGTTCCATTATGTCTATGGGCCCTATGCCAAGCCTGTGCTGACGATCAATCCTGGCGATGTCGTGGTGGTGGAAACCGAGGACGCCTTTGGCGGCGTCATCACCAGCGAAAAAGACAGCCCGACCGCGAAGCTGGTGTTCCCGTTTCTGAACCCGCAATGTGGGCCGGTTGCCGTCAGCGGCGTGGAGAAGGGCGACTGCCTGGCGGTGCATATTCACGCCGTCGAGACCCGCGGCGCGCAGCCTGCCGGTAAGACCTGCATCATTCCGGAATTCGGCGGCCTGGTCGGAACGGCTTCGACCGCCATGCTCAATCCGCCTTTGCCAGAGCGGGTGAGGGTGATGCACGTCGACAAGGACGGCGTGCGCTGGAGCGACAAAATCGTGCTGCCCTATGAGCCGTTCATCGGTACCATCGGGGTCTCGCCGGAGATCGAGGCGATCTCCTCGCTGCAGCCGGACTATCACGGCGGCAACATGGATCTGCCCGACGTCGCGCCCGGCGCGATCCTTTACTTTCCGGTGCACAGCAAAGGCGGACTTCTATACGTCGGCGATTGCCATGCCACCCAGGGCGACGGCGAATTGTCGGGGGTCGCGATCGAGCAGCGCGCCACCGTCACCCTGCAGATCGACGTCATCAAGGGCTGGAGCTTTGCCTGGCCGCGTCTCGAGACCCAAAATTTCCTGATGACGATCGGCAGCGCCCGGCCGCTCGAAGATGCGGCCCGCATCGCCTATCGCGAATTGGTGCGCTGGATGAGCGCCGATTACGGTTTCGACGAGATCGACGCCTACATGCTGCTCAGCCAGGCCGGCCGCATCCGGCTCGGCAACATGGTCGATCCGAAATACACGATGGGCGCGTCGATTTTGAAAAAATATCTGGTCTCATGACGTATCGGCTACAACGAGGAGTACGGCAATGAAGCTTAATCGCAGAAGATTTCTACAAAGTACGGCCGCTACCGCTGCTGCCGGCATGTTCGGTTCGAGCGCCTATGCGGACGATCCGATCAGCGTCGCAAGCATTCACGATCTCTCGGGCGGGCTCGACATCTATGGCAAGCCGATGGTCGATGCTCTGACGCTCGCCGTCGAGGAAGCCAATGCTGCCGGCGGCCTGCTCGGCAAACAGATAAAATTGATCAACTACGACACCCAGTCGAACATGCAGCTCTACACGCAGTTCGCGCAGCAGGCGGCACTCAAGGACAAAGTCGCCGTGGTGCATGGCGGCATCACGTCCGCCTCACGCGAGGTGATCCGCCCCGTGCTCGATCGTTTCAAGACTTTGTATTTTTACAATACCCAATATGAAGGCGGCGTTTGCGACCGCAACCAGTTCGACACCGGCGTCACCCCGGCGCAGACCGTGGAAAAGCTCGTGCCTTACGCCATGAAGAAGTGGGGCAAGAAGGTCTATGTGATCGCGGCCGATTACAATTACGGCCAGATCACCTCGCAATGGGTGAAGAAATACGTCCTCGAAAACGGCGGCGAAGTTCCGTCGATCGATTTCTTCCCGCTCGACGTCACCAATTTCGGTCCGACCATCTCCAAAATCCAGGCGGCGAAGCCGGACATGGTTTGGTCGGCGCTGGTCGGCGGCGCGCATATCTCGTTCTATCGGCAGTGGGCCGCGGCCGGCATGCGCAAGAGCATTCCGATGGCCTCGACCACTTTCGCCGTTGGCAATGAGCACATCGTGCTGTCGCCAGAGGAATGCGACGGCATGCTGGTCTGCTACAATTATTTCCAGGACCTGAAGAACAAGACCAACGAAGCCTTCGTTGCCGCTTTCTTAAAGCGCTTCGGCGCCGATTATCCCAACATCACCGAACTCGCGATGGGAACCTATCAGGGCTTCCGCCTGTGGGCGGAGGGCGTCAAGAAAGCCGGCAGTGTCGACCGCATCAAAGTCACCGAGGCGCTGGAAACCGGCATCAGCATCGATGCGCCCTCGGGCAAGGTAACGATCGACCCGCCGACGCATCATTGTGTGCTCGACGTTCACATCGCCGAAGTCAGCAACAAGAAGCTCAAGGTGCTGGAAGATTTCCCGCAACAGAAGCCTGCGGACACCGCCGCGGTGTGCGATCTGATCAAGAATCCGAACGACAACCAGCAATATGTGATCAAGATCTAGCGGCCGCTCGGCCGTCGGATCTCTTGGGAAAGGTGAACGTGGACCTCGTTGCTCTCCTGGCGATCCAGGTGCTCTACGCCGTTGCCAGCCTGGCGCTGATCAGCGTCGGGCTGGCGATTATCTTCGGCATGATGCGGGTCATCAATCTCGCCCATGGCGAGTTCCTGATGCTCGGCGGCTATGCGGCGATCGTCGCCACCAGCCACGGCATCAGCATCTGGATCGCGATATTGGTGGTGGCGCCTGTTGTCGTCGGCATCATCGGGGTCATCGTCGAGCGCACCATCATACGCTTTCTCTACGGCCGCATGATCGACACCATGCTCGCGACCTGGGGCCTCAGCCTGTTCCTGGTCGGATTGACTACCGCGATCTTCGGCAACACCACCGTCGGCATCTCGGCGCCGCTCGGCAGTTTCCAGATCGGCGCCTATCGCACGAGCGGTTATACGCTGTTCGTGATTGCGGTCGCCATCGTCGTGCTGGGCGCGATCTTCGCGGTGATGCGCTGGACCCGGCTCGGCCTGATCGCCCGCGGCACCATGCAGAACGCCAATATGGCGGCAGCGCTCGGCGTCAATCCGCCGCTGGTCTATGCCGTTACCTTCGGCATCGGGGCTGCGTTGTCCGGCCTTGCCGGCGCGGTGCTGGCGCCGGTCTCCGGCGTGTTTCCGACCATCGGCGTTGCCTATGTGGCAAAATCCTTCATCACGGTGATCGGCGGCGGCGCCGCGATCCTGAGCGGAACGGTTTCCGCGTCAGCGCTATTCGGCACCATCAACCAGATCGCGACCTTTGCCACCACGCCGGTATTCGGCGAGGTGGCGTTACTTGCCGCGGCCATCGTCCTGATCCGCTTGCTGCCGCAAGGCATCACCGGGCGCTTTTTCCGGAGAGGCCTGTGAACGGTCGCACCCTCAATTTTCTCGGCCTCGGATTGGTCG
>Ga0209526_10003165_pt1 | contig 11216 bp, 12 predicted proteins | sample JacPinW_OM2H0_M1_FD_188566 | JGI IMG/M metagenome (GOLD analysis project Ga0209526, IMG submission 188566) | Forest soil microbial communities from Algoma, Ontario, Canada - Jack Pine, Ontario site 1_JW_OM2H0_M1 (SPAdes) (version 2) | ecosystem: Environmental > Terrestrial > Soil > Boreal...
GGAACCTCGGGTTCCCCCGCGTGCGTATGATTTCGGCAGTGCAGGCGAAGAAATACGACGAGTCCTCCGCCCAGCTTGCCTCCGACATCGTGGAGAGCGCACAGCAACTCGTCAGACTCGAGATCGAGCTCGCCAAGCAAGAAGTCAAGGAGCTCGCGATCCGCAATGGGATCGCGATCGGCGCGTTTGTGGTGGCGGGCGTTTTCGCGCTTCTTGCCATCCTGGTGGCGCTGCCCGTCCTGCTCGTGGTCTGGATCGACAACCACACGCTCGTCGCAATCATCTGGCTTGCTCTTTACCTAGTCATCGCGCTGGGCCTCGCTCTCTTTGGCAGGTTCCGACTGCAGATTCAGCCCCCGCAAAAGACCATCCGCAGCCTGAAGGAGACCAGGGAATGGGCGCTTCGTCAGATCAGCTCGAACAACAAATAGTCGAGATTCGCGGCTCGATGGAATCCAAGATCATCGAGCTGCGCGAGCGCAGCCGCACTCAGGTGCGCCGGCTCTCACGAACGCTGGTCATCGCCGTCGGCGTGGGGGCGGCGGTCGGCGTCGCCGTCGTCGGCGCTCTGATCGTCTACCGGGTCACGCGGCCCCCCACCGCCCGCGAGCGGGTCGAGCGTGTGATACCGCGGGGGGTCATGAAAGACCTGCGCCGCGCCCGTCAGACGCTTGAGCTGGGCCTCCGCCGGCAGGTCCCGCCGATGCGCCTCTACGTCGGCGACAAGCAGCTCGGTGAGGAGAAGCCGTCCTCTCAGTGGGAGCGGATCGCCGTGAACGTCGCCCGAACCGCCGCCACGGCCGCCGCGAGCGCGGTCGTCGCTCGTCTGGTGGACCAGATCAAGCCAGGCAAGGCTTCCGCCGAGAAGACCAGCTAGACCGACTCCGACGCCTGGCGTCTCAGCGCGGGTCGAGACGCAGGTTAGCGCCCGAGAGGGGCTCCGAATCGGCGCTGGCGAGCCAGGCGACCACCCGGGCGACCTCTTGGGGCCGCAGCGACGGTTCCTTCGGCGCACCGCTCAGCGCCAGCATGGGCGTGTCGACCGAGCCGGGGCTGACGGCGTTGACGCGGATCCCAAGCGCACGGCCCTCGACGGCCATGGCCTCGGTGAGGCCGGCCAGGCCCGACTTGGCGGCTACGTAGGCAGACATTCGAGGAAACTTCTCGGCACCGGCGACGCCGGAGAGGCTGGAGACATTCACGATGGCGCCCCCCGGACGCATGCGGCGGAAGGCCGCCCGGCTGCAGAGGAAGGCGCTGCGCAGGCCCGCAGCCAGCGTCTCATCCCATTCGGCGGCGCTCATCTCGGTCAGCAGCCGGGGGATCAGCACGGCGGCGTTGTTGACGAGGGCACCCCAGCCTTGAAGCCGTTCTGCCGCCGCCTCGACGGCCGACTCGTCTGAGGCGTCCACCCCGTCCTGCCGGCTCCAGGAGATCACCTCCCAGCCCCGCCTGCGCATCTCGGCGGCGACCGCCCCGCCGATGCCACCCGAAGCGCCGGTCACCACGGCAACGCCCGCCGTCACCGGATCACCTCGTTCAACACGGCTTCCAGTCGCTCGCTCACCAGCGCGGGATCGTAGCGCCTGGTGAGCTCCGGGTTCACCGCCTGCGCTCGCCGGCGCTCCACCGGGTCGAGCGCCTCCAGGATCGCCGCGGCGAGCAGCCCCACGTCGCCGATGGGGACCAGCCGGCGGACCGCGCCTGCGCTCGTCTCGGGCAGGGCGCCCGCGTCACCGAGCACCACCACCAGGCCGCTGGCCATCCCCTCCAGCGCGGCGATCCCGAAGTTCTCCTGCGCGCTGGGCAGGCAGAAGACCGCGCTGGCGGCGAACGCGCGCATCAGCTCTGCACGCGGCACGTGGCCCTCCACAGACACGCCGGCCAGCCCGCTGCCCAGCCGCCGAGTCTCCTCCAGCTGCGGTCCGTGCCCCAGCACCCTGAGCGTCGCGCCCGGCCGCGCCCGGAGGACGAGCGGCCAGGCCTGCAGGAGATCGCTCACTCGCTTGCGCGGGTAGAGGTGAGCCACGCAGAGGACGGTCTCGTCGCCGGGCAAGCCGCTCCCAAGGCGCCCGCGCCAGGCGTCGAGGTCGAAGGGCTCCGGGACGACGCGCAGGCGCGCCGCCGGGACCTCGTAGTGGCGTTGCACCGCGGCGGCGGAATAGCTGGAGGGGACGATCACGGCGGCCGCGGTCCGGGCGGCGGCGCGCTCCCACCGCGCTTGAAGACGAAGAAGCCGGCTCGTGAGGCCGGTCTCGTAGGGCAGCACCTCCGGATAGATCCCCTTCAGCACCGCCACGTATGGGCGGTCCGCGCGAGCCGCGGCCCTGGCCGCGTCGCCATCGACTCCGAGCACCACGTCGTGGTGGCGAAGCCGCGCAGCCTGGAGCCTGCGGTTGAACCACCAGCGCGAGAGGGTCAGGCTGGGAGCGCCGGCACGAGGCGCGAGGGTCTCCACCGAATGGCCACGGCTCTCCAGGGCTGCGCAGATCTGCCGGACGGCCACGGCGGTCCCGGATCCGCCGCGCACAGTGAGCGGGACAGAACAGGCGACTGCGATTCTCAAGGAGCCGACCGCTTCGCCGCGCGGCTACCGGCTACCGGTTGCCGCGGATCAGGTCGAGGAACTCGGCGCGAGTTCGGGCGTCGTCCCGGAAACAGCCGAGCATGCACGAGGTTACTGTCTGGCCTCCGACCTTCTCCACGCCCCTCATCTCCATGCAGAGGTGGCGCGCCTCGATCACCACCGCGGCGCCATGCGGGCGCGTCACCCGCTCCAACCCTTCCGCGATCTGGCGCGTCATCCGCTCCTGGAGCTGAAGCCTGTGCGCGTAGACGTCGACCACGCGCGGGATCTTGCTGAGCCCGACCACCCGGCCGTTCGGTTGGTAGGCGACGTGGGCGACTCCGAAGAAGGGGAGCAGGTGGTGCTCGCAGAGGCTGTAGAACTGGACGTCCTTGACCAGCACCATCTCGTCGTATTCCTGCTCGAAGAGCGCATCCCCGATGGCGTCGGTGGCGTCCAGCTCGTAGCCCTCCGTCAGGTGGCGGAGCGAGCGGGCGACCCGCTCCGGCGTGTCGACCAGGCCCTCCCGGTCCGGGTCCTCTCCGAGACCGGCGAGCAGCCGCGCCACCAGGCTGGAGAGCTCGTCCTGGAACTGGGGAGCCACGCTCACCGCGTCACCTCGACCGAGTTGTTCTCGGACTCCACGAGGCGGAGACGCTGCAGCTGACCGCTGCCCATCTGCCCGTCGAGCTGGCGCCAGAACACGAGCGCGAGGTTCTCGGCGGTGGGCACCACCCCCTCCAGGAAGGGCACGTCGCGGTTGAGGTGCCGGTGGTCGACATGCCGGACGACCGCCTGCTTCACGGCCCGGTCCAGGTCTTTCAGGTTGACTACCATGCCGGTCGCCGGGTCAGGCTCGCCGCTCACCGACACCTCCAGCACGTAGTTGTGGCCGTGGTCGCCGGCGCACTGGCCGAAGACCTCCTTGTTGCGGCGGTCGTCCCACTCCGGGCGGCGAAGGACGTGCGCGGCGGCGAAGGTCACCCGGCGGGTGACCAGCACGGCGGTCGGCGCCTGGAGCTCTGTCTTGAACCCCTTTTCGGGACTTATCTTGAGCATCCTCTAGGTACATATACTGCCTACCGGTGCGATATTCCGACGCCGTGGAGACGGCTCCCCCGGGGAGTGACCGCTTCCAGGCGAAGGATCTGGCCAGGCTGAGCCGGACCGCGCTGAACCTTCTCTTCGAGCCCGGCCCCAGCGCTCCCCCCCTTGAGGACCTCGCGGCCGCCCTCACAGCGGAGTCCGCCGCGCTCCATGCGATCGCCACGGCGCTGCCGCCGGCCCGGGGCGAGCGCCTGCTCCGGCTCAGCCAGCGGGCCTCCGCCCCGGAGGCGCGAGCCGCGGCAGCCAGCCGCCTGGTTCGCGGCTGCTTCTGGTTTCTGGCCTACGAGCTGGCGCCGGACCTCTGGGACCGGCTGGCCGCCGCGGAGCCTGTCGCGCCGGAGCTGCTCGCCGACCTGCCTGCCGACGGGGCGCGCGTTCTCGACGTGGCAGCCGGCAGCGGGCGCCTGACGGCGGCCCTCGCGCCCAGGGCGGCTTCGCTGGTGGCGATCGAGCCCAGCCCGCCGCTGCGCCGGCTCCTGGCACAGCGCTTTCCCTGCGTCAAGGTGATCGCCGGAGTGGGTCACCGGCTACCGCTCCGCTCGGGTTGGGCGGACCTGGTCGTCTCCTGCGCTACCTTCGGGCCGCACGCGCCACTGGGCGGAGACGCCGTCCTGAGCGAACTCGAGAGGTGCGTGCGGCCTGGCGGCACCCTGGGCATGGTCGGTCCCGAAGAGCCGGGCTGGTGGGAGCAGCGCGGCTTCCAGCTCGTCTCCTACCCCCAACCCGGCGCGCGGCTGGACCCGGACCTGGAAGCTTTCTTTGGACCGCCGCACCCCCCACACCGGCTTCTGCTGAAACGGATGTGAGCCCGGATCAGGCGGCCGCCTATCTGGCCGAGATCGCCTACCTTCTGCGTCACAAGGGCGACGCCTATCGCGCCCGCGCCTTCACCAAGGTTGCGAGCGTTCTGCTGCGGGACCGCCCTGACCTCGACGCCATGGCCCGGGCAGGCGAGCTGCAGCGCCTCGAGGGGGTGGGAGCGGGCATCGCCCGGACGCTGGCCGAACTGATCGAGACTAATCGCAGCGACTACCTCGACCGCCTGCGAAAGGAGCAGGCGCCAGAGCTGGCCGCCGTCGAACCGGTGCTCGAGATCTCTCCGCTGGTCGACATGGGCTATCGCGGGGACATCCACTCTCACACCGACTGGTCCGACGGGCGCGCCACCGTGCTGGAGATGGCTCGTGCCGCGCAGGCCCGCGGCTACGAGTACCTCGCCATCACCGACCACTCACCACGGATCACCGTTGTCAACGGCCTGGGCCCCGAACGCCTGGCTGCCCAGCGCCGGCTGATCGACCAGGCGAACCGCGAGATGGACCGGCTGACCATCCTCCAGGGAGTCGAGGTGGACATCAACGAGGACGGCTCGCTGGACGAGCCGGACGAGGCGCTGGCCGCGCTCGACCTGGTGATCGCCTCGCCCCACGTCAAGCTGCGCATGGAGCCGGCGGCGATGACCGAACGCATGCTGAGGGCGGTCGAAAACCCGCACGTCGACGTGATCGGCCACCCCACCGGCCGCCGCCCCGGCTCCCGGGAGGGCGCCTCGTACGACTTCGAGGCCGTCTTTCGGGCCGCGGCAGAGCGGGGAGTGGTGCTGGAGATGGACTGCGACCCGGCCCGCATGGACCTCTCGCCGGAGCTGGCCCGGCTGGCGGCCTCGCTCGGCTGCCGGCTCAGCCTGGACTCCGACGCGCACGCGCCGGACCAGTTGATCTACGTTGACCTGGGCCTCTGGACGGCGCAGCGCGCCGGGATCTCGAGCGACCGAATCGTCAACTGGCTCGCGCTTTCGGAGTTGAGGGAGGTGTTCGGCTGACCATGGCAACACTCGGAGTGATGATCGAGGCCCAAGAAGGGCTGGACTGGGACCACTGGCGGCGCATCGCCACGGAATCGGACCGGCTTGGATTCGCATCGCTCAGGTGCAGCGACCACTGCCTCTCGGTCCTCGGCGTGAGAGGCCGCCGGTCGCTTCAGACCTGGGCCGCGCTTGCCCTGGCCGCAGAATGGACAGAGCGCATCCAGATCGGACCGATGGTGAGTCCGATGACCTTCTACGTTCCCGCCGTCCTGGCGCGCATCGCCCTGGCGGTTGACGAGCTGTCGGGTGGCCGCCTGCTGCTCGGCGTGGGCGCCGGCTGGAACCAGGCCGAACACGAGGCGATGGGCATACCGTTCCCCGGCGCGCGAGAGCGCTTCGACAACCTGGAGGCCGGCATCGCGCGCATCAATTCGACGCTCGAGCTCGCGGACCGTCCCCTCCCCATCCTGATCGGGGGCGGCGGTGAGAAGCGGACACTCACCCTCGCAGCCCGCGAGGCCTCGGAGTGGAATCTGCACGCATACGACCCTGACGCCTATCGCGCCAAGTCGCGGCTGCTGGACGAACGCTGCCGGGAGATCGGCCGGGATCCTTCCGAGATCCGGCGCTCGGTGATGTCCGGGTACCTGATCGGCCGCGATCAGGCGGAGCTGGAGGCTCGGGGGCTCCGGCTGGCCGAAGTGCGGCCCAGCCTGCAGGGCCAATCCGGGGCGGAGGTGGTCTCCAGCCTGCGCGATCAGCTCGAACGCTGGTTCGTGGGCACCCCGGCTGAGATCGTCGAGCAGATGCGCCCCTACGTGGCCGGCGGCGTCGATCTCATCATGCTCCAGCACTTCGTGCTGGATGACATGGAAGCGCTGAACCTCCTGGCCTCCGAGGTCATGCCGCGGCTGAGCTAGGCTTGAACGAGTCGCCAGGCTACTAAAATGGGGGTGACGGAGGCGGCGGAAGCATCTAGGGTTGCGTGCACAGCGCGCCGGGGGGAGTGGGCGCTGGCGCCGCTGGAAGGAGGGAGGGGCATGGCTGCTCTCCGGCTGTCGGAGCCGGCATCGCTCGAGGCCTGGGCGCCAAACTTGCCCAGGTAGATGTTCGACGACGCCGAGGAGACCCTCCCCGACGGTTTTGGGCTGCGGGAGGCCACGATCCCCCAGTTGCAGGCCGCCATGGGCAGCGGCCGTCTGAGCTCGGCCGCGCTCGTCGACGAATACCTGAGCCGGATCCAGCGGCTCGACCGGGACGGGCCGCGACTCCACTCCGTCCTCGAGGTCAATCCTGACGCCCGCGAGATCGCCGCGGACCTCGACCAGGAGCGAAGAAAGAGGGGGCCGCGGGGTCCCCTCCACGGCATCCCGATCCTGCTCAAGGACAACATCGATACCCGCGATCGGATGATGACCACGGCCGGCTCCCTCGCCCTGGTCGGTGAGCCGGCCCTCGAAGACGCCACTGTCGCGTCCAGGCTGCGGAGGGCCGGTGCCGTGCTCCTGGGCAAGACGAACCTCAGCGAGTGGGCCAACTTCCGTTCCACCCACTCCGCGAGCGGCTGGAGCGGACGCGGGCAGCTGTGCCGCAATCCCTACGTGCTGGACCGCAATCCGGGCGGCTCCAGCTCCGGCTCGGCAGTCGCGACGGCGGCCAACCTGTGTGCCGCGTCCATCGGCACCGAGACGGACGGCTCGATCGTGAGCCCGGCCAACAACAACGGGGTGGTGGGCATCAAGCCGACCGTAGGCCTGGTGAGTCGGGCCGGCGTGGTGCCGATCTCGCACAGCCAGGACTCGGTTGGCCCGCACGCCCGGACGGTGGCGGACGCGGCGGTCCTCCTGGGTGCGCTGGTAGGGCTGGATCCCCGAGACCCGGCGACCGATGGCAGCCTGGGCAGGCTGGCTACCGACTACACCAAGTTCCTCGACCCCGGGGGCCTTCGAGGCGCTCGCATCGGCGTTCCCCGGACCAGCGGCTTCGGGTACAGCCACACGTCAGACTCCGTCCTGGAATCGGCCCTCGGCGTGATGAGAGACGCCGGCGCCACGATCGTGGACCCGGCCAACATCCCCAACGCCGATCAGTTCGGCGGCGAGCTCGAGCTCACCGTGCTCCTCTTCGAGTTCAAGCACGACCTCAACGCCTACCTGGCGACACGGCGTGGAGTGCCGATACAGAGCCTGGCGGACGCGATCGCCTTCAACGAGGCGCACGCCGCCGAGGAGCTGGAATGGTTTGGCCAGGAGCTCTTCGTCCGGGCCCAGGCCACCACTGACCTCGACGATCCCACCTACCTGCACGCCCTCGCCCGCAGCCACCGGCTCTCCCGCGAGCTTGGGATCGACGCCATCATGAAGCAGTTCGGCCTCGATGCCCTGGTGGCTCCCGGCGGCGGCCCCGCCTGGTTAACCGACCTGGTCACCGGCGACCGCCTGATCAGCAGCAGCTCCACCCCGGCGGCGCAGGCAGGATACCCGCTGGTCAGCGTGCCGGCCGGCTATTGCAGGGGTCTGCCGGTGAACATCACCTTCAGCGGCGGCGCCTTCGCGGAGCCCACGCTGATCCGGCTGGCCTACGCCTTTGAGCAGGCCACCAGGGTTCGCCAGCCACCGAACTTCCTGCCCACCATCCCTCTGCCGGCGTCGTGAGGGATCCCGCGCTGAGCCGCTCGGCCGAGGCCTGTCAGCTTCCGGAGCGGCTGGCCAGGGACTGCACTGGCAGGGCGCTGGCCTTGATGTGCTCCTGCTCGCGGTTGGCGAGCGTCAGGGCCTGTTCAGGGCGGACGGCCCTCGAGGGGGTCAGCATGCTCACCTGGCCGACCACGTTGACATAGCGCCAGGTGACCCGGACGACGGCATACTCGGGACGGTTGGAGGTCTTTTCCACCCAGACGGTGACCTGGTCTCCAACCTTCGACGAGGGCACGTAGGGGGCGGCGCCGCCGCTGCGGTCGACGGCGGACTGGGCGTCGACGGCACGGGCCGCGGCGTTCTCGCTGGGATAGACCACGGCCAGACTCTCCGCCAGCGGATACGCCGGCGCCGGGTTGGTCGCATCCGGCTCGAAGATGACATCCCAGCTCGGGTAGGCGTCACTACCCGTGCTGAACGACGCCTTGTTCGCCTTGAGCACGTGGAAGCCGGGGGGCAGATCGCGGGACTGGAGGGTCACCGAAGCGGGATCCGGCGCGAGGATCCTGATCGGCGGAACGGTCGCCTCCGGCTGCGGTGAATGGCCGCCGCGGGCCCGGTCCTGCCCCGCCGCCACCGTGCGCTGTGCCGACTTCAGCGGTGCCTGCCACTGCCCGCCCGCGAAGATGAACGCGCCCAGGGCGACGAGCAGGGCCGGCAGAGCCAGCGCCAGCAGGGCGGCCAGGGTGCGCCTGCCGAAGTCGTACTGGAAGCCAGGCCGCCCGGCGGCGGGCGCCCGCGAGTGGCGCCGAAGCTGCAGGAATACCACGAAGAGGAGCAACGCCCCCGCCACCAGCGGGAGCAGCCGGCGCAGCGACAGCTCCGTGGCGGACAGCGAGGCAAGGTAGCTCATGCGGTCCTCGCGAAGATGGCCAGCCGGCGTGTCGCGAACTGGCCGGCCCAGAGCGGCCAGCAGGTCGTCATGGTGAGCTGGCGATCCGGCTGGGCCTGGAGCACTGCGGAGTCGTCAGGCGTCACCACGCGGCTTCCGGTGACCCTGTAGTCGAAGGTGCCGTAGCGGGTGTCGACCAGAAGGCTGTCCCCGGGCTTCAGCTGGTCGAACTGGATCCAGTACACGTTGTGAGCCGCCACGGCGACATTGCCGGGCTGACCTGGCCAGGCCGTGGCCGGATAGTGCCCGGGACCGGTGGCGAGTACGTCGAGGCCCACGCCCTCCCGCACGATCGCCGTGTAGCCGAGCCGGGGCACCCTGAGGCGGAAATCGATACCTTCGACGGGACGCGCAAGCGCCCCGGGCGGCCCCTGGGCGTGCGCAGCGGTGCCGGCCAGGATCTGCTCCCAGCGGGCCTCGTCGCCGCGCTGGCGCAGGCCGGCGGCCACGAAATCCGCGGCCCAGTAAAGGACCAGCAGCAGGCCTACCGCTATCAGTAGAAGGCCGACCAGCCGGCCTCGGGAGCGGCCGCTCGGCCCTCGGCGCCGGAGCGCGGCCGCGCTACTCGAGCTCATCCGGGTGTCTCCAGGTCTTCAACGAACTCGCATGTCGCATTTACCGCTCGGTGTGGGGACACCGCGCGTACAGCAAACCTAACGCTAAGACACCTTACGAGAAAGACTCATGACCTAAGAGTTCACGGGCCCGGGGCACCTGCGCGGGCCCGTTGTACCCTCTCAAAGGAGCCCCTTGGAGACCCAATCCTCGACGCGACGCCGTCCATCCCTGGTCACCGACCTTCCCGGCCCGAGGGCGGCGGCGCTGATCGAGCGTGACGCTCTCGCCCTTTCGCCCAGCTTCACCCGGCCCTATCCCTTCGTCATGGAAAGCGGCGAAGGCTGCTGGGTCACCGACGTGGACGGGAACGTCTTCCTCGATTTCACTGCCGGTATCGCCGTCAACACAACCGGCCACGCCCACCCCAGGGTGGTCGAGGCGATCAGGGAGCAGGCGGGCCGGTTCCTGCACATGTCCGGCACGGACTTCTACTACCGGCAGGAGATCGAGCTGGCGGAGCGGCTTGTGGTCGGCTGCCTTCCGGGGCGTGACGCGCGCGTCTTCTTCACAAACTCTGGGGCGGAGGCGATCGAGGGGGCCATGAAGCTGGCCCGCTACGCGACGCAGCGACCCAACTACGTGTCCTTCCTGGGCGGCTTCCACGGCCGCACCCTGGGCGCGCTCTCGCTGACGGCCAGTAAGTCAACTCAGCGACGGCGTTTCGCGCCGCTGCTGCCCAGCGTGTACCACGTGCCCTTTCCGAGCGTGGCTCGAGGGATCAGCTCTGCCGAGGCGCTGGCCCGGCTTGACGATCTGATGGCGACCGTGGCGCCGGCGGAGAGCATCGCCGCCATCTTCGTGGAGCCGATCCAGGGCGAGGGCGGCTATCTGGTGCCGCCCGACGACTTCCTGCCCAGTCTGCGTGAGCTGACCGCACGGCACGGCATCCTGCTCGTGCTGGACGAGGTACAGAGCGGGATGGGCCGGACGGGGCGGCTGCTGGCCCACCAGCACTGGGGGATCGAGCCGGACATAGTGTGCCTGGCCAAGGGCCTCGCCTCAGGTATGCCGCTGGGCGCCTTCTTGGCCAACGCCGAGCTCATGAACTGGGATCCCGGCTCCCATGGCAGCACCTTCGGCGGAAACCCGGTCGCCTGTGTCGCCGCGCTGGCCACACTCGACCTCCTGGAGGAAGGCCTCACGGAGCAGGCTGGAAGGGTCGGCGCCCACCTCCTGGAGGGCCTGCGCCAGGTGGCGAGGGAGTTTCCGGAGAAAGTGACGGATGCCCGCGGGATGGGGCTGATGCTCGCCATCGAGCTGAAGGACTCGGGCACGGCGGGGGCGCTCATGGAGCGGGCTTTCCGGCAGGGCCTGCTGCTGCTGCCGACCGGAAGCCGCGCCCTGCGGCTCTGCCCACCGCTGGTTCTGACCGAGGAGGAGGCCGACACCGGCCTAGAACTCCTCCGCTCAGCGCTATAGGGCTTGAAGTCTCTAATAGGACCGGACGCTCCCCGATGATGAGAGGGTCATCCGAGCCACCGGGGGGTGAGCACTTGAAGTCTCAGGGCGTGGAGCCCTAGGGGGAGACCG
>Ga0209526_10003166_pt1 | contig 11210 bp, 7 predicted proteins | sample JacPinW_OM2H0_M1_FD_188566 | JGI IMG/M metagenome (GOLD analysis project Ga0209526, IMG submission 188566) | Forest soil microbial communities from Algoma, Ontario, Canada - Jack Pine, Ontario site 1_JW_OM2H0_M1 (SPAdes) (version 2) | ecosystem: Environmental > Terrestrial > Soil > Boreal...
AAGTGCGTTGTGTAGAGCGCCGGCAATCAGGTCCGCCAGGGTGCGCAGCAGCAGCACCTCTTCCTCGGAAAAATCCGCCGGCTGCGACGATTCCACGTAAAGAATCCCGTGCAGTTGCTCCGCGTAAAATATCGGCAGTGCAATCGCTGCCAATGTGTCCGGTAGCAGCGGCTTGAACCCGGCATCCGCGGGGATGTTGGCGTTGTATGCCGCGAGTTGCCCGTTTCGTGCGACGTGTCCGATCAGGCCCGAGCCCAGCGGAATTCGCTGCCCCAGCGCGCCCCGCCGTCTGCCGCCCTCCGCCTGAATCACGATTTCCCGCGTCGAATACTCCAATTGGCCAATGCCGATGTGGTCGTACGTCAGGCCGGACTCAAGCTGCTCCGTAATCTTTGCCAACATCTCATCCGGATTCAGCGTCGCAATGGCATTCCGTGAAATCGTGTTTAGCAGCGAGAGGTGTCGCGCCTTCGTTCGCTCTTCCTGGAACAATCTCGCATTTTCGATCGCGATGCTCGCTTCGCTGGCCAGCACGCGCAATAGCTCTAAGTGCCCTTCATCGAACACGTGCTCCTGGTCAGAGAACACGGCCATCGCGCCAATCGCGTGATCGTACGCCACCAGCGGCACGCAGCAGAAACAGCCGCCTTCACGCAAGGGCACTAAGCCCAGCTTGTTCACTTCCGCAATGTAGTTGTCGCGAATCAGCACCGGCTGCCGCGTTCGGATCACGTACTCCGTCAAGTGATTCCCCGCGCGACGGCTGCGCCGCGGCACGCGATTTCCGCCGATGACTTCGAGGTGAAAGCGCATTTCATCGCGAACCGGATCGAGCTCTGCAATGTAGAAGTTCTCCACATCAAACAATCGCCGCAATTCCTCCCAGATTTTGTTGAGTAACTCTTCCTTGTTCAGCGTCGAACTCAACGCTCGTCCAATTTCATTCAACACGTGCAGTTCTTCCGAGCGCCGCGAAGTCTGTTGCACCAGGTAACTGTTCTCAACCGCCATCCCGATTTGGTGCCCCAGCGCCAACAGCAAGCGATATTCCGCGGGGGCGAATCTGCGGCTGTCCGGCGTTCCCAGCAGCAGCACGCCGAATGCCTGCTCCTTTGCCTGTAGGCTGATTGCCACCACGCTGCGCAGCCCTTGCGCCATCGCAAGCTGCCGGAATCTTTTGATCGGCTCTTCCCTTTCCAGCGCCGCCACCGCCTCCGCGTTACGCAAGTCGCGAATACCTAACAGGCCTCCCAGCCGCGACACCAGTCCGACCAGATAGTCGTCCAACCCTTCGTTTTGCGCCACGCGGCAGAAGTCATCGCTCAGTCCGACCGCCACCACCGAAGTCGGTCCCTGCGGGTCTCCATGATGCAGAAACAGCGCGCCTGCCGGCAGTCGCACAACACCCAGGACGCGGTCCAAGGCCTGCGACAGCATCCGCTGTATCTCGCCGCCGACAAAGCTCGATGTGGCCAGGTTCAGATTGGAGAGCGCGAGCATGTTGCGCTCGATACGGCGTTTCTCCTCCTCGTACGAGGCCATAACCATCAGCATGGCCACGAAGGCGGATGGCACCGCCGTTATCGGGCTGTCAATCGCTAGTTCTGCTGGCGCGCTTCGCAGCAAGAGGAAAACGGCAAGTTGCAAAACGCACCATGCCATGAAGGACAGACCAAGCAAGCGATCCGCGAGCGTTTCTTGCCGTTTACTTTCCTGCCAGAAAAGCACTGCGACGGCCCCAAACAACAGCGCAGCCGGGACCACTACGGTGACGCTAAAAAGGTGCAGCGCGTTTGCTACCGCCCATGCACCCAGTACCACCGCGGCCGCGCCCCCTCCGAATTTCCACGGCTTCCGCTGCGCGTACAGTTGTGCGCCCAGGAAGAAAAACACCGCCGCCACCGCATATAGCCAGCGATCCAACGCTGCCTGCAACGGTGTATCCGGCACCCACTCCGCCAGCGCCGGGCCTAGATAGTGCAACGCGAAAAGCGTCCACCCCGCCGTCCACAGCAGCAAATATGTCTGCCGTTTCAGGCTGTAGATGTACGCGAAAAACCCCGCGACCAGCGACGTTGCCGCTAGCAGGGCTACCGCTATGAGGTTGTTGTAGACCAACTCGCTTCGATTCTTCCGCGACACACGCGGAACCAACTGCCGCTCCTGCCCAATATAAGCAGGTTAGTGGCTCTTTAGAAATATATGCGCATATATGCAGACGGCGCGCACACCTCGCACCACCCGCATAAAAGCGGCATGGACACACAAAATAAAGCACTTGGATTATGGAGCATGGATTTTTGCTGGCGCAAGCGTACCGCGGTACTGGTAGCCAAAAAGGTAGCAGACCAGAGGTAACCCCTTTCACGTAATCACTTGACTACATCGCCCCGAAGCACCGGCGGCCTTCCAGGTTAGGTCTAAGTTGGACCATCTAACGGTGTTTCGCTACACTAGACAATCACTTCTGCGGGAAGGACCACGGAACCCCCAAACGGTCCCGGCAAATGAGCGAAAACACCAAAAACGCGGTCGGCCCAGTACGCGTGCGTTTTGCGCCATCACCCACTGGTTATCTCCACGTCGGCGGCGCCCGCACCGCCCTGTTTAACTGGCTTTTTGCCCGCCACCAGCGCGGTGCCATGATCCTGCGCATCGAGGATACCGACGCGGAGCGCAATAAGCCCGAGCTCGTGCAGGGTATTGTGGACGGCCTCCGCTGGCTCGGCGTTGATTGGGACGAAGGCCCGTTTTATCAGTCGCAGCGCACAGAGCTTTACCAATCTGCGGGCAAAAAACTGCTCGCCAGTGGCGCGGCGTTTTTATGCTATTGCCCGGCAGAGCGCTATGCCGGCGGCGACCATGCCGTCGAGGCTCAGGATGACGAGCCCAAGGCCCCCGGGCCCCGCCGCATCGTGCGCTGCACATGTCGAGACGGCAGGCCGTCAACCCCGGGGACCAAGCCCGCCGTGCGCTTTCGCGTCCCCACCGGCGGCACCACGAAATTCTTCGACGCCGTCTTCGGCGACCGCGAATTCTCCAATGATGAGATCGAGGACTTCGTGCTTCTGCGCTCCGGCAAGGGTGACGAAGATTTCGGCCAGTCCATGTACCAGCTCGGCGTCGTGGTCGACGATATCGACATGCGCATCACCCACGTAATTCGCGGTGCCGATCACATATCCAACACTCCGAAGCAAGTGTTGCTCTACCGCGCGCTCGGCGCGGAGCCCCCCATATTCGCCCACCTCCCTCTCATTCTTGGCGCGGACAAGTCGCGGCTCTCCAAACGTCACGGTGCCACGGACGTTAATATGTATCGCGCCGAGGGCTTCCTGCCCGAAGCCTTTCGCAATTTTCTCGCTCTGCTCGGCTGGTCTGCCGGGGGAGACGAGGAGTTTCTGCGCACCAAGGAACTCCTCGAAAAGTTTTCGCTCCAGGGCGTCAGCCGCACCAATGCCGTTTTCGATCGCCCCAAGTTGGAATGGTTCAATACACAGTATCTTCAGAAGTTGCCCATCGACGACTTGCTGCCGGAAGTGGAAGCAGAGCTAAAACACAGCGCACTCTGGAACGAAGACTGGGCTTCCGGCGCTGGCCGCGAGTGGATCGCGAAAACGGTGGACCTCCTCCGCCCTCGCATCCGCCTGCTGCCTGATTTTTCCACTTGGTCCCGCGCGTTCTTCACGGATAATTTCGAGATCGATCCCGCGGCTAAAGCCAAGTTCTGGAAGGATGCCAAGGTTCCGGAGTTGCTTTCCAAGCTCGCGGAAAAGCTGGCAGCCCTTACACCATCCGATTGGAACCATGATGCATGCGACCACGCGCTACGTGCGCTCGCCGAAGCCGAAGGCGTAAAGGCTGGGCTGCTCATCAATGCCACCCGTGTAGCTATCGTAGGTCAAGCGGTGGCGCCGCCCCTATTCGACACGATGGTCATCCTCGGTCGCGACCGCGTAGTGAACCGGCTGCGCCGGGCCCTGCCAGCCCTGACTGCCGCCTGAAACCACTCTGCAGGAAAACGTGAAGGAGTCTTAGCCTTCGCCACCTTCGTCGCCGGGGTCGAGTTGGCAAGCGTGCCACTGATCATCCTGCAAGTGCGCTGCGCAAAACCAGCGCCCACACTTGTCGCAGAAAATTGCGGCGGATTGGTTGCACGGCTCGTCCATGCGGGAGACACCTTCACACGAAGGCTTTGCCTCTTCGTTTGGATTCGCGCGGGCCGGTTTCGCTTTCATGACAACACCCGTGCCGCCATTCTACTCCCAACAGAAATCGCGGAACAGTTTCATCGGCGGGCCCGGTCTTTGCGGACGGCTTCGTCAATAAGTGCGTCCAATTCCACGCGCGTGAGACGGACGTGATCGCCGCTTTCATTTGCGTCGGACGTTACCGGCAGCTCCGCGCCTCCGCCTGGCGGCGGCGTGACGAAGTAGCGCGAGCGCGCGGCCATGAGCTTGGCGACTTCGCGGCTCGAAAGCAAGGCGGGATTACCCGCCATTTCCGCTGCCAACGTAATTTTTGCAACGTGCTCGATGGTTTCGAGCCGGAAATAAGCAGTAAGCAAGTCCGGTCCACACGTGACCGCGCCATGGTTGGCCAGCAGCAGTGCATCGTAGTGAGGCACGTAAGGCTCAAGTGCTGCACTCAGCTCCGGCGTTCCGGGCGTAGCGTAACGTACCAACGGAATACGGCCGAGTCCAACAATGACTTCGGGAAGCAAAGCCTGATCCAGCCCGCGTCCTGCCACTGCAAATCCCGTAGCCGTCGGGGGATGTGCGTGGCAGATGGCGTTCACATCCGGGCGCATGTTGTAAAGGAGGAGGTGCATAGCCAGCTCAGAGGAAAACTTGCGTTCGCCGGAAAGCTGGCGGCCCTCAAAATCGGTTATCACCAAATCTTCCGGTGCCAGCATGCCTTTGTTCATGCATGTCGGCGTGGTGAGAATGCGCCTGTCGTCAAGGCGCACCGACACATTTCCTTCGCACGCTACGTTGTAGCCCTGCTCGTACATCCAACGCCCGGCGATACAAATATCCAGGCGATGTTGCATTTCCGTTTTGGCGCTGCCCGGCAAAAGTGAGTCCGCTGACATTGACCGGACTCCTTCCTGGCTCGAAGGTTTCCTCCGAACCTTTCGGGGACAATTTGGCTTGCGATGCACGCGCCGGAAGGCGCCGCGCATCCGCGAATTCTATGCGTAAATGCCGCGCATCTTCAAGGCGTTGGCCACCCGATCGATAGCCAGCATGTACGCGGCAATGCGATTGTTGACCTTGTGCGTTTCGGCGTAGCGTACCACTCCATCGAAGGCATTTTCCATAACATCGTGCAGCCGTTCGTTGACTTCGCTCTCGCGCCAGAAGAAACCCTGGCGGTCCTGCACCCATTCGAAATAGCTGACCGTAACGCCGCCCGCATTACCGAGAATATCCGGCACCGTGAAGATACCCTTCGCGTCGAGGATGGCATCAGCCTGCCACGTCGTCGGACCGTTCGCGCCTTCGCAAAGAATTCGTGCCTGCACCTGATTGGCGTTCCTCTCGGTAATTTGATTTTCGATGGCCGCCGGGATGGCGATCTCGCAAGGCTGAAAGAGAACATCGCGCGCGCTCATCTTTGCGCCGCCGCCCGGAAAATCGTGCAGCGGCTTCTTTTGCGTGTACACCCAATCAATGACCTTGGGAATGTCAAAGCCTTTGTCGTTGTACAGCCCGCCGCCGATGTCGGCCAGCCCCACGATTTTGTATCCCGCCTTCTGCATCAGATCCGCGGCCAGAGAGCCGACGTTGCCGAATCCTTGAATCACCACCCGGCTTCCTTCGCGTTTCATCCCCAGCTTCGCCAACGCTTTGTCGCAGCAAATCATTACGCCGCGGCCGGTGGCTTCGCGCCGGCCCGCCGACCCGCCCAGTTCGATGGGCTTGCCAGTGACCACCGCCGTGGTGGCTTGGCCCACGTGCATCGCATACGTATCCATCACCCATGCCATCATCTGCTCGCCCGTTCCGACGTCCGGGGCAGGAACGTCGCGCTCTGGACCCAGCCAGTTCACTAGCTCCGCGGTATACCGCCGCGTCAGCCGTTCGAGTTCGCCTCGCGACATCTTCCGCGGATCGCAAATCACGCCGCCTTTGGCTCCGCCGAATGGAATGTTCACCACCGCGCATTTCCACGTCATCCACGTGGCTAGTGCGCGCACTTCGTCGAGCGTAACGTCCGGAGCAAAACGAATCCCACCCTTGCCCGGCCCGCGCACCGTGGAGTGCAAAACGCGATAGCCGATGAACACTTCGAGCTGGCCATTGTCCATGCCCACCGGAATGTACAGCGTGATTTCCTTGCTGGGATATTTCAAATATCGGTACAGCCCTTGCTCGAGTCCTAATTTATTGGCGGCCACCTCGAAGCGCGCTTCCGCATTCTGATAAACATTCATCTCTTCCGGTGCAGGCGCTTGCGACATTCGAAAAATCTCCTTTGGACCGGACCTGCCCGAACAGCACATCCGTCGTTTCGCAGTTCGCCCTAGCGAGTTGCTGCGCACAAAGCGATCTGGAGAGCCAAGAAAGAGGTGAATTCGGCGGGCTACCCACCCGCCAGACCCGCTACTTGGCCGGGCCGCCAGTATACGAACCTGACTCGCCGCTCGCAAGCAGGAGAGCGCAGTTGGTTGCGATTTTGCAGACAGAGAAATTGCGGGTAGAAGCAGATTTCCGAGTTAACGTGATTCCCGCGAACTAACCCCAGAGGCTCTGGAATTCACGTTCGCAAAGGGATGCGCTCATTCTTGCATTGTTCGTCGCAGGCTGATTTTTACCCTGTGCAAAGAACCACACAAATGTCAGCAGTGCGCCGAGAATCATCCCCGCGAACAGCAAGGTAATCACGCGCGCAAACATTTGGAGGCGCTCGTTCGACAAAAGCCTGGCGGATGCCTGAACTTGAGGCGCCGTATCCACCACCGTCTTTGCGACTTCCTCCGCCGATTCGCTGGGAACGTTCGAGAATTCAACCCTGGCGATGAAGCTGTAACCGCGACGCGGAATCGTTTCGACACACACCGGAGTTTCCGGAGAATCCCCGAGCACCTGCCGCAGCTTGTTGATCGTGGTGTTGACGTTGGCATCGAGATTGGCCAGAAACGCGTCGGGCCAAAGCTGGCGGCGTACCTCCTCGCGAGTGACAACCTCGCCCGCGCGGCTCACGAGCAGCACCAGCGCTTGGAAGAGTTTGGCCTGCACCTTGACGCGCTGACCATTCTGATACAGCTCTTCGCGCTCGATGTCGGCCTGGAACCCTCCGAAACGGGCGTAACGCGCTGGAAACGCCAGCGCGCTTGATACTTTCTCGCTGGAACCGTCGTCTGCGATTGCACTGATCTGCGTACTCATACCTGTAGGTCCTTTACGTCCGCGCCCGGTGTGAGAGCAGCCCGCGCTCAACCAGCGGCTCGGCGCCTCCTAGTCGAGCTTAGACGTAAACAGCCTAGCGGTTGAGGCGCGTAAACTTGTCAAATTTATGTCTATTCGGCGGGCTTCGTGGAACGACGAAATGGGCTATTGCAAGCGGAACTGGACGGTCACAGTAAGATGCATGGCGACCGGCTTGCCATCCAGCGTGGCCGCCTGATACCTCCACTGACGCAACGAGTCTATGGCCGCCTGATGCAGCAAGGGAGGGCCACTGACAACCTTCATCGCGGTTACCCGGCCGGCAGCATCAATCAGCGCGTCGATACGCACTTCGCCGGATACGTGTTGCGCCTTTGCCAGTGCGGGATAGACCGGAGGTACGGACGAAAGGATGCGGGCAGGCTTGACGTCTCCGCCTACTTGCGTCGGCGCCGCCGGAGCGGTCGGCTGCTTCGAGCTTTCCGAAAAATTCCCGCCCAGAGTGTTTTCTCCCCCGGAAAGCGCGTCGCCGCTGACCTCTAGCGCCGGCTCGATCACGCCATTAGGCTGCACGCTCGCAGCGCGCCCCACTTTGGGCTTAGCCAGGCGAACCTTTCCGAGAGAAGACCTTTTGATTTCTGGCTCTAGGAGCTCGGTCGATTTCTCCGGAGCTTTGATAATCTCGTTGTCGGAGTTTGCCTTGGGGATGCGCTCGGTAATCGCAGCAGCTTGCACTTTGCCCTGGGTTGGTGAGGAAACCGGAGCCAACGTTTCCGGCAGTGCGTTCGCCGAGCTCGCTTTCGTCGCGGAAGAGGACGTAGCGGCGGCAGTTGGCGTCAACGCAGGTGTCGCGAGCGAACCGGTGTCGGTCGGAGCGCCTGGATGCGACGCGGGAGGCGTAGAAGACGCAAGGGACGTGTTCGAGGCCGACGTACTATGCGCAGGTGCCAAGAATCCCAACGAGCCGCGGAAATACCACGCTCCACTGCCCGCCGCGATAACGAGGCCTGCCGCGATCGCCATCCATACTCCTTTGCTGCTTCCCTGCGGTCTCATCACCTCCGGCGTGTTGTCTTCCAGGAGAGAATTCCCAAATAGAGGAGCAGCCGGCGTGTGTTTTGGCGGGCTGGTCGCGTGCTTTGTCGGCGCTGGCGTGTGCTTTTGCGGAGAGACCGATTCCGGAACCGGCGGATTCTGCCATTCTTCAAACTGGTTACCCGAGTCGCTCGCGCCTTCTTCTGCAGGCGGCGCGTGAACTGCCGCGTTCCGCGCTAACGGCTCGAGCCAGGCCGGAATTTTCGTTTCTTCGCTATCGAAAATTGATTTCGCCGGCGCTTGTGAGTCTTTCGGCGCGGCGTTCGTTGAAGAACTCAAGTCGGACTTGGCCGGCGGTGCCAGCTTGGCGGCAGCGGGCTTGTCGTTCGCCATCTCGAGAATCTTCGCTCCGGCATTGCCAGGCTCTTGCTTCGAGGCCGCAACGGAGACTGCCGGCTTCGCTTCGCTCTGTTTTTGCTCGGCAAAAAGGAGGGAGGACAGTTGTTCCTGCAAGCGATTCGCTTCGAGCTTCAGCTTGTCAATGGAGGTCTCCGCCGGCGCGAGAAAATCGGCTTTGCTCGATGGGCGCGAATCCGCCTTGATTTCGGTCTTGAACTCCTGCACCGCATCGGCGAGATTTGAAGTTACGTTTTCGGCTGGGTTTGTCGCGTCCGCATAGGAGGTTGCTTTCGGATCTGCGCTCTTTGGCGGAACTCCCCTTGTCACACCAACAGAATCAGATTTTCGCGCGGCTGGCAAATTCGCGCTGGCCGGCGCCGCATGTCGCTCGCCAGGGAAGCGCATGCCCCAGAATCCAAGGACCGGCTCGGTGAATTCTAGCTCCACATACCCGCTGGCGCTGCGGTAATTCTTGGATTTGACCACCTGACAAATCACTTCTTTTTTGGTTTTTTCATTTGTCAGAAACAGAAGCTGTCCCGGCGCAACAGACGACGCAAGGCGAATCACCGCTCCATTGGCAAGCACCAGCACTGTGTTGGTGCTTTCCGAAAATGGTTCACGCTTTTCGCTGCCTTCCACCGCGCGCGCGCCATTCACCGTCACCGGGACTTCGAGCGCAACAGGTTGCGCGCTGCTGACTTCTTCGCTGGCCGCCGGAGTCTCTGAGGCACGCTCCGGCTTGTCTGGTGCTGCGGGAAGTGTGGAGCTGTCTTTGAGCGTCGGAGGCATGTCTTACTCGCTTGCGAGAGAAAGTTTCGGCTGAACTCTGCCGGCGCAGAGCTATGCGCCAACCTTTTCATTGTTCGGGCGAGGCGGGCGAGCCAGCTATAGTACGTGCGTACTACGCTGGAAACAGACTGGCCGTTCGTACAGGTTTTTGGCGGCGAACGAAGTTCTATTTATCTAGTGGCGGCTCGAACTGTTCGTCGATCTCGACTTGATAGCCCGTCACCAGCTTGTTCGTTTCGTTGGCCATGCCGATCACTGCTTGCAGTTCATGGAACATCGCATCCGTCATGCCCTTCTTGCGAGCGGAAGCAGTGTGTGAGGCGATGCAGTAGGAACAATTATTGGTCACGCTGACGGCAACGTAGAGCAATTCCTTCGTGAGTGGATCCAGCGCACCCGGGGCCATGATCTGCTTGATGCTTTCCCAGGTGCGCTTCAGTGTCGCGGGGTCATGCGCGATGGCCTTCCAGAAATTATTGATCCAGTCGGTCTTTCGCGTCGCCATAATATCGTCGTACACCGCGCGAACTTCTGCACTGGCATCCTTGTATTCGATCAGTTTAAACGTGGCCATGGCGTCTCCCTTGCGGCATTTTGCCATAGCGGGCGTAGCGGGGGGATCACCGAATGAACTGCCGCGAGGAAAGCTAGATCGGGGTTAGAGATTGGCTGCTGAAAATCGCGGCTTAGCAGGAGCGCAGCGAGGCGGCCAACTCCAGATTAGCTTGCAGCCGGCGATCGATCTGCACGGCAGCGTAGCGCGCGCAAACAGCCAGCTCCCGCTGGCTCCAGGCGCCGACGGCAGGCATGCTGCGGCCCGCCACTGACGCGATGCCGTCCACCAAGCTGTAATACAGGCGCACAAGGCCCAAGCCATTCCCGCCAGAGCGCAGCTCGGGAGTCAGATTGTGAAGGCCCAGCAGCGCCGGGAAATCCTGGCCGGTGACTTGGCCATTTTGCACGCCAGCGGCAGCCAGAACCCGGTCGGAGACCGGTTGGGCCGCGGCTCCGGCCAGCATCGCTCGCCAGTAGTAGGCGGCGAACTGTGTCAGGGCCACAATCGAGATCGCAAATAGCATAGCGGCGAACATCCCTCAGCCTCTTTCTCTTTGCACGCACAAGTCTGCTCGCCCACTCGTTTTCGACCTATAGTCCCGCAGTACCAGCCGGGTAGAACTTGCTAAGCTACGAGAAATACGGGGCTTATTTCGATAGCGGCCACAAAGACTTGTACTTGCGCCTTTCCGCGGGCTCTTCTATTCTCCTGCGCGACGATTTATACCGGAGGCACGTAATGCACGTTTCCCGAATCATCACCGTCCCTACGGGCTTGCTTGCACTTCTTGCTTGCGTGGCGCCTGTTCCGAAGTTTGCCGCTGCTTCCGACGAACGTCAGGGCGACCGCGCGGCCATCACGAAAATTCTCGAGGCGCAGCAGAGCCATTGGAACCAGGGCAATGTGGACGCATTTCTGGAGGGCTACTGGCATTCTGCGGATCTGACATTTTCCGGAAGCGGAGGAATCGCGCGCGGATGGGATGGCGTGCTCGCTCGCTACAAAAGAAATTATCCCGATCGCGCCGCAATGGG
>Ga0209526_10003167_pt1 | contig 11205 bp, 7 predicted proteins | sample JacPinW_OM2H0_M1_FD_188566 | JGI IMG/M metagenome (GOLD analysis project Ga0209526, IMG submission 188566) | Forest soil microbial communities from Algoma, Ontario, Canada - Jack Pine, Ontario site 1_JW_OM2H0_M1 (SPAdes) (version 2) | ecosystem: Environmental > Terrestrial > Soil > Boreal...
TCGACCGCAGCACCGTATTCGATGCAGCCCTCCTCCGCCCGGACACCCGGAACATTGGCTTGAAATGCTTCGAGCACGCGCTGCCGCTGGCCTGGATTGGCGGTGATAATGGCGAGAACATGAATCATGGAGCTCACCTCCCTCTTGGCTTTCGGTGAATGAACTGCAACGTTCCCGCTGTCAAATGCGGATGAGAATTTCCCCAGCTCATGCGCGGAACAGCTGCTCCACCTTATGTAGCATCCCTTGTGGCTATCTCCGCTACAGCGGTGAATCCCCTCATGCCTTCTGCTAGTTTCGCGCGCAGCATGGATGCCATTCGCGCGCTCAACTCGCCTGGATTGGAGCAGAGCCCGCCCGCCGATACCGGTGGACGGGCAACTCCGGTCATGGAGCAGTACATCGAAATCAAGGCTGCCAATCCCGATTGCCTGCTGTTCTACCGGATGGGTGACTTCTACGAGCTTTTTTTCGACGATGCTGAGGTTGCCGCGCGCACGCTGGGCATAGTCCTCACCAAGCGCGGCAAGCATCTCGGCCGCGACATTCCCATGTGCGGCGTGCCGGTCCACCGCGCCGACGAGTATCTCCAGCGGCTGATCATGGCGGGCCATCGCGTCGCGGTGTGCGAGCAGCTCGAAGACCCGGCTGAAGCACGCCGTCGCGGAGCAAAGAGCGTGGTGCGCCGAGACGTCACACGGCTGGTGACGCCGGGCACCCTCACCGAGGACACGCTGCTCGACCCGAGGCGCAACAATTATCTGTTGGCGATTGCACGCGCCCGCGCCTCCAGCGCCGCGGAGAGCCGATTTGCACTCGCCTGGATCGACATCTCCACCGGGGAATTCCGATTGGCCGAGCGCGACCGCGCCTCACTTGTCGCAGAGATCGCGCGGCTCGAGCCGAGCGAGGTCATTGTGTCGGATGCGCTCTATGGCGACGCGGAGCTTGGGCCTTATCTGCGCTCCCTCCCCGCCGTCAGGCCTCTCACGCGCGACGTGTTCGACGGATCGACGGCCGAGCACCGGCTCGCCGGCTATTTCGGTCTTTCCACGACGGAAGGGTTCGGCGCTCTCTCCCGGCTTGAGCTCACGGCCGCAGCGGCTTGCGTCAGCTACGTCGAGCGCACCCAGCTTGGGCACCACCCGCCCCTCTCGCCACCCATGCGCGAGAGCGAAGGCTCAACGCTGCTGATTGACCAGGCAACCCGCAGCAACCTCGAGCTTGCGCGAACGTTGTCGGGTGAGCGTCGGGGCTCGCTGCTCGCTGCCGTTGACCGCAGCGTCACTGCTGCCGGCTCGCGGCTGCTTGCCCAGCGGCTTGCCGCCCCTCTCACCGATCCGCAGGCAATCGGGCGGCGCCACGATGCGGTTGAATTTTTTGTAACCGGGGCCGAAACGCGCGCTGATGTGCGGGCGCGGCTGAAAGCTGCGCCCGATCTTTCGCGCGCGCTTGCACGGCTCGTGGTCGAGCGCGGCGGTCCGCGCGATCTCGCCGCCATCCGCGACGGCATTCTCGCCGCTGCCGCGCTTGCGGCGGAGCTTGCGAAATTCCCCACTCTCCCAGCGGAGCTAACCGATAGCGTCAGCGCGCTGGGCCGCCCTGATCCGGCCCTCGCGGAAAAGCTCACCGCCGCGCTCGCCGACGATCTGCCGCATCTCAAGCGAGATGGCGGGTTTGTGCGGGCGGGGCGCGACAGCGCACTCGATGAAGCGCGCGCCTTGCGCGATGAAACGCGCCGGGTCATTGCCGCACTCCAGGCCCGCTATGCCGAGACGACGGGCGTGCGCGCCTTGAAAATCAGGCACAACAATGTGCTCGGCTATTTTGTGGAGGTGACGACGCAGCACGGGGAGAAGCTGCTGGCGCCTGCGCTCAACGCCATCTTCATCCACCGGCAGACGCTCGCGGGCCAGGTGCGCTTCACCACGACCGAGCTCGGAGCGCTCGAGGCCAAGATTGCAAGCGCCGCTGAGCGCGCGCTGTCGATCGAGCTTGCAACCTTCGAGGAGCTTGCGGGCGCCGTGACCACAAGCGCTCCCGCGATCAAGGATGCAGCCGACGCGCTCGCCACGCTCGATGTGGCGGCTGGTTTGGCCGAGCTGGCGGCCGAGCGGCAATATGTGCGCCCGGTGGTCGACCAGTCGTTGGACTTCGCCGTTGAGGGCGGGCGTCATCCCGTCGTGGAGCAGATGCTCGCGTCCGGCGGCGAGCCCTTCATTGCCAACAACTGTGATCTCTCCCCTCCGTCCGGCCAGGAGGCGGGCCGGATCTATCTTCTGACCGGCCCGAATATGGCAGGCAAGTCCACGTATCTGCGCCAGAATGCGTTGATTGCGGTTCTCGCGCAGATGGGAAGTTTCGTCCCCGCAAGGCGCGCCAGAATCGGAGCTATTGATCGGCTTTTTTCACGCGTAGGGGCAGCCGATGACATCGCGCGAGGTCGGTCAACCTTCATGGTGGAAATGGTGGAGACCGCCGCGATCCTCAATCAGGCGGGTACACGGTCGCTCGTTATTCTTGACGAAATCGGCCGGGGCACCGCGACCTTCGATGGCCTGTCGATTGCCTGGGCCACCATCGAACATCTGCACGAGCGCAATTGCTGCCGCGCGCTCTTTGCCACACACTTTCACGAGCTCACGGCGCTTTCTGCGAGGCTTCCGCGCCTGTTCAATGCCACCATGCGCGTGAAGGAATGGCAAGGCGAGGTTGTTTTTCTGCATGAGGCAATGCCGGGAGCGGCCGACCGCAGCTACGGCATCCAGGTCGCAAAGCTTGCGGGACTTCCCGGGGCAGTAATCGAGCGCGCCAAGGCAGTGCTCGCCAAGCTCGAAGCTGAAGACCGTGCGTCCCCGCGCGCGTTCGATGATCTGCCGCTTTTTGCCGCAGCGCCGCGTCCTTCCGCGGCAAGGCCGCAAGCCACCATTGCCGATAGCATCATGGCCGAGCTCGCGGCGCTTGATCCCGACGAGATGTCGCCGCGTGACGCGCTCGAAGCGCTCTATGCCCTCAAGGCGAAAGCGGGAGCAAAGTCATGATCAGGAAAGAGCTGGCGCTCATCGTCCTTGCCTGGGTGTGTGGCTCAGATGTCGCCGGTGCACAATCCTATCCCGCGCGTCCCATCACCATTACCGTCACGGCTGCACCGGGCGGCGTGACCGATGTGGTAGCGCGTGCGGTCGGCCAGCGGCTCTCCGAAAGCTGGGGGCAGCAGGTGATCATCGAGAACAAGGGGGGCGCAGCCCACGTACTCGGTGCCCAGGCGGTGGCCAAGGCCGCGCCCGACGGCTATTCGCTCCTTGCGGCTGACAGCGGCGCCTTCGTCATCAATCCGACGCTCTACGGGGCAGGCAAGCTCCCCTACGACGCGGAGAAGGATTTTGCCCCCATCACAGGCCTCGTGCGCATTCATCAGGCGCTGCTGGCCCATCCCTCGGTGCCCGCCAACAATGTGCGCGAGCTGATTGCCCTCGCCAAAAGCAAACCGGGCGAGCTCACCTACGCAACCGCGGGCATCGGCTCCGCCCTGCACATGAACATGCTGCTGTTCGAGAGTATGGCCGGACTGAAGCTCTTGCCTGTGCATTATCGCGGCGCGACACCGGCGCTTGCTGATGTGATCGCTGGCCACGTCAATCTTCTTTGCGTGAGCGTCAGCCTCGCTGTGCCGCCGTTTCGCGCAGGCCAAGTGAAGATCTTCGGGATTGGAAGTCGCGAGCGCCTCGACGGCGCCTCCGATATACCGACAGTGGCCGAGAGCGGACTGCCGGGCTTCGAAGCGAATGCCTGGTTCGGCTTATTCGCGACCGCGGGAACGCCGCGCGATATCGTCATGAAAATCAACGGCGAGGTTGCGAAGCTCCTGGCCGATGCGCAATTCCGCGAGAGATTCCTGGCGCCGCAAATGTTCGAGTCGATGGCGAGCTCGCCGGAAGAGTTCGCGGACTTTATCAGGCTGGAAACGCAGAAATGGGGCAAGCTCATCCACGAGCGGAAGCTTTCAATCGAAAGGTAGCGGCCGCGTAGCGTATGAGCCACAGCGTGGCGCTCCAACTCAACGTGATGGCAAGGCCCACGGCATAGGACCACCACACCCCGATCCGCTCGGCGAGATAGTGGATGCCGAGAAAACCGAGAGCCAGACCGATCAGCGGCGGCAGCGCATGGGCGAGCACAGCAGCGGTAGCCTTGCCGCCGACCCGCGGATGCAGGATCACGACAAACGTTCCGATCACAATCGGAAAGACCGCCAAGGTGCCGGAGGCAACCGAGCCGATACGATGGCTCGCGGTGGTCACGATTGCAACCACGACCGCGGCCGCAAGTGCGCGCAGCGGCAAATCATGCGGCTTGCGTTTGATCGCTTTCTTGGAGACAGCATCGCGCCGAAAGCGTGCCGAAGCCGCAATGGTGATCGCGAGGACAACCGCGTTGAGCGCCAGCGCACTCGCCGGCGTCCATTGTACCAGGAGCAAGAGAGCTGCCGCGCAAAACCAGAGGAAAGCCGCAGTCGTGATGCTGATCAGGACGCCGTGGCGCTGCGCCAAAAGCGCATAAGCGAACGCGAAGACCGCAACCGCCGCATTGGCGGCAACCGTGCCCAATGCGCTTGCGGCAACGAAAGCCGGGGGGTGCTCGATCGCCAGGATGATATAGGTCGCACCGGCGGCCGTGGGCAGCGTCGCGATCAGTGCGCCAAGGAAGGGGCCGACGTGCTCGACCGCTACCGAGGCGGCGACGACGATCGTCGCCGTCATCGCCATCTTGAGTGCGAGCTCGCACCCGAACAGCAGGTCCGGCGGCATCGGCCAGCAGGCTTATGCGCGCGTGAGTTTCACCTCGACGAGCGGGCCGCTCTTGATGGTCTGGTACACCACGCAATAGCGCTCAGTAAGCGTGAGCAGCTGGTCGAGCTTGTCCTGGGGCGCATCGGTATCCACGTCGAAGCGTAAACGGATCTGCGCAAATCCAACCGGCGCATCTTTGGCCACGCCGAGCGTACCGCGAAAATCGAGGTCGCCTTCGGCGGACACCACCGCCGACTTGAGGGGAATATCGAGCGCGGTGGAAACCGCCTTGAGCGTCACACCGGCGCAGGCGACCAGCGCTTCGAGCAGCATATCGCCTGAGCACAATTCGAGACCCGAGCCTCCGGTCGCAGGATGCAGACCCGCGGTCGCGAGCGCCCGACCGGTTTCCACCTTGCAGGCGATGTGGGCATCATCGAGTGTACCCTTCGCTTTCAAGGTGATGCAGGCAGACTTCGGGTCGCTTTTGTAGCGGTCCTTGAGCGGGGCCTGAAGCGCACGCAGTGCTGTAGAGTCCATGTCGGATCCTAGATGTCAGATGTCAGATATCAGATGTCAGATAAGGAAAGAGGACAACAGACCAACAAATTCTAATCATGCTTGTTCACTCCTTCTTCTGATCTCTGATTTCTGATCTCTGACATCTGATACCTGTTCACCACCACATCCCGCCGCCGGCGGCCGCCTTGGTCTCTCCGTCATCGGTAACGACGGTCCGTTCGAGCGAGCGGTCAAGAGCCGCCAGCACGCGGCGTTTGACGAAGTCGAAGGCGGCCGATTGACGGTCGCGCGGGCGCGGCAGATCGCACCCAATCTCTTCGTATATCCGCCCGGGATGCGGACGCATGACCACGATGCGATCGGCAAGAACGATCGCTTCCTCGACATCGTGAGTCACCATGACCAGCGTCGGCTTTGCATCCGCCCACAGATCGAGCAAGTGGTCCTGCAGATCAGCGCGGGTGAAGGCATCAAGCGCGGAGAACGGCTCGTCGAGCAGCAGGACTTCGGGCCGGGGCACCAATGCGCGCGCAATGGCGACGCGCTGCGCCTGGCCGCCGGAGAGCTCGCGCGGCCACATGCGCGCCTTTTCGCTCAAGCCCACGCGATCGAGTGCGCTTGCAACGCGCTCCGTGCGCTCCTCCGCGGGATAATGACCGAGTCCGAAGCCCACGTTGTCGGCGACGCACAGCCAGGGCAGAAGCCGCGGCTCCTGGAACACCATGCCGATCTGCTCGTGCGGCGCGGTAATGACGGTTCCGTCCAGCACGACTTTGCCTTGGGTGGGGGTATCGAGGCCTGAAATCGCGCGCAGCATCGTCGATTTGCCGCAACCGGAGCCTCCGATGACGACGACAATCTCACCGAGCGCGACCTCGAGCGAGATGCCGTCAAGCGCATGCACTCCGTTTGGATAGGTCTTGCCGACACGATCGAGAACGAGCATGGCGTCCCGGTATTATCTGCGCGCGACCACGTCCTGCCAGCGCAGGAATGGTGAGGCGACGAGAACAATCAGCGAGTCGCTTGCCTTGCCGAGAATGGCGAAAGCAACGATGGCGGCCACGATCTGCGCCGGCTTGCCCAGTTGCTGCCCGTCGATGAGAAGAAAGCCAAGCCCGGTTGATGCGCCCAGAAATTCGGCCGCGAGCACGAACATCCAACCAAGTCCCAGTCCCGCTCGCAGCGAAATCACATAAGCCGGCATCACTGCTGGCAGCAAGATGCGGCGCACCATCGCGAATCCGGACAGGCGAAATACGCGTCCCACTTCCACGATCTTGCGATCGACGGAGAGCACGGCCCCCATGACGCCGAGATAGACCGGAAAGAACACGCCCACTGCGATCAGAATAATCTTGGAGGCCTCGAATATCCCGAACCACAGGATGAACAGCGGCACCCAGGCAATCGATGGGACGGCGCGCAACCCCTGCAGCGTAGGGTCGAGCAGGCGAAATGTCAGGATCGAATAGCCAGTGATGGCGCCGGCAACGGTTCCGGCAATAACGCCAAGCACAAACCCGCATGCGACTCGCCAGAGCGTGGCTAACGCGTGTTGGGCAAGCTCTCCGCTCGCAGCAAGATCGGCGAAAGTATTCCAGATCACCGACGGCGGTGGCACGAGCCGGCCATTCGACCAGCCCATTCGCACGGCGAACTCCCAGAAGGCGGCAAGAACGACGGGAAGCACCAAACCGAGAGCAGGCCGCAGCCAACGGGCAAGACTTGCACCCCCCGGCTGCTGCTCTGCTGCCGCTGGTCCGACCGTTACCGCCATGGTGACAACAGACATAAACGGGCCGCCGACCGCAATGCCGTTTCAACAGTCTCCGAACTTCAGGCCGGTCAATTGCTAGCGGTCACATAATGATCGTCGATGAGGTCATCGACGGCCTTTTTAACATCGACTGATGGACCAATCACACCCGCCTTCTGCAAAGCAACGCCGGCTTCGAGGATGGATTCGCGCTGCGGTGCGCCGATCTTGTTGTGCGTGAGCTCCGTGCGCTCCTTGAGCTGCTTGTCCACCACATCGCCGTCGAGCTTGGTCACGCCGATGAAGATCTGCTTGAGCTCGTCGTAATGGGCGAGCGCATATTTGCGCGCCTCCTCGTAGGCGGCGAGCACGCGCGGAATAATGTCGGCGTGATCCTTGGCGAATTCTTCGCGCACATTGAGGATACCCCAGGTATTGGCCGCGGGATTTCGATAGAACAGCCGCGCGCCGTCCTTAATCTCGTGCTGCGCCATCATGGGATCGAGCCCTGCCCAGGCATCCACGTCACCGCGGATCAACAGGTTGCCGCCATCCGCGTGCTGCTGAACAAGCACCGGCGTGATGTCCTTGTCGGTGAGGCCTACCGAGAACAGCGCGCGGACGAGAAAAATGTGCGGATCGGTGCCGCGCACCATAGCGACTTTCTTGCCCTTGAGGTCCTCGACCTTGTTGATCTTGCTGTCCCTGGTGGTGACGAGCGCCGTCCATTCCGGGCGCGAGTAGACGTAGACCGACTTGATTGGATTGCCGTTGATGCGAGCGACGAGAGCCGCAGAACCCGCCGTCGAGCCGAAATCAATGGAGCCAGCATTGAGAAATTGCAACGCATTGGCCGAGCTGTTGGTCTGCACCCAGCGGACCGCTATTGCGTCCCTTGCAAATTCCTTTTCCAGATAACCCTTCTGCTTCAAAAGCATCGAGACCGGGTTATAGGTCGCCCAATCGATGCGAATCTCCGTAGGCTTGTCGGCAGCCCAGAGGCTGGAACCCGGAAGAAACGTGAGCCCCAAAGCGGCACCCAGAAGCAGACGGCGATCAAATGCGGTCATGATGACCCTCCATACAAAGGCACTGCCCGCGCAGCCTTGCTGCGCGGAACGGCCGGTTGACGATGGCGGGATTTTTGGACCCGCCGTCAGCTTGGCGAGGGGCAGGCCCCGCGCTTTAGCTGCATTTGTTAAGCGCCCGCAAGCTGCTTGCTCAAATCGGCGCAATGGACATGCTATATAAAGAGGAATGGTTAGAGGTCAATGAGGAAAAGAGTCGATTCCGCCGGGCGCATTTTGGCGGACTCGTCGCATTATCACGCGCAACGTCCACTTTTCCATATGAAGCCGTCATGCTGAGTCCTTACGAACAAGCCGGGCGCGAGGTGGAAATCTTCGACTCGGCTGCAATCCGTGCCGAGCTTGAAGCGCTGGCGAGGGCACATTCGGGCAGCGAGCATGATCTCCGGCTGGCTGTATCCCGCCGGCTCAAGGCGGCGTTGACTGCCGGACATGCCGCAATTGAGGCCTTGCTCCTCAAGGACCGCGGCGGGAGGCATTGCGCCGAGCGACTGTCCCTGATGCAGGATGAAATTATCGACGTCCTCTACGAATTCGCGGGGAAACATCTCTATCCGGCGCAGAACCCCTCGGAAGCCGAGCGCATGGCCATCGTCGCGACCGGCGGTTATGGCCGCGGCGTGCTTGCGGCGGGGTCCGACATCGATCTCCTGTTTCTCCTTCCGTACAAGCAGACGGCCTGGGGCGAATCGGTGGCGGAGGCGCTGCTCTACTGTTTGTGGGATATGGGTCTGAAGGTCGGTCATGCCACGCGATCCGTGACTGAATGTATCCGCCAAGCCAAGTCCGATATGACGGTGCGCACCGCTCTCCTCGAAGCGCGCTATCTCCTCGGCGACCGCAAGCTTTACGATGATCTCATGACACGTTTCGACAAGGAGATCGTACAGGGAACCGCCGCCGAATTTGTCGCTGCCAAGCTCGCCGAACGCGAGGAGCGCCACCGCCGCGCGGGACAATCGCGCTATCTCGTCGAGCCCAATGTGAAGGACGGCAAGGGCGGGCTGCGTGATCTGCATACCCTCTATTGGATCGCAAAATACGTCTATCGGGTACGCGAGCGCGAGCAACTCATCGATCACGGCGTGTACGATCCGCACGAATATCGCCGCTTCCGCCGCTGCGGCGATTTTCTCTGGGCGGTGCGGTGTCACATGCATTTTCTCACTGGGCGCGCGGAAGAGCGGCTCTCGTTCGACATCCAGCGCGAGATCGCGGTGCGGCTTGGCTACACCGCCCACCCTGGTCTGCGCGAGGTCGAGCGGTTCATGAAGCATTATTTTCTGGTCGCCAAGGACGTGGGCGATCTCACCGCCATCTTCTGCGCCAAGCTGGAAGAGCGCCAGGCCAAGCCGTTGCCGGTGCTCAGCCGGATGATGGCGCGCTTTCGGCCGCGCCCACGCCAGCCCCTTACGGAGAGCGATGACTTCATTGTCGATTACAACCGCATCAATGTCGCCGACGACAATGTGTTCAAACACGACCCCGTCAATCTGATCCGCATTTTTCACCTCGCTCAAAAGTACAATCTGGCGTTTCATCCCGACGCCATGCATCTCGCCACCCGCTCGCTCAAGTTGATCGACGAGGCACTGCGGGAAAACAAAGAGGCAAACCGGCTCTTTCTCGAAATTCTGACGTCAAAGAACGACGCTGAAACTGTGCTGCGGCGCATGAACGAAGCGGGCGTTCTGGGGCGGTTCATTCCCGTCTTCGGGCGCATTGTGGCGATGATGCAGTTCAATATGTATCACCACTATACGGTCGACGAGCATCTCCTGCGCTGCATCGGGGTTCTTTCCGACATCGAGGCGGACAGTAGCGAAGACACCAAATTCGCAGGCGAGCTCATGCGCGGCATCCAGCCGCGGCATCGCGATCTGCTCTACGTCGCGCTGTTCCTGCACGACATCGCCAAGGGGCGAGTCGAGGATCACTCGATTGCAGGTGCCCGGGTTGCACGCAATCTCTGTCCACGGCTCGGCTTCTCGCCCGCAGAAACCGAGTTGGTCGCATGGCTGATCGAAGTCCATCTGCTGATGTCGACGGTTGCCCAGTCGCGCGACCTTTCCGATCGCATGACGATCGAGAATTTCAGCGCAGTCATGCAATCGGTTGAACGCATGAAACTGCTCACGATCCTCACAGCGGCTGATATCAAGGCGGTCGGCCCCGGTGTGTGGAACAGTTGGAAGGCGCAGCTTATTCGCACGCTGTATTACGAGACCGAGCCCGTGCTCACGGGCGGCTTCTCCGAAGTCAACCGCGCCCAGCGCGTCGCCGCGGCACAGGCCGAGTTCGTGGCCGAGATGAAGGATTGGTCAGCGGCCGAGAGCCAAGCCTATATCGCGATTCATTATCCCGCCTATTGGCTCAAGGTCGACCTCCCGCACAAGATCGCACACGCGAACTTCCTGCGCTCGGCCGCGCAAGCCCGCAAATCCCTTGCGACCAGCGTCTCGTTTCCGGCCGCGCGCGGCGTCACTGAGCTTACCGTGCTTGCACCCGATCATCCCTGGCTGCTTTCGGCCATCGCCGGGGCTTGCGCCGTGGCCGGCGCCAACATCGTCGATGCGCAGATCTTTACGACCACGGACGGTCGCGCGCTCGACACCATTGCGGTCTCGCGTGAGTTCGAGCGCGACGACGACGAGGAGCGCCGCGCCCAGCGGATGACCGATATGATCGAGAAGGCGCTGCGCGGGGATCTGCGTCTGCCGGAGGTCGTCGCCAAACGGGCCAGCAGCAGGAGCCGGTTGCGCGCCTTTGCTCTACTCCCTGCGGTGACGGTCAATAATGGCTGGTCGAGCCGCTACACCATGGTCGAGGTGGCGGGGCTTGACCGGCCGGGTCTGCTGTTCGAGCTCACTCGCACTTTGTCCAAGCTCAATCTCAATATTGCGTCGGCGCACGTGGCCACCTTCGGCGAGCGTGTCGTCGACGTGTTCTACGTCACTGATCTGTTTGGCGCGAAGATCACGTCGGCAACGCGCCAGGCGGCAATCAAGCGAGCGCTCATCAGCCCGTTCTCGCCAGAGCCCGAGAG
>Ga0209526_10003168_pt1 | contig 11204 bp, 7 predicted proteins | sample JacPinW_OM2H0_M1_FD_188566 | JGI IMG/M metagenome (GOLD analysis project Ga0209526, IMG submission 188566) | Forest soil microbial communities from Algoma, Ontario, Canada - Jack Pine, Ontario site 1_JW_OM2H0_M1 (SPAdes) (version 2) | ecosystem: Environmental > Terrestrial > Soil > Boreal...
AAAACGCTGCAAGAGCTCGTGCAATACGCCAAGGCCAATCCGGGCAAGCTCGCGTCCGGCGCCACAGTGGGCATCGGTCCGCACGTCTGCCTCGAGCTCTTCCGGGTCAGAACCGCCAGCAACATCGTTTTCGTTCCTTACAAAGGCGCTGCGCCCGCGGTTGCGGATTTGCTGGGTGGCCAGATTCAGATCGGCATGACCTCCAAGGCGGTCCTGCTTCCTCTCATCAAGGAGGGCCGCCTGCGGGCGCTGGCGGTGACCAGCGACGTGCGATGGCCCGAGCTTCCGGACGTGCCGACGATGGCCGAAAGCGGATTCGGCGGGTTTCCGCCGTATCTATGGTCCGGGTTGCTCGCCCCGGTCCGAACGCCTGCCGCGGTGATCGACAAGGTCAATGGCGCGCTCAACGAAGGGCTGAAATCGCCCGAACTCCAGGCGAGCATCGCCAAGCTCGGCCTGCAAACGAGAAGCATGACGCCGCGAGAGTTTTCCGACAAGCTTGCCGTCGAGGCGCGCGATTGGGAGGCCGCCGTAACGGAGTCCGGCGTCAAACTCGATTGAAGCTTGGATTGCGGGTGTCGTGCCGCTTGAACGCGGGCGCCCCCGATCGAGCAAATTCCAGCCGAAGAAGACGAATCAGTTGGCGCCGCTCGCCTCTTCTGCCTCAAGCGACAGCGGCTGAGACGAGTGCCGGCGGGTGCTCACGCCGGCAACACTCATGCGGCGGGTGAAGTCGCAATAGGCAAAGCCCATCCACGAGCCGCGGAAGCTGCGCTCATCCAGCTTTTCGAGACGAAAGCACGGCTCGAACGCCATGCCCTTGAGCGAGGCGCACACCGCCCCGCCGCGCTCGCGTAGCGTCCCCGCCGGCAGCCACACCGCCCGCACCGGCCCCGCGCCGCGGAATTGGATGGTGCCGATGACCGAGCCGTCGCCATAGATGCGGCCGGCGCCGCGCGAACCGTCAAAACAATTGAAGGCGAAAAGTTTGCCGGCCACGAAGCGTCGCGCCGCGTCCGGGCTGAGCGTTTCCGCGCACGCCAAGCTGGCTGCGAGCAAGGTCGCAACCACGACCGCGAACCGCGCAATCATACGAACCCCCTCCCCCGTTACCGTCGCTGCGGCAACCGTAACCGCCCGTTAACCATACGAATCAGGCGCGACTTTGCCGGATCTTGGTCAACAAATCCTCAACGCGGTTACCCAATCTTAACCACGATGCGACCGCGAACGCGGCCCTCGACGATGTTGCGGGCCGCCTCGATCACCTCGGCAAGCCCGATCTCGCTCGTCATGGCCGCAAGCTTTCCCCGATCGAGGTCGCTCTCCAACCGTTTCCACGCCGCTCGCCGATCGGCAATCGGTCGCATGACGGAATCGATGCCGAGCAGCGAAACATTGCGCAGAATAAACGGCGCGACCGAAGTCGGCAAATCCATGCCGCCGGCCAGTCCACAGGCCGCCACCGCCCCGCGGTAACGCGTCATCGAGAGCACATTGGCGAGCGTGGTCGAGCCGACCGTGTCGATGCCGCCCGCCCAGCGCTCTTTTCCCAGGGTTTTTGCGGGTCCTGCGAGCTCTTTGCGTTCGATGATCTCGGTTGCGCCCAAGCCTTTCAGGTAATCGGCCTCCTGCGGCCGGCCGGTCGAAGCCGTGACCTGAAAGCCACGGTGGCGAAGAATTGCAACCGCGACCGAGCCGACACCGCCGGCGGCCCCTGTCACCACCACCGGGCCGCTCATGGGCGTGACGCCATGGCGCTCGAGCTCCATCACCGCGAGCATGGCGGTGTAGCCCGCGGTCCCGATCGCCATGGCGTCGCGCGCGCTCATGCCGGCGGGAAGCGGCACCAGCCAATTGCCCTTCACGCGCGCTTTCTCGCCATACGCGCCGAGATGGGTCTCGCCCAAGCCCCAGCCGTTGAGGATCACCTTGTCGCCGGCTTTCCACTCGGGATGGGTCGAGGTCTCGACGGTTCCCGCCAAATCGATGCCGGGAATCATGGGAAAGCGGCGCACCACCGGCGCCTTGCCGGTGATCGCAAGACCGTCCTTGTAATTGAGCGTCGACCACTCGGGGCGGACCGTGACGTCGCCATCCATGAGATTGCGCTCGTCGAAATCGGCGAGGCCGGCCTTTGAGCCGGTTTCGGTCTTTTCGATCACGATCGCTTTGAAGGTCGCCATGGCGATCCGAACGGTAGACGAGGATTACGGACGACAGATAGCTCAACTCGTCGCCGGCGCCAGTCGCGCCACCGGTCGCTCGACAATCGGCAAATTGATCGCCGCCGAGAGCAGGCCGAGCAGGATCGAGAGCCACCAGACCGCGTCGTAGGATCCGGTGCGCTCGAACAGCACGCCGCCCAGCCACACGCCGAGGAAGCCGCCGACCTGATGGCTGAAGAAGGCAAAGCCGAACAGCATGGCGAGCCAGCGCGTCCCGAACATGACCACAACCAGGCCGGACGTGGGCGGCACGGTCGACAGCCAGAGCAAGCCCATCACGGCCCCGAAGACGAGGGTTGCGACCGTGCTCGGCGGCAGCAGGATGTAGACCAGGATCGCCGCCGCGCGACCAAAATAAATGAGCGACAGGATGTAGCGCTTGGGCATGAACTCAGCGAGCCAGCCGGCGGTGATGGCGCCCACGATGTTGAATAGGCCGATGCTGGCGAGCGTCCAGCCGCCCACCTCGGACGGCAGGCCGCGATCGACCAGATAGGCCGGCAGGTGCACGGCGATGAAGAAGATCTGGAAGCCGCAGGTGAAAAAGCCCAGCACGAGCAGCACGTAACTCTTGTGGCCGAGCGCCTCTGTGAGCGCCTGTACCACCGATTGCTGTTCGCGATTGCTGCCCGCTGCAGGCGCCCCGGCCTGCCGTCGCGAGGCGAGCGCGAGCGACAGCGGCATGATGAGAAGCACGACCGCGGCGAAGATGACGAGCGGGTCCCGCCAGCCGATACGGTCGATGAGCGCGACCGCGAGCGGAGAGAACAGGAATTGCCCGAACGAGCCGGCCGCCGTGCCGGCGCCGAAGGCGAGCGAGCGCCACTGCGGCGGCATCAGCTTGCCGAATGCACCGATCACGATAGTGAAGGAGGAGCCGGCGAGTCCGAAACCGATCACCGCGCCGGCGGTGAGATGCAGCATCCCCGGTGTGGCCGCGTAGGCCATGGTGGCCAACCCCAGAGCATAGAGCACCGCCCCTATGCTGAGAATCGGCGCTGCCCCATAACGGTCCGCCACCGCCCCCGCCAACGGCTGGGCCGCGCCCCACAGCAGCATTTGGATCGCGAGCGCGAGCGCAAACACGTCGCGGCCCCAGCCGTGCGCACTCGACATCGGGGTGAGAAAGAATCCCAACCCCGAGCGCGCCCCGAAGCCGATCATTGCGATCAGGCAGCCGCAGACCAGGATGACGGCGGGCGTGCGCCAGGTCGGGACAACCGAGGTCAGGCTCGTGTCCGCCTTGGCGCTCCTCCCGCTTTGTGCCGTGCGCTCGTCCATCCCGGGATCATCCGTCGTCAGGCCGGCGCGGCGGCCGTGCGCACCACCGGTTTTTCCACGATCGGCAGGTTTATCACCGCGGAGAGCACGCCGAACAGCACCGAAAGCCACCACACCGCGTCATAGGAGCCGGTGCGCACGAACACGATGCCGCCGAGCCATACGCCGAGGAAGCCGCCGACCTGGTGGCTGAAGAAGGCCAAGCCGGCGAGCGTCGCGAGCCAACGCGTGCCGAATATCAACGCGATGATGCCGTTGGTCGGCGCGACCGTCGAGAGCCAGAGCAGGCCCATGACCGCGCCGAACAGGATCGAAGACAGCGCCGTCACCGGAAACGAGATGAAGGCGAGCACCGCGGCAGCGCGGGCGAAATAGATGAACGAAAGGATGTAACGCTTGGGCATGAGATTGCCGAGCCAGCCCGAGGCGAGCGAGCCGACGATGTTGAACAGCCCGATCACCGCGATGGTCCAGCCGCCGACTTGCGCCGACAGGCCGCGATCGACGAGGTAGGCCGGCATGTGGACGGTGATGAAGGCGAGCTGGAAGCCGCAGGTGAAGAAGCCGAGCACCAGCAGGACATAGGAGCGGTGGCCGAGCGCTTCCGACAGCGCCTGCCGCAGCGATTGCGACGCGGCGCCATGGGAGGCTTCCGCCGGGGCGGTCGCGACCGCGAGCGACAGCGGCAGCACCAGCAGCATGCCCACGCCGAAGCTGACCAGCGCGGTCTGCCACCCGAACGCATCCATCAGCGAGACCGCGAGCGGAGAGTACAGGAACTGACCGAACGAGCCGGCGGCGGTGCCCGCGCCGAAGGCAAGCAAGCGCCAGCGCTCGGGCAGGAGCTTGCCGAACGCGGCGAGCACGACGGAGAAGGAACAGCCGGCCAAACCGAAGCCGACGAAGACGCCGGCGGCGAGGTCGAGCATCCCGGGCGACGTCGAGTACGCCATCAGGATCAGGCCGACCGCGTAAAACGTGCCGCCGGCGCACAAGACGCGCATGGTGCCGTAGCGGTCGGCGATTGCGCCGGCAAACGGTTGGCCGATGCCCCAGAGGATGTTCTGAATCGCGAGCGCCAGGCCGAACACGTCGCGGCCCCAGTCGTTGGCTTGCGACATCGGCGTGAGAAAGAACCCAAGCGTGGCGCGCGGCCCGAAGCTGATCATGGAAATGAGACAGCCGCACACCACGATCACCGCCGGCGTGCGCCAGCCGAGCGTCGAAGCTCTCGAGACGGACGGAAATGAAATGGCCATGACCGCGAACCCGTGTGAATCGGAGAACGATCGCCGCACCGAATGTTCGCAGCTCACAGCGGGAACCGGCGGCAACGGGACGCGCAGCAGCTCGGATCGCGGCTTGATCGCGACGACGATTTCTTTGGCCGAAAGTTCTTACCCGGTCGGTGCTTGTACGGCCTCGCGCCGTCATTCCCAAACGAAACTTGTGGAGGTCTTCCTCCGCCGGTGCATGGCAGTTAGTCCCGGCGCGGCTGGAAATTGGCAGACGGCGATGTTATATGATGATTTGCTCGAAATGAGGATAACTCCCTCGTTTCGATCCACACAGTGCCGGCTGCGGCCGGATATTTTCGTCTCCTGGATATGCTCAGTATGAGCATTTTCCGTCACCGGAGAGGAAGCGATGCCGATCCTGCAAGCATTAGGCCCGTCCGCGGGACGTGCGTCCCCGCCCCCGCAGACGAGCCGCGCGACCATTGTGCGCCGCGACGTCGCCGTGCCGATGCCAACGCTCGAGTGGAATGAGGAGGTCGCGCACGCCACCGCCCACCTCTACGAGCGGGTGCGAGCCGTCATTCCTGCGGTCGAGTGGCCGTTCTTCGCGCCCCACGTGAACGCGATCAATGCGCTCAAGCGGGCGCGCAACGCCGTCATCCTGGCGCACAATTATCAGACGCCGGAAATCTACAACTGCGTCGCCGATTTCGTGGGCGACTCGCTCCAGCTCGCACGCGAGGCGATGAAGGTCGACGCCAATATCATCGTACAATGCGGCGTGCACTTCATGGCCGAGACCTCCAAGATCCTCAATCCGGACAAGACCGTGCTGATCCCGGATCTCAAAGCGGGCTGCTCGCTCGCCTCCTCGATCACCGGAGCCGACGTGCGGCTGCTGCGCGCGAAATTTTCGGGCGTGCCGGTCGTCGCCTATGTCAACACCTCGGCCGAGGTCAAGGCGGAGGTCGACATCTGTTGCACATCCTCGAACGCGGTCGAGGTGGTCGAGAGCCTCGGCGCGGACACGGTCATCTTCCTGCCCGACCAGTATCTCGCGAAATATGTGGCGGCGCATACCAAGGTGAAGATCATATCCTGGCATGGCGCCTGCGAGGTGCACGAGCGCTTCACCGCCGACGAGCTTCGCCATTACCGCGAGAGCGACCCGTCGCTCAAGATCATCGCGCATCCGGAATGCCCGCCCGACGTGCTCGAAGAGGCGGACTATACCGGCTCAACCGCCGGCATGATCGAGTGGGTGCGCAACAAGCGGCCGCGCCGCGTCGTCATGGTCACGGAGTGCTCGATGGCGGACAACGTGCAGGCCGAATTACCCGACGTCGAGTTCGTGCGTCCGTGCAATCTCTGCCCGCATATGAAGCGGATCACGCTGCCGAAGATTCTCGACAGTCTCGTAGACCTCAAGGAGGAGGTCGTGATCGATCCCGCAATCGCCGCGCGGGCGCGCCGATCGGTCGAGCGGATGGTAAGCTTGAAACGCTGACGGCGCGGACTTCGTCGTCCCCGCCAGGGGCACCCCGCGACGCTTGCGTCGTGGGGACCCCGTTGCGGGGACCCATATTCCAGAGACCGGTGGTATGGGTTCCCGCTGTCGTGGGAACGACAACTGTGAAGAGCGGCGCTCGTGACCAGAGTTCATCTCAGCCGGAGCACGATCATGGCACGCTCCCTTCTCTGCCCCGATGCCTTCCTGTCGCCGCTCGAGATCGATGCCGCGGTCACCCGCGCGCTCGCCGAGGATCTCGGCCGCGCGGGCGACGTCACCGCGACTGCAACCATCCCGGAAGACACGCCGGCGCGCGCAATCGTGGTTGCGCGCGCGGCGGGCGTGATCGCGGGCCTTCCGCTCGTGGCCGCAGCTTTCGCCAAGCTTGCGCCCGAGATCGAGATCGCGGCCGATATGCGCGATGGGTCCGCCGTCGGCGCGAAGACCGCGCTTATGACGGTCGCGGGGCCCGCCCGTGCCGTCCTTTCCGCCGAACGCGTGGCGCTCAACCTGCTCGGCCATCTCTCGGGAGTGGCGACGGCGACGCACGAATTCGTGCGCCGCGTCGCGGGCACGCGCACGCGCATCTGCTGCACGCGCAAGACGACGCCGGGCCTACGCGCCCTGGAAAAGTACGCCGTCCGCTGCGGCGGCGGTTTCAACCACCGCTTCGGCCTCGACGACGCCATGCTGATCAAGGACAACCACATCGCCGTCGCCGGCGGCATCGCCGCGGTGCTCAAGCGCGCAAGGGCCGCCGCCGGCCATCTAGTCAAGATCGAGATCGAGGTCGATACGCTCGATCAGCTGCGCGAGGTGGTCGAGGTCGGGTTGGCCGACGCGGTGCTGCTCGACAACATGGATGTGGCGACCATGCGCAAGGCGGTGGAAATGGTCGACGGCAAGTTTCCGCTCGAGGCCTCGGGCGGCATCACCCTCGACACCATCGCCGAAATCGCCAAGACCGGGGTCGACTACGCCTCCTCGGGTTGGATCACCCATTCGGCGCCCCAGCTCGACGTCGCGCTCGACATCGAGATGTAGCTCAAATGCCGTCGCCCCCGCGCATAGCGCGTCGAAGACGCGCGTGAACGCGCTTGTGCTGGGGACCCATAACCACTGCCTCTGGAATGTGGGTCCCCGCTTTCGCGGGGACGACAGCTAGACGCTACAGCTTCTTCGCCGCTTCCACGAGCCGCCTCGCCGCGTCCGCCGTCGATGCCTCGTCGCCCCATTCGGGCGCGTCGAGGCCGTCGCCCCAGGCGCGCGGTCGATAGAAGGTGTGGACGCCGAGCTTGTGCATCTTGGTCATTTCGCGCACCCAGCCCGGATGCACCCAGTACGCGTGATAGTGCGTGGCTTTCCCGACCTCGGGCAGCCAGAGTTTGCCGTCGAGCATTTCCGCTGCGATGGTCTTGGCCCGCTCCCACATGTCGGGCTCGCGCACGATGTCGGGAATGCCGTCGCAGGCGAACGTGAACTGGCAGTGGAGACGGCGGTGGGCGTTCTGGTAGACGACGCCGCAGACCGTGTTGGGATATTTGCCGGAGAACACGCGGTTGAGTATCACCTGCGCCACCGCCATCTGGCCGCGCACGGCTTCGCCGCGGGATTCGAAATAGATCGCCTCGGCCAGGCATTTCTCCGACTTGGCGCGACTTGCGTCGTCGAGGCCGAGTCGCTCGGCCGGGGTCATCGGCCGCTGGTCTTGGCCGGTGACCTCGCCCTTGGGCGCGACCGTTTGTCCTCCGCCTATCCCGTTCTTGACCACCACGCCCGGATCGGAGGGCAACGGTGGCAGATCCGCACGCTCGACCGGGGCATCGAAGATGGCGCCGGGCTCACCCGCGGGAAAAGGCACGGGCGGCACCGCCGCGAGCTTGACGTTGGCATTGTTGCTCGCCGCGATATCGGCCGCCTCGAATCGCGGTTCTTCGCCCGGCGCCCATGGCTCGATCGCGCCGAGCTTTTGCCCCATGGGATCGACGTTGAAATAGAGCCGCGCCGGGCGCAGCGACCCATCCGCGTCCGCTGGCGCAAAGGCGAGACCGCCGACCGCGCGGCCCGCTTCGCCCTCAGCGCGCTTGTCGGATGACGTGCCCTCGGCCGGGCGGGGCGACGCCGGCGGCTCAGCCGGTTCGCCCGCAGGCTTTGCGGCGTCGACCGACGTTTCGGGCGAGGGCGGCTGTCCGCCTTGCTGCATGAGCGACGGGCCCTGCGGCTCGGCATTCGGCATCACTGCAGTCGCCGCCGGCGGCTTGAGCCGGTCACTTTTGAGGGCGATCAGGCGATCACCGCTGCCCGCGACGCCGTAGTCGCCCTTGCGGCTGCGGTCGACCATCGGACCTGCATAAGGGCTCGCGAACGAGGCTTCGTCGCCCAGGAACCGCTCGCGGATCGACCCGGTGACGCCCGGATCGTTCGGATCAAAGCCGATCAACTTGAAGTCCAACGGCAGCGGGATGGAGTCGCCCGTCGCGTCCGCCACGCTGAACTTGGCCTCGTGGATGGTGCCGAAGGGCGAGGCAAACGCCGCCTTCTGCGAACGATCGACGACCGGCTGGCGCGCGATCAACGCGGCGAGGTCCTGCTGTCCGACCTCGCCCGATAGCAGCAGCAACATCATGACGCCGAGGCCGAAGGGGGTTCCCAGACCGCCCTCCGGCCTGTTGCGCGATGCAACCATCAGTAGGCTTGCCCCCGCCCCTGCGAAACGCAAACAACATCCTCCTGCCGGCAAAAGGCGGCGTGATGGCGCAAATGCGTCGGATTTTTTATTGGCGCATCAAGCTTGCAATCCTGTTAATCGGCCGGCCCGTCGCCACAATGTTGCCGCAAGCGGCGCACCGCCAGGCCACGTTGGCGGCACGATGCGATATGCGGCCCTCGAGATGGATCAGGGGACCAGCGCAGCGATGCAAATAGGCGGCGTCAAGCTTCCCCGATGACGGCGCAGGGGCGCGCCGCCCTGCGCCGACGTCACATCTTCACGCCCTGCTCGGCGAAATATTTCACCGCGCCCGGATGCCACGGGATCGGGGAGTTCTTCAGCGACTGGTTCTCGAGCGCGATGTTCTTTGCCTCGGCGTGCACGATCGCGAGCTCGTCGCGCTTCTCGATGAAGGTCTTGACGATGTCGTAGGCGACCTTGTCGGCCATCTTGGCATTGGCGACCAGGATGTTCTGGACCACCGCGATGGCATTGTCCTTGTCCTGACCCGGATAAGTCTTCGCCGGGATCACGCCGGTCGAGTAGAGGTTGTTGTACTTCGCGTTCATCTTGTCGACGGTATCGGCGTGGTCGATCAGCTTGATCTTCACGTTCGGCGTGGCGCCGAGGTCGGTCACCGCGGCGGTCGGCAGCCCGCCGACCCAGAAGAAGGCGTCGATCTTGCGGTCCTTGAGCGCGTTGACCGATTCGGCGACGCCGAGCCGCTCGCGCCTCATGTCTTTGTCCTTGTCGAGGCCGGCAGCCTCGATGACGCGGAACGCCATCACCTCGGTCGCGCTGCCAGGCGAGCCGGTGGAGACGCGCTTGCCCTTGAGGTCGGCCATTTTCTCGATGCCAGTGCCTTCGATGCTCACCACGTGCATGCGGTTGGGGTAGAGCACCATCAGCGTGCGCACCTCGACCGGGCTGCCCTTGAACTTGTCCTCGCCCTTGAGCGCGTCGAGCGCGGCGTCGACCATCACGAGCGCGACCTCGCTCTGTTGCGAGCCGATCAATTTGAGATTGTCGACCGAGCCGCCGGTCACGCGGGCGGTCGCCTGCACCCCGGGCACGTATTTCGACAACACGTTCGCCATGCCGCCGCCGAGAGGATAGTAGACCCCACCGGTGCCGCCGGTCGCGATGGCGATGTTGAGCCCTTGATTGGCGCCTTGGCCGAAGGCCGCGCCGGCCATCGCCGCCGCGCCCAGCGCGAGCGCGCAGATCCCAAGTCCTTTGCGTTTCATGATGGTCGTCCTCTTCCTATTGCGCGGCGCGCAGGTCAGCGCGGCGTGGCCAGCGTCATGCGCTGTCTTAGCAGGACCGCGGCCCCGATCGCCAAGCCAAATGTCGCGGTGTAGTCGATGTCACGGCCGATGACGGCCTCCATCAACGCCTCCAGCAAGCTCGGAAATACCAGAAACAGGCCCGCCAGTACCAACAGCAGGCGTTCGGCCAAGGTCGTCTTGCGCAGCGCCCAGCCCTGGGCCGCCGCGGCCAACGCCGCCAGGCCGAGTGTCGCCTTCGCCGTGATCAAGACGATATCGATCCAGGAGCCGTCCTTCGGAATCTTGAGCAGCAAGCCGATGCCTTGCGGATCGAGCACGAACACGAATGGAACCAGGAAGGCCGGCAGCGTGTACTTCCAAGCTTGCAGCGTGGTCTTGTAGGGATCGCCGCCGGTGATCGCGGCAGCTGCGAACGGCGACAGCGCCGTCGGCGGCGACACCTCCGACAGCACCGCGTAGTAGAAGATGAACATGTGGGCGGCATAGTCGGGCACGCCGAGCTTGATCATGGCGGGCGCCGCGATGACCGCGCAGATGATGTAGGAGGCGGTCACCGGCACCGCCAAGCCGACGATCCAGACGATCAGCGCGGTGTAGATCGCGGTCAGCAGCAGGCTGCCGCCGGCATAGTCGATCACGATCGAGGAGAACTTCAGCCCCAGCCCGGTCAACGTGACCACGCCGACGATGATGCCGGCGGTGGCGCAGGTGGTGGCAGCGGTGAGCACGCTGGTCGAGCCGTCGGACAAAGCGCGCACCAGCTTCTTCGGGGTGATCGCAGTCTCCCGGGTGAGGAAGCTCAGGCCATAGGTGAGCACTGTCGACCAGAACACCGCCAGCGTCGGCGAATAGCCCCACAACATGAAGATGATGATCGAAACGAGCGAGACGAAGTGAAAGCCATAGCGCCGCGTCATCTGCCCAAGCGTCAATTCCTGCCGGAAGTCC
>Ga0209526_10003169_pt1 | contig 11204 bp, 9 predicted proteins | sample JacPinW_OM2H0_M1_FD_188566 | JGI IMG/M metagenome (GOLD analysis project Ga0209526, IMG submission 188566) | Forest soil microbial communities from Algoma, Ontario, Canada - Jack Pine, Ontario site 1_JW_OM2H0_M1 (SPAdes) (version 2) | ecosystem: Environmental > Terrestrial > Soil > Boreal...
CCAGAAGCGGCGGTACTGGCGGATGTTGCTCGCGCCCAGCATCAGCAGGCCATCGCGCGTCGCGTAGCAGCTCGCGCTCGCCTGCTCGTTGGTGTTGCCGTTGGGCTTGGGGTGCTGGCCGTTGCGCAGATAACTCGTGAGGTGCGAGCCCATGAGGATCATGGCGACGTCGAGCATGGCGAGGTCGATGCGCTGGCCGCGGCCGGTGCGCTCGCGCTGGAACAGCGCGCTTGCGAGCGCGAACGCGCCGGTGGTGCCGGTGGCATAATCGATCGCGGGCGAGCCGAACTTGATCGGGTTGACCTGCGGCGTGCCGGTCATCGCCATGATGCCGGAGGTCGCCTGGATCACGTAGTCGTAGGCGGTCTGCTGCGCGCGCGGGCCGCGCTGACCGAACGCCGACATCGACGCGTAGATCAGCCGCGGGTTGAGCGCCGCCATCGCCTCGTAGCCGAGCCCGAGCGCATCGAGCGCACCGGGCCGGTAGTTCTCGACCAGCACGTCGGCGGTCGCGACCAGCTTCTTGAAGATCTCCTGCCCGGCTGCCTGCTTGAGATCAAGGGTGAGCGAGCGCTTGTTCGACGCCTGCGTGAGATAGCTCGTGCCCATATGGCGCTTGCCGAGCTCGCGGTCGGAACCGGTCAGGCGGCTCTGATCGGGATCGTGCGGATGCTCGACCTTGATGACGTCGGCGCCGAGCACGGCAAGCTGATAGGCCGCGAACGGCCCGGCCAGCACGTGAGTGGCGTCGATGACGCGGATGCCTTCGAACGGACGCTGCATGCTCAAAGACTACCGCTCACCTGTCCGCGCCTCCACCCCGCTTCCCAGATAGGCGGCCCGCAACCGCGCATCGTCGGCGAGCGTGGCGCTCGCACCCGAGGCGACTACGCGACCGGTGTCGAGAATATAGGCGCGGTCCGCGATGCGCAGCGCCGCCTGCGCGTTCTGGTCGGCGAGCAAGATTGTGATGCCTTTGTCGCGCAGCCGCGCGAGGGTCGCGAGCAGTTCGCGCACCAGAAGCGGCGCGAGACCAAGCGACGGCTCATCGCACAAAAGGAGCTTGGGCCGTGACATCAGCGCGCGGCCGACCGCGACCATCTGGGCCTCGCCGCCCGAGAGGCTCCCGGCGAGTTGCGCCTGGCGCTCGGCGAGGCGCGGAAACAGCGCAAACACCTGTTCCAATGCGGTGTCGATCTCGGGCCCGATGCGCACGCCGAGCTGCGCATAAGCGCCGAGAATCAGATTCTCGCGCACCGTCATGTCGAAGAACAGCTGGCGCCCCTCCGGAATGATGCCCATGCCGAGCCGGATGCGCTGAGCGGTAGCGAGATCGTCGATGCGCTGGTCAGCGAACAGGATCGCGCCGGCCTGCTGGCGCAGCACGCCGATGACGGCCTTCATCAGCGTGCTCTTGCCGGCGCCGTTGGGGCCGAGGATCGCCACGAACTCGCCCGCCCCGACTGTCACGTCGACGCCCTTGAGCGCCGCGATGTGGCCGTAGCCGGCTTCGAGATTTTGGATCGTGAGCATCACACCCCGAGATAAGCTTCGATCACCTTGCGGTCGGCCGCGACCTGCGCGGGCGTGCCATCGGCGATCTTCTTGCCGAAATCCATCACCACGACCCGCTGCACGAGCCCCATCACCAGAGTCATGTCGTGGTCGATGAGGAGGAGCGAGCAGCCGGTTTCCTGGTTGATGGCGACCAGCATGCGGGAGAGCTCCTGCTTTTCCACCGCGTTGAGGCCGGCGGCGGGCTCGTCGAGCAGCAACAAATCGGGCGCACTCGCCATCGCGCGCGCAACCTCGGCGACGCGCTGCAGCCCGAACGGCAACGCGGTTGTGAGCAGGTTCGCGTAGGTCGTAAGCCCGAGCCGTGCGATCCAATGATCGGCGCGCTCCTGCGCGGTGTGTTCGAGCCGCCGATGGCGCGGCAGCCGGAGCGCCGAGGCTGCGACTCCGCAAAAGCCGGCGCCGTAAGCGCCCATCATGATGTTCTCGCGCACCGAGAGCTCGGCGAACGGCCGCACGTTCTGGAATGTGCGCGCGACCCCGAGCGCATTGATGCGCTCGGAGGGAAACCCGGTGATGTCGGCGCCGCGCAGCGCGATGCGGCCTGATTCCGGCTTGATCATGCCGAAGATGGTGTTGAACGTCGTGGTCTTGCCGGCGCCGTTGGGTCCGACCAGCCCGAGGATCTCGCCCTTCGCGACCTCGAAATCGACGTTGTCGACGGCGCGCAGCCCGCCGAAATGAACGCTGAGTCCCTCCACCTCGAGCATCAGGTCGCGCGGCGCGCTCATGACCGCTCCTTCGCGATCGTCGGCGCGCCGGCACCCTGGCGGAACAAGCCGCGCACCAGCGCGCCGGCGCGAACAAACACGCCGCTGGTCTGCGCATGAACCACACCGATCAAAAGCACGCCGAACGCGACGTATTGCACGCCGGCGCTGAACTGGCTCGAGGTGGTGCCGGCGATCTTGGTGATCACCAGCGGCAGCGCGATCACGATCGCAGACCCGACGTAGGAGCCTGAGAGCGACAGGAAGCCGCCGGCGGTGAGCGCGGTGAGCTGGGCGATGGTGGCGTCGATTCCGAACGGCAGCGGATTGACGAACCCGAGATAGTGCCCGTAGAGGCTGCCGGCGATGCTCGCGAGCGCAGCCGAAACCGCGAAGACGCGCAGCTTGTGGCGAGTGACGTCGACCCCGCAGGCGCGCGCCGCCGGTTCATTGGAACGGATGGCAAGCAGCGCGCGCCCAAGACGCGAGCGCGCCAGGCTCAGGCAAAAGATCAGTGCCACCAACGAGACCGCGGCGATCAGAAAATAGTTGGCGCGGTCGGACGTGAATACGAAACCGCCGATCGCCAGCGGGCGGATGCCGGGGAGCCCCGACGGCCCGCCTGTGATGTTGGTCCATTCGCGCGCGAAGGTGAGCGAGATCATGAGGAGGCCGAAGCTTGCCATCGAGAGATAGAGCCCGCGCAGCACGAAGATCAGGCGGCCGAGCACGAACGCCACGGTGGCGGCGAGCACGACGCCGATCAGCATCGCGGCGTAGGAGGGCCAGTTGAGTTTCACGGTGAGATAGCCGGTCGCGTAGGCGCCGATCATCATGAAGGCGCCCTGCCCGAGCGAGAGCTGGCCGCCGTAGCCGGTGAGCAGCACGAGACCCATCACCACGATCGCCATGATGCCGGCGAAGATGCCGCTGGTGAGCCAGGTCCCGTTCATGGTGAGGCCGAGGCCGATGAGCACCACCACGATAATCGCGACCATCGCGATGTCCCGGTTGGTGAAGCCAGTCGGCCGCGCCGTAGTCGAGAGCACTTCCTCGGGCCGCTCCTCCTTGGTCATGGAGAGCGCGGTGCCGAGCAGGCCTTGCGGGCGCAGCACCAGCACCAGCAGCATCAGCCCGAACGTGATCGAATCCATGTAGGCCGATGAGATGTAGCCGGCCGAGAATGATTCGATCAGCGCCAGCACGATGCCGCCGAGGATCGGCCCGTAGTTGCTGTGCAGCCCGCCCAGGATTGCGGCGGTGAAGCCCTTGAGCGCCACGCCGAGCCCGACGTCGACCTGCGCGAACGAGATCGGGCTCCAGACCGCGCCCGCAACCGCGCCGAGAAATCCGGATGCGGCGAACGCCAGCAGGCCGAGCACGCGCGGATCGATGCCGACGAAGCTCGCACCCAGCGGGTTGGTAGCGCCGGCGCGCAGCGCGAGGCCCATGACGGTATGACGGAAGAAGAACCCGGTGGCGAGCGTGATCACGACCAGCACGCCGATCAGCCACAGCTCCTGCGGCAGGATGCTGACGCCCGCGAGGTCGAGCGGCATCTCGCCGGTGAACGACGGCACCATCATCGGGTCGGAGCCCCACGCCATGGTGACGACGCCGCGCAGGCAGATCGCAAACCCGATGGTGAGCAGCACGACCTGCGCCATTGTGGCGCCGGCGGCTGGACGGATCGCGAACCAGTAGAAGCCCGCGCTCAGCACGGTCGTCGCTGCGATCGCGAGCGGCGCGCTCACCACAACCGGGAGGCCGAAGCGGCAGAGCGCGCCGGTCAGGATGGCGCCGACCATCATCAGGTCGCCCTGCGCGAAGTTGATGAGGCCGGTCGAGCGGATCACCAGGCTGAAGCCGAGCCCGAGCAGCGCATAGAGCGCGCCGTTCGAAATGCCGGCGAAAGCGGTCTGCGCGAAGCTTGCGAGGTCCATCGCGATCAGTCGCGTCTAGCGCCTTCGGAGTGATTTCTGGTCAAGCCGTGCCCCAGCCTCGTCATGCCCGCGCCCGGCGCGGGCATCCACGTCTTTGCGCCGTGGCGGCGTTACAAAGACGTGGATGGCCGGGACAAAGCCCGGCCATGACCAGCGCATTGAATCGCATGCTACTGCGCGAGCTTCCACTCGCCCTTGACGTTGGTCAGCACGACGGTGCCGGCGGCAAACGAGTTGCCGTGGTTGGTCGGCGACAGGTTCCAGATTCCCTGCAGCTCGGGGATGTCGTGCGCGCTTTCGATGGCGGTGCGCAGCGCTTCCGGATCGAGCACCTTCGCGCCCATGCCCTGCGTGACTTTCTGCACCATCAGCAGGATATCGGGCACCGTGATGGTGTTGCCGTTCGGCTTGGCGGCCGCGCCGCGCATCTCGGAATACTTCTTCCGGAACGCCGTGATGTTGGCGTAGAGCGGATCGCTCGGCGGCAGATCGACCATCATCTTGGATCCGGCGAAGTACGATTGATCGATCGCCTGCGGCACCAGCGGCGGATAACTCTCGACCACGAAGTTCATGCCCTGCACCAGCGGCGTTTTCATGCCGAGCTGGACGGATTTTTTTGCGACCAGGATGCCGAGTGGAATGGTGCCGGCGAGATTGAGAATGACGTCGGGATTGGCAGCGCGTACGCGGGTGACCTGGGCGGTGACGTCGGTGTCGGACGGGGAGTAAGATTCCTCGGCGACGAGCTCCATTCCATTCTTCTTGACAATCTCCCGGGTCATCTCGGCGGTGTCCTTGCCGAACGACGTATTGTCGGTCAGAAGCGCGACCCGGTTCCAGCCTTTCTTCTTGGCATAGTTGAGCTCAGCCGGGATCTGGTCGTCGTTCGAGGGGAACGACTTGAACACCCACTTCTTGACCGGCTCCCAGATGACGCGGCCGGCGCCCATGCCGAACAGCGGCGGGCCGGCGGCTTCGATGCTCGGGATCAGCGCCATGGTCGACGGCGTACCGGTGGCGCCGATCATCAGATTGACCTTGTCGTCGTTGATGAGCTTCTTGGCGCAGATGACCGCCTGCGGCTCCTGTCCCTGCGCGTCGCACGCGATCAGCCGGACCTTCATGCCGCCGATGCCGCCGGTCTCATTGACCATCGCGACCCCGACCTCGGCGCCGTCCAAATAGGTCTTGGCGAGTTCAGCCAACGGACCGATCTGCGAGAGCACGAAGCCGACTTTGAATTCCGACTGAGCTTGGCTCGCGCCAGATGCGGCCGCAAGCATCGCTACGGCGAGTATCGGAACCATCATGCGATGTCGGAACGTCATTCAATCCTCCCTGCGCGCTGTGCGGCTTTTTGTTGTGCCCTTGCCGCGAAATATCCGCGATATGGCGCGCCGAGTCCATCTCAGTGGGCTAGTGTCCCGATTCCGAAGTTCGCCACACGTTGCAGCATGCTCGACGCGAACTTCGGAATCGAAAGGACACTAGCAAATCTATGATTCTAGTGCCCCTTTTGAACCCGAAGTTCGCAATCGGACTCGCGGCACAGGCATGCGAACTTCGGGTTTGGGGCACTGGTGCGGTCACGACGATCACAGCGGCGTGTGACGCATCAGGCACGCGCGGCTTCCTCACGCCGTTCCCCAGATCTCGGTGGCGATGTCGACGATCAGACCAAGCTTGCGGCGCTCATCGTCGACAGTGACCGGGTTGCCGATGTAATTGCTGGCAAATCCGCATTGTGGGCTCAGCGAGAGCTGTTCCAGTGCGATGAATTTGGAAGCTTCCGCGATCCGGCGTTTGATGTCTTCGCTCGGCTCAAGCGCTGGGTCCTTGCTGGTCAAAAGGCCGAGGACCACCACCTTGTTCTTCGGCACGAACCGCAGCGGCTCGAAGCTGCCGGCGCGGGGTGTGTCGTATTCGAGAAAAAATGCATCGACGTCGAGCTGTTGGAACAAGGTCGGCGCGACGAAATCATAACCACCTTCGGCGCCCCAATGGCTGCTGGCGTTCCCGCGGCAGATATGCAGGCCGATCGTCAGGTCGCGTGGCCGTTTGGCGACCGCCTGATTGAACAGCTTGATGTACCTCTCGACCAGTTGTGTGGGCTCGTATCCCCAGCCTTGAACCTCCGCCCGGCGCTTGGGGTCGCAGAGGAACGCGAAGGTCACGTCGTCAAGCTGCAGATAGCGGCAGCCGGCATCGGCCAGGTCGGCGATTTCGCGCTGATAGGCGATGGCGAGGTCCTCCAGGAACGCATCGAGATCGGGGTAAGCGGCTTTATCGATACCGGCGCGCGCTCCCACGAAGTAATGCAGGTCCATCGGGGCCGGCACGGTGAGTTTCGGCGTCGCCCGCGTGACCGATCGCAGGAACGCGAACGCCTCGCGCATGATGGGTTTGGTCCAGCGGATCTTGCCCTCGATCCGCACGCTCGGGATCGCGCGCCGGTGCCCAACCTTGTCGACCATCACAACCGGCGCCTCGACGCCCGTGTTTTCGACGACGCCCTCGAACCCGAGCACAAAGTCCGTCCACCAGGTGCGGCGCCGGAACTCGCCATCGGTCGCAACAGAGAGCCCGACCGCTTCCTGCAATGCGACCGCATCGCGGATCGCCTGATCCTCGAGCGCACGAAGTTGCTGGTTGTGATGCGGGCCGAGGTTGCGATCCGCTTCGTGCGGACCGAGCAGCTGCTCGCGGGCGCGCCGCAGGCTTTCAGGCCGCAGCAGGCTGCCGACGTGCTCGGCGTGAAACGGCGGATTGCGGCGTGGAGCCGTTTGTTGCTCGCTCATATGTCCTCCCTGATCGTTGCGTCAGGACGCGGTGTACGCAATGAAGCGGATGATCTGCCAGCGTCCGTCCGGCTGTTTGCGAAAGATGTCGACGCCTTCTTCTTCCGAGGTGACCTCCTGCCGCGCGCCAACGCTTCGCACCTTGAGGGTCCACGTCAAGCGCACGACCGCGAGATCGCCCGCGACGAAGATGTCCTTGATGGCGGGGGGAGCGTAGCTGTAGCGCTTGTCCGGCTCGCTGAGCGAACGCCGCAGCAGCCTGCAGATATCGTCGTAGCCGCGTTCGGGAAATCCCTGATAGTCGTAGCGCAGGTCCGGTGCAAAAAGATCGCACACCGCCTCCACGTTGCGGGCGTTGAAGTCCGCCGTCCATTTCAGCAAGGCCGCGCGGACCTCGGCCTGCGCCTGATCGCCAGTCTGCGCCGCCGCAGGCGAACAGGTGAGTGTCGCTGTGATGACTGCTGCTGCCAGCAGGCGTGAAACGTGCCCGACCATGATGCCCCGTTCCGCCGCGGGCCCCGCCGCAGCCTGGGTCAAATATCCGCTTGTGGTCGACCTCATAACATATTGTAATCGCCGCAAGGGCAGCGATGGCGCAGGCACAGCCGAACGGCGGCCAGCGCAACGGAGACCGGCCTAACCAACGCCGGCACGCCGACATGCGGCGCAAACGACGCCGCGCCAGAGGGAGAAACAAATGGCTTTGCGACTCAATCGTCGAACATTCATGGCGGGGACTGCCGCGGTCACCGGCGCCGCGACATTTCCAATGCCGTCGATCGCCCAGAATGCGCCGATGAAGGTCGGCGTGCTGACGCCCAAAACGGGCGTGCTGGCTGCGGGCGGCATTCACAACGAAGAAGGCATCACGACTTTCCTCAAGGAGCGGGATTACACGGTTGCCGGTCGCAAGATCGAGCTCATCGTCGCCGATACTGGGGGCAACCCGGCCGGCGCCAAGACCAAGGCGGTGGAGCTCGTCGAGCGCGAGAAGGTCAACATGATCATGGGGCCGTTCGCGGCGTTCGAGCACCTCGCGATCGTTGATTATCTGGCGCAGAACAAGATGCCGACGTTCGGTTATGCCGGCGCTGAGGACGTCACCCAGCGCAAGGCCAATCCATTCATCGTACGGACCACATCGAGCGCCGCGCAAAGCTACTACCCGATGGCCGATTACGCGTTCAAGGAGCTGAAGGTCAAGCGCGCCGTCACCATGATGGACGATTTTGCCTTCGGGTACGAGCAGGTCGGCGGTTTCCAGCGCCCGTTCGAGGAACTCGGCGGCCGCGTCGTGAAGAAACTGTGGGCGCCACTCAGCACGCCGGACTACACCCCGTACATCTCGCAGATCGCGGACTGCGACGTCGTCGCCGCGGGCCTGACCGGATCGAACCCGCTCAAGTTCGTCAAACAATACAAGGATCTCGGCCTGTCCATGCCGCTGGTCGGTGGGCTGACGTTTGCCGACGACATCATCACCCGCAGCTTCGGCGACGAGGCCGATGGGGTCTACAACGGTATTCCCTATTCGATCGATTACGACACGCCGGCCAACAAGAGCTTCCTGGCCTCGATCCGCAAATACTACGGGCAGGACGTCCCGATCGGTTTCTATTCGGCGGCCTACTACGTGAACGGCCAGATTCTGGAGGCGGCGCTCAAGAAGACTGGCGGCAAGTCCGACGATCCGGAAATGTTCATCAAGGCGGTGCGATCGGTCGAGCTCACCGACACGCCGCGCGGCGCGATCAGCTTCGACGACTACGGCAACGTCGTCTGCAACATCTTCATCCGCCGCGTCGGAAAGAAGAACGGCAAGATGGAAAACACCATCGTGAAGATCTATCCGAAGGTGAGCCAATTCTGGACCTATGATCCGAAATGGTTCCTGGCCCAGCCGGTCTACTCGCGCGACTATCCGCCGCTCAAGAGCTGACGCGTGGCGGGCGGGGTGCACAAACGGCGAATGCCCCGCACCGCGTGCGGTCCTCGGGTCCGCGCGACGCGCGGCCCGAGGATAAACTCCGCGGCATCGGGTGATTCGGGGCACAGCCGGGACGCACCGCGAAGTAGCTCATTGCGATACGGCGAACTCAAACAGTAGAAACCAGGGCGCGAGCCGCCATGAATCTCACGCTGGTGCTGGCCGTCAACAGCATCACGCTGGGCGGCCTGTTGTTCCTCCTCTCGTCCGGCTTCTCCCTGATCTTCGGGCTGATGCGCATTCCGAATTTGACGCACGGCTCCCTGTTCATGCTGGGCGCCTACATTGGGGCGAGTCTGGTCGTCTGGTACAAGCTCGATTTCTGGCTGGCCGCGATCGTCAGCGCGCTCCTGGTTGCGGCATTCGGTGGCCTGATCGAACGGCTGCTGCTCCGACGGCTCGCCGGTAATTCGCTGGCGCAGGTGCTGGTGACGCTCGGCATCGCGTTCATGATCGCCGACGCGTGCCTGATGGCGTTTACCGGCGATCCGATTACGGTTCCGACTCCACCCGGACTGGTCGGCGCGGTTCGCGGCTTTGGCCTGATATTCCCGATCTACCGCCTGGTCGTGATCCTGATCGCGGTTGTGATCGCGGTCATGCTCTGGCTTCTGCTGGATCGTACGCGCCTCGGAGCCATGATCCGCGCCGGGGTCGACGACCCCGACATGGCGCGTGTCGTCGGCATTCCGGTCCCGTGGCTGTTCACGATCGTGTTTTGCCTGGGCGCCGCGCTCGCCGGGTTCGCGGGCGTGATCGGTGCGCCGATTCTCTCCGTCTACCCGGGACTCGATTTCGACATGCTGCCGCTGGCCCTGGTGGTGGTCATCCTGGGCGGCACCGGCAGCCTGCTCGGCTCGCTGGTCGGCAGCTTCATCATCGGCTTTCTCTACAACTACGGCCAGGCGCTGCTGCCCGAGCTCGCCTACTTTGTGCTGTTCCTTCCGATGGTGCTGGTGCTGCTGGTACGTCCGCAAGGCCTGTTCGGCAGGCAGGCGCCATGACGTCGCGCCGGATTGCACTGCTGGTGACATTGGCCGTTTTGGCGGCGGCGCCGTATTGGCTGCCGGGCAGCTACTACGTCAACATCGCAACGCAGATTCTGATCTACGCGGTGTTCGCGCTCGCGATGGACGTGCTGCTCGGTTACGGCGGGCTGGTTTCGCTCGGACACGCCGGAATTTTCGGCGTTGCCGCCTACGTGGTGGCGTGGTTCGTCGCCGCCGGATCCGGCCACCTGTTCGCAGTCGTCGCAGCAATCGTGATCACGCTCCTGGCCACCGCGGTCTACGCCGTGGTCGCGCTCCGGGCGACGGGCATCGGATTCCTGATGATCACGCTGGCGCTCGGCCAGATCCTGTGGGGGCTCGCCTACCGCTGGATCAGCGTCACAAATGGCGACAACGGGCTCAACGTCGCCAGCCGCCCCGCGCCGTTCGGCTTTTCGCTCGCATCATCGACGGGCCTCTATTACGCAACGCTTGTCGTGTTCCTGCTCGCGCTCGGCGCCATGGCACTGTTCGTCGCATCGCCGTTCGGCGCAAGCCTGCGCGGCACCCGCGACCAGCCGCGCCGCATGAACGCGCTCGGTTACCACGTCTGGATGATCCGCTTCTGCGCGTGCCTGTTCTCGGGTCTGCTGAGCGCGATCGCCGGCATCCTGTTCGTCTACTACAACCAGTTCATCAGCCCGCAGGCGCTGGCGCTCACCGCTTCGGCCGAGGTGGTGCTGATGGTGATTTCGGGCGGCGCCGGGACGCTGCTCGGTCCGATCGTCGGCGCAGCGCTGGTCGTGATCATGAAAAACGTGGCGAGCGCCTATATCGCGCGCTGGAATTTTCTGCTCGGCGCGATCTTCGTGCTGATCGTCGTCTTCATGCCGGAAGGTATCGTGCCGGGTACGGTCCGGCTGACGCGCTGGCTGCGCGGCGCGGTGTCCGGCCGTCCGGTCGCGGCCGTGCGGGAGGCCGGGCAATGACGGCGCTCTCGGTCCGCGGCTTGGCGAAATCCTTCGGCGGTCTGCGCGTCACGCGCGACGTCAACCTCGAGGTCGCGCCCGGCGAACGCCGACTGATCATCGGCCCCAATGGGGCCGGCAAGACCACGCTGTTCAATCTGATCACCGGCGAGCTTCGCCCCGATCGCGGCACCATTTCAATGCTCGGGCAAGACCTGACGCGGGTCGCGA
>Ga0209526_10003170_pt1 | contig 11201 bp, 11 predicted proteins | sample JacPinW_OM2H0_M1_FD_188566 | JGI IMG/M metagenome (GOLD analysis project Ga0209526, IMG submission 188566) | Forest soil microbial communities from Algoma, Ontario, Canada - Jack Pine, Ontario site 1_JW_OM2H0_M1 (SPAdes) (version 2) | ecosystem: Environmental > Terrestrial > Soil > Boreal...
GCCTGCGACCGCGGCGAGACCACGCGCGAGGATGCCGCCGGCGCCATCCTCTACGCCGCGGAGAAGGCGACGCAATGCGCGCTGGATGCGATCCAGCTGCTCGGCGGCAACGGCTATATCAACGATTATCCGACCGGCCGCCTGCTGCGCGACGCCAAGCTCTACGAGATCGGCGCCGGCACCAGCGAGATCCGCCGCATGCTGATCGGACGCGAGCTGTTCGATAAATCGGCCTAAGCGTCGGTCGAACCCAGATCCGATGTGGGCCGACAAATCCATGTTCACAAATCCATGTTCTAAGCGATTTATTCTCGCGCATTCTGCAAGCAAGAGTTGATCGATGGATCAGGTTAGTCTTGTGCCGCGGCATCCTCCGCCCCTGCCGCTGGCCTTTTCCGGTGACCGCAAGGAATTTTTCCACCTGGTGCTGCGTGGTGCGGGGCTGGAGTTGATCACCGTCGGCTTTTACCGGTTTTGGCTTGCCACCGACATCCGTCGGCATCTGTGGTCGAATACCGTGATCGATGGCGATGCGGCCGAATACACCGGCCGGGCCAAGGAACTCTTGATCGGATTCCTGTTCGCGCTCGCGATCATCGTGCCGGTTTACCTCGCTTATTTCGTCGCCAGCCTTCAGGCCGAACGGATCAAGGCTTTTGCGAGTTTTCCGTTGTTGGCGTTTTTCTACCTGTTCGGTCAATTCGCGATTTACCGTGCGCGACGCTATCGTTTGACCCGCACGGTGTGGCGTGGCGTGCGGTTCTGGATGGACGGCTCGGGCTGGAGCTATGCCGCACAGGCGGCGCTCTGGGCCGTGCTGGTTGGACTGACGCTGGGCCTGTTGTTGCCGTGGCGCGACGCCGCGCTCGAGCGCTACAAGATGCGGCATTCCTATTACGGCGATCTTCAGGGCAGCTTTGAAGGCAGCGGCTGGGAATTCTTCAAGCGTGGCTGGTGGCTGTGGCTGCTGGCGCCCTTTGCGTTTTATATATTCCCGCTCGCGCCGTTTGTTTACGCCGCGTTCAGGGCGGTGGAATGGCGCTGGTGGATTTCGGGCATACGCTTTGGCGGCGTTAGCCTGGGATCGACCATGCCGCGCGGCGCGTTGATCGGCCTTTACTGGAAAGTCATCGGCTGGATTGTCCTGCTGGCGCTGGCATTCGTCGCCTATCTCGCGCTAAGTGCGGGTCTCGTGGCAAGCATGAGCGGAATGCCGCTCAAACAGTTTTTCGCGCCGCAGGTGGTTTCCAAGAGCATCCCGTTTCTGGTGTTCGCGGGTGTGGGCTATCTGGGATTTGCGCTGGCGATCAATGTGGTGCTGCGGGTCTATCTGTTGCGCGATATCTGGCTAAGAGTACTTGCTTCGACCAGCGTGCACGGCATCGAAGCCGCCGCGAATGTTTCCGCGAGGGGCGATCTGGCAACCGCGCTGGGCGAGGGCATTGCCGACGGACTGGACGTCGCCGGCTTTTAATTCGTGAGCAATTTGACGCAATGAATAACGGCCCTGCACAGGATGTGTCGCCCCGGCCGGTCGTTTATTTCGACGGCATGTCGAGCCGTCGGCGCTCGGTCGTGCTTGGCTTCGCCGACCAGCTGCAAATCAACGAGGACGAGCAGACGATTGCGGCGTGGTCCTATGCCGATATTCGCCGCACCGACAGTCCCTCCGGAACGCTCCGCCTGACCTGCGTGATGGCGCCCGCGCTGGCGCGGCTTGAAATCCGCGATGCGGCTGTTGCGGCCGAACTCACCGCCCGCTGCACGCGGCTCGACGAGAATATCCCCGGGCGGGGCGGCATCGGCAAGATCATCGGCTGGTCGCTCGCGGCGGCGGTTTCGATCGTCGTCATGGTGTTGTTTGGTGTCCCGCTTGCTGCCGACCGTCTCACGCCGCTGGTGCCGCAAGCCCTGGAAGGGCGCCTTGGCGAGGCAGCGGACGGCCAGGTCAGTATGGTGTTCGGCAAACAGGTCTGCAGCAATGCCGCGGGACAACGGGCCTTTTCCAAGCTCGTCAATACCCTTCGCGAGACCGCGGGCCTCGATACCGCGGTGCAGACCGCGGTGCTGTCGAGCCCCATTCCCAACGCTTTCGCGCTGCCCGGCGGCAAGGTCTATCTGTTCAGGGGACTATTGGCGAAGGCGGAAAATGCGGACGAGATAGCGGGCATTCTCGCGCACGAGCTTGGTCATTTGAAGCATCGCGACAATATGCGCGAGTTGATCTACAACGGCGGCACCTCGTTTCTGATCGGCCTGTTGTTCGGCGACATCACCGGTTCCGGCGCCCTGATATTTACGTCACGCTCGCTGGTGACGGCGTCCTATTCCCGCGACGCCGAGCAGAATGCCGACAACTTTGCGATCGATGTGATGCACAAGCTCGGCCGGTCGCCGAAGCCGATGGGCGAATTGATGTTTCGCGTGACCGGCAAGGAAGGCGACCACAGCATCTCCATTTTGGCAAGCCATCCCCTGACCGAGGATAGGCTGGCGCGCATGAGGAAAGAGGATCAGCCGCCGAGCGGCCCGCCGCTGTTGACGGCGGAGGAATGGACGTCGCTCAAGGCGATCTGCAACGCGAAGAGCTGACCGGTACCGAATCGTAGGGTGGGCAAAGGCGCATCTGCGCCGTGCCCACCATCTTCCACGAAGGGTGAAATGGTGGACACGCTTGCGCTTTGCCCACCCTACGAGCTAATCGGGCAGGTTGTTGATCCTCTTCACCCAGGCCCGCACATCCACCAGCACGTCCGGCAGCACCGCCTTGACCTCGGCAACGGTCATGCCGGCCTTGATCCGGGGGTCGTAGAGCAGATTGAGGATGTACTGGTCGTAGATGTCGAAGAAGCCCATCGACACATTGTCGTTGAACATGGTCCAGGGCACCGATCTCGTGTCGTTGATCGGCCCCAGCGACTGCAGCAGCTCTTCGTAGGCGCAGTCGAAAAACACGAAGTCGCCATTGTCGACGGTCAGGATCACGTCGGAATGCTCGATCTCGTAGTTCTCGTTCTTGCGGAAGCCGGACAGGCATTGCGGATCGAGCGAGGCCTTGATCTCCTTGGCGCGCTCGCTGCCGTAGGATGCGGCGATGGTGCGGTCGAGATCGCGGTCGCGCACCAGCTTGACCACGACATTGGCGCTCTCGCTGCTCTCGGCCATGGCGATATCGAGATGCTGGATGCGCGCGCCGATGTCGGCAACGACTTTTGCAAGCTGTGCCTTGCGATCGGTGCGGTTGCCGTCCGCGAACACCCGCACCGGGATATTGTATTTGCGGATGCGATCGACCCGGCCGGCCAGATGATATTCGGCGCCGAACGCGGTCTTCAGAAAGCCGTCGATGATTTCGCCGTCGGTGAATGTCTTTTTTTCCGCGCGCTGGCGCGAGGCGATCGCGGGGATTTCGGCCGAAGCAGATGGCGGCCAGACAACCGCACCGCATGCGATTGTCACCAAAGCGGCCGCGGCTATCGTGAAACGCGAGGATCGGCTCATCGCTGCGACGCTGCCGCAATCGCCGCATGCGCGCAAGGCGTACCGCAGCAAGGCTGCGCGATGGTGCGCCCTAGTTCCTCACCACCACGGTGGTGCCGATGGAGACCCGGTTATAGAGGTCGGTCACATCCTCATTGGTCATGCGGAAGCAGCCGGACGACACCGCCTGTCCGATCGTCTCCGGCTCGTTGGAGCCGTGGATGCGGTAGAGCGTCGAGCCCAGATAGAGCGCACGGGCGCCGAGCGGGTTCTCGATGCCGCCGGCCATGTGGCGCGGCAGGTCGCGCCGCCGCGCCAGCATTTGCGCCGGCGGGGTCCAGTCCGGCCATTCCTTCTTCGCGCTGACACGGTGGACGCCGCTCCAGCGGAAACCGTCGCGGCCGACCCCGATGCCGTAGCGCAGCGCCTGGCCGTTGGCGAGGATCAGATAGAGTCTGCGCTCGGCGGTGTTGATGAAGATGGTGCCGGGCGCGTAGTTGGTGGGGTTGTTGACCGTCTCGCGCGGGATCGGGCTTCCGCCGCCGCCCCTGAAGAAATTCGGGCCGCCGCCCATGAGGTCGCGCATGTCGACGCCCTGGGCCCGCGAAGGCCCGCTGCCGGCCAAAAGCGCCATCGCCGCAACCAGCAGAGCCAACGCCCGGGTCATTTTTCTTCCTCTTCGAAAATCTGGATTGGTCAAGACTGGCCATATCGGGCGCGGTTTCGCAAGCCACGCCGGCGTGAGGCCTCAAGGATTTCGAAAGCTGCGGTTAAAAATGCTCTGCTTTACCGTGTGGAGCAGCAATGCCGGCGCCCCCTTTGACGAAAGCCGCGAACAATGGTTGATCTCTACAGAGCGTTTTCAAGCGAAGTGGGTACCGGTTCGCGTCAAGAAAACGCGTCAAATATGGACGCTATATCGCAATAGCGACCGCGAACGGGAGTGGAATGATGAACGGTGCGGAAAGTCTGGTGCGGACCCTGGTCGCGGGCGGGGTGGACGTCTGCTTCGCCAATCCCGGCACCTCCGAGATGCATTTTGTCGCAGCGCTCGACCGGGTCGAGGGCATGCGCTGCGTGCTCGGGCTGTTCGAGGGCGTGGTGACCGGGGCTGCCGACGGCTATTTCCGCATGAAGGGCACGCCGGCCTCGACGCTGTTGCATCTCGGCCCGGGGCTCGCCAATGGCCTTGCCAATCTGCACAACGCCAAGAAGGCGCATTCCGGCATTGTCAACATCGTCGGCCAGCATGCCGTCTACCACATCGGCTACAACGCGCCCTTGACTTCCGACATCGAAGGCCTGGCGCGGCCGATGTCGGAATGGGTGCGCACCTCGCCGAACGCCAAATCGGTTGCCGCCGACGGCGCGGCGGCGATCGCCGCGGCCAAAAGCTCGCCGCCGCAGATCGCGACGTTGATCCTGCCCGCCGACACCGCATGGAACGAGGCCGACGGCATCGCCCAGGTGCCGGCGCCGACCCAGCGTCCCGGTTTTTCCCAGGAGGCCGTCGACACCGCCGCGAAGGCGCTGCATGGCGGCGGCACCCAGAATCTGTTGCTGATCACCGGCAGCGCGCTGACCGAGAAGGGGCTGGCGCTGGCGCAGCAGATCGCCGGCAAGACCGGCTGCAAGGTGATGGGCCAGACCTATCACCCGCGCATGGCGCGCGGCCGCGGGCGTTTCTCGATCGACCGTATCCCCTACGTGATCGAGCAGGCGCTGCCGCTCTTGAAGGACTTCAAGAACATCATTCTGGTAGAGGCCAACGATCCCATCGCGTTCTTTGCCTATCCGAACAAGCCGAGCGAGCTGAAGCCCGAGGGTTGCGAGGTCCACCGCCTGACGGCGTGGGGCGAGAATTCGGTCGCAGCACTGGAAGCCTTGGCGGATGCGCTCGGCGCCAAGCCGGCCGACGTCAAGCCGCAGAAGCTCGTCGAACTTGCGAAGCCGACGGGGGCGCTCACCCATGCCTCGATCGCGCAGGCGATTGCGATGGCGATCCCCGAGAACGCCATCATCGTCGATGAATCGATCACCACCGGCCGCGGCTTCTTTCCACCGACGGCGGCGGCCAACCCGCACGACTGGCTGCAGAACATGGGCGGCTCGATCGGGTTTTCGACGCCGGTTGCAACGGGCGCTGCGGTCGCCTGCCCGGATCGCAAGGTGATCTGCATGGTCGGCGACGGCAGTGCGATGTACACGATCCAGTCCTTGTGGACGCAGGCGCGCGAAAGCCTCAATGTCGTGACCATCGTGTTCGCCAATTGCATCTATCAGATCCTGCGCGGCGAGTTCGACGGCGTCGGCGCCGGCGAGCCGGGGCAGCGCGCGCTCGACATGCTCAAGATCGATCGCCCGGCCATCGACTTCGTCTCGCTCGCCAAGGGCATGGGCGTGCCCGGCCGCGCGGTCGCCAATGTCGACGACTTCGTCAAGGCGCTTTCCGAGGCGATCGCCGAGCCGGGGCCGCGGCTGATCGAAGTACGGATGTGAGGTGACCGCCGTCGCCGCACCGCGGCGGCGTAGACGGTTTGGTCGGAGGCAACATGCAGACCGAGCTGAACAAGGTCGTCGCCGCGCTTCAGGAATTCTATGCGCACGAGACCTACCTGCTTGAGAAGGATTTCGGCGAGCGGGCGCTGACGCATCGGCTGGCGGTGCATGTCGAAAGGGTGTTTCTGGGCTGGGAGGTCGATTGCGACTATGACCGGCTCGGCGACCGCACGCTGCGGCTTCCGCACGGAACGATTGTTTCGACCGACGACCATCTGGCGAAGTCCATCTATCCCGACATCGTCGTGCACCAGCGCGCGATCCCCAACAATCTGCTCGCGATCGAGGTCAGGAAGGCAGCCAATCACCAGCCGCCGGAGCATGACCAGCAGAAGCTGCGGGCACTGACCGATCCGCATATCTGGTTCGCCTACTGGATCGGGATCATGGTGACGCTTTCGAAAAAAGATGTGGCGTCATCGGAAGTCTATGTCGGCGGCAAGCTCGACAAAAACCTTTCCGACTGGTTCGCCGCGCGGCTGAAGGATGTCGGCCTGGGCGCGGGATAATGGATGCGGAGGCTGCCAATGAAAATCGTGCTCGCACCGTCGATTGTCGTGACAACGCTGCTGCTGATGACGGGGCCATTGGTCGGCCAGGCCTGCGCGCAAACTCCTGCCGCCGCGCCGGCGGCCGATGCCGCCTATCAGGCCATCCTGGGCAATCCCAAGGTGGTCAAGGCGATCGACGACATCAAGGCCGACGACGACAGCGCGCTCGCCGAGCAGAAGCGCATCACCGAAATTCCGGCACCGCCATACAAGGAAAAAGTTCGCGCCGAGTATTTTCTGAAGCGCATGCAGGAGCTGGGCTTCAAGGATGCGTCGATCGACACCGAAGGCAATGTGGTGGCGTTGCGCAAGGGCAGCGGCGGCGGCAGGCCGAAGCTCGTGGTGTCGGCGCATCTGGATACGGTGTTCCCCGAAGGCACCGACGTCACGGTGAAGGAGAAAGACGGCGTCATTCTCGCGCCGGGCATCGGCGATGACTCGCGCGGGCTCGCCGCGCTGCTGTCGCTGATCAAGTCCATCAACGCAAACCAAATCGCCACGGTGGGCGATATCATGTTCGTCGGCACTGTCGGCGAGGAAGAACTCGGTAATCTCAGAGGCGTCAAGGCGCTGTTCCGCGATCACACCGACATCGATGGCTTCATCTCGATCGACGGACTTGGCATTACCCGGGTCGTCAACCAGGGCACAGGGAGCCATCGTTACGAGATGATCTTCAGGGGCCCGGGTGGTCACAGCTTCCAGGAATTCGGCTTGCCGAGCGCGATTCATGCCATGGGTCGGGCGATCGCAAAAATCGCGGACTTGCAGCCGCCAAGCTATCCCAAGACCACCTTTACGGTCGGTACCGTGAGCGGCGGCACCTCCGTGAACGCCATCGCCAGCGAGGCCAGGATGGCGGTCGATATGCGCTCGAATTCGACCGACGAACTCCTGAAGCTTGAAGCCACCCTGCTTGATCTCGTCAAACAGGCGGTAGCGGAAGAAAATGCGCGCTGGAAATCCGACAAGCTTTCGGTCGAGATCAAGCTGATCGGCGATCGCCCCGCCGGCATTGTCGAGCTGGATTCGCCGATTGTTCAGGCCACCCGGCGCGCGGTCACAACCATCACCGGCGCGCCACGCGTCACCTTTGCTGGATCGAGCACTGATTCGAATCTGGCGATGTCGATGGGCATTCCCGCCGTCACGATCGGCGGTGGTGGAGAAGGCGGTAACTGGCACTCGCGTAACGAATGGTACCGGCCCGTTGATGCCTGGTACGGCCCGCAAACTGCGCTGTTGACAATTCTGATGCTGACAGGGCTCGACGGCGTGACCAAGCCGGCACTACCGGTGCGGCAGGGGAAGTAGCGGCTGGCGATCGGGCAGGTGCCATTTCGGCTCCGGCATCACAAAATGATGATTGTGCCTGCTGCCTAATTGGGCTGATCGGGAAATCCTTGAAACGGCACGATGAATTGCGCCGCGCGGACGCGGCGGGCAGCGCGTTTCAGAAATCTGTCATGTGGCCGTGACAAACATTAAGCAAAAACAAACCAATCGATTAAGCGGGCTTCCGTCCATTCAATTGCCGAGAACGTATCAATATCAAACATCGAGAACGAAGATGAAGCGCGGAATTATTGTTCTGTCGATTTGCACCGTGATCAGTATCGCCTATTTCACCGCCAGCAAGTGGGCGATCCATCACAAGACCATTACCTTTGTTGACCCCTTGCGCGCCGATCGCACGGTCACGATCGACCTCGCCGTTCGCCGCGACCGGGAGATGGAGTCAATCGCCGAGATGATCGATTTGCCGGTCGCGGTCCTCAGCCACGGCAACACCGTCAAGAATACCGAATACTCGTTTCTCGCCAACCTGTTTGCCGCCCGCGGCTATATGGTTGTCAGCATCCAGCATGACCTCGAAACCGACGATCCGATGGTGACGAAGGTGGGTGAGGAATATGTCGGCCGCCGCATGCAGTACAATCGCGGCATTTTCAACATCAAGTTCGCCGTCGACGAATTGAAAAAGGTCTACCCCAACGCGGACTATCACCACCTGACCCTGATCGGGCATTCCAATGGCGGCGACATCTCGATGTATTTCGCCAAGCTGCATCCCGACATGGTCAAGAAAGTCGTGACGCTCGACAATCTGCGGGTGCCGTTCATTACCGACGGCAACGTCAAGATCCTGTCGTTCCGCTCGAAGGATCCGGTGTTCAAGGCGGATCCCGGCGTCGTTCCCAGCGACGAGATTTGCGCCAAGGCCGGCATCAAGGTGGTCAGGACCGAATTCCAGCACAACGAGCTGAGCGATCGCGGTCCCGACCGCGTCAAGGCCACTATCCAGGCCACCGTCGAGGCATTCCTCAATGATGACGAGGGTACGCCATCGATACCGCTATTGACCGCGGCCGCGCCGCTGCCCACGACCACGCCGCCGGACCGCGTGGCGGCGACCACGCCGAAGAATTGACGCTGAGTGTTGACGGCACGGGCTAGCTGGCCACAGCGCTCGGAAACGACATTTCGCAGATCAGCCCTTCGGGCTTCCAGCGGCGCGCGACGGTGCCGCTCAAGGTCCGGACCAGGCCGTCGATAGCATCGACGCCGAATCCGCGCCGGCGCGGCCCCGCGACGAGCGGACCGTCGGACTCGGCCCAGTTCAGCACGAGATTGTCGGCCGCATCGGTTTGCCAGCTGATCTCGATCCTGCCGGAGGGGCCGGAAAGCGAGCCGTGTTTCGCGGCGTTGGTCGCAAGTTCGTGCACCGCAACCGCGATGGCTTGCGCAAGCGTCGAAGGCAGCCGGATGTCCGCCCCGGCCATGCTCACGCGTTTCGCATCGCTTGCCGCATAGGGCTTGAGTTCTTCCTCGATGATGGTCTTTATGCTGGCGCCGGTCCAGCGCGACACCGAGAACAGGCGCTGCACGTTGGCGAGCGCGCTTAAGCGGCCCTGGAACGCCGCCTGAAACTCCTCGGCGCTATCGGCGCGCGTCAATCGCAGCATGGCCTGGATCACGGCGAGCAGGTTGTTGGAGCGGTGATCGACCTCCCGGGTCAGCAACATCATGCGCTCTTCGGCCTGCTTGCGGATCGTGATGTCGACCAGCATGTTGACGGCCCCGATCAGCCTGCCCGAATCGTCGCGCAGCGGGGTCGGATAGGGCATGAAGCAGATCCGCGAACCGTCGGGCCGCTCGGCGACCGCCTCGATGTTTCGGACCGCTCGGTTTTCCTTCAGCGCAACCGCCATCGGACAGTCTTCGTGCCGCAGCGGCGTGCCGTCCGGCCAGAATAGCTTCCAGGTCACGCACCACATGTCGCCTATTTTCGGGCTGCGTCCGGCAAACTCGATGCAGGCCTGATTGAAGAAGGTGATGCAGCCAGAGGCGTCTGTCGTATAAATCGCGGCAGGCAACGCTTCGAGCAGGTCGCGAAACTGCTTCTCAGCCGTGACCGCCGTATCCGATGCCATGGCGGAATGCCGGGCAAGGATCCGTTCGATGTCAGCTTCTTCCGGATGCCTGAGCAGATTCAGCATTACGCTTCCCGTCACTCACATGAGAGCCAAGGCAATAATGTTTCCGGGACCATAATGGTTCCGGCGTCGGCGGGCCGCGCCGCAACGAAATGCGCCGCAACGAAAAAAGGCCGCCCGAAGGGCGGCCTCTGTCGGTCGCGCCGGTGGCGGCTATTTCGTGGCGTCTTTCGTGGCGTCGTCGCTCTTCATCTTGCTCGATTTCTTCGCCGTTTTCTTGCTCGACTTCTTGCCCATCTTCGACATGTCGTCGCCCTTGCTCATGGTGTCGCCCGCCGCGGGTGCGGTGCTCCCGGCCTTGTCCTGGGCGAGAGCGGTCGAGGAGAGAAAGGCGAGAGCGGTCGTTGCGATGATCAGTTTGCGCATGAGATGAACCTCCAAGTTTTTTGCACCGGCGCGCCTCAACGGAACCGCGCGGTTCCGGTTCCACCCCCCACGGTCATTCAGCTATCAGTTATTTGTGACGCTAAAGGCCATTTAACGGCCTTTTTTGCCCGTCGCAGGCCTCCTGCGCGGAACCCGCAGCCCTGGCCTGAATTGTTTCGTTGAACCTCTGTTGAACCTTGAGCCGCTGGCGGAGACCTATCTACCAGAGGCAATCGCCAACAGACGAGATTGCCAGGAGGCGGTTATGACCCATTGGCATGATTCGATGGTGGACCGGCCGGAATCCGATGGTAAGGGCTATGCGACAGGCTGGACGATTTCCGGCTTGACCGTGCTCGGCGCCATCGTCGCGGTCTGGCTTCTCGGGATCTAGGACGCGCCGCTGAAAACGATGGTTCGCGTCGCCGCGCGCCACGATCTTCGATTTGTCTTCCGGGCTGATTGTCCCGCAACAGGCAGGTGGAGCAGGGCGCCAGCCTCGAGCATGATCCGGAAAAGTGGGCACCGGTTTTCCGAAAAGATCATGCTCAAATAAAAAGATAGAGCGGGATGACGATTCGAAGATAAAGTCATCACGCTCTAGCGGCCCGGTTTGGGTGGGCTGGTACGAACTCAAGACGGCTTCACTTTGTCCAGAAAAGGCTTCCAGGAGAGCGCCTCACTGCTGGCCTTGTCAAAATGTCCATCCTCCAAAAGCGTACCGACGCATCTGAAGTATTCACACAGG
>Ga0209526_10003171_pt1 | contig 11197 bp, 8 predicted proteins | sample JacPinW_OM2H0_M1_FD_188566 | JGI IMG/M metagenome (GOLD analysis project Ga0209526, IMG submission 188566) | Forest soil microbial communities from Algoma, Ontario, Canada - Jack Pine, Ontario site 1_JW_OM2H0_M1 (SPAdes) (version 2) | ecosystem: Environmental > Terrestrial > Soil > Boreal...
AGCTCGGCCGCGGGATCGAGATGACAGAGCGAGCCGCCGATGGTACCGCGGTTGCGGGTCTGGCGGTGCCCCACTTGCAGCAGCGCTTCATGCATGATCGGCCAGCGCGCGCGTACGACATCGGAATATTCGAGATCTCGCTGGCGCGTCATGGCGCCGATTTCAAGCGCGCCGTCATTCTCGCGGATATAGGAGAGGCCCTCCACCCGGTTGAGATCGATGATGTGATCGGGCAGCACAAACCGCATGTTGAGCATGGGCATCAGCGACTGCCCACCCGCGAGCAGCTTGGCGTTTTCGAGCCGGCCGAGGAGCTCGACCACCTCGGTGACGCTACGGGGATCGTGATAGCTAAAGGGCGGCGGTTTCATGTTCCTTTACATACACCAATCGCTATGCATCAATCAAAACACGCAAATTGCAAGTCCGAGCAGTAATGAAGCCCGCGTCGTTCCGCTATCACGCGCCGAAGACCGTCGAGGAGGCGGTGGAGACGCTCGCGGGGGTCGCTCCCGAGGACGGCCGCGTGCTTGCGGGCGGTCAGAGCCTCGTGCCCATCATGGCGTTTCGCCTCGCGCGTCCCGCCCATCTCGTCGACATCAACGGCGTTGAGGCGCTCAAGCGACTTGCGGTTGAAGGCGGCAAGTTGTGCATCGGCGCCTGCGTGCGTCATGCTGCCTTCCACACTCCCGTTGTCGAAGGTCCGCTGGGCCGACTGCTCGCAACCGTGGTGCGCCATATCGCGCACCAGCCCATCCGTACTCGCGGCACATTCTGCGGCAGCGTAGCCCATGCCGACCCCGCCTCCGAATGGTGCCTGGTCGTAGCGGCCCTCGATGGGGAAATGGTCGCGCAAAGCACAGGAGGCACGCGCATCATCCCCGCGCGGGATTACTTCCGCGGCGTCATGACAACCGCGCTGAAGGAGGACGAGCTCCTGACCGAAGTGCGCCTGCCGATTCTCCCGGCCGATACCCGTTTCGGCTTCTACGAGTTCAGCCGCCGGGCCGGCGATTTTGCTCTCGCCATGGCGCTTGCGACCTTCCGGCTGCGCGACGGCCTCATCATTGAGCCGCGCGTGGCGGTCGGCAGCGTGGAAGCGCGTCCGCGCCGCCTTGCACAGGCCGAAGATGCGCTCGTGGGACGCGCGCCCGAGCGCACGGCCTTCGAGGCGGCCGCAGCCGCGGCCGAGGCCGCAGTTGATCCCCTCGATGACATTATAACCGGGGCGGACTATCGCCGCGATCTCGCGCGCACCATCACGCGGCGCGCGCTGGAGCGCGCAGCAGCGTGAACGACAACAAATGGATCGGCCAATCGGTAGCCCGGCTGGAGGATCCGCCGCTCATCACGGGGCGCGGGCGCTTCGCCGCTGATATTTCCTTTCCGCATCAGCTGCACATGCGCGTTGTGCGCTCGAACCATGCCCACGGTCGCATCATGTCAGTCGATACGAAGGCCGCGCGGGCGGTGCCCGGCGTGCTTGCGGTGTGGACTTGCGCCGATATCACCGACGTGCCGCCGATCGATTTTCGCGAAGGAAAAATTCCCGCGCTCGAGCCCTACCGGCAACCGGTGCTCGCGATCGATCGCGTGCGTTATGTGGGCGAGCCGGTCGCGGCCGTGTTCGCGTCCGATCCGTATGCCGCCGAGGACGCAGCCGACCTCGTTGCGGTCGAAATCGAAGAGCTGCCGGTCCTGCTCGCTGCCGAAGCTGAGCCCGGTGAATTCGTTGCCGGCCGCAACACAGAGGTGGCGGTGTTCCGGCAGGGCTATGGCGACGTGGACGCGGCGCTCGCTTGCGCTCCGCTGGTGGTGGAGCTTGAGCTTGCGATCGGCCGGCACTCCGGCGTTCCGCTCGAAACGCGCGGGGGCATCGGCCGCTACGACGCCGCCCGTGGCGTTCTCGAGCTGCACGGTGCGGCCAAAGTCCCTCACCGCAATCGCGACCTGCTCGCGCGCATGCTCGATCTTCCCCCCTCCTCCATTCACGTCCACGAATCCCACGTCGGCGGCGGCTTCGGCATCCGGGGCGAGCTCTATCCGGAAGACGTGCTCATTTGTGTCGCGGCCATGCGGCTTGGCCGGCCGGTGAAATGGATCGAGGACCGGCGCGAGCATCTCGTTGCCGCCAACCATTCGCGCCAGCAGCTTCATCGTATCCGCGCTGGCGTCGATCGCGCGGGGCGCATCCTCGCCATCGACGATGTCTACTTTCACGACCAGGGTGCCTATGTACGCACCCATGCCGCGCGCGTCGTCCATATGACGGGGGGTATTCTGCCCGGCCCCTATCGCGTGCCGGCCTATCGCGCGGTCGGCCATTTCCGGCTCACCAACAAAACGCCGGCCGCGACCTATCGCGCACCGGGACGCTACGAGACGACCTTCGTTCGCGAGAGGCTCGTCGATGCGACCGCGGCAAAGCTCGGCATGGATCCAAACGACGTGCGGCGCGCCAATGCGATCTCCGCCGGCGAGATGCCCTATCACCGGCCGCTCGAAGCCCTGGGAGAAGAGATCGAGCACGATTCCGGCGACTACGTCGGGTTGCTCGACAAGACGCTTGCGGCGCTCGATTGGGAGACGCTCAAAACGCAGATTGCGCGCCGCCGCAAGACGGGGGAAGCGGTCGGCGCAGGCTTTGCCATGTTCGTCGAGAAGAGCGGGCTTGGCCCCGCCGATGGCGTGCGCATCGAAGTCGATACCTCCGGCATGGTCGAACTCATCACCGGAGGTGCCTCCATCGGGCAGGGCTTCGAGACCGTCATGGCCCAGGTTTGCGCCGAGATGCTCGGCGTGGATTACCGGCGCGTGCGCGTCACCCATGGCCAGACCGATCGCATTGCGTTCGGCATCGGCGCGCATGCCTCGCGCGCGACTGTCATGACGGCTTCGGCCACGCATAACGCGGCGATCAAGCTGCGGGCGAAGGCGCTCGACATGGCGGCCGAGCTGATGCAGTCGCAGCCCGAAGCGCTCGACATTCGCGACGGCAGCGTCGTGCGCAAGGATGCGCCGGGCGGCCCGTCCATGACGCTTGGCGAAATCGCCGCGCATTTGGCGCCTACGTCAAAAACCTTGGGCGAGCGCGAGCCGGGACTCTGCGTTGAAGGGTGGTTCAGAACCCGTCACCAGGTCTATCCCTACGGGGTTCATTTCGCGCTGGTGAAGATCGATCTGGAGACCGGCGGCGTGACTGTCGAGCGCTACGTCATCGCCTACGACATCGGCCGTGCCATCAATCCCGCGCTGGTCGAGGGACAGATCGTCGGCGGTTTTGTGCAAGGCCTAGGCGGCGCGCTGATGGAGGAGTTCACCTTCAATGAGCGCGGCGATCCGCTTGCGACGAGCTTTGCGGACTATCTCATACCCACCGCGCGCGAGAGGCCTGCGGTTGATGTTATCCTGCGCCAGGATTACACCAGCCCGCTCAATCCACTCGGCATCAAGGGCGCGGGCGAAAGTGGCATCACCGGAGTGGGTGCGGCGATTGCGTCTGCCATTGACGATGCGATCGGCGTGCCCGGTGCGGTCACGTCACTGCCCATCACGCCCACGCGCCTGAAGCAGATTCTCAATAGTGCGGCAATGCGCTAATGCCTGACGCGGGGATTGCGGAGAAATGATTCATGCAGAGCATGGTTGATGCGAAAATCCGAAAGCGGGCGAGCCTCAAGAAGCCGCAGGCAACGCGTGGCGCGGCCGCCGAAACCTCCCGTCAGGATCTGCGCAGCTGGCTCGCGGCGCTGCGCGCGGCGGGCGAGGTGCAGGAGGTCAGGGGCGCCGAGCGCGAGAGCGAGATCGGCGGCATTGTCGACCTCTACATGCGCAAGATGGGCAACACTGCCGTGCTGTTCGACGACATCCCCGGCTATCCGCGCGGCCACCGCATTCTTGCAAACATTCTCACCTCCATCCGCCGCATCAATCTCACCCTCGGCTTGCCGATCGAGGGCTCCGCCGTCGAGCTCGTCTCCTACTGGCGCAATTACATGAAGGAGGCGCGCAGCATTGCGCCCGTGACGGTGAAGACCGGCCCCGTGCTAGAAAATGTGCGCACCGGAAAAGACATAAACATTGCGAGCATCCCAACCCCGCGCTGGCACGAGCACGACGGCGGCTACTACATCGGCACCGGCTGCATGGTGATCATGCAGGATCCCGACACCGGCTGGATCAACTACGGCGCCTATCGCGTGCAGTCGCAGGGAGCGGATGTGGCGACCGTGATGTGCTCCAAAGGCAAGCACGGCGATCTCATCAAACGGCGCTATCACGAGCTGGGAAAGCCCTGCCCGATCGCAGTTGTGGCCGGCATGCATCCTGCGCTGTTCATGGTGGCGGGGCTCGAAATTCCCTACGGCAGGAACGAATACGATGTCGCCGGCGGGCTCATCGGCGAGCCGGTCGAAGTGATCAAAGGGCCGGCGACCGGCCTGCCCATTCCGGCCCAGGCGGAGATCGCATTTGAAGGCTTCATTCATCCGGGCGACCTGCTCGATGAAGGCCCGCTCGGCGAATGGACCGGCTATTACGCCGGCGGACTCAAGCAGGAGCCGGCGATCCGCATTGCGACCTTCATGCACCGCAACGAACCGATCCTGCTCGGTGCCATTCCGGGCGTGCCGCCGGACGATGACTCGTTTTATCGCGGCACCTATCGTTCCGGCGCGGTGTGGAATCAGCTTGAAGCCGCAGGCGTCCCGGAAGTGAAGGGCGTGTGGGCGCATGCCGCCGGGGGCAGCCGGCTATGGCTCACGGTCGCCATCAAGCAGCTCTATGGCGGACATTCCAAGCAGGCAGGCCTCATCGCTTCGCAATGCCACGCGGGCGCCTATGCCAACCGAGTTGTCGTCGTGGTCGACGACGACATCGATCCCGCCGACATGGATCAGGTGGTCTGGGCGATCTGCACCCGCATGGAGCCGCGCGAGGGAATTGAGATCCTGCGCGGCTGCTGGAGCACGGTGCTCGACCCCATGGCATACGGCCCGAACGATCCGCGCAATGCACGCATCGTGATCGACGCGTGCAAGCCATGGTCGCGGCGCGACACGTTCCCCATCGTGGCGCGATCGAGCAAAGAGCTTGACGCGCGCATACGCGCGAAATGGGCGCACGTGCTGCCGCGGAATTAGCGAATGGTGAGTAGCGAATAGTGGATCAGATGAGAGACGACAGCCGTACCGTCAAGATGTATTCGGACTTCAAGAGCCCCTATGCCTACCTGGCATTCGATCCCGCCATGGCACTGCCCGAGCGCTTTGATGTCGAGGTGCGCTGGATTCCGTTTCAGCTCCGGCTCAAAGGCAAGAGTGAGCGCAGCGTCTATTCCGAATACAAGGTGAAATACTCCTATATGGATGCGCGGCGCTGGGCGAAACCGCGGGGGCTGTGGATCCGCGGGCCGCTGAAGATCTACGACACCACGCCCGCCGCGATTGGCGGATTGTTTGCGCAGAAGCATGGCCGACTGCTCGATTACGGGCGGCTCGCGTTCAAACAGTTCTTCCTGCGCGAATTCGAGGCCGATCAGGCCGACGCGGTAGCCGGGCTGTTGAACAGTCTGGATCTTCCCGGCCAAGAATATCTCGACTATTTGGCGGGCGAAGGCCGGCTCGCCTACGAACGCTGCCAGGAGGAGGCAGCCACCGATCACGTCTTCGGCGTGCCATTCTTCATCTTCGGCGGCGAGCCGTTCTGGGGCTACGACCGCATGCCTCTCTTGGAGCATCGGCTCACGGAAGCCGGGCTTGGATCGTCGGCGAGAGCTCCTGCGGCCTAGGCCCATGCTGCGCGGCTACCGCGTTCTCGACATCACGCAGTTCGTCGCGGGGCCGACCTGCACGCGCATCATGGCCGAGCTTGGTGCAGACGTGATCAAGGTCGAGCTTGCGCCTTATGGCGACCGCGGGCGAGCGGCCGGCGACAAGCCGCGCGACCCAAAATTCAAGCACGCCTCGCAAAGCACGTATTTCTTCCAGCACAATCACTCGAAGAGGAGTCTCGCCATCGATATCAAGCAGCCGCGCGGGCGCGACCTGGTCAGGGCGCTCGTGCCCAAAGTCGATGTGCTGGTCGAGAATTTTGCGCCCGGTGTCATGGCGCGCGCCGGGCTCGGTTATGAAGCGCTCAACGCGATCAATCCGCGTCTGATCATGTGCTCGATCTCGCTCGCCGGCCAAAGCGGCGCGCTATCGCAAAAACCGGGATTCGATTATACCGGCGCGGCCTATTCCGGCATCACCTCTCTGATCGGCGAGCCCGATCGTGGGCCGGCGCAGTTTGCAACCGCGATCGGCGACTGCGCGACCGGCATGACGGCAGCGATGGCCGTGGGCTTTGCGCTCCTTCATCGCGAGCGCACGGGCGAGGGGCAGCATATCGACTGTTCGCTTGTTGATACGTATTTTCAGATGCACGAGGTCAACGTGCCGAAAGCGAGCCTGCGCGGCGCGGCGTTCGCGCCCAAGCGCGCGGGCTCGCTCCATCCCGACGGCGGGCCAACCGGCGTGTTCCGTTATAAGGACGAGGAGTTCATCGCCATCATGGTGATGCCTTACCAGTGGGAGCAAATGATTGCGGTCATGGGCATGCCGGAGCTCGCGGGCGACGCGCGTTTTGCAACGCCGCGCGCGCGCCGGGACAACAACACGGCACTCAAAGCGATTATTGAAGAATGGCTCGCGCAGTTTCCTTCCCGCGCGGCGGCGATCAAAGCATTGGAAGCCGACCGGATCCCGTGCGCGCCGGTGCTCACGCTGCATGAAGCGATCGCGCATCCGCATCTGCGCGAGCGCGGAACGGTGCGGCGCGTCAAGGACCAGCTGATCGGCGAGTTCGATATCCCCGGCCTGCCGGTGAAATTCTCGGCCTGGCCGGAGCGGGCACCCTGCCCTGCTCCACTTCTGGGTGAGCACAATGCCGAGCTGCTGCACGAGCTGTTGTCGCTCTCCGACGCGGAGATTGCTGCTCTTTACGCCGACAATGTGCTCGTGCGCGATCCACTGCTGGATAAAACCCACGATTGCGCGCAATAGCGCAGCCGTATGATTGTGTAGCCGTAGCCAACAGGGAGGTCAGCGATCAGAAGCCAGTCATCCGATCGACGCAGCTGCCGATCTGATTCCTGATTACTGATTACTGAGGACTGCTAATGCCACATGTAACCAGCGACGACGGCGTGAAGCTCTATTATGAAGAAACCGGCTCCGGCACGCCTGTGGTCTTCGTGCATGAATTTGCCGGCGACTATCGCTCGTGGGAGCCACAGGTCCGCCACTTCGCGCGGCGCTACCGCTGCATCGTCTATAACGCGCGCGGCTATCCGCCTTCCGATGTACCCTCCGATGTGGAGCGCTATTCCCAGGATCGCGCGCGCGACGACATCCTCGCCGTGCTCGATGGGCTCAAGCTCGACAAGGCTCACATTGTCGGGCTCTCGATGGGCGGCTTCGCAACCCTGCATTTCGGCTTTACCTATCCGGACCGCGCGCGCTCGCTGGTGATTGCCGGCTGCGGCTATGGCACCGCGCCCGACAAGCGCGCTGTATTCGCGCAGGAAGCCGAAGCGGCCGCGCAAAAATTCGAGCAGGCCGGCATGGTGAGCGCGGCTGAGGGCTATGCGCTCGGACCCACGCGCGTGCAGTTCCAGAACAAGGACCCGCGCGGCTGGAAGGAATTTCGCGACCAGCTTGCCGAACATTCGAGCGAAGGCGCAGCGCTCACCATGCGCGGCCTGCAGAAACGCAGACCCTCGCTGTACGAGCTCATCGACAAGATGAAGATGATCACCGCGCCGGCGCTGATCATGACCGGCGACGAAGACTGGCCCTGCCTCGAACCGGGGCTGCTGATGAAGCGCACCATTGCGACCGCGGCGCTCGTCGTGATGCCGAATGCCGGCCACACGATCAACCTCGAAGAGCCCGACGCGTTCAACGCCCATCTCGATGATTTCTTCCACATGGTCGACGCGGGCGCTTGGCGCAACAGGGATCCCCGCGCAATGAAGGACGCTATTTTGGGGAGATAAGGCCGCGCCGGCGTGCAGCACTCGAATTGAGCCAACATGAGGTTGTAGCGTTTTAATCAGCGTCTCGCCGGACCACTGATTAGTCGCTTGACTTCGTGACGAACTTTGCGGCGGCGGCTGCCGGCCCCAGACGGCCCCCCTCCGCGCTCCTCACCCGGTGTTGTGCGCGCGCACTGGCACCGACATTTCGCCGATCGGCTCGATCTCGGCACGCATCACGTCGCCGGGCTTGACCGGACTTACCCCCTCGGGTGTTCCCGTAAACAGCACGTCGCCGGGGTAGAACGTATAAAAGGTCGAGCCCCATTCGATCAGCTTGCGGCAATCGTAGATCAGGTGGCTCGTATTGCTGTCCTGCTTGAGCTCCCCGTTCACGAGAATCTTGAGCGCCACGTTGTCGGGATCGGGTATCTCGTCGGCGGTGACCATCCACGGGCCAAGCACGGAATAGCTGTCGATGGATTTGCGAAAACTGCGGTCTTCGGGGCCGCGCGCCGTCATGTCGAGACCGATGCAATAGCCGGCGACGTAATCGAGCGCTTTCTCGCGCGGGATATCGCTGCCCTGTTTGCCGAAAATGATCGCGAGCTCCACTTCATGCTCGTTGCGCCGCTCGGGGAACCTGATGGCGACGCCTTCGGAAGGACCCACCAGCGAGGAGTTTGCCTTGAGAAAGAGCCCGGCGGTGCCGATGGCGGGGGAAGGTTTAATGTTCTGGTTCGCGGCTCGCGCGGCCATCTCTTCGATATGCGCGGTGTAATTCGTCGGAGCGGCGACGAGCTTCGTGGGCCTCGCCACCGGAGCAAGCAGCTTGACCGCGGAGATTGGCGTGCCCGGCGCTTTCGCCGCCATCTCCTCCAACCGCGCGCGCCAGGCCGGCAGCGCGGCGATCACGGCATCGCCCTTCATCGCGTAGGGAGCGGCAGCCCTGATCGCGCTTTGCGCCTCGGTGACATCATGCACCATGTTGGCGCGCACCACACCCAAGCGGTCATCGTTGAATCGGCAGAGCTTCATCGTTCTCATCTCATTTGAATGGCATCGTGGCACGATAGCAAAAGCCGATTCTCGCGGGTAGGGTGCACGACAGCGTGACGGCTAGGTGTGCAATGACGGTCATTTGGCAGCCTGCGTTGAGCGAAGAGGCAAGACGCTGGCGCGAGCTGGCGCATCGCGTCACGCAGGAGCATTTTGCGCCGCTTGCCGCCGAGCTCGACCGCGAACAGCGCTACCCCTGGGAAAACGTGCGCCGCCTGGTCGAGCATAAACTCGCGGGCCTGTTCATTCCGAAGCAATTTGGCGGCCAAGGTACGAGCCTGTGCGCGACGGCGGCCGTGGTCGAGACCCTTGCGAGCGGTTGCCCTTCGACGGCGGCAATCCTGTGCACCTACCAGCTCGGTGCCTTTCCTGTCCTGCTCGCCGGGCGTGATGATCAGAAGCAGCATTATCTCGGCGAGATGGCACGCGGCGTGGCAACGAGCTTTGCGCTCTCGGAGCGCAATACCGGCTCTGACGCCGCCGCCATTCAAACCACCGCGCGGCGCGAGGGTGACCACTGGCGACTCTGCGGGGAGAAATACTGGATCGGCAACGGCGGAGCTTCGCGCTACTACGTGGTGTTTGCGAAGAGCGATGCGGATCGCGGTGCGCGCGGCATCTCCGCCTTCATGGTCGACAAGGATCAAAGCGGCGTTGTCGTCGATGAGGTCGCCGACAAGATGGGGCTGCGCGGCACGCAAACCTCCAATCTCCGGCTCGACGTGACCGTGCCGGACAGCGCGCGCATTGGCGAGATGAACGGCGCCTTGCGGCTTGCGCTCCAGACACTCAATGTCGGACGCGTGCTGGTTGCAGCCCAGTCTTTGGGACTGGCGCTCGCGGCCTATCGCGAAGCGGCGCAGCGTGCGGTCGAGCGGCAAGCATTCGGCCGTCCCATCATCGAGAACCAAGGCATTGGCTTTCGGCTTGCCGATAGCGCGGTCGAAATCTCGGCCGCACGCATGATGCTTTATGAAGCCGCCAGCGCGTACGACGAAAGTCGCGATATCGCCACGCTTGGCGCCATGGCCAAGCTCTATGCCTCAGAAGTGGCGCACCGAGCGGCTGACTGCGCCGTGCAAGTCTGGGGCGGTTTGGGCTACTGCAAGCCGACCGCCGCGGAACGGCTTTACCGCGATCAGCGCGTCCTTGAAATCTACGAAGGCACGTCGGAAATCCAGCGGCTCGTTATCGCCCGCGCCGTGCGCCAAGAGGCCGAGGAATGTATCGCCGCGGGTGGCGCAAAAGCCCGTGCTGGCGGATGAGGCCTCAGTTGCCCGCGCGAAAGCCTCGTTCCGCCTGGCCACGAATATGGGCGAGCACGCGCGCGTTGTTCTCGTGCACCATCCAGCGCGCGAGCGGCAACCAGTAGAACACCGGATCAAGCTTGAGCTCGTGCGAGGTACGTTCCACGATTTGCGTCTGTCCGCCCGGCTGCGGCAAGAGCTCGAAACTTGTGCTCGTCGTGCGGAAATAGCCGACGACATGCGGGGCGTGCACATGCTGGTACGGACTCAATTCACGCATGGAGGGTACATCGTTGAGGACCACGAATGTCAGCTTGCGCTGCGCAATCCATTCCGTCACTTGCTCGATCGCGGTACCGGTGGAAAACTCACCGCGGCGCACCGCGCCGACGCCCTCGCCGGTGATCTCGCCGCCCAAGGGATAAGCAACGCCCAGGCGGAATGGCAGAGCTGGCGGCGCAGCAATCGGCGCCATCTGGACGATCGCCCTCCAAACCAGCTCGGGTGGCGCTTCCACCACAATGGTCTCGGATGTGTCGAAGCTTGCCGTTGGGGGGAAAGCGCTCTCCAGCGCAAAGACCAGCGGCAAGAGCGCAACAGCCGAGACGGTTTCGGCGGGCGAGCGCTTCGTCGACAAGGCGATGCCGCGCCCGAGCGCTCCGCCGGCCAAGGCCGCCACGACGCCGAGTGGAGCCGCCATGACGATACACACTGCACCCTCGAGCGCAAAACCGATGAGCGCAATTCCCCCCAGCGCGGTCGCGCATAGAACGAGGTGAACGGATCGGGACGCATCGATCTCGCCGTGACGATTGGCGAAATAACCCGTGGTCGCGCCGACCACGAAAGGCGAGATCACGAACATCCCGAAGCC
>Ga0209526_10003172_pt1 | contig 11196 bp, 10 predicted proteins | sample JacPinW_OM2H0_M1_FD_188566 | JGI IMG/M metagenome (GOLD analysis project Ga0209526, IMG submission 188566) | Forest soil microbial communities from Algoma, Ontario, Canada - Jack Pine, Ontario site 1_JW_OM2H0_M1 (SPAdes) (version 2) | ecosystem: Environmental > Terrestrial > Soil > Boreal...
CGAAGTTGCGGCAAGCCCACCTCTGCGGTTCGTCTCGCAGTGATGGACGATGCCGGGCGCATCCTGCCGCCGGGCGAACGCGGTGAAATCGTTGCGCGGGGCTCGCTCGTGACTGCCGGTTACTACAACATGCCCGCGGCCACTGCAGAAATTCAGACTTATGGCTGGCACCATACCGGAGACGTGGGCTACACCGACGACGACGGCTATGTGTATATCGTTGATCGCAAGAAAGACATGATTGTCACCGGCGGGTTTAACGTATATTGCGCGGAGGTAGAAGCCGGTATCATGGCGCTCCCGCAGGTTCTTGAATGCGCTGTTATTGGTGTTCCCGACGACACCTGGGGTGAAGCGGTCAAAGCGATCATCGTGCTTCGGGATGGTCAATTACTAACTGAGGAAGAGGTGATTACACACTGCAAGACCACACTCGGTGGGGTGAAAGCTCCCAAATCAATCGAATTTCGGCCAGAAATCCCCAAGACTTCAGCGGGCAAGACAGATCGGAAGAAGCTTCGCGAGCCTTATTGGACTGGTGTGGATCGGCGCGTCCACTGACAGCGATGCACCTGCCAGCGCCGCTGGCTGGTGCAATACAGAGGAGAGCAGAGATGCACAGCAAACCCCGGTTTTATGGCTGGAAGCTGGTTGCTGTTTTGTTTGCTCTGGATTTTCTGAACATGGGATTTCCTTTCTTCGGCGGAGCGGTCATCAACACGTACATGTTGCGACAGATTCCCATGAGCCGCAGCACCTATGGCCTGGGATTCACTCTGCTCAATCTGTTTATCGGTTTGCCATCCATCATCGTCGCTGCTGTGATCCTCAAGTGGGGTGCCAGGACAGCGTTTGTCATTGGCTCGGCGCTAATTTTTCTGGGAACTCTCTTCCTGTCGCTATTTGCTTCGCGGCCGTGGCAGTATCTCCTGGCATTTGGCGTGGTCATTGCTACCGGCATCAGCTCCGCCACAATTGTCCCCATAACAACGGTCGCAGCACGCTGGTTCAACCACTACCGCGGAAGAGCGATGGCTATACCATTGAGCGCTTCCGGCTTTGCCGGTTTCCTGGGCGCGCCGCTGATCAATAAAATACTGGCTGCCAATGGCGGCAACTGGCGTCAGGCCTGGCTGGTCGTGGCCGTCATAGCAGTAGCCTCCGGAATCATCGCTCTTCTGTTTGTGAAGGAGCGCCCGGAGGACTTGGGACAAGCGGTTGATGGCATTCCGCAGGCAGCTGGCATGAGCAGTTCATCCGCTACGAGTACGGCAATGAACGACCACATCTGGATACCCAGTGAGGCCTACCGCACGCAGTCTTACTGGATGGTGTTTATTGGTGGCATAGCTTGCCAGTTTCCCTACTTCTTCTTCGTCGCGCACTGGATATTGCATCTGAGAAGCGCTGACATCGGTGCGGCCACGGCGGCGTGGGCCTTGGGTTTCCTCACCATGGGCGGCATCGCGGGGCGGCTGATTGGCGGAGTGTTGATGGACAAAATTGCTGCACGTTACGCCTTCATGATGGGCCTGTGCTGTTATTTAGCCGGTTCTATTCTGGCGATTGAAGTGCGCGTCAACCCTTTGCCGATCGCCTTTGCCGCGGCGATCCTGTACGGCGTCGCTTTTGGCTGGACTTTTGTTTGCTTGAACGCGATTACGGCGCGCTTCTACGGGCCATCCGCGTATCCCAAGCTGAATGGAATGATGTTGCTGCTGACGGGTGTCGCCTGTGCGCCCGCGGGAATAGTTGGCGGTCTAGTGTTCGACAAGCTTGGCAGCTATACCGGCGCCTTTGCCCTCAATATGGCCCTTGCCATCATCGGCATTTTTGCCCTTAGCTTTGCAACCGCACCGCAATTGCGAAGAACCAGAAGCCTGGTTTCGAATCACGCCATCTAATATTGCCGCGCATGTGTTTGCTGCTGGTCCCCCAAGACAAAATCGGCAAAGCGAACGCACACGCTAGAGTTCGAGCCTGCGATCTAGTTACCTTTGTCACCAGCTTTGGATCTTCCAACTTCACCTGGTATACCGCTCAAGCTACGATCAATGTCTATCAGGAGGGCACCGTGCATCGTCGTTTGGCAATCTTTATTTCTTTACTCCTCATCTTCTGGACCTCGGTCGCTTGCTCAACCAAGCCCGCAGGCGAGAACGTGGAGGCGTCGGCTACATCACATATATTCGGCAGCAAACAAGTCACCTTACTCGCAGGTACCGTTGTCACCGTGCGACTGGGGAATGCCGTGGGCTCCAAGCTAAGCACGAGCGGCGACCACTTCAGCGCCACGGTTGCAAGGCCGGTAGAGGTAGAGGGCAAAGTGGTCGTTCCCGCAGGAGCCGAGGCATTAGGTAGAGTCGTCGAAGCCGCGCCCCAGGGCCGCTTCAAGGGTGCCGCCGAGCTCCGGCTCGTCCTCGAGACCCTCACCGTGAAGAATAATAGCTACGACCTGAAAACAAGCTCGGTCAGCCGCTACCTTAAAGGCAAGGGCAAGCGTACTGCCACGATGATCGGCGGCGGAGCCGGGGGTGGCGCACTCATCGGGGGTCTCGCCGGAGGTGGGAAGGGCGCGCTCATCGGCGCGGCATTGGGCGCGGGTGCAGGAACCGCGGGAGCAGCCTACACAGGGAACAAAGAAATCGTCCTGCCCGCCGAGTCCACGCTTAGCTTCAAACTCGCCGAACCGATCACCGTAAAGATGTAGGGGCAGATATCGGTGAGTCGAAGAGTAGAAGGTCACAATTTTCCCACGTGTAACGCCCTTTGAGATCTGGGTGGCCCCGTAAACGTCGACGAAAGACTTTGACGAAGATCGGGCACAGTTCGAAGGATGGCGCACTCCGAAGCACTTACCAGCTGACAGGGACGACTATCGGCTCCCGCACCCTCCGTCGGCCTCGCAATGACCGCATCATACGCGGCCGTGGACCTGGCCGGACGAGTCACAGCGGCGCATCGGTGGACACGTGTTGTTCTGGCTGGTAGTCGGAGCTATCGCTATGGGCCTGGGCATCGGTGCCATGTGCTGCATCGGGATGCTCGCTTTCAGCATGACGATGGCAGTTCTTTATGACTCTCCAAGGCTTGTCCTGCCCTTGCTTGGCGCCATCGTAGCGTCACTTGCTCATCGTCAGCTGCTAGACCATGGGTGTGCCGCAGAAAATAATGGGCAGCACTGTTGAGTAGTCTTATCCCAAGTCGAAATTGATTCCATAACAATGCCGGCTCCCAGGCCCGAGTAAACTTGGTGGTGCCAAACCAACCATGAAGGCTCGAGTAGAAAGGAGCCGGACAATGATCATTATGGATGCGATTATCACCCGGGCTTCCAACAAATTGCCTGTTGGTGGTTGGCTCGACGAGGGCAGAAACCTCGTTCGCGTGGGCGTTCTTGGCAACAAGAACAATCCACTCCCTGAGACGAAGGGCAGTCGAGCGGCGGTCAGCTCAGCTTGGGCCGGAGTCGCTCCGTCCAAACTGGCTCTCATAAGGTCGCCTTGCGCGGCGAACAAATGATGCGCCCAAGCTACTGAGAGTTGGGGAGATTCCGCCAATCAGTATTCTCTCTGCAGAGTCCGTGCAGCCCTTCTGGGTAGCAGCTGCCGCGACGACTCGGATTAGTCTTTCGCGAAGGCATGAGCGGCAGCGAGGATTTTTAGTCGCAGCAAGTTCCCGCGCGACAAGATGCCCGTCGACCACCGGAGACGGACCCGACTGAAAACCACGCCAGAGGCGGCCCCCGGTGTACAATGCTGCTGCCTTCAAGGATCAAAGCGGAGGGACCGGCTCTACGTGGTGCTATCGACATCGTGCCGTTTCCAACACTAGTCGGTAACCGTTTTTAGAACTGGTTAACTCGGCCCCATGCCGAGCGATTTCTAAAGGAGACCATTCCCATGTCCGAGATACTCAGAGATCTAACAAAATCCTCGACTTCTGAACAGGGTGAGAAATATTTCAGTTTCCAGATTAAGGGCTGGACAAATTTTGATCCCATGGACAAGACGCTGGCCAGGATTGCAGACAGTATAGAGCAGGGTGGAGGATTTCTGACGCTGATGGAAGTTGTTAAAGTCGAAGACAATCTTGCTTCTATCGGCGATGAAGAAGTGAGGGAATGCTTTGCGAACATACTCGCTGCCAAGAGGCTCCTGCACAACGTTCACGGACTTCCAAAAAAGCTTATAGAAGAGCTTCGCTCGGCGTTGAACACTGAGGAGGAAGAGGCGGGTGTCCGCAAAAAGACTGTCGCCTCGGTGGCGAGTTCGCCCACGAACCACGAGCCCGGCTCACGGGTGGCGAGCGCGCCTGCGAGTCAGGAATCGGGCTCACGCGCCAGGCCTTGGCCATAGGCTGGCGGGACTGGTGGAAGTGCGGGATTCGCGCGAGATTAATCTATGGGCAAGGCAGTATCTCTCTTTGCTCAGATTGGTTTGCGGTGAAGTAACGTGACCGGTTCGACGGTGAACAGCTTGCCGCATGAGTCTGATCAATATCAATGGAGAGCCATGACTGGGCCGGAGAAACTGACCGAGCGTCGGCAGAGTGCAATGGTGCTGCCGGAATCCGGCGACCGCTTTGACCAGGAACTGGCGGGCTGGTTCGCCCTGCACGGAGGCGATTGGCGTGGAACGGCGGCCGAGTTAAGTGCCGCAGTAAAAATCAGGGCTGGCGTTGGAAACGACTTCTGGCCCCAATCTCCGCGTGCGCTTTACGCCCAAATAGAGTCCCGCTGCCTACAACTTCGATCATTGGGCGTGGACGTCAGGTTGCACCAGGGATATCCACGAATGCTGTCGCTCCGGTCGTGCGAACAAACCGCAAAAAAACCTCCATTGGGTACGGCCGGCATCAATCGCACCTTTAATCCAACAATAAATCTGCCTCGGCTGGCGGATGAGCAGAGAGTGAACCTCGCCGATGCCCGACAGATAGGTGCGGCGGCAACGAAAAGCTTCAGCCAGAACATTCCGATAGGTAAGTCAGACTTGGCTGAGCCCTTCGTGAATGGCAGGCGTGGCGACGGACAAAGCTTCGAAGGGAGCATCTTCGAAAACACCGGGGATGCCCTTCTTGCCGTTTCAGAAATGCGAAGGCGGATCAGAGAGCAGGGTCTTGATCTCGGTTCGGCGATTGACTTGGTGGTCGGCCGCACGCACCAGATCGCCCGATGCACAGGGGTCGCCATCGGATTGCTGCAGCAAGATCGTGTTGTGTACCCAGCTCGAGCAGGAATAGCCGCTACAATGGCGGGACTTCATTTCCAGGCGAATCTTTTTCGGTCCTGCCTTAGGACAGGCGAGACGCTGCAGTTACAGGACGCCCAGAAGCATCCGCGCGTGGCCGCTACCTGTCGGCGAGAGGGCATCGGGTCTCTCATTATGGTGCCCATATTTCGCAATCGGGAAGCTGCCGGGGCCGTGGAACTCCTGTTCCAAGAGACGCGCTCCTTTTCAACTGGTGATGTTATGGATCTCGAACTCATCGCGGGCGTTGTCAGCGACGCTTTGAATGGTGCCGCGCAGATCGAATTGAAGCCGGCGGAAGGAGGCGAATCCCGAACTAAGTCAATCCCGGAGAAAGCCGTCGAGCCCCAACTCAGACATACATTGAACAAGAAAGCAGGTCTGGTGGGCGGACTGCTCCACCCTTTCCGAGCTACAACTGACGAGGAAACATCGTTGAAAAAGTCTGCCAATCCCGAGTCCATGATGCTTGGCTTGCTTGCCTCTAAATTGGCTGCTGCGCCCACCCGCCTGTGGCTCACCCTAAAGAGAGCCTGGACTCGACGTGTCCGCGCGATGTGAGTCTGGCGTAGTTCAGAAATTGGCGCGCTCACTTCGTGAACGGCTCGACCGTGCACCACCGCCAACAGTCCCCCAAGAAGCGCCGATTAGGCTGTCGGAGTGTGGCTGATGATCAAATCCTTGTGCGAGGTTGGCGCCCTCTTTCAGGGCCGAGCCGAAATTGTAGTTCTGATGATGTTGGAGTATGCAGACTCGCCGTCCGAGTTGGCAGCGCGCACACGATAGGCGACGCGTTGGCCCTTTCTAGCGCTCGAGTCAGTGTATTCGGTCGTGTTGGCCGCCAGGCTTACGATTCGCTCCCAGCCTCCTCGCCCTTTCTGGGCGTCCTCAATCCGCCGCTCCACAACGATCCCGGTTGGATTACCGCCGTGGTTTTGCCAGGTCAGTTTCGGAGCGCTGTTTGCGACGCTCACATTGAGCGAACTGGGCGCTTCCGGAAGGACGGGCCAATCGAAGTAATTCTCGTCGGTGACCGCCATGATGCTGTCTCGTATGGGCAGAGATTCCACCACGTCCGAGGTCCCCTCCTTCCAGGCGAGCGGCTTGATATCTCCGTTCACCACGTCGATCAGCACGGGATGCAGGATTCCCGTGTTTTTTAGCGACAAGGTCGCATAGAGCGGGGGAAAGGAATTTCCCGGGAGACTGTGTGCCGCCAGCCAATACGCCACGATGGCTTTGCCGTTGCGGGAGCGAAACCCATAGCTCATAAAGGGGAAACCAGTTTGGCGGCGCAGTGCGGGCAAGTCGGCGCCGGCGATTTCAATGGAAGCATCGAATTTGGTATCTGCGAAGAGTGCGTTTGTGTTTTGCAGGGCGTGGAAGACGGGCCGCGGTGTGAAATCGGTATTGTGATGCGTGATTCCGTGGATGATGCCGAAATCGTCGTACTCATTGCCGTCGGCCCCTGCGGCCAAGAGCCACACGAAAGTTTTTACTTCCGCGGCGTGGTTGTATATGAGGCCACGAGTCACATATTTAGCTTGCACCGATTCATCTGAGCCCATCCAGGAAGGAATGGAATTGAATTCATCATCAAAAAACGGGATATCAGGCTTGATCCCAGGGTAGTGCGTAACCAATTCGCGCAAGGCACGCGGTGACTCGTTCAGGTAAGCACCGTAATCCATGGCTTCGGGATTGAGGTTCTGACCGTAACCGGGATAAGTGTGGTAAGCATACACGTCAATTCCGGACGCACACTTGCACGCATCAAGAGCTCGCCGAGTGAATTCGCGCGAGGGATCGGCCTGGCCGCCGTAGATCACTTTCGCTTGCGGGTCTGCCTCATGCACAGTCTGTACGAAAGGACCAAGCAGATTTCCGTATTGCTCGGGATTGCCCCAGGAGTTCCAGTATCCAATGTCCTGTTCATTCCACAAGGCCCAGTAATGGACGCGGTCATGAAAATGATTCACCATCCATGCGGCATACCGGTTGAAGGCGACGATTTGCTCCGGCGTAGTAGGCGGCCAGAATACGGAATACAAACTCCGGTCGTCATTATGAAAGGAGCCGGGTTCGGGAGTGCTTGTATCCGGCAGCTTGCCGGAGGGCGAGGTGTACATCACGTTGCCGTACAGCAGCTGGACCTGGATGTTCACTCCGTTATCGACCAGGGAATCCACGTAATCGTCCAGTTCCGGTGCGATTGCCATGATCCCGCGCTTCTGCTCGATCCAATCCCAACTCGTGTAATCCGAACTGTTTTCATACTGCCCGATACGGATCCACTTGAATCCCGCATCGAACATGCGCGTCCACCACCAGCGGTTCCATGGCAGGTAGGGATCGCGTGGCAGGTCGGAGTTGATGCCGAAGCCGTCTCGGATCTGCGATGAGCGCTTGGGGGGGACGTGATCAGGCACATATCGTTGCTGGCCCAGAGAGTGCGGCGTGCCTAGGAATGAGCTCACAATGATCAGAAAGTTAAGAAGGAAAGGCCGGTGAAGAACGCTGAACACGTGTATTCGCATTTATTCTCCTCTGTCGAGACGTGCGCGACAATTCTCAGCCCGGCGCGAGTGGGTTTATGACTCAACCCCCCGGGGCGCTACAGCATCACGAATCCACGATTCATCCTGGCCCCGGGGAACATTTCGGAAGAGACTCCACGTTTCTGTATGGACGGTACTCTCTCCTTGCGACAATTGAACTTTCGGGCCCAGACTCTCTAGCTCGAGGAACTCTCGGTTAGTGAAAATCTCGAAATTGCAGCCGAAATCCGGATACTCTGCTCTCGGGATCAATTGAGCGCGTTTGACAAATAGAGTTCCGTTCAAGAAATAGGCTCCCCAGCCCGCCGGATTGAAAACGCCGCTCATCTGCTCCTGAAAACGGCCTTTGGGATTCGATTGTTGCTGCAACTGAATGTACTCCGTTCCCAGGACCCATCGGGGATCAGCGAAATCGGTGAAGGACCACAAGGTCAAAGGCCCCACTGATTGGAAGTGGTCCTTGTCCATTGCCGCACGCGGAGGCAAAGGGAGAATGGCGCGGCCACCAGCCCTCATCATGGTTGGAGCCCAAGCTGCAACTGCGGTTGGACGGCTGTCCCGGTTGGTAACACGGTGGTTAATAGTCACTCGCGACCTCGACGGGTCCAATTGGATTTCAAGTTCTCTCTGCAGATTACTTCCCGGCAGTGCGCTCTCCACCGGCCCCGTGAATCGCATTAAATTATGGTCTTGCGAAACCGCAACCGGGGAGTTGTCAGGAAAATAGGTGCGGTCGACTTCCGGCCAAACCCAAAGGCGGTGGCCTCCGTAAAGCCGGAATTCAGTCCCGCCAGTCAGACCTGCGTGCTCACGAACTTCGTGAAAGATGTTATCTCCGCCAAGGAATCGGTAGGAGATGACCCGTGGGCCTACATCAGCCAGGACAACCAATTCCACCGCAGCGTTCGAAATCCTATACGCGTTCTCCCAGCGGCGATAACTGATCCTTTCCAGCATTTGTTGGGTCTGCGTGCACTCAATCTCTGGCATGCACGGGTGTGGCATGCACGTCGTGGGCGACGAGTTCCTTGGCGTGCTCTTGGATCTTCCGAATCGCGGCTACGATCTCCTGCATGTCGGTCTCGTCTCCCAGCAATGCCGGCTGCGGGATCCAGACTGTCTCCCATGCCGCCTGTTGCGTGTGGGGAAACGGCTGCCGCAAAAAGGCGTGATCTGCCTTTGCCTGCGGTCCACTGAGGCACTTGCGATACTCCCCATTGCGAAACATGTGCAGCTCGTGCAGCGGAGGATAGCTGGCCTGGTTCGGAATACCTTCCGCATTCATGGCCCCTATAAAGCCCTCGGTTGAGATCCCAGCGAATTGCTTGCTGTCCAGGTGAAAGATGTAGGCATACTGACCATTGCGGTTGCAACGTTGATCGAGTTTTTGTGGCGTGATACCGGGTATCTGGCTGAGCTCGCGATCCAGCAAGCGTGCGTTGCCATGACGTCGGCGGGTTTGTTCATCCACACGTCCGAGTTGTGCCATCAGGATGGCTCCTTGCCATTCGCTGAGGCGGTAATTCGAACCGTAGATGAAATGGCTATAGAACCACTCTCCCGGCATACGGCCGCAATCATGGACGGAACGGGCCTGGCGCTCGAATCCGTCGTCGTTGGAAATGATGATGCCACCTTCACCGGCCGTCATCAACTTGCTGGATTGAAAACTAAACGTTCCGCCGACGCCGAACGTGCCCACTCTCTGCCCGCGCCACTCGCTGGCGTGCGCGTGGGCGCAGTCCTCGACGAGGGCGATCCCTTTGTGGGCTGCAAGGTCGTGCAAGGCGTCAAGATCGGCCGGGTGCCCGCCCATGTGGACTGCAATGATTGCCTTAGTGTGGGGTGTAATGGCAGCCTCGGTTAGTTGAGGGTCGAGGCAGTAAGTGTCAGGGCGAACGTCAACGAGCACGGGAAGGGCGTTGGCAAACAGGACAGCACTTGCCGTGGCGACGAAGGTGAAATTCGGCACGATCACCTCATCTCCGGGTTCGAGGCCGAGTGCCGCCATCGCGACTTCGAGTGCAGCCGTACCATTGGTGACCGCGATCCCGTGACGGGCGCCGTGAAAGCGTGCGAATGCGCCTTCGAATTCCAGGGTCTTGGTTCCGGGAGTACGCCACCAGACGCGACTCTCTAGTACTTCATTCAAGCCGCGTCGCTCGGCATCGTCGAACTGCGGCCACTCCGGAAAGGGTTTGCTTTTGGATTTCTTGCCGCCTAGCAGCGCTAGCTCTGACATGTGTCCATCTCCTTGGGAAACCTGGTCAGTACTGATTAAAACTCTTGGCACGTCGGAAAGCCTCGACGTAGTGTCCGTCCTTTTTGGGCTGTTCCTGGCGCATCTCCTCTTTTGCTTTTTTCAAGTCTTCGGACGTCCAGTCGGGACGGTACTTGTTGACCGCAGGATCGAACTGGCTGACTTGCTTCGCCGCAGCTTCAAACTTGAGGTCGGCCACGCCGTCGATGTTGACGAAATAGTTTGCTTCCGGCGGCGCAGGATAGAAGAAGTACATTTCCGGAACCTTGTACGGCTCCAGCCCCTGCTGCAAACGTTGATTAGGAAAATACAGCCAGAATTCGGCAGCACGCACTGCATCAATCGTATTAAACGCGGCCATGCGATGATCGGTCTTGTGCCAGCGCTCGTACCATTCTCCGGGATCTACGCTGAGCAAAGCGTCAGGACGTATCCTGCGAATGATAGCCGTAGCCTCTTCGGTGAGTTTGGGTTGGGGAGCATATTCCAGCATGCCATCGTCGTAACCCATCCACATGATGTTTTCCTTGGGAGTGCCCAACAATCCCTCAGACGCTTCCTGCTCGGCGTGTCGGATGCGAGCCAAACGTTGGGAGGTCATGTCCGGATCATAGGAACCCTTGTCGTCGTTGGTATAGACGACGATCAGAACCTTATTGTGATTGCGATTCAACAGTGCGATCGTCCCTCCGGCGCCGAAGACGTCATCGTCTGGATGAGGCGTAAAAACCAGAATGGTCTGGTTGTGGAGCTCTTCGAGGCGTGTTTCCTGCGCCTGTCCTAAGCCATGAGTGAGTAACAAGGAACAGAAGAGGAAGAGGCAGTTCCGCATCAGGGGTCTCCGAAGGAACAGTCCAAGCCTAGCCGCAATACCATAGCTCAAACGCTCAAATTCGTCGAACGGGAAATTGCGTCTGCGGTCACCCTAGGTAAGTCTTGACAGGTCGACACGCTGATGTAACAGTTGCCGACCATAGTGTTGGCATGGTTGATTGTGTGCGGTCTTCAGGAGGCCCCTATGCGCACCAGTTTCCGGTTATCCGTGGCTGTCGTGATTCTTCTGCTAGCCTGTTTGTCCCTGGCCAACCCGAGCCGCTTACTTGCCCAGGTCGATCGTGGCGGCATC